>Ga0351848_1040_pt1 | contig 52532 bp, 40 predicted proteins | sample TotcelHFGM3001M6_FD_206757 | JGI IMG/M metagenome (GOLD analysis project Ga0351848, IMG submission 206757) | Enriched cells from coal bed in the Powder River Basin, Montana, United States - Total cells FGM rep1 HSBNCT.FGM.300.1.M6 ...
GCCAACCGCGGGCCAGTTGTCCACGACGACGAATCCCGGCGGGATCGTCACGAACATTTCCTTCTGCAACCGATACATCACGGACCAGACTTCGTGCAGTGCATGCACGTAGGCGGAGCCGTCCGATCCTTGAAAATGAGCGACCTTGGACTTGAAGTTATCATCGTCCAATTCGTCGCTCAGTCTGGTCTATTCCCTGGCAGGCACCCGAGTCGGGTGGAGTTCTCGCAGATTGCCAGCCGATACTAGGGGAACGGCAGCGCGCAAGGAATGCGCGCCGCCACCCCCGAACTCGGCCGATCGCACAGGGATTTACCTGGCGAAGCACGAAGGCCGAGTTTGCCGCACGCCCGAACATTCTATCAAGGACCTGACCTGCAAGTCCCGGGCCGATGGCAAGTCCAAGGATGGAGGAAGCCCTCGATGAAGTCGCCGTTTGCCTCTTGGAAAAGCTGGTTTCGCGATGTGGCCCGTGGGCGATTGCTGCGGAACGACCGGCGGCGACGACAGTTGCGGCTGGAATCGCTGGAATCTCGCGCGCTGCTAGCAGCCGACTCGCTGGCCTCGATCGCCGGAATCGCTTTCGTCGACCTGACGGACAACGGGCTGACGGCGGACGATTCGCCCCTGGCCGGCGTCATGGTGCATCTGTATCGCGACGGCGGCGATGGTCTGCTCGACCGGGGTGTCGGCGGGGGCGACGATACGCCAATCGGTTCGCAAGCGACCAATGCGTCCGGCGAATACCGTTTCGACGATTTGGAGGCAGGGTTGTATTTCGTCGAGCAGACGGCGGCTCCCGGCGTGCTCCAGCGGCCGGGCCAAAACGTCCACCCGGTCGTGATCACGGCGGCAGACGCAACCGGAACCGCCGGCATGATGATCGACTCGTTTGATAGCACCACGCAGGCCGTCGCCGTCACGTCGACCGTGCCGATGAGCGATTCGAACTCCATGCTCGCCAGTGAAGCGTTGGGCGGCCAGCGCGACCTGTTTGTGGAACTACTTTCGGGAGCAGGAGGCGTAGAACTGGAGGTCAATCTTCTGAATTTGGGGCTCCTGACTTTCTCGAACAAGCTTGACGCCGTGGGACGTGGTGTGGTGACTTGGGATGGGCCGGATAACGATGCCGATCAACTGGATCCCATCGGACTAGGCGCCATCGATCTGACGGAGAATGGCTCCAATCTGGGGGTTCGATATATTCTCCTCGGCGGCGAAGTGTCCGGCGGCGTTCTGACGATGCATATCTACACCGACGCCGGAAACTATTCGTCTGTGAGCCAAGCGATTCCGCAAATGCCGGTCGGAATGGGCGAAATCGTGATGCTCCTGCGGTTCTCGGATTTCGCAGTCTCCGGAGGCAGTGGCGCCGACTTCACGAACGTCGGCGCAATCCAACTGGAGATCCAAGGTGTCCAGAAGTTGGACGCCGAATTCAAAGAACTGGGGACGATTGGCCCAACGGTTCGAACCCAGAACTTTGCCAACCTGTATCCGCTCAGCGTGGGCGATACCGTTTGGCTCGATACCAACAACAACGGGCAGTTGGACGCGGGAGAACCGGGAATCGGCGGCGTAGGGCTGACCCTGTACGAAGACACCGATGGAAACAACGCCTGGACGCCCGGTATCGACATTCCGATCGACAACACCGTCACCGACACCGGCGGGTTGTATCGCTTCGACGATCTGCTGCCGGGTGACTATATCGTCCAAGTCGATTCGGCGAACTTCGCCTCCGGCGGAGCCCTGGTGGGCTTGGTCAGTTCCACGGGCAATCAACCCATACCAGACCCGGATGACGATGTTGATAACGACAACAATGGCTATCCAGCCGAAGACGGATCTGTCGTGGCGATGGCCATCACGCTGACTGCCGGCGGGGAACCGATAGGAAACGGCGATAACGATCCGACCCTGGACACCAACGGCGATCCAAACACGAACCTAACCGTCGATTTCGGATTCACCCCAATCTCCGACCTGCTGGTCATCAAGTCCGACGATCCCGATCCCGTCGTCGCGGGCGAGACCTTGACCTATACCCTCTACGTCAGCAACGAAGGCCCGTCGCCCGTTACCGGCGTTGTCGTCACGGACACACTGCCCGCGGGGGTGACGTTCACGGGACTCACCACGACGCAGGGTAGCGGCAGCCACGAGGAGGGCACGGTTACCGTCCTGTTGGGAAGTATGGAAAGCGGCGGGACGGCCACAATCACGATTGCCGTCGCCGTGTTGCCGTCCACCACGGGGCCGTTGTTGAACCAAGCGGTCGTGACCGGCGACAACTTTGATCCCATTCCCGAAAACAACGCGGATGACGAGCCCACGGACGTCGTGCGGCAGATTGACCTGGCCATCGAGAAAACGGACACGCCGGACCCGGTGATTGCCGGTCAATCGCTGACTTACACCTTGTTGGTGACGAATCATGGCCCATCCGATGCGACCGGCGTGATGGTCGAGGACACATTGCCTGCCGGAGTGACCTACGTTTCGGCGACGCCCAGTCAAGGAACCTCGGCCGCCGCGAACGGCACCGTGACGGTGGACCTAGGTGATCTAGCGGCAGGCGCCCAAGCGACGATCACGATCGCCGTCGACGTGGAACCGTCCGCCCGTGGCACGCTCGTCAATACGGCCGACGTGAGCGGCAACGAACCGGAGATCAATCTGGAGAACAACCAGGACCAGGTGACGACCACCATCCATACGCTGATCGACTTGGCCATCGACAAGACGGGGACGCCGGACCCGGTTGTGGCGGGCCAGACGTTGACCTACGTGCTGTTGGTGACCAACCTCGGTCCGTCGAACGCGACCGGCGTGACCGTCGTCGACACGCTGCCGGGCGGCGTAGTGTTCGTTTCTGGCACTGCCAGTCAAGGCAACGTGACGGCCGCGGAGGGTGTGGTGACGGCCAGCCTCGGCGACCTGGCAAGCGGAGCCCAGGCCACCGTGACGGTGACGGTGACGGTTAACCCGTCGGCCCGAGGCGTCTTGTTGAACGAGGCCACGGTCAGCGGCAACGAGACCGAGAGGGACCTGACGAATAACACGGACCAGATTTCGACGACCATCGCCACGCTGATCGACTTGGCCATCGACAAGGCGGGTTCGCCGGATCCGGCAGTTCCTGGACAACCGCTGACCTACGTGTTGACGGTGACCAACAGCGGGCCGTCCGATGCCACCGGCGTCCAGGTCGTGGATACGCTGCCCAGCGGGGTCGTCTTTGTGTCGGCCACGTCGAGCCAAGGCAGCGTGAGCGGCGCCGCGGGCACCGTGACGGCCGCGTTGGGAAATCTGGCCGTCGGCGGGCAAGCGACGATCACCGTCTTGGCCACGGTGGCGAACAGCGCCAGCGGCACGCTGGTCAACACGGCCACGGTCAGCGGCAACGAGGCGGAGACCACTCTGGAAAACAACACGGATCAGATCTCCACGACCGTGGAACCGCGAGTCGACCTGGCGGTCTTCAAGGCCGATTCGCCCGATCCCGTGGTGGCGGGCCAGCAATTAACGTATACCCTGTCCGTGCTGAACAACGGTCCGTCCACTGCGACGGGCGTCACCGTGGTGGACACGTTGCCGGCCGGCGTTGCGTACCAGTCTGCGACCACGACGCAAGGCACCGTCAATCGAGCCGGCAATACGGTTACTGCCGACGTCGGCCAGTTGGCCAGCGGCGCCTCCGCGACCATTACCATCCTGGTAACCGTCGATCCCGCCACCCGCGGCACGCTCAACAACGAAGCCACAGTGACCGGCAACGAGACCGACACCAACCCGGACAACAATCGCGACGTCGAACCGACAGCGGTCCAGACCCTGGTGGACTTGTCGATCGTCAAGACCGACTCGTCCGATCCCGTGGTCGCAGGCAACCAGTTGACTTACACGCTGGTCGTGACCAATACCGGCCCGTCCAGCGCGACGGGCGTCGTTGTGACCGACACGCTTCCGGAACCCCTGTCCTTCGTTTCCGGAACCAGTTCGTCGGGGACGGTCAATCACGCCAGCGGAGTCGTCACGGCCGCGGTGGGCAATCTGGCCGTCGGCCAGACCGCCACCATCACGCTGGTCACACAAGTCAGCGGCCAGTTCTCCGGCACGATCACCAACCAGGCCGAGGTACAAGGCAACGAGACGGAAACCAACCTTGCCAACAACGTCGACGCCGAGCCGACGCTGGTCCGCAAGGAAGTGGACCTAGCCATCACCAAGACGGACTCGAACGATCCGGCGACTGCGGGCGGCCAGTTGACGTATACGCTGGTCGTGACCAACAACGGCCCGTCCGGCGCGACGGGCGTGACGGTGACCGACACGCTTCCGGCCGCCTTGTCATTCGTCTCCGGCACCAGTACTTCCGGAACGGTGAATCATGCCGGCGGCGTCGTCACGGCCGCCGTGGGGAATCTGGCCGCCGGCCAAACCGCCACCATCACACTGGTGACCCAAGTCGACGCCCAATTCTCCGGCACGCTCACCAACGAGGCCACCGTTGCCGGCAACGAGCCGGAGACGAACTCGAACAACAACACGGCGATGGAACCGACCGTGATCAACGAGTTGCTGTCCTCGATCTCCGGGTTGGTTTACGTCGATGCGAATAACAACGGCTTGCGAGACACCGGCGAATTGCCGATCAGCGGCGTCGTCATCGTGCTGTCCGGCACGGATGCCCAGGGCGCGGCGGTCCAGCAGCAAACGACGACCGGCGCCGACGGGACGTTCCTGTTTGCCAATCTACGGCGAGGAACGTATCGGCTCACGCAGCAGCAGCCCGCCAATTATCTGGATGGCAAGGACACGGTGGGCAGCTTGCCGGCCATCACGGCCATCAACGACGAGTTCTCGAACATCCAACTGCCGGCCGGTACCGCCGCCGTCGATTACTTGTTCGGCGAACGCAAGGCCACGTTTTCCAAACGGCGGTTCCTATCGTCGGTGCAATCGACCGCGACGCCGGAATAAGTTCCGCTCTCCGCAACCTAGCGATTGGGCGGGGCTTTGTTCAAGGATCGTTCCCGCCTGCATTGCTATTTGTCGCCGTCGCCATCTGCCGCTTGCGCCCGGCGACGATATGCCTCGGCCAATTCGGCATTCCCTAGCTTGTCGTACAGTTCGGCCAACTGCCGGTGAACTTTCGGCCGCTTGGGGAAAGCGCGGAGCACGGTTTCCAGCTCGGTAATCGCTGCGCGGTATTTCCCCTGCCGAGCCAGGATCGTGCCGAGCGTATCGGAGATCTCGGGATCATCGGACAGCTTCTTCGCCGCCAGTGCCAGCTGGCCAGCCCGGTCGAGTTCGGGGGGCTCGCGATGGGCCAAGACCCAGGCCAGGTTGTTCAGCACGATCGGCATATCGGGAGCCCGCTCACAGGCCAACTCGAGATGCGTTTGGGCGCGTTCCAAGTCGCCTTGCTGCAAAGCCTGGGTGCCGAGCACCAGATGCACGGTGGCCGGCGCTGTGCCGCTGGCCAAGGCTTCTTGAAGCGCCGCCCGCGAGGTGTCAGTCCCCACGCCGTCCTGGACGCTCAAATCCGCCAGCAGCGTCAGTACTTGCGGATGATTGGGACCGTGGATCAGGGCTTGATTGAGCAACTCTAACCTGGTTGCCAGTCCCTCCGGCGTTTCCGCCGGAGTCAGTACGGTCCATGCCAGGTAGACACCGACCAGTGCCTGGTGAAACGGCTGGGGATCCTCTCGTCTCAGGCCCGCCTGCAGGATCCGCACCGCCTCGGGAAAGTTCTTCATCAACGCTTCGCTCCGAGCCCAGCTCACTCGGGCCTCCACCGCCCTCGGGTCGGCTTCTGCCGCTTTGCGGAAATGGGCCGCCGCCCGCTTGGCGGCGTTCCTTGCTGCCGCAGAATCCCCTCGCGACTCGTACAGGACTGCCAGAGGCAACTGCCATTCGGGCGATCGTTGCGCTGTCTGCTCCAGAAACGGCAGGGCGCTCTGCGCGTCTCCCCGGGACCAGAGCACCACCCCCAGGAGCGAAGCTGCTTCCTCGTTGTTCTGGCTGCTCGCGAGGACCTGCCGCAGGTGGTGCTCGATTACGGTTGCTGCCGGAAGCGTGAGCTGCGATTGTTGGCTGAGGAGATCCTTGGCCAGCCACAAATGCGCTTCGGCGTAGCCGCCCGCATGCTCGGGAGCGAGGCTTTGCATCAGCGACCGGGCGCGGGCCTCGTCGCCTTGCAAGGCGGCTGCCAACGCCAATCCGTATCGCGTCGGCGGCGATACGTCTTGCAGGGCGGCCAGTCGCCGGAAGTACACTTCGGCGGCGGCTCCGTCACCCCGCGCCAAGGCGGTTTGTGCCACGGCCTGATATCGGTCCACCCGTTTCTCTACGGGTGCCTGACTGCCGAGAACCAGGAGCACTAGCAGAAGTCCGGCCAGGACGACTCCCGGCAAGCTGAACAACAGCGATTTCCAGTTGCGGCTGTACCACCAGTCCAACGCAAAGTCGCAGAGAGGATACCACAACCGCGCAGCCCCTCCCGGCTGCTCGTCGAGTTCCTCGTCGTCGAAATCGCAGTCAGAATCGTCCGTCATGGGCTTGACCTTCTGTGCCACTGGTCAACTTGCCAGCCAACGCCAGAACAACAGATACTCGCATCGTCCTACGCCCCCCGCGCCGCCCAGATGCTGAGGCCGAGTTCACGGCGCTGTGTCACGGCGAGGCCAGTCGATGTCGGCCAGCGACGCCAGGGCCAGTTGCAAGGCATGGGTGCCTTGGCGGCCATAGCCTTGGGCTTGCACGGCCAGGTACAGCTGGTTGGCCAGCGCCAAACCAGGCAGCGCCAGTCCCATTCGTTGGGCTTCGTTCAGCGCGATGCCCATGTCCTTGATGAAGTGCTCGACGAAGAAGCCCGGATCAAAGTTGTTCTGAATGATCCGCGGGGCGAGGTTGGACAACGACCAGCTGCCCGCGGCGCCCGAGGCGACGGATTCCAGGACGCGGTTCAAGTCCAAGCCGGCGCGGTAGCCGTACAGCAGGGCCTCGCAGACGCCGACCATGTTGCCGGCGATCAACGTCTGATTGACCAGCTTGGTGTGCTGGCCCGCCCCCGGACCTCCTTGGCGAATGAACGTTTTTCCCATCGCTTCCCAACAAGGCCGCAGCGCTGCGACGGCTTCGGCGTCGCCACCGATCATGATCGACAGCCGAGCTTGGCGAGCGCCCACGTCGCCGCCCGAGACGGGGGCATCGATGCTGAACACGCCTTTCTCCCCGGCCGCCGCGGCGATCTCGACGGCGAGCGACGGTTCGCTGGTCGTCATGTCGACCAGGATGCTGCCGGGCCTGCATCCGGCCAGGGCGCCCTGTGCGCCCAGCATCACGGTGCGGACATCGCGTGGAAAGCCGACGATACTGAATACCACGTCGCTGTGCTGGGCGACCGCGCACGGAGTATCCGCCCAGGCGGCGCCTTGCGTCAACAGCGGTTCGGCTTTGTGGCGGGTGCGGTTATAGACCGTCGCCGCAAAGCCGCGGGCGATCAAATGCCCGCACATGCTGGCTCCCATCACGCCGGTGCCAATCCAACCGATGCGGGTTTTGCCGGGTTCAATGTGCATCATGATATCGTGAAGAACCCCGCCCGGACCGGACGGGGTGCGATGGTCTCGGGAAATCTCACCAGCGGACGTCGGGGCGGTTGAGAATCTCGTTCAGAATGAACGCCTGTTGAATGGATTGGGGGTTGCGAAACATCTCGGCGATCCGCGTGGCAAAGGCGGCGCCGGCCGCTGCCCCGACGTTGTCGTCGGGATCGTCCATCCGGCTCGCCTGCTGGTCGAACTTGTCGTGGAAGTGGACTCCGGATTTTTCGTCAGCTTTTTTGTCGGCCTGGCCGATTTCTGCGTCCATTCGCGACGCGTGGGCTGTGACGCCGCTGGTGTCCACGTGTTTCTCGGTGCGTTGGGCCATCGCGGGGCGGCGGGGGACCGGCGTGGCATCCACAATCTCGGCGTCCAGGACTTCGACCGACTCCAACCCAGCCGGCCGGGGCATCCCCGGTCGCGGAGGAACTGGCTTGGGTGGCGCGGGACGGGCTTGTGGCGGTCGCTGCGGCGCAGCGGGGCGGCCCGCGCCGGGCTGCTGCTGCTCGGCGATCTCCCGCAGCAGGTTTTCCAGGTCGCTGAGGATGCTCACGACGGGCGACCTCCGGCGGTAGCGCTGGTGGCGATCGACTTCCGCATTTCCGTGTCCGCCTGGACGTTCCGCAGTTTGAAGTAGTCCAGCACGCTCAACTTGGCCGAGCGGAATGCTTCGGACATGGCCCGAGGAACTTCCGCCTCGGCATCCACCACTTTGGCACGGCTCTCTTCGATGGCCGCCAGCATTTCTTGCTCGCGGGCCACTGCCGCGGCGCGGCGGCCCTCGGCTTGCGCCCGCGCGACTCGCGTGTCGGCCTCGGCTTGGTCCGCCTGTAACCGAGCGCCGATGTTCTCGCCCACGTCGATGTCGGCGATGTCGATCGAGACGATCTTAAAAGCGGTCTGCGAGTCCAGTTTCCGCGCCAGCACGGTCTTGGAGATCATGTCCGGATTCTCCAGCACATGGGCGTGGGTTTCCGCCGAGCCGATGGCGCTGACGATGCCCTCGCCGACGCGGGCGATAATCGTCTCTTCGGTGGCTCCGCCGATCAATTGCTGCAGATTGGCCCGCACCGTGACGCGGGCGCGAACCTTGAGCTGGATGCCGTTCTTGGCCATCGCATCCAGGGAGGTTCTGCCGGAACTCTTGGGCGGGCAATCGATCACCTTGGGATAGACGCTGGTTTGAACCGCTTCCAACACGTTGCGGCCCGCCAAGTCGATCGCGGTGGCTTCGCGGAACGACAACTGAATGATCTTCGCCTTTTGGGCCGCGATCAGCGCCCGGATCACCAACGGCACGTTGCCGCCCGCCAGATAATGTGCCTCCAAGGCCCGGCTGGTGATGCCCATCTCTTCCGTCAGGCCCGCTTGGACCGCCATGATCTTGCTCCGCACGATGACCGCCGGATTGACCTTGCGAAAGGTCATGCCCAGCAAGTCCCAGATCGTGATGCTGGCCTTGGTCAGCACGCACTGAATCCAGAGCCGAAAATAGCGGGCGAAGACCCCGAAGGTCACCATCATGATAATCAAGATCACCACACCGCCGACGATGCTTACCATCGTCTGCCAGTCGCCGTCATTCTGTGCCGCAAAGAAACTCATGGGAGATACCTCATCTTCGAATCGTCATCGCGGTGGCTTGGACTAATCCCTGTTGTACACCGAACCAAGGCCGGGTGCAATTGTCACCCCAGCGGTTGTTCCAAAGATTCCAACCCCAGATTCCGGGCGGGTTGAGCGAGCATTTCCGAGCTTTCCGTAGTTCTTTCCGGCGGGGCGTCGTCCAAGAGGACCACCACGCGGTTGGTCCGGATCGCCGTTACGCGGACCGGCTGACCAGGGTCGATGGCCATGCCCTCACTCAACGCATCGTACACGCGGCCCTCGATCACGATCGCGCCGCTGGGCAGCATTTTTGTCTTGGCCACCCCGCGTTTGCCGATCAAGTCCTTCAGCTGCCGGTAGGCCGGCTCGTCCGGCAGAATGTCGTCGTCACTGTTGGGCGTCGCCAATACGATCAGGCGGCCGATGGGGGTCCGAGGCCAGAAGTGGATCGCCGCCGCCATGACCAAGGGCAGGATCACCATCGTCGCCACCAGCATGCTCAGGCCCGTCACCCAACCGCCGTTGAAGGCGACCGCCAGGGAGCCGATGATCGCCAGCGCCGCCAGAATGCCGAGCACGCCGCCGGAGGGAAGAAACAGTTCCAACGCGATCAGTCCCAACCCCACCAACAGCAACAGGATCGACCACAACAATGCTTCCGCCACAAGTTTGTCCCTCACGCGGCTCGAAGGCCGCAATCCCCTAATCGCCCGACCGGCTTTGCACCGCGCACCGCCCCGGGTGGCACTTGTTCGTCGGACCTCGCGCGGTATCGCCGTTCCAAACCGCCTCAAGGCGGCACTCCCAACATCATGACGGTCAACGCCATCCAAGGCAAGTTCTTGCCGCCCTCATTCATGATTTTTTCCAGCCGGCCCGAACGTACCGACTCAGACGGTCCCCGCCTGAGCGTCGTCGATGGCCCGGACCAGCACCTCGTTGCCTCGCACCTCGACGACCAGCACGTCCGCGCCGCGCGGGACGACGTCACTGTCGCTGATCACGTCCACCCGGGCCTCGCCGAATCGAGCTTTGCCCGACGGCGTCAGCTGGGTAATCGCGACGCCTCGCTGGCCGAGCAGATGGTCCCAATGCACCAGCGACTCTTGATAACGCAGCTGCTCGCGTTGCTGCTCGTTCGGACTCTCCAACGCCACGCGGCGAAAGACCGGCGCATCGGTCATCAGCCGCCGCGCGACGAGCATCGCGGCCAATGCCCCTCCGCCCGCCGCCGTCAGCATAAACAGCGACTTGGGCAACTGGCTCCACTGGTACGCATTGCTGGGAATCACGAACGTCTGGCTGGCCAAGACAATCGACGCGATGATCAACAGACCGCCGCCGATGCCGAAAGCGCCCAGGCCGGGCAGCACGAACAGCTCCAACACCAGGCATGTGATCCCGGTGGCAAACAGCAGGATTTCCAGCCAACCTGCCGTGCCATGCAAGAAATTCGCCCAAAAGAACAGCACGAAGCACACGGCCGAGGCAAAGCCGGGCAAACCGATCCCCGGCGACGAAAACTCGATCATCAAGGCGAACCAGGCCAGAAACAGCAGCAGTCCTGCGATCCGGGGCGACGCCAGGAATTCCACGACGGCATGCGCCCAATTCCGCTCGACCATCGTCAATTCGCCCTCGAAGTGGTACATCCGCTTCAGATCCTCCCAGTCGGCAACCGTGAACCGGGCCAACCGCAACTCGACCGCCTCGCGGCCCAGCAAGCCGTTGCGAGTCTCGATCTCGCCCTCCGCCCGCCAGTCCTGCGGATGCTCCTGCTCGGCCAATTCCTGCTGGCTAAAGTAGCGGACTTCGCCAGTTCCCGACCGCGTCCAACGCTGCACGGTCAAGTCGGGGTCGATCATCGCCACGGGCAACGACCAGCCGATGCTCTTGGCGGCGGCCAGTTCCCGCACGGCGGTGCCCAGCGCCTCGAGTTGCCGATCGCTGATTCGCCGAGCCCCGGGACCGCCCAACACGGCGGACTCCGTCATCAGCAACTGGTCGCATGCCAGCGCGACCAGCGCAGCGTCGGCCCGCGCTTCGGACCCGACAAAGGCCACCGTCCGCACCTCGCTGGGATTCAGTCCGGACAAGTAGGCTGCCAGTCGCATGCTGTCCGTCGGCGACCCCCCCGGGCTGTCGATCACCAGGCAGACAAAGTTGATTTGCTGCTGCGCGATCTTCTCGCGAATGCCGCGTTCGACCCAGCTGACCGTATCGGACTTGATCGGCCCGCTCAAGTCCACGCGAACCGCTCGGCGGCCCGCGCCCAGGGTCGGATCTTCTTCCAGACTGCCGACGGGCAGCTGCAGGGCCGCGGCCAGCTGCAACCGGTCGCGAACCAGGTGTGTCGCCAGATTGTACTTGACCCGCAACTCGGTGCCGCTGAAGCTGCCCAACTGGCCGGCGGAAAACACCTGCTCGACCGAACGCACCGCCGCTTGCTTCTGGAGTTCGCTCAGTTCCTCCGGCAGCACGAAACGCGTACCCTCTTGCGTCTGAACGCGCGCGACCGCCAATTGCGGATCGAGCATCCCGAGCACCACGGGCGTGGGAATCGTGCGGCGACGCTCGGCGATCTCGACGTAACCGCTGCGGACCGTCGGATCGAGTGCATCTTCGGCCAACCCCGCGGGGCCAAACTCGGCGTCAGGATGAGCGATGATTTGCTCGCAGGCCAACACCGGCAGCACGGCGTGCCCGCGAACGGGACCGCTCAAATAAGCCACCGTGCGGACGCGGTTCAGTTTTTCGCTCGCCAAAAAGCGCGCCAGCGACAACGCCCGCTCGAACTGACTCGCACGCTGTAGCCCCTCGTCCCCACCGCCGAATTCCAAAACCAACGTTGGACGTCCCGCAGCATCCTGCCAACGTACGAGCAGTTCGTCGATCATGGCTTTCAGTCGGGTGTCGCCTTCGCCCGCAATCGGAATGGGCACACGAATCAGATAGGAGATGGCCGCTCGCGGCGAATTGGCCTGGTCCGCAACCGGAGCCTTAACCTGGACGCCGTCGTTCGCACCGTGGTCCACGCCGTCGCGATCGCCGCCGTCCAGGCGATCGTTTCCAGCGGCCGAACATAAGCCGATCGCACAGGCCAAAATCAGCAGCCGAAACCCCTTGGAAACGAATCGAAGCTTGCCAGCAGTCATTGGTTTCATCATGGCATTCCAGCCGGTTGCGAAGAAATCACTTCACAGGATTATACGCCGTTTGACCAACTTGACAAAACGGGGCGACGGGCCAGCGCCTGCAAACTGCCATGTTGTGCCAAGAAACAGACGCCCTCAGGCGGCTCGCCATAATCGGGGGTGGCGAGCCGACGCGGATGAACGCGAACCGGCTTTGGCGGCGGCAACGTTCCCTTGTCCGATGTCCTGCCGTCAATCCCGGAAACGTCGGTCCTGAGTCCCTTTGCGGATTTCGATCCATTGCCCCATGTCGTCGATCACTCGGATCGCGGAGATGCCGGTCTGCTCGGCGCTGGCGCGGAGGGTTTCGCTGGAGACCTTGCGCCAATCAGGCATCCCCCCGAATCGGCCACCGACCAGCGCCACGCCGCCGGAACGTAAGACGCGATGAATCTCCGTCATGCCTTTCTCGCGTTCGCCCCACAGCAAGAACGGGCCCGCCCCGATGACGGCGTCGAACGAGTCGGCTTCGAACGGCAGCTCCTGGACCTGACCCACGGCGCACGCGATGCGGTCTTGCTGCTGGGCTGCCCCGATCCGCTGCCGCGCCTTGGCGGCGTCTTCATCCTTGGCGTACAGGGCGGTGATCTGCATGTTGGTCAATTCCAGAAAGCCCGCCTGCAGAGCTTGCTCCATTTCGCCATCCGCTCGGCTCAACAGCAGGCAGCGCCCCGCGGTGATGGAATAATCAGCGATGAATCGGCCCGCCAATTGCTCCGGACTACTGGCTACGTGCCGAGCCGCCTCGGGCGCCTGCGGGCCAAGGATCTTGACCCACTGTCCGCGGTCGGTGATGACCTGCGCGCCCGCCACTCCCGATGCGGTCACAAGCTGCACGAGCTTTTCGTTGGATATCTTGTACGCCTGCGGCGTGTAGACGTAGCGGCCGCCGAGGAACGCAACGCCCGTGGGCTTTAACACGCGGTCGACTTCGCGGAGGCATTTTGCGATGTCCGGAATGAAGGTCAATACGCCTCGACTGACGATCAGGTCGGCATAGTCGTCGGGAAACGGCAACGCTTGCGCGTCTCCTTCCACAAACCGGACTCGATCCTCAAGGCCCGCGTCACGCATCTTCTCGTCAAAGAAGGGCTTCATCTCGCCGTCGATGTCCAGACCGATGATCGTCAGGTTCGAGCGTTTGGCGAGTTCGACGTCCAGGTTGCCGGGACCGCAGCCGATGTCGATGCAGATGCCCTCACGCACGTTGCCGCCTTCGCGCAGCATGCGCGTCGCGGTCAGGGGGTAGGTGTGCGCGACGCGATTGTCCGCGACCCATTTGAAGGCCTCGGCGTGCGAGGGTCCCGAGACGATCGTGAATCCAGCCGGGGATTCGGACCACAGCCGATGGCCCGTCGGACCGCCGACGAACCGCACGACATCGGGCGCTGCGGCATGGCCGCCGATCACCGCTCCCCAAACCGGCTCGCCCGACGGATGCTTCCAGGCAACCGTCTTGGCCTCGGGCAGGGAACTCACCGGCGTCTTCTCGTCCCGCGGGGCCAGGCACAGCACCACGTCGCCCGCGGCCTGCTTGGCTTCGATCCATCGGTTCAGCTGATCGGCCGGCAGCAGCCGCAGCGCGATCGGGGTTCCTGTCCGGCGGGTATATTCCGCCGTGATGGTGCGCAGCGGTCCGGCGAGCGCCTCGTCGGCCAATACCTGACAGGCGACCTGCGCACTCGCCGCCGGTGCGGCCGACGGCGGATCCTCGGCGGCCTTCAGCAGCCCGGACTCGCCGCTTTGTGCCACGAACGCAGTCAACAAGAAAAGAACGATTTGGGCACAAGGCAAGCAACACCACACGACGCATCGCTCGAGACGGCTGGTCATGAACGGGAACCTCCTAGGGGACTGTATGGTACCGCGGTTGCTGTACGCTTGCTGCAGCTTTCGTTATCATTCGGAACATGGAGACCCATGTTGATTCGGAGCCGCTTGATGTCCAATGTCCGCCTGCATCCTATCCGAGATCGCCCCGGAAGACAATCGCCGGGTCTTCGGCTATCCCACGCGAGGCCTAAAGCGTGAACTCCAACGGGAGCAGTCACCGCGTCTGAAAGGATCGTCCCATGAAATTCGCCTGTTCAAGTCTGGCCGTTGTCGCTTGCTTTTTCGCCGCATGGACGAGTCCCTGTGGGGCTGCGGAGGCGGAGGTTCGTGACGATGCTGTGCCCAATGCTCGGCCGCCGCTGGAGGAGATCATCCTTGTTTTCAAGACCCACTTTGACATCGGCTATACGGACATGGCGAGCAAGGTGGTCGAACGCTATCGAACCTCGATGATCGACAGTGCGTTGGACGTCGTGGATGCCAGCCGGGATCTGCCCGAGGCGCACAAGTTCGTCTGGACTATCCCCGGCTGGCCGATGGCCAAGATCCTCGAGGACTGGCAGGGCCAGACCAGCGAGCGGAAACGCCGTTTGATGGCGGCGTTTCAGGAAGGACGCTTCGTTATTCACGCCCTGCCGTTCACCACCCACACGGAAACGCTCTCGGAAGAAGACCTCGTTCGCGGGCTGTCTTATTCCACGGATCTCTGCCGGGCGGCGGGCTTGGAGATACCTCGTGACGCCAAGATGACGGACGTTCCCTGCCACAGTTGGATCTTGCCCACGTTGCTCGCCCACGCCGGGATCGAGTTTCTGCACATCGGAACGAACAGCGGCTCGAGCGATCCGCGAGTCCCCCTGCTACACTTTCGCGAAGGCCCGGACGGCTCGCGGGTGCTGACCATGCATGTCAACGGTTACGGAACGGGCGCCATGCCGCCAACCGACTGGCCTTATCGGACGTGGCTGGGCTTGATCCACACCGGCGACAATCACGGCCCGCCACGGCCGGATGAAGTTCGCCGGGTCGTCGAGGAGATCGGCCAGCGGATGCCGGGCGTCAAGGTGCGCATCGGCCGCTTGTCCGACTTTGCCGATGCCATTCTGGCCAAAGAGCAACTCGACGCCATCCCGGTCGTCCGCGGCGACACGCCCGACACCTGGATCTATGGCCCCATGTGCGATCCGCAAGGCCGTATCGCCGCGCGTCGAGCGCACGCCGAGTTGCCCACGGCAGAATCCCTGACGACGATGCTCGCATCCTGGGGTATCGAACCGGCAGCGAAGGCGGCTCAGCCGACGCCTTGGCGATCGCTTGCCGACGGCTACGAACAGAGTTTGCTGTACGGCGAGCACACGTGGGGCGCGTCGCTCGGATGGGTCGGGCACGAGCTGCCTTGGGGCCCCGATTGGCAGCAGCGGACCGACGAGCGACACCAACGAATGGTCGCTTCCTGGGACGAACACAGCGCCTATGCCCATGCGGCCCAGACCCTCAGCACCTCGCTGCTGAACGAATCGCTGCAGCGTCTGTCCCAGGCGATCGACAGCGACCAGTCGCGTGCGGCGGTGTACAACCCGCTGCCCTGGAAGCGCGACGGGCTGGCTTGGATTGACGGCGAAAGCCGCTTCGTGTCCGACGTTCCGCCGCTGGGATATCGCACGGTCTGCGGCTCGGACCTGGAGCCGCCGCGCGGCGAAGCGGAGGTTCCAGAACCAGCCGCTGACGGCCCGGGAGTCCTGCAAAACGACTTCTTCCGCCTCGCGTTCGAGCGGCGCAGCGGACGCGTCACGTCGCTGGTGGATCGGCGCGCCGATCGGGAACTGGTCCGGCCAGACTCCGAGGGGCTGGGCAGCTTTCTGTACGAACGTTTCAGCGCCGACCAGTGCGACCAATTCATGCACGACTATGCCTTGATCCTGCCCAAATGGGTCACGACCCAGTTCACCAAACCGGGATTGCCTCGCGACGTGCCGTATCGGGCCGTGCGGCCGGGCACCGCCACGTGTGTGTCGACGGTTCGAGGCCGTGACTACCTCGCCCTCCGCTCGACCTATCGTGACGACCCGGCTCTGCCGTGCGACCAACTGGCATACGAGATTCGATTGTACGATGCGATTCCGGCGATCGACCTCTCGCTGGCCGTCACCGGCAAACGCCCCGATACCTGGCCCGAAGCGGGCTGGATGAGCCTGCCGCTGGACATTCCGCAGCCCCATTTTCGGCTCAGCCGACTCGGCGGCATCATGGATCCCCAGCAGGACATCATTCCAGGCGGCAATCGGCACCTGCTCTGGCTGCATCACGGCCTGGCCGTCTTCGGCAGCGACGGATACGGGGTTGGGATCTGTCCGCTCGACGCGCCGTTGGTCAGCCTGGGCGAACCCGGTTGCTGGCGGTTTTCCTGGGATTACGTTCCCCAGCGAGCTGACATCTTCGTAAACCTGTTCAACAACCAGTGGAACACCAACTTTCGTCTCTGGAACGAGGGCAGCTGGCGTCAGACGGTGCGATTGTGGACCTTCCCGCGGTATGATCCCGAGACGGCGTTGATCCAGCCCGCCTTGGAGGCCCGCTTCCCTCTGGTCGGCAAGACGGCTGTGGACGTGACGAAACGCGGAAGCCGGCCGCCCGAGGCGATCGGCCTGCAGCTGTCACGCCGGGATGTGCTGGTGACATCCTTTGGCATCGACCCCAGCACGCAGAAGCTCATGCTCCGCTTGTGGGAGCAAGCCGGCCGGGACGGGCCGTGCGCGATCACGCTACCCCAAGGACTAGCCGTTGGCACGGTCCAGCCCTGTGATCTGCGGGGACGTCCTGTCGGCGAATCCATCGCGGTCCAAGGCGACCGGCTGCAAGTCGAGGTGAGGCGTAATGCGCCGGTGAATCTGGAGTTGATCCAAGGGGGACCGCCCGACAGACCGCCCCTCGAGGAGCCTGTCCGAGAATAGATTTATGACGTAAACCGAACACGCCAGGACGGCTCTCTTTCGCGTCGGTTCCGCGTGTCAGACACGGCCACCTGCACTCGCCGCTCACCCCGCGGCATACCGCATTCCCACGACGGCGAGGCAGACGAAGGCCACAAAGAACCACTGGCCGCCGCTGAGCCGCTCGCCGTGAATCAGCCACGCCAGAATGGATGACGCCACCATCATCGTGCCGAGGATCGCGGCGACGACGGCGACCGGGCCGGTTGCCACGGCCAGTGCATAACAACTGGTTCCCAACGCGCCCGGAATGCAGAATACCAGAATCCACGCCAGCTCACGCCGCGAGGGGACGCTGCCAATGCGCCCGAATACCGCGCGCCGCAGTACCAGGACCCCGGCTCCCATCAGCGTGATGACCGATTCCCAACACCAGCCCGCGACCAAGGGGTTCATCGAGCGGGAAACGCGGCTGATCAGCGTGAACCCAACGCCCAAGGCCAATCCGAACAGTACGGCGAACATCAGGCCCTTGGGCAGCGAGTACGTCAGCATGATTACCGGCGGACGGCGGACCGCGCCCAGCCCGAAGACGCCCAGAAAGATCATGCCCATCCAGACGAGTTGCCCGGGCGTCAGCGACTCGCCCAACAGGTACAGGCTGAGCCCCGCCGCGACCAGCGTCGACAGACTCATGTTCAACGCCGTCGCAATCCCGATCGGCAGATATCGCACCGTATTGGCGGCGGCCCAGTTGCCCAGCAGGGCGGCGGCCGAAGCCGCCAGAATCCAATTCAGCTGATCACCGGCCGCGGCCAGTCCCGCCGGACCGGGGACCAGCAATCCCGGCAGCATCGCCAGGCTCATCCCTAACCCGCGCAGCGTCACCACGGCCAATTGGTCGTTCCGACGATAATAGGGGGCCATCCACACGTTGTGCAACGCGTAACTGGCCATCGAGATCAACGCAAAGACAAAGAACATCCGCCCCTCCCGGGTTTCGCCGCCGCCGGATTCTACCAGACTACGTTCCTAAGGGTATGGGATGCCCGGGCCACGACACCGCAGAAACCCCGTCCGTGGCCCACGCCACGACCCATCAACGCCTTGTTGGTACCATGTCGGTTCAAGGGCTGATCACGGCCGACTCGCTTGATTACCGACATTGTCTGCTGACGCAACCGGCGCCAAATACGCCGAGATTTGCAGGGGCGACGGAAATCTGATATCATGCCCCTTGGCGAAACAGTGTTGCCGTCGTGCCTCCAAAAGCCGAAAGATGGAAAATCGGATCTGGAACGATGCGGATCACAAAACGCAACAACGGTTGGTGGATCATTGACGTGCCCTCGTCGCTGGTTGGCGGCGAGCGGTTCACAAGTTGCGGGCCCTACGCGACCAAAGCGGCGGCCGCCGATGACAAACTGGGATTGGAACGTTTTTTCGACGAGCATCCGGTCTGCGACCCTCAACTGCCGGGCTTTCCGCCCCCGCCTCTACCGCCGTCTGGGAGTCGCCCATCGCACTGGTTCATCAGATCGCTGGAGTTCAAACCTTTGAGGTTAAGCAAGCCGAAGCCGACCAAATACTCGTCGGGCCAAATGACGCTTCCCGGTTTCGAGCGAGTCTGACGCGAGGCATTCGCGGCCAGTGCCTCAGAACTAATCAATGCCTGTCAGTTTTGCGGCACTGCGGGACTGTTCGAAGATCGCTGATCGGCCGCTTGGCGAAGCCGGTTCGGTCCTGTCTTAAGTGACGCTGTCGTATTGAGTTCAAGCGGATACGGCTCACTGCGCTCCGCGTGCAACGAGCGAGTCGTTGGCGTTTGGCATCGAAACTGCACTACAATGGCGCATTCAGTTTTTTGTGCCGAACTTGTACGCCTGTTAAAGCGTCCAAGTCGTCAAGGATGGCTGAATCGGATTGTAAACCAGGCAAGAGAAGAAAAGGATGTGAACATGGGTAGGCAAAACGAAAGCGGTACCCTGCCAATCGTCGAATTATTGGGAGTCGAGGGGGCCGTGCTCACGGATTCCGAGCGGACGAAAGCGGCACAAGTTGTCTTTCTGACGCTTCGGCCCGAGCCCGACCGCAGTTTTCGTTCGTTCAGTTTTCCGTTGAGTTTGCAGCAGGCCGCGCGGTTGCGCGAGGACTTGACGCGTGTCTTGAAACAGTTTCAGCCTGCCAATCAACACTCTTGACCGCACAGGAGAACGATTCAATCCCAAGGCTGTTATGGCCGTTGTATTGCGACGGTAATGTTTGCAAAGGAGGAACAGAAATGACCAATTCCATCAATATACCGAAGCCACGTGAAATCGCGGGAACCCTGCGAGCGATCCGTTCGCGTTGGGATCGTGCCGAGAGGAGCCAACGACGAAACCTGGCACAGACGAAACAGCAAGAGCTACTTCGTTCATTGATCGTCGCTCACAATCGGCTCGGCAACGCCGTCTGAATGCTGCAGGACCGCCGAACGGGCGGAGTCGCAAAAAAAGCGATGGACTGAAGTGCTCGATCGGGCGGTTTTGAATTGCGTAGCAACGGCCACGGAATATACCGCACGCGGTTGACCGTGACACGTAACCCGAAAGCTCCCAGACGAGTCGATCTCTTACGGTCGCCTAGGACTGTACCGTACAACCGCTTGCCAAGCGATCCCGGCTGCGCCTATGATAGGGGAAACACATCAGCCGTTTTGAATGCGTTTGGCAATCCAACAGGAACCGTCTCACGTGGTGCGGTTGCTCCAAGACTGGGATTCGAGTCTCGGCCAGGCTTGGGCTACGTGGTTGCGACCGTTTGACCAGGAGCTTTCCCCGATGCTTCCACCGACAGAACAGCGACAGCACATTGGTACGAAGGTTCGGTGGCTGGCAATTGCGATGGCCGCATTTCTGCTGGCTGATTGGTTTTCCGCACCGTTGCAAGGCGAGGACCGGTTGCAATTCAACCGCGACATTCGCCTCATCTTGTCGGACAATTGCTTCCTGTGCCACGGCCCCGACGGAAACCGACGGGAAGCGGATCTCCGGTTGGACGTTCGCGACGAGGCGATGGGGCATCAAGCGATTGTTCCCGGCAAGCCGGACGAGAGCGAACTGGTGGCTCGCATCGACAGCAGTGACCCGGACACGATCATGCCGCCGCCGGATTCGCACAAACAGTTGAGCGACCGGCAAAAGGCGTTGCTCAAGCGGTGGATTGCGGAGGGAGCGGAATACCAAGGCCACTGGGCTTACGAGTCGCCCGTCAAGCCTGCGACGCCAGAGGGCGTGAATGCCATCGACTACTTGACGAGCGAACAGTTGGCCAAGTCTGCCCTCCCGTCTGCCCCCGAGGCGGATCGGCGGACGCTCGTCCGGAGGCTGTACTTCGACTTGATCGGTCTGCCGCCCGCGCCCGAACACGTCGATGCGTTCCTGGCCGACGCCTCGCCGAACGCCTATGAAAAGCTGGTGGACAGGCTGATGGCGATGCCGCAATACGGCGAACGGATGGCCCTTCCCTGGTTGGACGTGGTTCGCTTTGCTGACACCATTGGCTATCATTCGGACAACCCGCGGAATGTTTGGCCGTATCGCGATTATGTGATCCAGGCGTTCAACGAGAACAAGCCGTTCGACCAGTTCACCGTCGAACAGTTGGCCGGCGATCTGCTGCCGGACAGCACGCAAGAGCAAAAGGTGGCCTCGTGCTTCAATCGTTTGCTGCTGTCGACCGAGGAAGGCGGGGCACAGCCCAAGGACTATGAAGCCCGCATGTTGACCGATCGCGTCCGCGCCGTCGGCACGGTGTGGCTCGGCCAAACGCTGGGCTGCTGCCAATGTCACGATCACAAGTTCGATCCGGCCTCGCTGCGAGATTTCTACTCGCTGGGCGCCTTCTTTGCCGATCTGCAGGAGCCGATCATCGGCCGCCGCGAGCCCGGCATGATCGTACTGGACGACCAGCAGCAGCAGGAACTCGAACGCCTTCGCTTGGCTGTCGCCGAGTTGCAGAAGCAATACGACAGTCCGACGGCCGAGATCGAGGCCATTCGGCAAGCTTGGGAGCAGCAGATCGCCGCCGAATTGGCAGGCGAGTTGTGGAGTGGTTTGAAGCCGGACAGAGCCGAGTCGGACAATGGCGTGAAGCTGACCGTGGACGGCGACGGCGTCATCTCGACAGACCGCAATCCCAACGGCGGTGTGGACACGTACCGGCTGGTCGTCAAAACGAAACTCGCTGGCATCACGGGATTCCGCCTGGACGCGATGGAGCATGCGTCGCTGCCGTCTCAAGGTCCGGGTCGCGCGGGGAATGGGAATTTTGTCTTGAATGAAGTGACCGTCACTGCCGACGGCCAGTCCGTCGCTGTGGCCCGCGTGTCGGCCACGTTCGAACAGCCCGGCTTCTCGGCCGCCGCCGTCCTGGACGGAAATACGGAGAGACTGAACGGCTGGGCGGTCATGGGGGGGACGGGCGTACCGCAAGCGATCGGTTTCGAGCTGGCTGAACCACTGGGCGGTGGCGAAGAATTGACACTTGGATTCACGTTGCAGCAATTGCACGGCGACAACCATACCCTGGGTCGCTTCCGTTTGGCGGCCACGACGTCGGCTGCGCCGATCCGCATGCCCCAGGTGGGATTGCCGCCGCAGGACATCCTCAAGATCCTCCGCACCGAAGCCGCCCAGCGCGACGACGCCATGAGGACCCGCTTGACGGCCTACTTCCACGCCTGGACCCCGGCCCTGGCGGAGGTGCGAGCTAGATTGGCCGCGGCTCAAAAGGCCCACGCAGACTTCGAGGCGGCGTTGCCACGCTGCCTGGTTTCCGTCTCGATGAGCAATCCTCGCACCGTGCGGATCCTGCCTCGCGGCGACTGGATGGATGACAGCGGCGAGAGCGTCCAGCCCGCTGTGCCGGCCTATCTGCCGCAAGGCAATCTTCCCCGCGACCGCCGCTTGAATCGGCTCGACCTCGCCCACTGGCTGGTCTCGCGGGACAATCCGCTGACGGCCCGCGTGTTCGTGAATCGCCTCTGGAAACAATTCTTCGGCTTCCCCTTGTCGAAGGTCCCCGACGACTTGGGATCGCAAGGCGAGTGGCCGGTTCATCCCGAGTTGCTCGACTGGCTGGCCTGCGAGTTCATGGACAGCGGTTGGGACGTCAAGCATCTCGTGCGCACGATGGTCAGCAGTCGCACGTATCGCCAATCGTCCACGGCGCCGAGGGAGGTGCAGGAACGCGACCCTGACAATCGCCTGTTGGCTCGTCAGAGTCGGTTTCGCTTGGACGCGGAACTGGTCCGCGACAACGCGCTGTGCATCGCCGGTTTACTGGTACCGAAAATCGGCGGGCCGAGCGTCAAGCCGTACCAGCCCGAGGGCTACTGGGAAAATTTGAATTTCCCCACGCGAACCTGGGTGGCCGATACGGGCGAAGCCCAGTACCGCCGCGGCTTGTACACCTGGTGGCAGCGTTCGTTCCTGCATCCCAGTTTGTTGGCCTTCGACGCGCCCAGCCGCGAGGAGTGTGCCGCGGACCGCACGCGGTCGAACATCCCGCAGCAAGCCCTTGTGCTGCTGAACGACCCCACGTATGTCGAAGCCGCCCGGGTGTTCGCCGCGAGGATCCTGACGGAAGGCGGCGCCGACACGCCAGCCCGGCTGACCTGGGCTTGGCGGCAAGCCCTGCAACGCGCGCCGCGGGAGGACGAGGTGCGGGTCGTCGCGGACCTGCTGGAAAAGCACCAGGCTCAATACGCCGAAGACGCGCAGGCGTCGGCCGCGATTTTGGAAGTCGGCTTGGCGCCGGCGCCGCCGGACGTGGACCCAGCCGAACTGGCCGCCTGGACCAGCGTAGCACGCGTGATTTTGAATCTCCACGAGACCGTGACACGGAGTTAACGAACGGGCTCCGACGAACAAGCTCGGACGTACAGAATTCATTTTTCGCGGGGAAACGCAATGCCGTACCGCAAAATACTCGACTGCAAAAACTGAATTCTGTACGTCCGAGCCCAAACCCCATAACCGACCCTGCCCTTGCTCAAGGATTCGCGCATGATTCCTAATCCCCCCCGCCCCCGTAGCGACGCGCAGACAACGTCCTGGAACCAGGCTTCTCGTCGCAGTTTCCTGCGGCTCACCGCTGCCGGATTGGGCTCGGTCGCCCTCGGATCGATTATGGACTCGCAACTGCGGGCTGCGCCGAACTCGGGGCGCTGGCGCGGCGTGCTGCAGCCCACCCACTTCCCCGCCAAAGCCAAACGTGTAATCTGGCTGACAATGGCCGGCGGCCCGTCGCACTTGGAAACGTTCGACTACAAACCGGTACTGGCCGAAATGCATGGCAAGCCGATGCCGGAGAGCATGACCAAAGGGCAGCAGCTGGCGCAATTGCAGGGCGCCAAGCTGGTCTGTTACGGTCCCCAGCTCAAGTTCAAACAGTTTGACACCGGGGTGGAGATCTGCGAGTTGTTCGAGCAGACCGCGGCGGTCGCCGACGAGATCTGCTTTGTGCGGTCGATGACCACCGAGGCGATCAACCACGATCCGGCGCACATGTTCATGAACACCGGTTCGCAGATCGCCGGGCGGCCCTCGATGGGCGCGTGGGTGGTCTACGGACTGGGCGCCGAGTCCGAGGATCTGCCCGGTTTCGTGGTGCTCACGTCGCTGGGACGCGGTGGACAGAACCAGCCGATTGCCGCCCGGCAATGGTCCTCCGGATTCCTGCCGACTCGTTTTCAAGGTGTCGCGCTGCGCGGCCGCGGCGATCCGGTGCTGTACTTGAGCAACCCGGCGGGCGTATCTCGCCAGCAGCAAGAGGACGTGGTCCTGGCCGCCAACGCGATCAATGCAGGGTACGACAACGTCGTGGACGATCCGGAAATCGCCACGCGAATCACGCAGTACGAGATGGCCTTTCAGATGCAGGCCAGCGTACCGGATTTGATGGATTCCAGCCGCGAACCGCAGCATGTCCTCGACCTGTACGGCTGCCAGCCCGGCGATGGTTCGTTCGCTGCGAATTGTCTGCTGGCCCGGCGGTTGGCCGAACGCGGTGTGCGGTTCATCCAGCTATACCACAAGGATTGGGACCATCATGGCGACGTCAAGAACGGTGTCGAGTTGAAGGCCCAGGAAATCGACCGCGCGTGTGCTGCCTTGATTCGCGACCTGAAGCAGCGCGACATGCTCCGCGATACGCTGATCGTCTGGGCGGGCGAGTTCGGCCGTTCGCCGATGTCTCAGGGCAGCGACGGCCGCGACCACCACAACAAGGGCTTTACAATCTGGCTGGCGGGTGGCGGGATCCAAGGCGGCATGAGCTATGGGGCCACCGACGAACTGGGCTATGCAGCGGTGGAAAACGAAACGAACGTTCACGACCTGCACGCCACCATGCTGCACCTGCTGGGCATCGACCACAACCGGTTCACGTTCAAGTTCCAGGGCTTGGATGCAAAGCTCAGCGGCGTCGAAGGCGCGCGGGTCATCCGCGACATCCTGGCGTAACGCCACGAGTTCCAGGCTGGTGTCTCGCGTCCTCGCCCGCTCGAGAACCGTCTCCGACGTCAAGCACCCCCACACCGGCATCGCTGACAGGCCGGCATTCCCAAGATTTGACGAACCTGCTAGAGTCCACAACATTCAGCGCGGGGTTGGCGTTGGGGGAGGGGCATGGGGCAAGCGGACACAAACGGGGTACCGGATCCGGCTGCTAGCCCCCCGATTATCGCCTGTCCGTGCTCGCATGCACGCAGACCGAGCGGGGCGTCAAACGTTCTGCTTCGGGCTTGCCTGGTACGTTTCTTCTGTCCGCTTGTGTGGGTGTTTCGACGCAGCAGGGATCGGCAGACTCCATGAGCAAACTGACCCGATACGTCGTGGGCGAACTGTTGAAGGTCTTCCTGGTGACCCTGACCGGAATGACCTTCTTGATGTTGATTGTCGGGCTCGCCCAAGAGGCCATTCGTCAAGGCTTGGGGCCCGTGCCTGTATTGCGGCTGATCCCGTATGCGATTCCCAACGCCTTGCGTTTCGCCGTGCCAGGGACGATCCTGTTTGCCGCGTGCAGCGTGTACGGGCGGATGGCCGCCTCGAACGAGATCACGGCGATCAAGTCGCTGGGGATTTCGCCGCTGACCATCATCAAGCCGGCCTGGATGCTGGCTTTTCTGGTGAGCCTGCTAGCGGTTTGGCTGAACGACTTGGCGGTGTCCTGGGGGCAGCAGGGCATGAGGCGCGTGATTATGCACTCGGTCGAGCAGATCGCCTATGGGATGCTGCGGACCCAGCGGTCGTACAGTTGCAGCCGGTTCTCGATCAACGTCAAGCGAGTCGACGGCCGCACGCTGGTCCTGCCGACCATTTGCATCCAATCCAAAGACGGCTCGCCAGCCACCGTGCTGACCGCTCAAGAAGCAGAACTTCGATCCGATCCGGAGCAAAACGTGCTTAGCCTGCGGTTGACCAACGGGCGCGTCAGTGTGGGAGACCGCGTCACGATGGTCTTTCCCGACACGATTGAACCGCAGATTCCGCTGAGCGATGCCTCGCGAAGCGGCGACGCGGGCGGCAGTCCGTCGCAATGTCCTTTGTGGCGGATCAACGCCGAGATCCTGGAACAGGAGACGCACATCCAAAATCTGCGGCAGGAGATGGCGACTGAAGTCGCTTACCAGATGCTGACGGGCGACTTGGCGAGTTTGACGGACCCGTCGTGGGCGGGCAAGGTCAATCGGATCCACGAGGCGGTTGGCCGCATCCATCGCCTGGAGACCGAGCCTTGGAGGCGTTGGGCCAATGGATTTAGTTGTCTCTTTTTTGTCATGATCGGCACGCCATTGGCGATTCGCATGCGAAACGCCGATTTGTGGTCGAGCTTCGCGGTTTGCTTCTTGCCGATCTTGATCATCTACTATCCTTTGTTGGCGTTGGGGGTGGACCGCGCCAAGGCGGGCGAGTTGCCGCCGTATTCCGTGTGGTTGGGCAATGTCATTCTGGCGGTCGCCGGACTTTGGATCATGCGGAAAGTGATGCGATATTAAATCCGGGAGTCATTCTGCCGCTTGACCGCTATCGGCGTCTTGGCTACGCTTATTTGTGTGTTGAATCTGGAACCAGCGGCGACGGCGCGACTGGCGTTCGCGGTTGGCTCCAGGATAGATGAATACGCCGTCGCCCCTGGCTCCAGGTGAAACGAGTACTTGAACATGAATCCGATCCTGTCCCTACGCCCGTTGTTGTTGCCGGCCGATGATGGCCTGTAGGGGGAGATCGCGTACCGAGACGTTGGATCTTTTTCGCCCCGAGGGCTGATAACTCGGGGCTTTTTTGTTTTTGGGGGGAACCCGCATGACCGAGACACGACACATCCGGATCTTTGATACGACGTTGCGCGATGGCGAGCAGTCGCCTGGTGCGAGTATGAATTTGCAGGAGAAGATGGAGATCGCTCAGGCCCTGGTGGATCTGGGCGTGGACATCATCGAGGCCGGCTTTCCGATCGCTTCGCCGGGAGATTTCGCCGCGGTTGGCGAGATCGCCAGGACGATCCGCGGGGCCACGGTGTGCGGCCTGGCCCGCTGCAACGACGCCGACATCGACCGTGCTTGGGAAGCGCTCAAGCAAGCCGAACGGCCGCGAATTCACGTGTTCCTGGCGACCAGCGCGATTCATCGCGAGTTCAAGTTGCGGATGACTCGCGAAGAGATCATCCAACGGGCCGTGGCCGGGGTCCAACGGGCCGTTCAATACTGCGACGACGTTGAATTCTCGCCGGAGGATGCCGCTCGCACCGAACACGACTTTTTGTGCGAGGTCGTCGAAGCGGCGATTGCCGCCGGAGCCACGACCGTCAACATCCCGGACACCGTGGGTTACACCACGCCCGCGGAGATGGGCTGTTGCATTGCCATGCTGAAGAACCGGGTGCCCAATATCGATCGGGCCGTGATCAGCGTCCACTGTCACAACGATTTGGGACTGGCGGTCGCCAACAGCCTGGCTGCCGTGGAAAACGGGGCCGGCCAAATCGAATGCACGGTCAACGGCATTGGCGAGCGGGCCGGCAATTGTTCGCTGGAAGAGATCGTGATGGCGATGAAGACGCGACAGGACCGCTTCGGCTGCGACACCAAGATCAACACGCGGCGTCTGGTCCCCACCAGCCGCCTGGTCTCGACCATCACGGGGCTGCAGGTGCAGCGGAACAAGGCCGTTGTCGGCCGCAACGCCTTTGCCCACGAGGCCGGCATCCATCAGGACGGGATGCTCAAAGAGCGGACGACGTACGAGATCATGCGTCCCGAGGACGTGGGCTTTGCCCGTACCGACCTGGTCCTGGGCAAGCACAGCGGGCGAGCCGCGCTGAACGACCGCGTCCGAGCCCTCGGCTTCCACTTGACCGGCGAACAGCTGCAAACGTTGTTCGACGAATTCAAGGAACTGGCGGACAAGAAGAAAGAAATTTATGACGGCGATATCGTGGCCCTGGTCGACCAGCAGTTGCTGGGCATCCCCAGCGGCGAGTGGCAACTGGCGGCCTTCGAAGCGGCGTGTGGGACGGGGCGGACGCCGTGCGCCAAGTTGACGTTGCGACGAGGCGAGCAGGAGTTCACCGAGCAGCTGGCGACCGGTGACGGTCCCATCGACGCGGCGTTCTTTGTGGTCGAGAAGATCACGGGAATCAAACTCAGTTGCCGGGCCTTCGAGGCCCGCAGCACCTCGATCGGCCGCGATGCCCAGGCGGAAGCCACGCTCGAAGTCGAACACCAAGGTGTCATGTATCGCGGGCGCGGGGTCTCGACGGACACGGTCGAGGCGACCGTCAAGGCCATCTTGAACGCGGTCAATCGAATCACGATGACCAAACCGTAACGCCTTGGCACGTCGGTTGCATCGTAAGCCTGGCGAATCGAAAAATCGCCCGAGTTTTGGGAAAGTTTACACAGAACACGGATTTGGTCTTGTAAAAATTTCAAATTCGGGCGACAGTTGCGGCCCTTGACCCAAGTTCCACGGTTCATCGAATCCAAGGAGGGAGCCGATGATCGCCTTGCATGCCCTCGCGTTGCTAGCTGCTCTATCTGCCCCCGCGCAGCCGGTCCTGCTCAACTTTCATGCCCCCTGGTGCGAGCCCTGCCGATCGATGGAGCCGACCATCCGACGGCTGGCGGCGGACGGCTATCCCGTGCGGATGGTCAATGTCGATCAAGAATCGTCGCTGGCCCAGCAATTCGGCGTCGACCGTGTTCCTACGTATGTGCTGGTCGTCGACGGACGTGAAGCGGGCCGCGCGGTGGGGCCGACGTCCCACGGTCAATTGGTCGGGATGTTCGCAGCCGCCAAACCAGCCGCTGGAGCAGCGCCGACGGTTCAGCCGGTCGTCGCTCACCAAAACGCCGCTGCGCCGGGACCGCTGAATGCGGTCGGTGTGGAAGATCCGAGAGCCCGAGCCATGGCGGCCACGGTGCGCTTGTGCATCGAAGATGCCGGCGGCCGATCCTTCGGCACCGGCACGATCATCGACGTATACGAAGGCGATGCCCTGGTGATGACGTGTGGGCACCTGTTCCGCGAGTCGCGAGGCCAGGGTCCGATGTCGGTCGACGTCTTTCCGCCGGGCTCGCAAAATCCCGTGCGGGGACAGGTGATGGAGGTGCTGACGTATGATCTGGAACAAGATGTCGCCTTGGTAGCCATCCGCCCGAATTGTCCTGTGACGCCGGCCCCGGTGGCACCGGGGGGATACCAGCCACGTCCCGGCGATCGGGTGTTCAGCATCGGTTGCGATCAAGGGGCTGCGCCCAGTCTTCGTGACAGTCGCATTACGGCCTTGAACAAATACCAAGGCCCACCGAATATCGAGTCGTCAGGCCAGCCGGTGATTGGCCGCAGTGGCGGCGGCTTGTTCTCGGCAGACGGCTTGTTGATCGGCGTTTGCAATCTGGCCGATCCCCAGGACGACGAAGGCATCTATGCCGCCCTGTCGCTGCTGCACACCAACCTGGACAAGATCGGCCAATCGCGGGTGTATCAGCGGAACGCACCTCAAACGGCGGTCGCCCAGGCCGCGGTCGCTCCCGCTCCGCCGCAAATGCCGCCCCAGATGCCGTCCGGCCCTCTGGGCGGTGCATCCCTTGCCGCAGTTGCCATCCCGGACACGGCGCCGGCACCGTTGGTAGCGCCCGCCGCCCACGCCAGCCTTGGGGCCGTGATGGCCATGGACGAGGATACCGAAGTCATCTGCATCGTCCGCTCGAAACGCGATCCGCGGCGACAGAGCCAGGTCTTCTACTTGGACCGTCCCTCCCAGACGTTTTGGGACCGCTTGACGCAGGAATCCCAGCCCTCGCGGGCCGGCGAACCGGTGATGCTGCAGGCCGCCCGCGACGCCGTGCCGCCCTCGCGAGCCGATGGTCAAACCAGCGGGCCCGTGATCCGGGGGCAAACGAATTGAACCGTTCTATTCCGGCTTCAACTCGAATTGCGCCTCGACTTCGACCGTGATGTTCATCGGCAGCGAGCCCATGCCGACGGCGCTTCGCGCTCCGACGCCGTCCTCTGGTCCGAACAGCTCGGCGAACAGATCACTGAACCCGTTGATCACCGCCGGATGGTTCTCGAAGTCCGCCGCCGCGTTGACCATCCCCAGCGTCTTGACCAGTCGCTGGACGCGGTCCAGGCTGCCCAAACCGGCGCGCAGCGTGGCGATTACGGCCAGGCCCGTTTGCCGTGCGGCATCGTATCCGCCTTGCTGGTCCACCTCCTGACCGACGCGGCCTTTCATCATCGTGCCGTCGGGCTTCAGCGGCCCGTGGCCCGAAACATAAGCCATGTTGCCGAGGACCAGCAGCGGCTTGTAGACGCCAGCCGGTTTGGGGGCGGGAGGGAGTTCCACATGCAATTGCTGCAGTTTTTCTTCCGGGCTCATCGCGTGCTTCCTGTAAGGTGTTTGCAAAATCCGATTGCTCTTGAGTCAAGAAACGGGCTGATAGTATAACAAGCCGCAAAGCGACTGGCGATAATCAGCGTATGGGCAGGCAGGCTTTGGGGGCGCAGGGTGGTCGCATCGCGTGTGCTGAAAAGGGACAGGCACCACAATCAACCGGGGTGAAGGCGAAGCGTTTGATGTCAAGCGTGCGCGGCGGTGGACGCTTGTCGCTGGCCGAACGTCGCAGAACGACCGTCTACGGGCCCGGACAGATAAAGTTCTCCGGCCGCACACGAATCAAGCTTGCCCCGGCGGCGGTACAGTCGTCCCGGGCCGTGGCAGTTGCCGAGACGCGAAACACGGGCATGGCAACTCCCAGAAGCGTGCCGCAAATGCTGTTGACGGGAACGGACGCTTGAGCGCGGACCGCGAGCGTGTTGCCGCCAGCGCCGCCGATGATCACGTAAGACTGTTGGTCGTTGTTCTTTGCATTACTATCGCCTTGCGGCAATACGTAGGGAACATTGCCGGCGATGCAGGGATCGATATCGGCAGGCGGCGATTCGCGGTTCGGGGTGCTGCAGCCGGCGAATTCGCTGTCGCGAAAGTACCCCACGCTGGACGGCGACTGGTCCGTTCCGAAGATGGCAAACGTGACGGTGACCTGAACACGTTCCAGACCGACGCCGTCCCCATCGTTGTTACCAGAGCCGCTGCTTAGGTTGTTGACGCGCGCTCCAAAGCGGATGCGGTCGCCGGGTTCGAAGCCCTGCTCACCATCGTTCGGATCGCCGTTGTTGTCGAAAAACTCGATGACCAAGCGTCCAGGCGAGTTGCTGTCGTACGTGAATCTCACTTGCGTGTTTGTCCACGTGTACACCGTCCCGTCGTTCCCAGCATTCAAGCTTCCACTATCCAGTCCTGACGTGTCGTCCTGCTCATTCGGCAGTGCGTAACGCCCCGAGCCTGATGGACGGTTGGAGATGACGGGCGGATCCGCTCCCACTAAATCGAAATATGCGTCCGGGTCCAGGACACGCAGGTTGATCTCGACCCGCGAGATGGTCAGTCCGGCTGGGGTAAGAGCAGTGGGCGGGTGAAAGTTGATACCCCACGAGCCTGCATCTTGCATCGAACTGCCGGACGAGGCATCCAACAACACTTCCCCCAAGCCGCAACTGGGTTGAATTCCGGCGTTGAATACCCAAGGGATGGCGTCGTTCGTCAAGGCACCGAACACCAGATCGCCCGCGCAGGAAGCGTTTTGGTTCGTGTTTCCGATGCCGTAGTTGTGCAACAGGATCACCGGCGTTCCGGTCACGGTATTGGCGGCGGCGTACTCCATTCCCACGAATCGGGCCTCCTGGGTATCTCCTCCTCCGGCGTCCGCCCACTCCTTGACCGCCGCCAAAGCCGCGGACTCCAAGGCATTTTCCAGTTGAACTCGGGCCAGCCAGATATTGCCGATCTCCACGATAAAGCAAACCAGCAGCAAGAGCACCGGCAGGGACACGATCAGCCAGAGCGTGGCCACTCCGCGACGGGAACGTCTTGAGTCTCCGAAAACAGGACAGGCAGCGGGCACCCATGCACCGGATCCCGTCCCATTTTCGGAGCAGTAAGCTCGGCGGAGACGATGCGACCCTCGAAAGCCGGACGCCGGAGTTGCCGCACGGTCGCCAGCTTGTATCCATGCGCTTCCACGCGGTCTCAGAACGTTCATCGGTGTCTCTCTTCGGAAACGATGCTTCCTGGTTCCCATGATTCCCAATGGTTACCCCTCGTACCGAAACGTCGTCGAGTATTTGGCATACCGACCCGACAGGTCGAAACCGAAGATGGCCAGGCAATTCGGGGCCAGTTCCGTCATCGGGACGCAGATGGTGATTCGAACGGAAAGTCGCCCGTAATTCGTCGCGGGCGGGGGCGTCGGAGGCAAATCTGTCGGCGGCGGACTGCACGATGGGGGCAGAGAGTCGGGAGTCGTTAACGTGTACGTTGAGCCGTTCACGTTGTGTTGCAGGATCACCGCACCGTAACGGATGCCGGAACTGCCGAGTTGCTGGCCGATGGCGTCGGTGATGTTGGTTGGCACGGGGCCCGTATTCGGCAGACTTCCCGATTGCGACGCCACTTCCGCTCCCACGCGGCAAGCCAACGCTACCTGCTGCATGTTGGAAAAGAACATCCCGAACTCGATTACGGTGAGCAGCACGATCAACAGAATCGGCATAACCAACAGGAACTCGACCATCACGCTGCCGATGCGCGAGCAGGCACGCATTTCGCGATGTCGAGACGCCTGGCGTGGAATTCTTGTGTCTGTCGCCATCACCACTGCGATCCTGGGAACCGTGTACGATCGTTAGCGCGCAAGACGCGACCAATGCGTCGATGCCTCGCGACAAGTCTAGGTTAGCAATTCATGTGCCGCCATGAGTTTCTGCATTTTCCCGGGGCGTTGAGGCCAGTCGCGAACTATGCTGGATGTACGTGGTGTTCTCGATGTAAACCTCGCCGCGATCCCGAGCGGTGGCATAGGAATTGCAAAGTCATGTGCGCCCTTTTATTGCCGAAAGATGATATGGGCCGCAAAAGCAACGGCGGATCTTTGGTATGATGAAGTTCCCACGCCAACCAACACGCAATGCTTCGGTGACGCTGGAGTTCATCCTGGTGCTCCCGCTGCTCGTCGTCATCCTGTTCGCGGTGGCCCAATTCACGGTGGCGCTGCTTATTCGCCAAGCGGTGACCCACGCAGCAATCGTCGGCGCGCGCGAGGCGGGCAAGGGTGAAGGGATTGAGGAGGTAGCGCGGGCAGTAGACGGAGTTCTCGACGGCGCTCACGGAATCGATGTGGCGACGGTGACCGTCCCCCCGGGCACACCGCCCGTATCCGCATTGGTGGATGCCGTCGCCGACTCGGGCGTGCGGATCGTCTTGGAGGTTGGCCAGCCGGACGCGGGAGGACGCAACGCGTCTGCGTATTCCTTCGGTGACACGAACGTTATCTGTATCCCTCCGGACGTTCCCGTCGTCCAGTCCGACGAAGTCCGTGTTACGATCTGCATCGATCTAGGACGGCACCCGATGGGCAATTGGCTGTTCCGCTTTAACCCGGGTTATGTGGACTTCAGCAACCGCCGAATTACGGTCAGTTCGCTGGTGAAGAAAGAGTGACCGCCGACGCACTCGTGCCACATCACATTTCAGAAGCTCAACATCCGCTGGTACTGCTGCAGGCGGAATTCCAGATCCTCGCGGGTGATTCCTTTCAGACGCTCGAGGCTGAAATCTTCCACGGTAAAGCTGGCCACCAAGATGCCGTAAGCCATGGCTTTCTTCAGGGACTGCGGCTCGAAATCCCCACGTTCGGCCAGATAACCCATCATGCCGCCCGCAAAGCTGTCACCGGCCCCCGTGGGGTCGACGACTTGCTCCGTCGGAAAGGCGGGCAGGACGTAGGTTTCGTACTGGGAAAAGAACATGGCCCCATGTTCGCCTTTCTTGATGACCACGAACTTGGGCCCCATCTCCCGGATCCGTTGCCCGGCTCGGACCAGGTTCTCGTCCCCGGTCAGCAGCTTGGCTTCGCTATCATTCATCACCAAGCCGTCGACGCGGCGGAACAACTTCATCAGATCCTCGTGCGCTTCGCGGATCCACAAGTCCATCGTGTCCGCCACGACCAGACGCGGGCCGATCACCTGATCCAGCGATTTGAGTTGCGACTGCGGGGCCCCGTTGGCCAGAAATACGTAAGGACAACGCTTGAAATCGTCCGGCAGCACGGGATCGACGTCGCCCAGTACATTCAGGTGGACTTCGAGGGTTTCACGATCGTTCATGTTGGGCAGGTACTTGCCGCGCCAACGAAACGTCTTGCCCCCCGGAACCACGTGCAAGCCGCTGGTGTCGATCCGCCGCGATTGCAGAAAGCGAGTATGCTCTGGGGGCCAATCCTCGCCGACGACACCGGACAGGCGGACGGAACTGAAAAAACTCGCCGCGTACGAGAAAAAGACGGCCGAGCCGCCCAGCACGTCCTCGCGTGTGTCGTGAGGCGTGTGTACACTGTCCAAAGCGACCGATCCGACAACCAACAGTGGCATGATATAATCCTTTCCTTAGCGAGCTAGTATGAGTTCATGGCGTGCATTATGCAAGGCAAGGATGCAGCCTGTTTTCCCTGAAAGTTTCCATTCGCAACGTTCGATATTGTTCGAGTCGAGTCTTTTCTTCGCCGCAAGCAGCACTTTTCCGCTTTCGGACAACGAAATCAGACGGTAATATTTCCACTTTTCTAGAGCGGGCGAGACTTGCCCAAGTTGACGCAGTTCTGCTCCATGGGGCGGCGCAAGCGAGAATTCCATGAGTCAGATTATACAGAAAAACCTGCTGGGCCCCAAGGTTTTCGAACTGGTCGTGGCGGCTCCGCGGATTGCCAAAAAGGCGTTACCGGGCCAATTCCTGGTGATCATGGCCGATGACAGCGGTGAACGTATCCCGTTGACCATTGCCGACTTCGATCGCGACCAGGGCACGATTACGATGGTCCTGGCCGTTGTCGGTGCTAGCTCGCTGAAACTGTCGAGCATGGAGCAAGGCCAATCGCTGCACGCCGTGATCGGTCCGCTCGGCGTACCTTCGGAACTCGATCACGCTGGCGCGGTGGTGATGGTGGCCGGTGGGGTGGGTGCGGCCCCGATCTACCCAATTGCTCGAGCTCTGCACCAAGCCGGTAGGCGGGTGATTACGATTCAAGGATCGAGGTCAGCCGAACTGTTGTTCTGGACCGATCGCCTGGCCGCCGTCAGCGACCGGCACATCGTCACCACCGACGACGGCAGTGCCGGCCGGCGCGGGCTGGTCACGGAGCCCCTGGTGGAACTGCTGCGCGACGACAGCGACAAGGCGACTTCCTGTGTCTATGCGATCGGGCCGGCCGTGATGATGAAGTTCTGTGCGGCGGCCACACAGCCGTTCGGCGTCAAGACCATCGTCAGCTTGAACACGATTATGGTCGACGGCACGGGCATGTGTGGCGGATGCCGCGTGGATGTCGGCGGCCAGACGCGATTCACGTGTGTGGATGGCCCGGAATTCGACGGCCATCTGGTCAACTGGGATTTGCTGATGGCTCGGCAGAAATCGTATACGCACCACGAGTCGTGTTCCCTCGATCGTTACCTGCAATTGGCGGAGAGCGAAACTCCATGACCGAAGCGAAAAAGAAAATGTCCCCACGCGTGCCGATGCCCGAGCAGCCGGCCGAGGTGCGAGTCCATAACTTCTTGGAAGTGCCGACCGGGTATACTGCAGAACAGGCGCAGGCCGAGGCCGCGCGCTGTCTGGGCTGCCGCAAACCCAAATGCATGGATGGCTGTCCGGTTCAGGTGGACATTCCGGGTTTTCTGACGCAGATCGCAGCCGGCCAGTTCGCCGCAGCTGCTCGGCGGATCAAGGACACCAACTGCTTGCCTGCCGTGTGCGGGCGGGTTTGCCCGCAGGAGAGTCAATGTGAGGGGCTCTGTGTGTTGGGAAAACGCGGCCAGTCGGTGGCGATCGGGGCCTTGGAGCGGTTCGCCGCCGACTTTGAACGCGAGCACGAATTGGTAACGCTGCCGCCGTGCGCCGCGTCCAGCGGCCGGAAAGTGGCCGTCGTCGGAGCTGGGCCGGCGGGCCTCACGGTGGCCGGCGATCTCGTTCGCTGGGGGCACGAAGTCACCGTATTCGAGGCATTCCACCAGGCTGGCGGCGTGCTGGTCTACGGCATCCCCGAATTCCGCTTGCCCAAGCAGATCGTCGAAGCGGAGGTGGAGTACTTGCGGCGACTGGGCGTCAAGTTGGAACTGAACCAAGTCATCGGCAAGTCGATTACGATCGACGAATTGATGGACGAGGAAGGCTTCGACGCGGTGTTCGTGGGCGTCGGCGCGGGGCTTCCCCAGGCGATGAACATCCCCGGCGAAAACTTGGGCGGCGTGTACTTTGCCAACGAGTACCTGACGCGCGTGAACCTGATGAAAGCCTACGACTTTCCCAACTACGATACGCCGGTGGCCCGCGGCCGCCGGGTCTGCGTTGTGGGTGGCGGCAATGTGGCGATGGATGCCGCCCGCACGGCTCGGCGACTGGGGGCGGAAGCCGTCTACGTTCTGTACCGCCGCTCGCGCGACGAGTTGCCGGCGCGGGCCGAGGAAGTCCATCACGCCGAGCAGGAAGGCATCGAATTCCGCTTTCTGTGTACGCCGATCGAGTACATCGGCGACGCGTCCGCCAGGGTGAGGCAGGTGCGATGCCAGGAAATGGAACTGGGCGAGCCCGACGCCTCGGGCCGTCGCCGGCCGGTGCCTCGGCCGGGCGCCGAGGCTCACATCGAGGCGGACTTGGTGATCGTCTCCATCGGTTCGGGCGCCAACCCAATCCTGACCCACCAGACAAAGGGACTCGACCTGAACCGCCGCGGCTACATCGTCGCCGGCGACCGCGGCGCGACGTCCCGACCGGGCGTCTGGGCCGGCGGCGATATCGTCACCGGCAGCGCCACCGTGATCCTGGCGATGGGCGCCGGCAAAACGGCCGCCAAAGATATCCACGACTTTCTGACTCGTTTCGAAGCCGAGCCGAAGGTGGACGAATCGAAGGCCGTTGCCTGATGGCAACCATTTCGACGGGGCGGGAAGGATTGTCTTTCCCGCGCACCGATTGACAGCCTGCGCTACGACGGCGCAGTGCCGATCTGACGCATCGCTTCATAGGCGGCGATGGCGACGCTACAGGCCAGATTCAGGCTCCGCGCCTCCGGCCGCATCGGGATTCTCAGGCAGCGATCCGCGTCTTCCTGCAACAAGGATGGCGGCAGACCCTGCGTCTCGCTGCCGAATACCAACACGTCGCCGGGATGAAATACCGCCGTCGTGTAGGGCCGCGCGGCCGTCTTGGTGAACAGCCAGGGGGCTGGTCCGGGCAGTCGACGGCGAAGCGCCGTCCAGTCCTCGACGACTTCCCACTCCAGGTGCTGCCAGTAATCCAGGCCGGCGCGGCGCAAGTGCCGCTGGTCGATGCGGAATCCCAGCGGCCGAACCAGCCACAGTTTGGCTCCCAACGCGACGCACGTGCGGCCGATGTTCCCGGCGTTCTGCGGGATCTCGGGATGAACCAGGACGATATGGACTGGAGGCTCGTCAGGCACGGTGCGAATTCCGAAGTGGGGTTGGGGGGAAACGCAAAGTTGCGTGCAACGGTCTTGGTGACCGGATTGCAACGGTCCAAGCTATCCCTCTGTCGCAAAGCGGTCGATGTCCTCGCGGCTCATCCGCTGATAGACGCCTCGCGCGATGTGGTGGTCGGTTTCCTGCTGGTTCCACCGGAGCAGCAAGTCCGGCAGTTCGGCGGCGGAAATCAGGCGCAGCTCGGCGGGAACTCGCGGCGCGAGCCGCCGCTGGTGGGCTGCCAGCAGCGTCGGCCAGTCGGCGTCTTCCCAAGTCTGCAACTCGTGTCCCGGCAAGGGATCGAGTTCCGCGGAACGCGTGCTGGTGATCAACAGCTTGCCGTCGGACAAGACCGTCAACAGCGAGGCCTCGAACATCTCTTCGTCGTACGAGTTCTCGCCGTTGGTGTCGTCATCGGTTTCGTCGTTGGGGATTCGCAGCCGAACGCGCGCGTATAGAAACGAAGCCAGCAGGGTGCCTTCGGCCCCAAGCAACACCGCACTGTACGCCTCTTGGCGGCCCAGCATCGGTAGCGTGTAGAAAAACGCGGTCGTGAACCGGTTGTCGGCGGCCTGGGTCAGCCAGGGCTGAAATTCTTGATGCACGTGCGGCGGCAGGTCTTCCGGAGCCAACAAAATCAGACGCAATACGCGGGGCACAGGAATCGTCGGGCCAGCGTGGTGGCCGAAGGGGGCCAGTAGTTTGATCCAACTCGCCTGCCACAGCGTGGTGCCGCGCCACAGTTCGCGGAATCGCAGCCGATTCAACTGCAACTGATAGAAACTGACCCCAGCAACTTCGTCCGCGCGGAGGGGACGCAACGGGCCAAAGCGGTCCGGCAAACCATCCCCTGGAATCTGGGTGGTTGCCCCAATCGTCAACTCTCCCGCCAGCTCAAGTTGCTCGGTCGTCGGATAACCGAGCCGCGACAAGGCCCGGTCCAAGATCGACCGCTTTTTCATCAGCGACGGTCCGGATGCCTGCGGCGCATCGTCCTCCTGCTCCACCATCGCGATCAGACGCGCCGACCGCTGCCGGATGCGGATGGAAAAACCCAGCACCAGCAGGACGGCCAGGACGCAGACGGTGATCGCCGGCGCCGTCCTGATCCACGCGGCAATGGCGACGGCGCCCAGCGTCGCCATTACGGTCAGACAGCTGCAGCCGGCGTCGGCTTCCCGAGTCGCTCGCCGCATGCCGCCCAGCATGATTTGCGGATCGAATCGTGTCTGGTCCAGCAGCCGGGAGACCAGCGACGCCAGGCACGTCCGTTCGGCGGTGGGCTCGGCCTCGTCCGGATCGAGTTCCGCCTCGGGGCGGGCAACGTCAGCCTCGAGCCGCTCGCCGGGCACGACCGCTGGCGTTAGGATCTCGAGTTTCCGTTCGTCCGCGCAAGCGAGACTTTCGTCCGCGGCAAAGCGGATCTGCCAATCCGGCCAAGTCTGTTGCAGCAGCAGCGCGTACAGACGCTGCTCGAGCCGCCCCGGCCGCAGATAATCGGCCTCGAACCATATCAGGTGTCGAGCGTCCCAGTCGATCACCGCGCCGGCTTCGCAGGAATTCGGATTCGGCCATTCCTCGGTGGGCTCGAGCGAACGGATGAAACGGGTGGTCTCGTCAGGTCCCCAGAAAATATCCTGGGCCAGGGACAAGCCGCCCCAGCGGCTGGAAAACCGCTGAGTGCGGCCCCCGCGACGCAAGATGTAGTGTGCTCGATGTGCCATCGCGGTTTTATAGCACGAGACGGCGGCTTTGTCTTTACCCACCCGTTCGACGGCAAAAGCCAACCGCTTCAGTCGGTCAACTGCCTGCGGACCCACTCGACGTGCGGATTGCCCAGGGCGTTCTGGGCGCGAAACGTTTCGGCGACGTAACGTTTCGGGGCGGACTCGCCTGGCACCGGAAAGTTGTCGCCTTTCTGTAGAATCGGCCGCTCTTCGCGCATCTCGCCGAACGACTCCTCTCCCGCCGCCTGGCACGGAAACCAGCCGCCCCGTCCGTCTTGCGTCTGCAGGTAGAATTCCGGATAGCAGTGGCCAGGAACCCAAACCGAGCGAGCGGGGATGCCGTTGACGCGGCACAAGGCGATGAACAGTGACGTCAGTTCCTCGCAATCGCCATGGCCGGCGCGGAGCGCCGTCAAGGCGCCTTTTAAGTCGACGTCGAACTCGTACCGAATGTTGGCCCGCACCCAATCGTGGATCGCTTTGACCTTGTCCCAACCCGACGTAGCATCCCGGCCGATCTCGCCCGCCAGACGGGTGATTTCCGGATGGGCGGTCTCGATCGACGGACTGACGCCCAGGTAGGGCCGAAGGTCGGCATGAATCCGGGTGGGTACCGACCACTCGGCCGTGTTCTCCGGCCCCAGAATATCGTGCTTGGTTATCTCGAACGTGACCAGAGCCGAGGCCGTTTCGCCGGTTGCCAACCGTGGAATCGCGATGACCATCTGCCGAGCGCCGCCGGGACGCAAGGTGCGGTAGCTGACGGAACGTACTTGGCGGTCCACTTCCTGGCCGACGATCTTGACCTGCTGTTCCGGCCAGTCCAGCGGAACCGGCAAGGTGGCGACGATTCCGCTACAAGCCCCCGTCGCGGTGACGCTCATGCCGATCTGCCACCGCTCGGTGCGGGGATTCTCCAACCGGATTGGTTCCGCACCAACGGTTTCACCGAGAGCGGTGGCGATCAGAAGAATCGCCGCCAGGTCAGCGGCATGCATCGCTCGCATCGCGCAGATCCTCCGCTCAGTTTGCCGGCAGCAGTTTGCGGACGAATTCGACTTGGGGCCGTCCGGCGCGGCCGCCTTGCCCGGTGAGAAACTCGGGAACAAACCGCTGCGGGTCCTTCTGTTCGTCGGGCACCCGGATATTGTCGCCCTTTTGCAGAATCGGCCGATGGTCGGACATCCCGCCAAATTCGCGGGGCCCCGCCACCTGGCACGGGAACCAGTGCCCCTGGCCGTCGGCGTCGTGCAAGTAGAATTCGGCGTAGCAGCTGTCGGGCACGAACACCGTGCGGGCCGGAACGTCGTTGGCACGGCACAGGGCGATGAACAGGCAGGTCAAATCGTCCCGATTGCCGCTGCCGTCGCGCAACGTCGCCACCGCGCCTTGGAATGCTCCGTCTTGGAATTTCGTGTTGTCGCGAACCCAATCAAACCACGTTCGCACCTGTTCCCATGCCGAGAGGTCGCTCGAGGCCAACTCTTTGGCCTTGCTGCGAATGGCGGGATGCCGGCATTCAATCGAAGGACTGGCGGCCAGGTTCAAGCGGACCGCCGGAGGCGGATTCTTCGGAATTTGGAACTCCGCCGTGTCCTCCGGCGGCAAAATCGAGCTGCGGACGATCTCGAACGTTACCAAGGCGGTGCCGAGTTCGCCGGGCGGCAGTTGCGGAATCGAATACTGCATCTGCCGCAAGCCGCCCAGATCGCGGTAGCGGACGCCGCGAACCAACGGCGAGATATCTTCCGCGACGACGCGGACTTCTTGTTCCGGCCAGTCCGTCGGCACGGGCACCGAGCCTCGCAGCCCGGCGCAAGGGCCGCCCACCGCCGTGATCTTGACGCCGACTTGCCAACGCTGCGTCATCGGTTTGTCCAAGCGGGTACCCTTGGACAACGTTTGCGTCTCGAATTGAGCCGCCGCCGCACCGCCGAGGAGCAACAGGAACAGCACGGTTAAAGAAACGGTTTTCCCCGGCATGAAAGTCTCCTCTTCGGCTAGAGTCCACCACGATCTCACGTGCTGCTGCGGTCCGGACCGGGCATCGGCAACTCGTCAACCCGGCTCCGCGCCGGCGACGGTACGTATTCTACCGCCGGACTGGAAGGCGCGTAGTAAGCGCTCGATTCGCAGCACTCGCCGCCTTCGATCACTTCGTAGCAGTCGTTGTTATTATTGCAGAACAAGCTCGGCCAACCACTGTTGCAGCCCGCCAAACTGCTCAACAGCAGGCCCATGCCCGCCAGAAAAAACACGCGCTTCATGACTCGTATTCCCTTCGTGCTAAACGGTACAAACCTCAAGCTCCACTCCAAACCAGACAAATCTAGCTTGCCGCTGATGATGTGCAAATGAATCGGTTGCGTTTTTTCAGCGGCGTTTGCTTTCTGCAACACAGAGCAAAGAACGTAGGGTAAAGTTGATTGTGCGGACGTTCGCTCCGCGCCTTTTCCTTTTCCGTCGAAATGGATCACTTCCACTAGAATCGCACCACCACCATGCGAACCACTTGGGTTTCCTGCTTGCTGCTGTTTTCTCTCGTGACCGGTGCGCCGTCAGCCGCCGTCGGGCACGTCACCACCGATCCGCACGTGCAGAAGCCTGACGCGGACGGCGGGGCTGCCCACGACGCCGCTGATGCGGCTTCCGATTCGCTCTGGATGATCAGCACCCGGCATTTGGACTGCCCCTGTGGCAAGCTGCCGACAGAAGCAAATCTCCGGTTCTTTCGCTACGATCCGGCATGCGGGTGGCACGCGGCGGACGAGGACCAGTGGGCGCAGGGCGAGTGGGCCGATGCCCTGACCCTGGTTTACGTCCACGGGAATCGGATCGAGCCGGATGAAGCGCCGGGCCGAGGCTTGGCGGCCTATCGTGCGTTACTGCGGAGTCGTCCGGATGCGCCGCCCATCCGCTTTGTGGTCTGGTCCTGGCCCAGTTCCAAAATCCACGGGCCTCGACCGCGGCGCGATGCACAAGCCAAAGCATCCCGCACCGATTGTGAGAGCTACTTGCTGGCCAACTTTCTGAATGGACTGGAGGCCGATACGCCGCTGCGTCTGCTGGGTTACAGCTTTGGCGCTCGGATCGTCTCGGGCGCCTTGCATTTGACCGGCGGCGGAACGTTGGGCCGGTTGCACCTGGCGGAGGTCCGTCCGCGGCCCGCGAATTCCGTCCGCGTCGTGCTGCACGCGGCAGCGATGCACAATCACTGGTGGCTGCCCGGCGGTTATCACGACCAGTGCTTTTCGCAGGTCGAGCGGTTGCTGCTGCTGTACAACACGTGCGATCCCGTGCTCCGCTTCTACCCACGGTTGGATCCTCGCCGCCCAGCCCAGGCTTTGGGCTACACCGGCTTGGTTCGTCCCGCGCGGCTCGGCCAGGACGCGGAGCGGCTGGAGCAAGCCAACGTGTGCTGTCAGATCGGCAAGACGCACGACGAACAAGCCTATCAGGCTTCCGAAACACTGATGCGGCGTGTGCGCGAGTCGTTGCTCGAGCCGTAAGGCACCGCGGGCGTCCAGGTTTTCGCCGGTCCGGACAGGCTGCACCCCTGACGCCAGTAAGCAACGCCTCACGCACGCTGCGTCCGCGCCCCGCCTCATTTCTCCACAGTCGCTTTGGCAAACCCGGCGGCGGCGATGGCTTGGATGGCCTGATCGGCGTCGAACGGGCCGTCGAGGTTCACCGTCACCAGCGGATTGTCGATCGCGACCTCCTCCTGTTGTGGCGCGAGCGTAACGTCGCTCACGCCGGGCTGTTTTTGCAGCGCGTCGCGGACGGCGGGCCAGCAGTTCTGAGTGCAGACCATCGTTGGCACGCGGAACGTCACGGGCCGGACCTCCGCGGTTCCGCCTGGGGCCACCGCTCCACCCGCAGACGACGTGGGAGCAGGGACAGACTCCGCCGAGCAACCGGCCAGCAGAACGGTAACGGCAACGAGAGAGGCCAAACGGACCATGAACAAACCTCCTTTTTGACAATGTGCCGAGTCAGTTGGAAACGAGCGGCGGCCTCGATCGGATTGTTGCGACAGGCCGTCAGCAAGTTCCCGAAATTCGTCTACTAATATCTTAGCGGCAGCAGAAGCCCGTCGCCAAGGTGTACGCCAAGCCTCGCCGGTTTGACAACCAAAACGGCGGTCAAGCGAAACGGCGGTCGCTTGACATCCCTTTGCCAAAAGGCTTACGATGTAAATGCAATTCATCCTTCAACCGAGTCGGACGTCCAGCGGGCCGCCTGTCTTTCGACCCCTTTTCCCCATCCCACCCATCATGCCCAACCAACGCCGGCAGCAAATGCGGTTTCAGTTCCAGGACGAATGCGAGCCCGAGTCCGTCCGGGCTTCGGTGCTCGGCGATTTGGACGTTGCCGCGCCGGACGTTCCCGCGCCGGGCGTTGCCGAGCCAGACGCTGTCGAGCCGGACGCTGTCGCGCCGGGCGCTGTCGAGCCGGGCGCTGTCGAGCCGGGCGCTGTCGAGCCGGGCGTTGTCAAGCCGGGCATTGTGGAGCCCGACGCTGTCGAGCCGGGCGCTGTCGAGCCGGGCGCTGTCGAGCCGGGCGCTGTCGAGCCGGGCGCTGTCGAGCCGGGCGCTGTCGAGCCGGACGCTGTCGAGCCGGACGTTGTCGAGCCGGACGCTGTCGAGCCGCTCCGTACCAATCTTCGCCAGACCGTTTACCTGGTGGACGCCTACTCGCTGATTTTTCAGGTGTTTCACGCACTGCCCGAAATGACGGGCCCCAACGGCCAGCCGGTAGCGGCTATCCACGGTTTTGCGCGCGATCTGGTCGACTTGCTGGAAAAGAAGAAGCCGGATTTTCTGTTCTGCGCCTTCGACACGCCGGGGGCTACGTTTCGCGACGAGTTGTTTCCGGAGTACAAGGCGGGCCGGCGGGAAATGCCGGCCGATCTGCAGTTGCAGATCCCGCAGATTCGCCGCGTCTTGGACGCTTTAGGCATCCCCGTGCTGGAAATGGCGGGCTACGAAGCGGATGACGTGCTAGCCACCGTTGCTCGCCGCGCGGAACGTGCGGGCCACGATTGCTACGTGGTGACCAGCGACAAGGATTGCCGACAGCTGATTACCGAGCGGGTCAAAGTCTACAATATCCGCAAGGACAAGGTGTTCGATGCGGCGGCGTTGCAGGAGGAATGGGGAGTCCGCCCGGATCAGGTCGTCGATTTTCAGTCGCTCGTTGGCGATGCGGTCGATAACGTGCCCGGCATTCCGCTGATCGGTCCCAAGATAGCGCGCGAGTTGCTGGGCAAGTACGAGACCCTGGAAGGCGTGCTCGATCACGCGGCTCAGGTTTCAGGCGTCAAACGCCGCGAGAATCTGCTGCAAGGACGAGAAACGGCGATGCTCAGTCGCCGCCTCGTGCGACTGGTGGACGACGTTCCCCTCGAGTTCGACTGGGATGTCGGCCGTAGCGGTCGGTTTGCCCTCGAAACGCTCGACCAGTTATGCCGCGAGTATGGTTTTCGGAAGCTGGCAGATCGAGTTCGGCGTCTGTCCGCGGCTGGCATCCAGGAATCGGCAGGCAAGGGATTGGTTTTGGCGAACGACCAGGGCATGGCGTTGGGTATCCAGCCGGCCAGCACGGATGCAGGATCCTGCTCTGCGAACGATTTCCAGGCAATTTGGGACCAGCCGATTGCCAAACGGTCTGGGCCGACGGAAGGCCCGGCGGTGGGGTTGTTGCCACCGGCGAGCGCCAACTATCGGACGGTTGCCACGCAACATGCGTTGGACCAGTTCGTTCACGCGCTTTCCCAGCAGACGCGAATCTCGATCGACACGGAAACCACTTCGACCAATCCTCGCTGGGCGGAGCTTGTGGGCTACTCGTTCGCCTGGCAGCCGGGCGAGGCTTATTACATCCCGGTACGAGCGCCGGCGGGCGAGCCGCAACTGGATCCCGCGCTCGTTCGCGACGCGCTTCGGCCGGTGCTGGAGAACCCGGAGATCGAGAAGATCGGGCAGAACTTGAAGTACGACATCGTCGTCTTGCGGGCGGCGGGAATTCGCGTTCGCGGCATGGCGTTCGATACCATGGTGGCCGATTATCTGTTGGATCCGGGCGAACGGAATCACAGCCTGGACGATTTGGCCAAGCGTCATCTGGGTCACACGACGATCAAGATCAAGGAACTGATCGGGACCGGAAAATCGCAGAAGCGGATGGATCAGGTTCCCGTGCCTTTGATCACGGCATACGCGGCGGAAGACGCGGAGCTTCCCGTGCGGCTGGCGGAGATCCTGCGGGGACGGCTAAACGACGAAGGGTTAGCGACCCTATTCGACGACTTGGAAATGCCGTTGATCGACGTGCTGGCCGAGATGGAATTCAACGGCATCAAGGTAAATCTACAGAAATTGGAAAGCCTGGGCGAACGCTTTGCTCGCCGAATGTTCGAGTTGGAAGCAGAGATTTACAAGTTAGCTGGTGGCGAATTCAACATCAATTCCCGATTGCAGTTGGGGAAGATCCTCTTCACGGATTTGAAACTGCCGAAAGGCAAGACCACGAAAACCGGAGCCAGCACGGACGCAGGCGTCTTGGAGGGACTGGCCAAGCAGCATGCGCTGCCGGCCAAGATCATCGAGTATCGTCAATATGGCAAGCTCCGCAGTACCTATGTGGATGCGTTGATCGGTTTAGTGCATCCTCAAACCGGACGCGTGCATACCTCGTTCAAACAGGATGTCGCGGCCACGGGACGGCTCAGTTCCACCGAACCGAACCTGCAGAACATTCCGGTGCGGACTGACGAGGGCCGGGAAATCCGAGCGGCTTTCATCGCCGGCGAGTCTGGCTGGAAGCTGATGACGGCGGACTATTCCCAGATCGAGCTGCGGGTGTTGGCCCACTTTTCCGGGGACCGGGCACTGCAGCGGGCATTTGCCGCGGATGAGGACATCCATGCGATGGTCGCAAGTGAGGTATATGGGGTTCCTCTACACGAGGTAACCCGGGAACTGCGACGCGGGGCCAAAGCCGTCAATTTCGGCGTGATTTACGGCCAAAGCTCGTTCGGGCTAGCCAAATCGTTGGATATCGACCAGGCTCAGGCGGCCGAGTTCATTGAAGCTTATTTTGCCCGGTATCCGGGGGTCGAGGACTTTGTGCAAAGGGCTCTAGCCGAATGCCGGAAAAAGGGTTATGTTAGTACAGTCCTGGGGCGGAAGCGAACCGTCCAAGGGGTACGAGACATCTTATCGCTGGGCGACTCGCGGCAACAACAAAGGAACCTACCGGAGCGAATCGCCATTAACACGGTGATCCAAGGGTCTGCGGCGGATTTGATCAAGAAAGCCATGATCCAAGTCCACGGCCAGATGCGGCGGGGAAATTACCGAGCTCGCCTATTGCTGCAAATACACGACGAATTGGTATTAGAAGCTCCGAGCGAGGAAGTCGAGCGGTTGGCGATGTTAGTACGGCAGGAGATGGAGTCAGTGGCACGGCTGTCCGTTCCGCTGAAGGTGGACGTCAAGGTTGGCGACAACTGGGCGGATTGCGAAGCGTGGCCTGGAAGCCCCCCGAGAGCATGATTCTGATTGGTATCCTAGGCGGTGTGGCCAGCGGCAAGTCGGAGGTTTCCAGACGCTTGCAATCGCTGGGCGCCGAAGTCTTGGATGCGGACCAGGTGGGGCATGCCGTCTTGCGAGAGTTGGAGGTGCGACGAGCGGTCGGCCACCGTTGGGGCGAGCGGGTTTTGGACGCGGCTGGCGAAATCGACCGCCGCAAGGTCGCCGAGATCGTTTTTGCCGGGACGCCGGAAAGTGACGTCGAACTGAAGTTCCTGGAACAATCAACCCATCCGCGGATCGGCCAGCGGCTGGAATCACAGTTGGCCGAATGGCATCGTGCCGGAGTACGAGCCGCCGTGCTGGACGCTCCGGTGATGCTCAAAGCGGGTTGGGATCGCCTGTGTCAGCGAATTATTTTTGTGGATGCTCCGCGGCCTGTCCGGCTCGCCAGGGCTCGGCAGCGAGGCTGGTCGGAAACGGATTTCGCCGCCCGCGAGGCGGCCCAGGAGCCCTTGGAGGCGAAACGTACCCGAGCGGATCTGACGATTGACAATTCGGCGACCCGGGAGCAGCTGTATGCCCAGGTCGATCGGTTTTGGCAGGGCCTGTTTGGGGGCGCTGCCGAGCCGCATTGGCGGCGAATGTCCGATTTACCAACCTGACGCGGCTTGACGGCCGCAAGAACCGCTGGCCTCGGCCAGCCTGAACCTCACCAGCCTGGACCTCGATCACAGATTGTGTTTTACCCACCGCCGACAACATTCGCTTGTCGGCTCAGCCTTTTCGATCAGGAGTCTATGAACATGCCTCGAACTCGATCGCTGAACTACGACGAACGTGAACCGTTGTCCCTCGCCGAGGAGTTGGCGGAAGAGGCTGATCGCCAGGGAACCACCGCCGACGAACTGTGCGACCGCTACGAGAAGATCAAGCAGGGCGAAGTCCACATCGCCGAACTGCAGAAAATGAGCATGGCTCAGCTGATCGAGGAAGCCCGCCGCGACAACGTCGAGGATGTGGCGGGCGCCAAAAAGCAGGAGTTGATCTTCAAGATCCTCAAAGAGCGGGTCAAGATGAACGGGCTGATGTACGGCGAGGGCACCCTGGAAATCCTGCCGGACGGGTTTGGGTTTTTGCGGAGTCCCGATTATCACTACCTGTCGTGTCCCGACGACATTTACGTTTCGCCCAGCCAGATTCGCCGCTTCGGCTTGCAGACGGGGGTCACCGTCTCCGGCCAGATTCGGCCGCCGAAAGAGAACGAACGCTACTTTGCCCTGCTTCGCGTCGAAGCGATCAACTACCAGGATCCGAATCTGGCGGCGGACAAAGTCAGCTTCGACGACTTGACGCCGCTGCACCCCGACAAGCGGATCATCATGGAGTTCGATCCGACAGACATGTCGACGCGGGTTGTGGACATGATGACGCCGATCGGGTTCGGTCAGCGCGGTTTGATTGTCAGTCCGCCCCGCGCCGGCAAGACGATCCTGATGCAGAAAATGGCCAAGGCGGTGCTCAAGAACTATCCCGAGGCCTACGTCATCATGCTGCTGATCGACGAACGGCCCGAAGAGGTCACCGATATGGAGCGAGAGGTCAAGGGGGCCAACTGCGAGGTGATCAGTTCCACGTTTGACGAACCGTCGTCGCGGCACGTGCAGGTCTCGGAGATGGTGATTGAGAAGGCCAAGCGGATGGTCGAGTACGGGCACGACGTGGTGATTTTTCTGGACTCGATCACACGTCTGGCGCGCGCCTGGAACTCGGAATGCCAGCAGTCCGGCAAGATCTTGTCCGGTGGCTTGGACGCCAATGCCTTGCAGAACCCGAAACGATTCTTCGGCTCGGCCCGCAAGGTCGAAGAAGGCGGATCGCTGACGATCGTGGCGACCGCCTTGGTCGATACCGGCAGCAAGATGGACGAAGTGATTTTCGAGGAATTCAAGGGGACGGGCAATATGGAAATCTGCCTGGACCGGCGTCTGGTGGACAAACGGATCTGGCCGGCCATTGATATCAACCTCAGCGGCACGCGCCGCGAGGAGATGTTATTGGATCCGGAAGAGTACCGTCGCGTCGTGATTCTCCGCCGGGTGTTGAACGATATGAACGCGCCGGAAGCCATGGAACTGTTGGTGACTCGGATGCAGAAGACCAAGTCCAACGCCGAGTTTTTGATGAGCATGAACGTTGCCAAGTGACCGGGAGCGAAAGATGCCGAATGTATACGAAGGCCAACCGGTGGGGGGCGGATCGCGGTTTGCGATCGTGGTCTCCCGCTACAACGACACCATCACCCGCAAGCTGTTGGATGGCGCCGTGGATACGTTGCGGGCCCATGGCGTCGCCGACGACGCCATCGACGTCGCGTGGGTGCCCGGCGCCTGGGAGATCCCGCTGGTGGCCGAGCGGTTCGCCAAGTCGGGCCGATATGCGGCCGTGCTGTGCCTGGGGGCCGTGATCCGCGGCGAAACCAGCCACGACCAGCACATCAATCGCCAAGTCAGCCTGAGCCTGGGGCGAACGGCGATCGAGACCGGCGTGCCGGTGTTGTTTGGCGTGTTGACTTGTTATAGCCTGGAGCAGGCGATTCATCGCTCCGGAGGCAATGTCGGCAACAAAGGCGTCGAGTGCGCCGAAGCAGCCTTAGAGATGGCTAACCTGTTAAGTAAACTGCCCTGAAACGGGCTCGGCCCCGCAAACCAAGGTTCTTCCGCCCTACCATGTCCGCCCGTAGCCGAGCTCGCCAAGTTGTGCTTCAATTGTTGTACCAGGACGACCTGAATCCGGAGATCCCGGCGGCAACCGTCGCCCAATTCCTCCGCAAGGAATTGAAGCGGAACGCGTCGCTGACCGTGTTCGCCCTCTCGCTGCTGGACGGCGTGCGAGCGCATCGAAAGGAACTGGACGTCGTCCTGGATGCCAAAGCAAAGCATTGGAGCGTCAAGCGAATGGCGGTTGTGGATCGCAACATCTTGCGTCTGGGCGCTTACGAAATCCTGTACGCAGGCACGCCGGGGCAAGTGGTCATCAACGAGGCGGTGGAGTTGGCCAAGCAGTTCGGCGATCAGCAGTCGCCCTCGTTCGTCAACGGGATCCTGGACCGCGTGATGCGCGAGCGGGCGCAGCATGTACCGCAGGCGGTTGAGGATGGCATAACTCCTGGCCCCCCGGATGATTCATGACGGACGTGAGCAAACGAGGACCGAAAGACGATGGGATTCTTTGACCGATTCAAGAGCAAACCGGGGCCCGCGGAGGGCGACGACGCGGCCTTGCCCACGGAGGCGTCCGTGCCGACAGAGGCTCCCGCCAACGAAGCGAACGCCGTGCCGGACCAAGGCGACGCGGGGCCACTCGCTTCTCCGGAAGGGGTTTTGGCTCGCTTCAAGCGAGGCCTGAAACGCACCGCCCAACTGCTGAACACCGATATCCGCGACTTGTTCAAGCAGCAGGGGCGACTGGTCGACGACGATTTTGTGCGCGATTTGTTTGCCCTGCTCATTCGCACCGATATGGGCACGGGCCCCGCGAATTCGATTTGCGAACAGGTCCAGACCGACCATCGCGCCCGCGTCGTCAGCATGGAAGATATTCTCCAGATCATCCAAACCAAACTTCTGGAACTTTTGGCCCAGCCGGAACAACCGATCGCCTTTGCCGCCTCCGGCCCGACGGTGATCATGGTCGTGGGCGTTAACGGCTCGGGCAAGACGACGTCGATCGCCAAGCTGGCGCGTCTGTTCCGCGACCAGGGCAAACGGGTGATTCTGGGCGCCGGGGATACGTTCCGGGCGGCGGCGGTCGAGCAATTGACCGTCTGGGCCGATCGTGTGGGCGTGCAACTGGTCAAAGGCGAAGAGGGCGGCGACCCGGCCAGCGTGGCGCATCGCGCGGTCGCTTTGGCGCTGGAAAGCGGGGCGGAAGTCTGCATCGTGGATACCGCAGGGCGGCTGCAGACCCAGGCCAATCTGATGAACCAGCTGTCCAAAATCCGCCGCGTGATCGGCAAGCTGATTCCGGAAGCCCCGCACGAGGTGCTGCTGGTCCTCGACGCCACCGCCGGCCAGAACGGGATCAGCCAGGCGAAGGGATTTTCCGATGCTGCCGGTTGTACGGGCATCGTGCTCGCGAAACTGGACGGCACCGCCAAAGGCGGCGTCATCATCCCGATCCGGCAGCAATTCAACATCCCGGTAAAGTACATCGGCCTTGGCGAAAGAGCCGAGGACCTGGCACTGTTCAATCCCGGTGAGTTTGTGCGAGCCCTGTTTGCGGATAACGGATCCACCCCCCGTTAGAATCGCTACATCCCGTCCGACAGTTACGGTAGCGCACGTCGAGATGATCCGCGCGACCGCAACATCTCATGGTTCCCTTATTCGCGTGCCAAGCGACATCCGATGCCCTAATCGGAGAAACTGTCGCCGGTGGTGCTCACGGTCGCTCCGGAGCACTTACGAATCAGGGAGGAATGGAAATGAGATGGATCAGAATTGCTTGTGTTTCCTTCGGCGTCTGCGGTTTGTTGGCAAGTCATGCGTTGGGGCAATATTGGGTGCGGCCCGCGCCGGAGTACCATTTGTCGCAGCGTCCCAGCACGTTGCTAGCAGCGGAAGAACCCACGGCGGCCTCGCCTAGCGATCAAGTCCTGCGGCCTCCAGCGCCCACGGAAGATCCCGAGGTCCCCAGCGTCCGGGACATCATTCTTTCTGAGCCCGCCACGTACGCCCCGAGCCGCACGTCCTGCGGCTGGAAGCTGTGCTCCGAAGGCGATCCCTGGCAGTTGTTCCCAGAAAACCCCTGGGGCACCAGAATCGGCGGCTGGGTGCAAGCCGGCTATCACAACAAGAGCGACGGCCGATTCAATTCGCATCCGGATCGACTCCATGCGCATCAAACCTGGCTCTACGCGGAAAAGGTGGCCAATGGCGAATGCGGCTGGGACTGGGGCTTCCGCGCCGATTTTGTTTACGGCGTGGACGCGCAGGATACGCAAGCCTTTGGCAACAATCCAGGACGCTGGGATTACCAGAACGGATTCGACCACGGGGACTACGGCTGGGCGATTCCGCAAGCGTATGTCGAACTGGCCAAAGGCGATCTGTCGATCAAGATCGGCCACTTCTTCACCTTGGTCGGTTACGAAGTCGTAACGGCGCCGGACAACTTCTTTTACAGCCACGCCTATACGATGTACAACAGCGAACCGTTCACCCACACCGGCGCGGTCGCCACGTACGGCGTCAGCGACGCGCTGACCGTATATGCCGGCTGGACCTTGGGCTGGGATACGGGCTTTGACCAGTTCGACCAGGGCAATAACTTTCTCGGCGGCTTCTCCTATGCGCTGTCCGACAATGTGACGATGACGTACATCTTGGGCGTTGGCAACCTGGGTTGGCGCGGCGAAGGCTACAATCACAGCGTGGTGTTCGATGTCGCGCTGACCGAGAAGCTGAATTACGTCTTCCAGACCGACTATGTTGATACCGATACCGACGTGGCCAATGACGATGTCGGCATCAACCAGTACCTGTTCTATCAATTGAACTCCTGTTGGGCCGTGGGCGGCCGCTTCGAATGGTGGAAGCGGGATGGAGCGTCGTTGTACGAAGCGACCGCGGGTTTGAACTGGAAACCGCGTCCGAACTTCGTCATGCGTCCCGAGATCCGCTACAACTGGGGCGATGGAATTCAACAGAACTTCGAGGATCTGGAAGGCGGCTGGATCTTCGGCATGGACGCGATCGTGACCTTCTGATTTCGACGGTCCGCTGGCCGTTTAGCCGCACACATCGGTTGTTCCGGCGACAGGGCCCCCTCTCCAAGCCTGAAACGCCAGCGAAGGATTTTCGCTGGCGTTTCTCGTTTTCTCCAACTGAAAACTGAAAACAAAAGCTCATTCGCTTGCCCGCAATTCGCTTGCCTTCATTCCTTTG
>Ga0351848_1052_pt1 | contig 46634 bp, 40 predicted proteins | sample TotcelHFGM3001M6_FD_206757 | JGI IMG/M metagenome (GOLD analysis project Ga0351848, IMG submission 206757) | Enriched cells from coal bed in the Powder River Basin, Montana, United States - Total cells FGM rep1 HSBNCT.FGM.300.1.M6 ...
GTGGACCAATCCCATCCGTGCAAAGATGGGAATCAACGCCAACTTCGAGATAATGAGGTTGAAGAACGTTCCAACCAACATCAGCATGAACACTGCAAGCATTACATCCACATGGTCGGTGAACAGTGCCGGCCCCGGCGTAATGCCCTGCATCATGAAGGCCCCCATGAATATGCCCGCCGTGCCACTGCCCGGTATACCGAATGCAAACAGTGGAATGAGTGTCGGACCGACCGTTGCGCTATTGCCTGATTCGGCGGCCGCCACTCCTTCAGGCACCCCGGTGCCAAACTTGCCCTTGTTCTTGGCAAGACGACTGCTCACCGCGTACGAAGTGAAGGCACTCATCGTGCCTCCAGGGCCGGGCAATGCTCCAAGGAATACCCCGATTCCCGACCCTATCAAGACTTCTCTCCAATAGGTCAGCCACTCCCTTACGCTTAGCTTGTCCTCGGGCAAGCGATGCCGTATCAGTTTCGCGATGTCGGCGAAATCAGACCCCAGCGCTTCGACCTTCCTGGCGAAGCACGATCTGTATTGCACGAGCATCTCCGTCAGGGCAAACAGCCCAACGGCAAAGGGGACGAGTGGGATGCCTGACTCCAATTGTCGTATTCCAAAGCTCAGTCGCGGGAGATTTACGATGGGGTCCGTGCCGATTGAGGCCAGGAAGAAGCCAATCATGGCTCCGATGACTGCCTTGTAGATTCCGCCTTCGGCGAACAGCAGCAAGGTTGTCATGGCCAGACACATCAGGGCAAAGAGCTCACGCGGGCCGAAAGCCAAGGATGCCATCCCCATAGGCACAAATGTGAAGATGACCACCAGGTCGGCGATGAGATTCCCCGCAACCGAACTGTAGAGAGCTGTGTACATCGCCCTGTATGGCTTGTGGTGCCTGGCCGACATGGGATAGCCATCAAGGAGTGTCGCCGTAGCGGGGGAATCGCCGGGAATGCCAAATGTAATGGCCGAAATCGAACCGCCGAACATGGTCCCCTTGTAGGCCCCCAAGAGAAGTCCCATGGCGGCAACCGGTGACAGAAAATAGGTGAACGGCAACAGCAGCGTGATGGCCACGGGACCAGTCAGACCGGGAATCGCGGCAAACGTCACGCCGACTATGACCCCAAGTGCCACCAGGGGGAAGTTCACCCACACGAGAGCCAGGTCCAAGCCGTTCCCTAATGATTCAAACACGTGTATGTGCTCCTCTTACTGTTACTGCAGCCATGAGGTTGGAAAGTAGATCCCAACCAGCCGCACGAACAAGAGATACAACAGCACCAGGTTGCCGAACGTCACACCGGCCAGCAGCCGCCAGTCACGAATACCCGCGACCAGCATCAGGATCAGAACCATCCCGCTGCACATGACGATTGGGTCCACCCTCCAGATAACCGCGGTGCCTGCGAGAATCAGAACTACCAGCAGTACTACAGGCCACACGGGACAGTTACCTTGCACCGCATCCGTGCTGCCATTCTGCTGCACGGGAGCCGCTTTGCTTCTCAACTCGACCAGTAGTCGGGCTACCGAGGCAAGACCGGCAATCGCAAGGTAGATGGTAGGTAAGGCAGCCATCCCTAGACTATCGGATGTCTGCCGATAGGCCCAGGGCTGCGTCCAGATATAGGCAATCAGCCCGACAACCAGGAGAATCACACTGGAACAGAAGACCAGTACCGGACGCTTCGTCCCACTACGTGTCGTTTGGGGTGCGTCGTTCGTCATCATGTTGAGCATCCTCGCGCAAGTTCTATCAAGACTGAGACGAATAGAACCACAATCACAGACAGCACGCTCCACTGTCTAACGCCGGTTCATTCCGCCGGTCCAAGTGCTCGGATCTCCCACCTGAGTGCCCCAGTCCTCTTCGTTCGCCACCCGCAGGAGATCCCGCCTCGAGCCCGGCTGCCTTCACCAGCTTCCGAGCTCGAGGCTCTTGTTCACCATCCCTTATGCAGAGTCTGTCCCGGATGTTCCAGTCGCCTGCAGAGGGGAGTCTCAGCCACGAAGGCTGTCTAACCCGCAGCCAGGACTGCCTCCACAACGGGCCTGACATCCTCCCGCATCCCGTAGACGAAGTCTTTGTACTCCTGACCAGCGATGTAGGTGGGGGACTCGCCCAGATTCTTAATCATGGCTATCAAACCCGCGTCCTCGAGGCACTTCTTGCCAATCTCTTCGAGAATCGCCGCTCTCTCATCGGAGAGTCCCGCCGGGGCCATGATTCCGCGCCAGGTTGGGAACAGGAAGTCGACGCCTGATTCGATAGTGGTAGGAGTGTCGGGCAACGAAGCATGTCTGCCGGTATCCACCACAGCGAGGCACTTGACGTCGCCGGACTTGACCGAAGGCAGGAACGTACCGAAACTGCCGAGATTGAAGTCAAGATGCCCACCAAGCATCAGGGCCAATTGCTCGGCTCCACCTTCGAGCGGAACATGGGTCAACTGCACGCCAGCTTTGCTGGCGAACAGCTCGGTTCCGATATGGAGGTCGCCACCTGTTCCTGACGAGCCATACTTCAGTTCACCAGGGTGCGTCTTTGCATACGCAACGAATTCCTGCAGCGTGTTGAACTGCGAATTCTTGGGCACGAGCAGCATCAAGGGAGCGCTGGTCACATTGAACAGCGGCCGGAACTTCTCCAAGCCCATGTCGAGGTCCGGGCGAAACAGCGGCGCGGTGACAACGAAGGAAGTGGCGCCGAGCAGAGTGTAGCCGTCCGGCTCAGCATCACGAACGAACAATGTTCCGTCCGTGCCACCACCACCCGCCATGTTCACCACGCGCAAGGACACGTCCGAGTAGACTCCCCAAGTCCCCGCAAGCGCCCTGATCATGCGGTCAGTCCCACCGCCGGCTGACTGAAACAGGACTACCTGTATTGGCTTTGATGGGAACTCGTCATCGGCAGCGGGGGCTGCGCAACCCGCTCCCAAACCGGCAACTAGAACCATTGCCATAGCTAGCGCCAACAACCCTTTCTTAGCCATCCTTACCTCCATTGAGTACGAATTCGACTCCACCGAAAACGCTTATCGCGGCCCACCTCCTTCTACGTATTCAGCGCAGAGATATTCGGATTCCGTCCAACGCAGGAGGAGCGTGCAAACGCTAACGCGTCGCTCTTCCCCCAGAAACACCGTCCGTCGATGCCTGCGCAGCGGAGCCCTTGTCTCGACGGAGGCCGGAACGCAGTGAGTTGTCAATCTGGTCTTTCCCGTCACCAGCGTTCTTGCCGTCTGACGAGTTGGTCTCAATGTGTCTGGTAAGCACCGCTATCTGCTGTCGCAGATGGTTGCGCATGAGGCTGGCCGCCAGTGTCGGCTTCCTTTCCTCACAAGCTGTCAGGATGGCCAGGTGTTGACGCTGCGATCTGTTGACCCGCTTCATGTGATATCTATTGATAACCGGGAAATACGTCGTGACCTGACCTCTCAAGAGCTGAATCATCTGAAGAAGGTACTTGTTGCCACAGGGTGCGTAGAGGCTCAGGTGAAAATCGTCGTGAAGACGTTGCAACGAGACGATGTGTTCCGATCTGGCTGCCTCATTGGCGTTGCTGTTCAAAGCCCCCACAACTGTCTCAAGTTCCTTGTAGACCCGCTTCAAGTGCAGGAGTTCCTTGTGGGTCATGTGCTCTACCGCCAGTTGTGTCGCCAGGCCTTCCAGCAGCGCCCGCATCGCATACAGTTCACCGACCTGGTCATCGGTGAGGAATGTGACCAGTGCTGTCCGATGGGGAGTTATCGTGACAAGGCCCTGGGCCTCCAGGGCCTTCATCGCCTCCCGCACAGGGGTGATGCTCACGTTCATTTCCCTGGCGATTTCTGAATAGACCAGTTTCCTCCCAGGAAGCAGAAGCCCTTGACGAATGCCCTGCTGCAGTCTGTCGACAACAATCTGCTGCATGGTGCGGTGTTCAAAGTTGTTCCCGGGAAGGTTCATCTGTTCCATTGACATATCGGCACTCCCAACGAATGATATACAATATACCAATCAACAAATGATATACAATATACCGATAGATATATAGGGGCATTCATACTTTGTCAAGCGCGGCCATCAGTGTCTCAGGAGAATCCAGCCGGCAAGATGGCAATGGCGGACGCAAGTCACCTGCGATACAGTACGCGTCACACGGCAGTGCTCCAGATGGTGTTCTTGCACTACCGTTGAAATGACTGAATCGGATGACCGGTGTCACACGGAAGAGAGAGACTGAGAAGAAAGGGGAAAGAGAAATGAAGATCGTGCGTTATCGTATCGGCGGAAAGACAGAATACGGGATCTGGCAAGGCGAGAACATTCAGGCTCTTGCGGAGTCTCCATTCCCTCGAATCAAGAAGGCGGAGCGCTACCACAAGATGACCGACGTGCGCCTTCTCGCGCCGTGCAAACCAAGCAAGATCATCGCTCTCGGCTCCAACTATCGCAGCCACTGCGAAGAGACCAACCTGCCCGTGCCGACCGTGCCGATCATGTTCTTCAAGCCCTCTACCTCAGTCATCGGCCCCGAAGACAATATAATCTACCCGCATGGAGTGAAGCGATTCGATTACGAAGCCGAAGTGGCGGTAGTGATCAGCCGCCGAGCTTTCAAGGTAGCCATGGAGAAGGCACTGAACTACGTCCTTGGTTACACCTGCCTGAATGACGTCTCTGCCCGGGACTGGCAAACCAATGACAACCAGTGGGCCAGGCCCAAGGGTTCAGACACGTACGCCCCGATTGGGCCCTGCATCGAGACCGAGGCCGATCCGAACAATCTCCGTGTGGAGTCATACCTCAACGGCGTGCGCAAGCAACAGGGCAACACGAGCGACCTGGTCTTCAAGATTCCCGAACTCATCAGCTATATCACCGAGACGATAACGCTGCTGCCAGGTGACATCATCGCAACCGGTACCCCCGGCGGCATCGGACCGATGAAGGTGGGCGACGTGATCGAGATAAGGATGGACGCTGTCGGCACACTCAGGAACTACGTCGCGTAGTCCTCGCCCTTAGCCGCAGTCAGTGCCAGGGCCACATTTTCTTACGGGTTGTCCGACAACAGGCAGACAACCGCGCATGAATCGTGTGACTTGAGGGTTGCACGATTCATGCGCCCCGTATCATTGCGACCCTGAGCATCCGGAGCACAGGACTCGATGTGCCTTGCGTCGACACCGACGGTCGGCGCGGCAGTTCGCCACAACTCGCCGAACCTGAGCCACAACATCCCCCACCCTCTGACATCTTGGCGAGCACATCATCCACACCCTGCTGCAGTCGCCGGAAGACGCCACTTCCTGAGTCCTCGTCACGTCACCAATCAACCACGACGGAACCTCTGTCGCGGCGGTTACCCTCACTCACGGAGCATGGCGACGCGCACGCAACCAAGAGAACCGTTATGCAAGCTGACACGCAATCAGGTGAGGACTGTCGGCCGCGGTCAAGCTCACTACGTGAACCGTTTCTTTGCCCAACCCTCATCGTAGGGCGTTCTGAACAGCCCCCTGACGTTGACGGTCTTGAACAGCCATTCGCCGCCAGATTTCACCAGCGTGTCATCGTACGTGCACGCGAACCACACGGCAGCGCCGGAGCTCAACTCCATCGGGACGAGGCCATACCAATGAGCGTGGGCTACGTCCTGCTCAACGGTGATGCGTGGATTCAGAGCACAGTAGTGAACGGCGAACTTGATCCGACCTGAGACCTCAGCCATATGCTGTCTGATGGCCTCCCTGCCCCTGTACACCCCCAGGAGGTCGCCCCCGTCCCACACGGCATCTTCCACGAACAGGCTGGCAATTGCCTCCGGGTTGTAGTTGTCATCACAGGCCTCGCAATAGCGCGCCTTCAGATTCCTCACCGCCTCCACATCCTCGAGACGTTGAATGCGTCTGCTCAGTTCTTCCACGTTCATTGTGCACCTCCATGCCTGATTACCAGGGCGAGTGTCGAATCCAGCCTATACACCTGTCGCGTGTCGCGGCGGCATTGCCTCCACCACCTCGCGGTAAACCCAGGTTCCCGTCCTGCCGCTCTTCACAGCACCGCGCTGTACAACCGACTTGAATTCACCGAAGATGGCGGCTCGGAGATGGCTCCCCTCTCGACGTGCCATTCCAGAGCCCCACGGCCGCCGAATCCGCATCGAAGTCCGAAGTTCCAGTCGGCCAGTCCGAGTCCACGTGGCGCCTCGCCATCAGGCACATTTGCACCCTCGCGGTAAGGTGATTACTCCTCTTTGGGCCTTCGAACTGCTTTGTCTTGCCGCTTCGATTGTGGCTTGGGATCAACGGGGCGCTTATTGTAGCGCTCAGTCAGTCCTTTCAAAGACTCACTGGCTCTTCGGGAATGCTTCAAGGCACACATACCTGACTCCTGTCCATCGGAGTTCCGCTCCGCGCCCAGATTGACACTGGCGCGAGCACGTCATTGTATCTCACCTGGCATCATCGGAGCGCGTGTCGTCAACGGCCGCGAGACCTCAGCTCCAGACCGGCATTCGCTGTGGGGCAGAGGCCAATTGGACAACAGCTCAGCACTCAGTACCCGTGCATAGCCGCAGAGTCTGACCCGCGAGGCGTTCCTCAAGACCCCCGGGAAACCCTGGCACTCAGGCGTCGACGGGGCCGTCAGCCAGGCGCCACCGTAGCCACAGGGCAACCGCAGTAATCGCTACGGCAAGAACGGCGATGTATATCTCCACCTGAATGGAGGTGAGCACTCCGGCCTGCAGCAGGATTACGCCGTAGTTCGTCAGGCCGTGCAGTACAGAAGCGATCAGGTAGAACTGCCATCCCAGACGTTTGGCCAAGCCATAACCCGCCAGGGCCGAGGCAGCGATGTGAAACGCCACACTGAAGAACCTCTCCCAGAATCCCAGCAGTGCGAGGACCCCACCTGTCTCAACTGCGGCCCAGGTCCACCCGGAGGCGAGTATCGTGTTGTGCACCCAGACTGCCTCGAAAACGCCGAAGCCTGCTCCTGACACGGCTCCAACAATCAGACCGAACTTGGGCGTGAAGCTCCAGTTGTTGCGCCACCAGTACCAGACCACGGGGACCAGCTTCGCCGCCTCCTGCACGAGTCCGCTGAGAAGGATCTGTGGAATGCCGGCAAGAAGCAGCCACTTCGCGAGCGTCGCCTGGCTCCAGAAGCGGAGAAGCGCCTGGCCTGTCCAGGACTGGAGTGGTATCTGAACAAAGGCGATAGCCGTCCACGTCAGGATGGCGCTCACGAGACCCACAACCAGGAGCCCCGGTCTCTTGACGAGCGGAGGCCGGTATGGAATCAACCACACAGCACCGAAGACTATGCCGATGGCGAGGGCAACCAGAACCAGTGTCCAGCTTAGACCTGGAAAGCTGAATGCTGAAGTGAAGAACCCGACCATCTGTGAAAGCATAACGGCACACCCTCCCGGTCATTCCTTGACGTGAGCGCAAACGACTCCCCAGGAAACTACTCGAAGAAGTGGCCGGCGACTAGCTGATCACCATCAAAGACCATTCGCACACCCACTTCGCTCCTGGTGTACTTCGCCTTGTAGTGAACCACAACGTAGCCTTCCTGCTCGTCGGCCCTCAAAAACTGCTTGGATTCGTACGTGCCAACCTGGCCCCCCACTTGAGTTGCGGCCTGGTCCAGTACCTGCTGCGTTACGGCAGCCTTGAATCCGGCATTGCCATATTGGGTGTACTTCGCAAGGTCCTTTTCGCTGAAACCCTGCAGAGTCACCTCCGTCGCGGGGTCCGCGTATTCCCGCACGGCGGCCTCATCAAGAGTCGATGGCGGGCTGGACTTGCACGCAACGGCTCCGCCAACCAGGACCAGGATGAGTGTCAGGAGGGATACCATTCTGAACGTCTTCTTCATAGTCTCAACAGTCCTCTCAATTGCGACATAGTCCGTCGACATTCATTCTACAACCTGACGCGCCTTTGGGGCAGTTGTTTCTATTGCGACTTGTCCCGAGGACGAAGTGCCGGCAAACACCCTCACTCCCAGAGATCCTTCGTGGTAGCGGGAGACAAGATGATGCGCAGGCGGCGATGGCGAACTACGCGGCGATGAGGCAAGGCTGCAGGAGAGCATCCACTTCGCTGTACGGCGCGGGGTCCCCCTCGAAAGCCGCCAGTTCAGGCCCCCACTCCAACTCGATGAGCTCAAGCTGTGTCCTCAGGAGCACGCCATAGTCCACAGGCGGGCTCCCTCGAACGACCGCAGCCAGAACAGCGTCAGGCCCCTGTTCAATCCAGACACCCAACTCCCCCACGCGAAATGATTCCAGCGCATCGTCGCCGCCTCCAAAAGAGTCGTGGACGAAATCCTGGATGGCGATGAGCATACTGGACACCACGTCAGCGTCCTGGAAAGCAACACCTTGAGCCGAGACATGGCGAATGGGCAATCCACTCTCTCGATGCAGGAGGAAGAGCTGTTCCACCCGGTAGACAAGAGTGTGAAGCAGCACAACTTCAGAAAAGGGCCGGCCCGTCCGAATAGCCTCGAATCGCCACCTGATATACCGCCATGAGAAAGTCATCGCCAACGCCCTGCTGAACGACGAGACCATCGACCTCAGGGCCTCGGCCATTGCGCGACGTATGGCCGGTCCAATCAAGGGGAACAGGATGTCTGCGAAGAACTTCGGGTCAGCCTGAACGGATGCGCGAAGCGCCTTCTCGACAACGGGCCGAAGAGCAACCGTCAGCCTGTCGTCCCGCGCATCGCGACTCGAGATGGCCTGAGCGAGCATATCGCAGAACTGTTGACCAAGTCTCTCTTCCGGTGAAACGGACCTGCCGCTTCCTTCGCCTGACCCCACATCGCTTGAGCGCGGGGAACGCGGCTCCGTGGTGCGCGAATACACGCCGTCTACATACTGCCTTGCATGAAGCGCCCTGCTCTGCTCCGGCACACGCGCTGACGGACCGGCCACCTCGAACCCGGCCTTCACCTCGGTCGAGACTTCGTACGACACCGGCCGAGAGCCGGGCCCGGCACGCATCTGAGCAATCCAATTCGACCAGCGGCTTCCACTCATGACAAAACCACAATGGGCGCTATGCCGATTCCTTCCACAGCGTCGCCCTCCGGCCTCATCCTAGCCCAGACAAACCCACTCTCTCCTCGGCCCAGAAGAGACAGATCAGGACGCATCGCAACCAGTGGCTGTACATCGAATCGTCTCTCCGCACGTACGTCCGATGTGGGCGCCTGCACTGCGCGGTCCATCTTATCACGCCCGGCGTCAGATTCGTACGCATGATCTCGTATCACGGCACCGGAAGACCGGCGTCAGAGCGGCATGACTCCCCCTCTTCATGCCTGTGTCAACATCGCCCCCCACGCTGGAGATTCCCTGGGGCGCATCGTGTCAACGCACGCACCGTCACCCACGGCTTCGATTCAAGTCTTGCCGAAACCGTACGTCTCATCCTGGCCGCACGAATACTCCGCCTCACGACTGAAAGAGATGATGGACACGGCCTGCCAACCCCGGCCCGGAGCGGACGACGTATCGGGCCTCCGAGACGCGGATTTCGTCGAAAAGCGCAGTTCTCCTGTGCCGGGACGTACTACAATGTGGGCAATGCGGCCTCAGCCTGGGTATCGCTGGAGGAGTGAGGTGGGACTGCCATGCCCGATGCGTTCCTAACAGCGGAGAATCTGCACAAGAGCTTCAACGACCATAAGGCCGTGAACGGGGTGTCGTTCACCATCAACGAGGGAGAGATTTTCGGGCTGCTTGGACCGAACGGAGCCGGCAAGACCACGACGATACGCATCCTCTCCACCATCCTCCCGCCTGACCACGGTGACGTGACAATCGGCGGGCATTCCATACGGCACGACCCGGATGCCGTGCGCCGCATCATAGGAGTCTGCCCCCAGGAGCTGGCGCTCTACGCCGAGATGTCGGCACTGGACAACCTCGTCTTCTTCGGGCGCATGGTGGGACTGTCCGGCAAGGAAGCGAGGACCCAGGCGATGGCCAACCTTGAGATGATGGGGCTGGAGGACCGCGCCAGGGGCAAGGTGGACAAGTTCTCGGGCGGCATGAAGCGCCGCGTCAACCTCGCCGTCGCCTTGATGGGTCACCCGCGTCTGCTCTTTCTGGACGAGCCGACGGTGGGCATCGACCCGCAGTCACGCAACATGATCTACGAAAGGATTGAGTCGTTGCGCGACGGCGGGCTGACCATCCTCTACACGACCCACTACATGGAAGAGGCTGACCGGCTTTGCAGTCGTGTCGCCATCATGGACAGCGGCCGTATTGTGGCCATGGACACTCCGAGAGAACTGAAGAGCACGATTGGTTCGCCAGACCGGGTCACTCTCGAGGACGTCTTCCTGAAAATGACTGGCAGAGGACTTCGCGACTAGAGACTACATGGGCAAGGTTTTCGCGATTGCCACCCGCGAGGTCCGCAGCTACCTGCAGGACCGGGCTGACCTTGCCTTCAGTCTTCTGCTTCCGATAGCCATCTTCGCGCTGATGTATGGCGCGTTCAGCGGCCAGACTCTCTTCAACGGGACTGTCTACGTCGTGAATCAGGACGGTGACGGCGTGCACGCCCAGCGCCTCATCGAGCGGCTCAGCGGCAAGGAAGGCCTGCAGGTGTCGCTGCTGGAGCTGGAGGATGCCAACGCCAGACTGGAGAGATCCGACGTACTGGTTGTGGCCATCATCCCGGAAGGCTTCTCCGCCCAGCTTGACTCCGGCTGGCCAACGAAGATCACCTTTCGACAGAGGGGCAACGGCGGAACCGAGGGACAGATAGTCGCAAGCATGGTCCGGGGCGAAGCTAATGCACTGAGCCAGGAGATGCAGATAGAGAGGCAGGTGCGGATGGCTCTGGCCGGCAAGGGAATAGCCGGTGACCACGTCGGGACCACTGTGCAGGGACTCCTGGAACGAGAGCGGCTATCGCCCACCGTCCAGGTGGTCGAGTCCACCGTCGGCGGCGCCGTCAACCTGGTACACGCGTTCATGCCCGGCATCATGACCATGTTCGTCCTGTTTGCCATCACGCTGGGCAGTCGAGTCCTGGTGGAAGAGCGCAAGAAAGGTACCCTCGAGAGGCTGCTGACCACGCAACTCACCGTGGGGCAACTGTACGGAGGAAAGCTGTTGGCCGGCGTCGCTCGCGGCTCCGTACAGGTTCTGATACTGCTCAGCCTCGCAGGCCTCGTCTTCCGTTTGTTCACCCCGCTCTCGTTCGTCGCCATGTTCCTGGTATCGGTGTTGTTCGTGACCGCAGCCACCACGCTGGCGCTGATAATTGCCTCAGCATCACGCACTGAAGACCAGGCTATCTCGATAAGCGTCTTCTTCACGATGGCCACTGTCATGCTGGGAGGCGCATTCTTCCCGATTCCCCCGGACTCCGTCCTCCACCTGATATCTCAGGCATCAATCACCACATACGTGAACACGGCATACCAGACCCTGCTGGCAGGGGACGCGTCTCTCAGTAGTCTAGCCCGCGAACTGCTGGTGCTGGGAGGTACGGTGGTAGTCGGACTCATCGCCAGCAGAAGCCTGTTCCGGGTCGTCTCGGGAGGCCGTTAGCGCCATGACACGTCTGAGTCACATCTGGATCATCGCCGCCAAGGACCTGAGACTGTTCTCAAGGGACCGCACCGCCCTGTTCTTCAACCTCCTCTTTCCTTTCCTGTTTGTAGCGCTATTCGGTTCCATCTTGAGCGGCTTCGGCAGTGAGGACCCTCGACTGGAGCTCCACATCGCCACGCAGGAAGAGCAGGGAAGCCTGAGTCATCTGCTCGCAAGGGCGATCGAGACCGACGACGTGTCGGAACTTGACCCGGGAGAGCCGGTCATCGTCTGGGACAAGGACTACAGCGAAGCACTCCGGACTGTGACCGACGGCACGTCTGAAGGCTTCCTCGCCTTTCCGGACGGCTTCACCGAAGGAATATCGCGGGGCTATGGTACTCGTATCGAGGTGGTGACCGACCCGGATGCGACCTACCTTCGAGCAGCCCTCACCTCGATGGCCGAGGCTATCGCCTATCAGTTCGGTTTGCAGCAAGTGGTGCGCGGCTCGATCACAAGCCTCATGATGGAGTCGTGGCTAGAGCCGCCCGTGGATGCCGCCCGCATCGCAGCCGAGTTGCCCGACTACCTTGCGCTGCAGGGCGGCGCGCCCATGAGACCGTCGCTCGTAGAGTACGAGGTGGAGGAAGTGGGGAGGGTGGAGGCCGAGGAACCGGCCGATTACGTGGTCCCCGGGTATCTTGTCATGTTCGTGTTCATGGCAGCGGCGTCATCCGCCGAGATGATAGTGCGCGAGCGGAGAAACCACACGCTGGAGCGACTCCTGGCTGCCTCCGTGAGGAGGGAGTCCATCGTGCTGGGAACGTTCATGGGAATGGCGGCCAAGGCCCTCGTACAGATAGTGGTCTTCTGGACCGCAGGCATCCTTATCTTCAATATGAGGCTGGGTCAATCTCCGGGTGCGGTCATCCTGCTTTCCCTGCTGATGGCCGTCATGTCCGCAGCATTCGCCATCATGCTGGCCACACTCGCCCGGACTGAGCGCAGCGCGGCGTCCATCGCAACAGTCACCTCGCTTGTGTTTGCGGCGCTCGGCGGCTGCTGGTGGCCTCTGTTCATCACTCCTAGGTGGATGCAGTTCCTGGCGAAAGCCACACCGCACGGCTGGGCCACGACGGGATTCAACAAGCTGATTCTCTTCAGTGCGGAGCCGAGCGCCGTGATTCCCGAGATGCTGGCCTTGACGGCGTTTGCGGTGGCGTTCGGCGTTGTGGCCGTGGTGCGCTTCCGTACGAGCGCAGTCTAGCCACCATCACAGGCGCCACAACAAAGCCGGACTACCCGGCACTTCGAACGAGTTGCGCTTCTCCTGCGTGACTGCTCGAGATGTCCGCCCCCTGTCACTTGCCCACGTACGCAATAGCGTCCATCTCTACCTTCATGCCCGGCACCGTCAGTGCCGTCCCGTACGTCATGCGCGTGGGATACGGTTCCGAGAAGAACTCCCCGTAGACCTCGTTCATTCCGGCGAAATCGCCCATGTCCGTCAGAAGCACCTGCACCTTTACCACGTCCCGCATGCTGCTGCCGTCAGCTTCAAGGATCACCCTAATGCTCTCCAGGGTCAGCCTCGTCTGCTCCTGGATGGTATTCCCGCTGAGCTTCCCCGTCTGCGGGTCAATCGGCCCCTGTCCCCCCACGAAGATGAAATCACCTGCGCGAATCCCCTTCGACCACGGACCCCACGGCGCCGCCGACTTCTCAGTGTTGATTACTCGTTTCACTCTGCCCTCCTGTATCACCGCGGTCACGTCTTCGCGCCGCTGTTCCGATGGCAACTAAGCAACAAACGACAACGTCACATGAGCGTACTGTGCGCCATAGTCGCACACGACTTGCTCAGTGTCAACGGCAGATGCCGCCACGGCTCCCACTCGTACCGGCCGTGACGCTCTGAGCATCCGTTGTGGCTGGCGCTTCGGCGGCCGCTTTGCCCTTCATTCCTTGACCACGCCGAGGAGATTCGTGGGTGAATTCCAGACGCACACCGCCAGGGAGAACGACTGACGATGTATACTGTCTGCCGGTCAATAACTCGGGACTGCGACATGTCAACTGAACTCTGGCTCGCGTACGTCGCTGCGTCCGCAGTCGTCCTCATTATCCCCGGCCCCACCATCCTCACCGTTATCAGCTACTCGATAGCGCACGGCCGCCGCGCGACGCCTGCCGTCGTCCCCGGCGTGGCGCTTGGCGACTCAACCGCTCTTACCGTCTCGCTGGTCGGCCTGGGAGCTCTGCTGGCAGCATCGGCCCTGGCGTTCACGGTCGTGAAGCTGGCGGGTGGCCTGTACCTTCTCTATCTCGGCATACGGATGCTGCGCGCGGGGATCACCTCCACCGGGTTGGCCTCGCGCCCGGCGCCGGACTCCCGCCGCAAGATGTTCCTGAACACGTACATCGTGACGGCGCTCAATCCCAAGAGCATCATATTCTTCGTGGCATTCCTGCCGCAGTTCGTCAACCGTAGCGCCGATGTCACGCAACAGTTGTGGCTTCTCGCAGCCACGTTCGTGGCAATGGCAACGCTCAATTCGAGCATGTACTCGTTGTTCGCCGCCTCGGCGCACCGGCTGCTGAGTTCGCCGCAGGCTCAAAGACGCCTGAACCTCCTCGGAGGTTCGCTCCTCTCCGCCGCCGGCATCTGGGCACTGCTCGCCAGGCATTCAGCGTAAGCACGGCCAAGACAGCCAGGTCACCCTCAGCAGCCGACGACGTCTTGACTACACCAGTACCAAGTCACACTATCTACCTGATATAGTCGGCCTGGTTGAGCGGGCAGGATGTGGATGCACGCTGTCGGGCGTTGGCCCGGATACGGGCCGGGGCCAGAAGAAGGAGGCCCCCTACCGAAGGCCGACAGACTGCCAACTACTGAGAATACGAATGGACGTGAAGCGCCTGGTCGAGATTGCGGGCTACGTTCTGCAGATATACGGCATTGGCGTCGGCGGCACAGCGCTGGTTGTCGAACGGATACACGGATACTCTCTCTTTCGTGGCCTGCTCGACATCGTCCCTCGTCTCGTCACCCCGGCCAGCTTCCCGCTGCTTAGACTAGTGCGGGGATTGATGTACACGCCATCAGCCCGTGAAGACACCTATGGCATACTGAACCGGCCGGGTACGCTCTTCGCGTACTTCTTCGTGGTGGTCTCGCACGTCGCATGGTTCCTGTCCCCCATCCTCCTACCCGTCGGAATCGCGCGCCAATCGGCGCTGCTCATTGTCCTCGGAGCCCTGGGACTCGCGGTATCCACAGCGATACATGCCGTAACAGGCATCTCACAGGCAACCGTCAAGTCCGGGGACTTCCGGCTCCGAGCGGCAGGATGGGAGCAGATGCGACTCACTCTCCGACGCCACCCCGGTCTGTGCCTGAGGTCGTTCCTGGCAAGCTGGATAAAGTCACCCGCAATAAGCCTCAAGGCTGCCGCCACGATACTCGTGCTGGCGCTGGCCCACTGGCCCGCGTGGGCATTTCCGCGACTTAGAGGCAGGAGAATCGACCTGGCACAGAAGACGGAGAGAGACAGGTACTATGCACTTGCCTCGGTAACTACCTTGCTTGTGGGAACCGTGCTGCTCGGCGTGTCCGTGGCGTTGTAGCGCCGACTCGGGTGAAGGATTCGGCGCCGACCGTCCGACATCACCCCCCCCCTCACACATCAACCTCCTCGATTTCGCGGGCGGACAGCAGCCTTGCAGGCTCAACCTCCACAGAGCGGGAGAACACCATGATGCTCTCCCTGATATCTCCCAGGTGACGGAGCACTTCCTCCCTGGCGATGCCGGCGGGCGCGTAGACAACGTACAGAGCATCCCTGGTCTCGGGAGTAATCCGGCTCCGGTAATCCGGGCCGTGAATCACCGTGGAAAGTATCCCCACCCCATCGACTACCATCATGTCGTCCTCTTTCGTAATCTGCAGCTCCTGATTGAGCTTTGTGTAGCTCTCATTGCCGGTGCCCGTGTCCAGAATGATTGGAGGGACTACGGTCGTCAGGTCATGCCCCGCAGTGAGCAGCAGGTTCTTCATCTCAGCCATGAACATCACGTCCACCAGCCCGGACACGGTGGGAAGGGGCCGCTGCTTGACGACCAGCGTCTTCAACTGCTGCACGAGGTGGTAGGTCTTCTCGTACCGCTTGTAGTAGGACACGTACGCCTGAATCGCCGGCGCCGCCTTGATATCGTCCGTGTCTGCAAAGCGGGCGGTCAGCGCACCTTCCAGCATCCTCTTACGCCTCTCCAACTCAGGGTGTTCCACCACATTTGCAGCACCTCGCGCGACAAGCATCCCGACCATTGCATCCGGGTACGTATTGCTCCAACGTTCAGAGACCACGAACATGACGGCAACTCCTTTGACGTATCGCTGCGATACCGCTCCCGTGATGCTATCACCATGATGGTACAGGCGGCCATTCTGGCAACCGTCTGCCACACTGTGTCATAGTATCGGAACTCGCGGCCGCAGCGTGAGACTGTGCGGGCCGAACGCACTCTGCAGCAAAGGGGGAACGCGGATGCAGCCGGAATCGAACACCGCCATGGTCCAGTGGGAGAGCCTCAGACAGTTCATGATAGAGGTCTTTTCCGGAGCGGGCATGCCGACCCCGGACGCTGTGACCGAGGCGGACTCACTCATCTGGGCGAACCTCAGGGGAGTCGACTCGCACGGGGTGGTCAGGGTTCCCTGGTATCTGGACAACATCGACCTCGGCGTCATGAACCCAAGACCCAACATGCGCGTCCTCTCTGAGACGCCGGCCACCGTGCTGCTTGAGGCCGACAGAGCTTTCGGTCCGGTGGCAACCGTACACGCAGCGGAACTCGCAATCGAGAAGGCCGCCACCGCGGGAGTTGGATGGATTCTTATCAGAAACGTCACACACCAGGGGGCAATCGGCCAGTACGCCCAGCAGATCGCGAAGAAAGATATGGTGGGACTCGTCATCACCGGCAGCCAGCCGAACATGGTCCCTTATGGCGCCAGGAGCGCCGGAGTAGGCAACGATCCAATCGCCATCTGCGTGCCGGCAGCACGACACCACCACCTCCTGCTGGATATGGCAACCAGTCTGGTCGCACTCGGGAAGGTTCTCGTCGCCCGCGAGAGCGGACGCAGCATGCCCGAGGGGTGGGGACTGGACAAAGACGGAAACCCGACTACCGATCCCGGACAGCTGGCAGCGCTCCTCCCCATGGCAGGCCCCAAAGGTTCGGGGATGGCGCTCGTATTCGAGTGCATCGCAAGCATCATGGCCGGCAACGCCCTCATCCAGCCGGTCCTTTCGGGAGCCTTCCAGCCCCAGAAGGTGTCTTCCGCCCACGTCGCACAGAAAGCGCCACACAACCAGAACTCCGCCGTCATCGCTCTGAACGTAGCGTGTTTCACCGATATGGAGGGATTCAAAGCCGGCGTCGATGACCTCATCGACAGCATCAAGGCGTTGCCTGCTGCCGACGGATTCGAAGAGATAGTCATGCCGGGCGAACTGGAAGAGCGACGCTGCGCCGAGCGGATGAAGAACGGAATCCCTGTTCCCCCCGGGACGGTGACCGGACTCAGGGCGATCGCCACACGGTTGGGACTGACGCTTCCTTCGCCGCTCTCGTGAACGGGGGGGCAGCCGACACAGCGGTAGCACAGAAATCAGCCCGTGCGAGTGCCTGCTCCGGGGCATCACGCGTGAATCCAAATCGGAGCGCGGCTGACTGGCTGTAACGAGGCCGGCCACGGCGCACGGTCACGCCGAACCCGGGGAGGAGTCAGGAGTCCGACCACCCTACCAGCCTGTTCAAGGCGCTTGCAGGGCTTCTTCTTCGAGCGTGTACCCGTCCACCCGGATCACCTCAACACAAGCGTCCACAACGGAGGAGTCGTACAGGGTATTCCTATGCCTCATTACCTCGTCAAGAGCGGCATCCATACCCAAAGCCCGCCGGTAAGGACGTTCTGATGCGATTGCCTCCACCGCGTCCCCAACAGCGAGAATTCTCGCTTCAAGGATGATCTGCTCGCCCGCCAATCCCCTGGGATAGCCGGAGCCGTCCAGACGCTCGTGATGCTGGTAGACAGCTTCTGCAACCGGCCACGGGAAGTCGATGCCGCAGAGCACCTCATACCCGACGGTGGGATGCATCTTGATGATTTCAACCTCGGCCGCACAGAGCCGGCGGGTGCTGCTGAGTATCTCCGCAGGGACGCGCACCTTCCCGATGTCATGTATCAACCCGGCCAGCCGGAGTCCTCTGATGGTGTCTTCGGACAGGCCCATTCTTCGTCCGATGGCACACGTGAGGTCCGCCACCCGTCGCTGGTGCCCCGCCGTGTAGGAATCACGCATCTCCAGCAGAGTCGCCAGCGACTGCACAGTCTGGTGCAGCGCACGAACCAGCTTCTCGGTGCCCGCGCGATCCTGCTCCTCGAAACGCCGGCGCTCGTCTATGTTGCGGGCGACAGCCATTATCTCGACGGGGTTGCCATCTGTGTCGCGAAGGGCACTGCAGCACACTTCTACCGGGACAAGGTGTCCGTCTTTGTGCACCAGTTCAAGCTCAAGTGTTCGTGTTCTGTTGGCATCGCGAGAAGGCGAACGGTCGGCCGCCATCTCCTCCGCGAGCACCATCATAGCCTGTCGATACGACGCAGGAGCAAACACGTCCTCCATCCTCGTGTTCATCGCCTCGTCCGGAGTGTAGCCGAGCTGATGTCGAATCGAGCTGCTGACATACGTGGGGTTCATAGCCATGTCGACGGTCCAGACTATGTCTCCGGCCCCCTCCACGACCTGGCGCAACCTCGAGTAGAACATGTCCGGCGCAGGAGAAGGAGACACGAGAGACGGCGAGACGGGTCGCACGCCTCCGGTGGCCCAGACTGGGGAGTCGCTGGTATCTGAATCTACCATAGGAAAACTACTGTCAGGACGTCCGGGTCCCTGTGACCGAATCGACCCGAAGTCACGTCCGCGAGGCGCCATGGGAGCGAGTCGGCGCACTCAACGTAAGACGCTAGCAACCAAGGTACTTCTGTGTCAATAAGACCAAAGTACCAGTACCAGCCTCGGAATAAGGATTCAGGCCTGTCCCGGAAACCGAGTAGCAACGAATCGACGCCCAACGGCATCGTGACGTGGCCCCCGGTACTCCTGGTGCACACGACTTTCACCACTCAGGAGTCCCGGGGACTTCGTTGCAGCGATGACGCGGCGCAGTTCCATCGACAGCGCCTCCATTGACCAAGAGTGCGAAGTTCCCGCACAATGCGCCGGTGCATGACAGAGGGGTGCGCCCCATCAGTAAGCGCACGGCGGTCCACGAATCCCCGGCAGCGCCCAGTCCCGAAGCAGAGGTGTCGCCACGCCAGGGTTGTCGCGCTGCTGTCCGACGCGCCCGCCATCTCCTGCAACACGGGGGAGTAAGAGGGCTCGCCAGGGGCGCTTTCGGGTACTTCCGCAGCCTCAGCAGACTTGTCTACGTGAACCAGCACTTCTACGTGTACGAGACTATGCTTCGAGAGGGCGCGCCCCTCGATTTCCCTGCCCCCGTGGAAGGATGCGAACTGCATTCTATTCAGGACAATGCACAGGCCGATGCTCTGGCGGCGATGGGGTACGATGACATGCGCCTCCGGGTGCCGGGTGCACGGCGCAGCCTCACGCGAGGCAACGTGGCAACGTGCGCCTACATAGAAAGAGCCTTCGGCAGCGTTGACTGGATCGCACTGTCCCCTGTCAGCCTATCGGGAGTGGCAAGGGTCGCTCACAAGGATGCGTTCCGCGATGGACACGCCTGCACGACGGGCGCCTTCACCGTGCCGAAGTTCAGGAATGCCGGCATCGGCAGCTACCGGTTGGGTGGAGCTCTACGCTACCTCCGCGACCGGGGCTATCCCGTGTGCGACAACGTTATCCCCATTCACAACGCGCCGTCGCGGCGCTGCATAGAGAGGTTCGGCGGCCGTGTCGTACGGGTCGGCCACTATCGTTCGCTGCTCGGGCTGGTTCAATGGACGGAGCGCGCCGTCGACGAACCGGTTCCACCGGTCACACCCGGGTAGAACTGCCGGGTTACCGCACTACGTGCTCTGCCCCAGGATGGTACGCCGTCCGTTGTAGCGCACGGTATCGTACTGCGTACGCACATCAACAAGGTGCGGATTGCCCAGTGCGTCGTCGATGGGGATCGCCGTCACCTGCCCGTTCTTGAACGCGACCATCTTCCCGAAGTCCTTCGCAACAATGAGATCGACTGCGGCGATGCCGAAGTACCGCCCCATGCGGCGGTCGTACGCACATGGCACGCCGCCCCGCTGCAGATGGCTCAGGACCATGCTGCGCGTTTCAACGCCGGTCCCGTCCTGAATGGCCCTCGCCACGGACTCTCCGACCCCTCCGAGAGCCCGGTGGCCGAAGCTATCCAGACGGTCATCGCGCACGAACTCCCTTCCACCGGCAGGCTTGGCCCCCTCGGCGACGATCACAATCTCGTACCTCGCTCCGGACCGCCGACCGTCGAGGAGCAATTCGTTGACGTGCTCCATTGAGAAATCGTACTCAGGTATTAGAATTATGTAAGCTCCACTGGATTCCCCGCCCTCCAACGCGAGCCAACCCGCGTGCCTGCCCATCGTCTCCACCACAAACACCCGGCGGTGAGAACCGGCCGTCGTCCGCAGCCTGTCCACACACTCCACAACCACGTTCATCGCAGTCTCAAAGCCAAGCGTGTAGTCGGTCCCGGGCAAGTCCTTGTCGATGGTCTTGGGAATGCCCACCACGCGTACGCCCTCACGTGACAGCCGCGACGCCACACCCAGGGTGTCATCACCGCCAATGGCGACCAGCGTATCGAGTCCCAGCAGCTCTATGTTCCGAATCACCGTCCTGGAGACGTCGTTTCGCGGGTTGTAGGGATTCGCCCGCGACGAGCCCAGGTTCGTTCCGCCGTACCTGTCCCATGTGCGCACCAGGTCCTCGGTCAGCGGCATGGTGTAGTTCTGGTCGGTCGGGTTCGCCGGGTCCAGGCTCATCAGTCCATCCCAGCCATTCTTGATGCCCAGCACCTCATACTGCATGTCCCGTTCCGCGGACAGCCGCGTATCGAGCGCCGACTTGACCACCCACTTGATGGCGGGGTTGATACCCGCACAGTCGCCGCCACCACTGAGAATGCCGACCCTGTATCGCTTCATGGCTTCACCTGGCCTCCGAACCCGCGTTGACGCCTGAAAAGACAATGAGCGCCGTCGGGCGCTCATCGCGCTGCTGGTTCGCGTAACAGCAGACTACTACGGCGAGAGGGCACGGTCAAACCACTCCTCATCCTCACCTTCGGAAGGCAACCACGTCCCACAGAACCCGGCCACGAAACGAGGAGCCGCTTGGTTTCGGAAGACGAGTGTCCATATACGCGGAGGCAGGGGCGGGCTGAATGTCCAGGCAGAAGCTGACTCCAACTCGCGTGACGCACGCCAATCCTGACCGGGGGGAATCACTCTTCTTCCTGCCGCTTCTTCTTTCGCCGGCCAAGCAGCAATAGCAGCAGCAGGAGCAGAAGCAGACCGGCGCCGGCAAACAGCAACCAGCACATGACGATTGAATCTGACCACCCGGGAACCGGTGGCGTGGTCGGCGTAGTTGGCGTGGTCGGTGCGGGCGGCGTAGTCGGCGTGGACGGCGTGGTCGGCGTCGTCGGCGTGGTCGGTGTGGTCGGTGTGGTCGGTGTAGTCGGTGTGGTCGGTGTAGTCGGCGTGGTCGGCGTTACGGGAGTCGGCCCCGGAGCAGGAACCGGAGTCGAGAGGGTTCTCCCTGACGGGCTATTGGACAGCTCTGACCAGACACCATACTCATCACTCGTCTTAAGCGCGAAATAGTACCTGGTGCCGGGAACAAGTCCGGTGACAGTGAAGGTCTCCGTAGAGCCAGGCGGCTGAGGAGATTGCGGTCCGGAAACTGCCGTAGCCGCGTCCCAGGCTGCCTCACTATCGATAGGCGACGTGGAATAACGGATGTCATACTGGCTGGCGGTGCCTTCAATCCCTGAAGCCCCGGGGGCAGTCCAGCGCAGCGTCACGCTGGTTGTGGTGAGTCCAATCACCTGCAGGTCGGTCACCACGGCCGGGGCTGACACGGTACCGGCCTGCTGGCTCGCCGCGTGGACGGCCCCGCAAGGTGCCGGCGCCGGACTCAGCAACACGGCCACTGCGGAGGCTGAGGCAACAAACACTCTCATGCGCACGATTCACGCCACCTCCGCAAGAATGGTGAGGGTGGAAGTACCTGTCTTCCCCCACACCTCGCCCGCGAGGACTACCTTCAGATACAGGTCCATGGCGCTTCCCACGCCCTGAGCCAGGGTAATGTCAATGGGGGTGTTGGCATCGAAGACGACCCCATTGTTGACTGCCTCAGCGCCGGCACAGGCGGCCCCTTTGGGATTCACGAGGTAGTATTCTGTGTCCACCACGCCCCAGGTGAACGTGGTGATGTGATACCAGAGCAGGTAGTCGACATCGCCGGTATTCACCAGCGTGACCACGGGCGTACCGACAGCACCGAATGCCTGCGGGCTGCCACTGCCATCCACATCGTTGTATGGCGCAAACACTGTTGCCCCTGGCTCGGCTTCGGGGAAGGTTATCGTTGATACGAGAGAGACGTAATCCTGTGCCTTGACGTGTACTGCGGCCAGAAGCGGCCGCTGCCACGCAAGAGTCCACTCGTTCAGATATGGTGTGCCGCCGCCATTGTCGTTGAGAGTCGCCCGCAGATACAACGTGGCATTGTCTCCCGTGGGCGCGACATCGAAGAGGTTGATGGAGCCGGACGTCTCACCGTTCGCTATGGTGCAGCTCTTGCCGCTGATTGGCGCGTGCGCCGCGTTCAATACCTGCACCGTTATGCTGTTGCCCCCACCTGAAGCAGTGGTAGTTGCGCCGACTTTCACTCTGCCCCATCCGGTAGCACCCGGCACCCAGCTGAAATCCACTCCCGTGGACGCAATCGTGCCCTGCGTGAGTATGATGTCTTTCGGCAGTATCTCGAACATGACGGCCGTCGATCCGTCACTGCCCGTCCAACTGTACTGTCGTGTGCCCGTGCTTCCTGCCGTCGCACGTACTTCCAGCGAGCCCGCACTAGCCGGAAGGTTCGTCCCACCGGTGATCGTCCACGCCGCAGTCATCCCGGGCGGATGAACGATGTTGCTGGCATTTGTCTCACGCGCCACCGTCAACACGGACACGAGAAGCGCGTTGGCTTTGCTCGTTGTGATTGACGGAATGGTGATAGAGTTGGTCGCAACCGCGCTGACGCCGCTGCTGGCGCCGACCGGAGCGACCGGGTCATGTCCCGTTACCCGCCCTGCAACCACCCGCCAGTCACGTGCATTGCCCGCGGTCCTGGTGAACGAGTAGGAAGCAGGTTCGCTTGCGGTAGCTATCTTCACCCAGATGGCAGTGATGCTCCGGTCGTTGGCAACCGTTCCGCTCTCGTGCCGCACGAGGGTGAAACCAGTGCTCACCGGGGTTATGGTGCCTCCGTCGCGGGCCTGCACGACAACCACGATAAGGTCGCCTGCTGCAATGTTCGTGGGGCGCGTTGCGGTTATGCTGGAGCCGCTCCCCGACATCACCGTCCGGTCCGCTGCATGCCACGTGAGCTCGCTGGGACCCTCCGCGATGCGCACGCTTCCCGAACCCGTGGTGCTCGTGGCGCTGAGCGTACCGGTGTTGAATTGCGCGTCTGCAGTCTGGAACCAATCAGGGTCTTCCACTGCGCTCTTGTAGGTGAATGACCATACACCACAGCACGGACCCGCCGTTGACCACGGACCCCAGGTAAGACCGGCATCGTCAGAACCACGGACACGCGCGTAGTAGGTTGCGCCATCGGTCGCAGGCAGAGAGGGCGAAAGACCGTTACCCGTCAAGTTGTACTCAGACCCTGAGACGAATGTCCCCGGGAATATCTGCGTATGGGCCGTGCCCCCAAAAGCGGAAGTGGTATTCAACTCCAGTTGAAAGCGGTTGAAGGCCTGACCCCTGCTGTGGGTCGCCGAAACGCGAAACGTTGGCTGCGCACTGTTCTGCTTGATGTTGCTGAAGGCGACTTGAGTCACTCCCCCGTCATCAGGGTGAAGCATGGGGGCTTCCACTTCGGCCTTCGGCACTATCTCGAACATGACGGCTGTCGACCCATCACTACCCGTCCAACTGTACTGTCGTGTGCCCGTGCTTCCCGCCGTCGCACGCACCTCCAGTGAGCCCGCGCTTGCCGGAAGGTTCGTCCCACCGGTGGTCGTCCACGCCGCAGTCATTCCTGACGGATGAACGATGTTGCTGGCATTTGTCTCACGCGCCACCGTCAGCACAGACATGAGAAGCGCGTTGGCCTCGCTCGTTGTGATTGACGGAATGGTGATAGAGCTGGTCGCCACCGCGCTGACGCCGCTGCTGCTACCGATCGGAGTGACCGGGTCATGTCCCGTTACCCGCCCTGCAACTGCCCGCCAGTCGCGTGCATTGCCTGCGGTCCTGGTGAACGAGTAGGAAGCAGGCTCGCTTGCGGTAGCTGTCTTCACCCAGACGGCAGTGATACTCTGATCATTGGCAACCGTTCCGCTCTGGTGCCGCACCAGGGTGAAACCAGTGCTCACCGGGGCTATGGTGCCTCCATCGCGGGCCTGTACGACAACCACGATAAGATCGCCCGCTGCGATGTTCGTGGGGCGCGTTGCCGTTATACTGGAGCCGGTCCCCGACATCACCGTCCGGTCCGCTGCATGCCAGACAGGGGCAGTCGCGGCAGCGTAGGCCCTCTGCACACGTACTGATGCTATCCCGTCTCCGCTCACGGGCAGCAGTACGGCAAGCAGACAAGCTACTGACAGAGCTGCTGCAACCCGGTTCATCCAGTACCTCTTACTCATCGCCTCCTCGAGCCACACGCTCTACGCCTTACGGAGCGTGTTCAACACTTCTCCAGCACTGCGAGCGAAGTCGAATTCCTCAGCCGCTCCACGGAAGTCCCAAAGGAAACACTTCTGCCCCCGTGGTTCCCTCGTCACTCCATTCCTCGCAACCGCAAATCGCACGGCGGGGCGCAGAGAATCAGGATGAGGGCGCATCGCGCCTTCCACGCCCCGGCAGCAATACCGCCAGGATAACCGCGATGACGATAATCAGGGCGGTCACCAGGAGATTCTCCCGAACCAGTGTGGCGACTGCCTTGCCAAAGGCCACCAGCGGATTCTCCTTACCCAGCACCTTCACCGAAACGGGGATAAGGAGACCGGAGTACACCGTCCCTCCGGGGGCAGTGTCCTTGAATATGATGTAGGTCCTGCGCTCCGCAGAGTGACCGGTCAACCCGGCCTCCCCGGTGGCGGCACCGTAGAGGCCCGGCCTGGCGTCTTCGGGTATCCGTATCCTTACGGTAAAGGCCCTGATCTCTCCCTCTGTGATGGTATACTCACCCGGTTCAATGGTTACCCAGGAGGTGATATCCATCCGCGCATCGTCTCCCTCCGCCTCCTTGTAGAAGGTCTCCCACCAGCCCGACCTCTCCTCAGGCAGCGTCCCTTCCAGGGATACCGCCACCTCGATGGTGTCACCGGGACCACCCTCGAGGTTGGTGAGCGACATGCGGTCGATCGACGTTGCAGACACCACCGGGGGCAAAGCGAATAGCGCTCCGGCCAGCAGCACGATTACGGCCGCCCGGACATGGCGCCTCTTGACCATCACGACCCTCCTGCCTACACCCGGGAGATGTGCTTCCTTCAGAGAGCAACTCCGGGGTGTTCATTCCGGTACTTCAGGCGGTTTCACCAAGAATGGAGATCACGGAGATTCCCGTCACTCCACCCAAGCCACTCAGGTCTATCTTCAGGTAGACGTCCTTCATGGCCGCATCAGTACCCGTCGCCGCTATCGACGCTCCGGAGTCTCTCGGCTCATCGAAGAACACCACAGAACTCACCGCGGCCGCATCAGCAACATCAGCTCCCTTGTCGGGAATGAGGTAGTACTCATTGTAAACCACACCGTTGGTGAACTCGGTTATGGTATACCAGATGTTGTACGCGTATGCGGCAGTATTCACAAGGGTGAATACCGGCTTACTGGTGCCGGTGCCGAATGCCTGCGGGCTTGCGACACCGTCCGAGTCGTTGTGCGGGTCGGAGACCGTCGAACTGGGGGCTGCTTCCGGGAATGTGACGCCTGATACAGACAACGTGTAAGCCTGGTTCCTGATGTCCAGCGTGACCGCACTGCTGGTGCTTGCCGTCTGGCTGGCCTGGTTGCCGGCCAGCACCACCGCGGGCGCCAGCACCGCCAGTGACAGGGCTGCCACCACGCCAAGCAGTAAGAGTCTCTTCTTCATTTTCACGTCACCACCTCCTCACACCACGATTCACTAAGGACACTGTGCTCGCCAAGTATGGAGACAGAGTGCGGCAGACAACCGTTGCCTGCTCGAACTCTGGAATGAGGCTGACAGTTGCCTCCGATACGCCAGAGTCACTTCAAGACACCCACCATTCGTCCTCAGTTGCGGGGCTGCATTGGCATACGACCAATACCGCACGCCACAAGGACCTGCGCTCTCACGCCCCTCAAGACTCTTCCCTCCTATTCGTTTCTTCCCTGTTCAAACCAGGGACTCAGGAAGTTGTGCCGGGCGTGCGGGACCCCGGCCACACCAACATCATCATCCACTTTGAGTAAGCCCCCCTCTTAGCGACATCCACCCAACCGCTTGCTTCCTCCCGACAATCACCCGGCACAACCTGTGTACAGTCTGCATGCCGTTCGACAACCTCACAAACCTCCGGACGGGAGATAGGGCTGGAATTCGAGTGCTGGTCGACCACCGTCGCCCGCATTGCCGAATTGCCGTTCATAAAACCCAACAAGAGCGCACGGCTCTACCACCCACATGGGCACTAAAGTGGCATGTGACAGTACGCAGCAGAGTGCTGTGGAGAGCAAGGCGGAATCCTCAAACAGGCTGACAACGAAGGAGAAAGACGCTGAACCGCCTGCAACAACGACACGGCGACGCGAGGGACTGCGTTGCGTCGGGAGAAGACGGAGACAGGCACACCCGGGTCGTGCCGCCTGCGTGGCGCCGCTTAAGCGGCGCAATGCCATTCAGAGGCACAGAAAGATGCAATGACGGTTGGTGAACTCAGCCGCCGTGTTTCCGGGTCACGTAACCGGCCACCCGTTCAGTCTGCAGCCGCAATGCGCACCAGGACGCAGTAACCACCGAGTGAGAGACACGTCTGTCGGGGCTATTTCAGCCCTTCCATGGCATGGCGGATGACCCACTCGAGCGATTCCTCGGGAACGTCGTCGGTCAGCTTGAGGTTGATGGTGCCGGTGCCCGTCTTGACGCGTGGATACGCCGCCTTGAATTGGTCGATGTTGTGCCGGCCATTGGTGTGCAGGGACACGCCATCCTTCCAGTAGCTGAGCGACACCCATCCTGACTTCGTCTTGAATGTTGGCACGCCATACCACAACGTCAGCACAGCCTCCGGATAGAGTCGCTCGATGAGCAACTTCAGTGAGTCGAAGAGCGGCCTCCGGTCTTCAGGCACTGCGTCCACAAACCGTTGCACTTCCTCGTTCATTCCACTCTCCTGAGTCGCCCGCACCTTGTGCGTTGGCGCGGCGCCGGTCACCACCTGCCGATGCGGAATTGCGACCGCGATTCTCTCCGGCGCTTCGGTGACTCTACGTGCACCATCACGAGCCGTGCACGTACTTCTCCGGCTCCGCCTTGAATGCATCCCGGCAATGGACAGAGCAGAAGTAGTACGTCTTGTCCTGGTACGTCGCGCTGCCGGCCGCCGTCTTCGGGTCAACATCCATGCCGCACACCGGGTCCTTCACAGTAACCATTGCCTGCTCCTTGCTGCCCTGGCTCACCTCAACTCTTGGCGTACCGGCCAGGACCGCCGACGGTTCGACGAGAGCCGAGGGCTTGTAGTTCCTCAACCGATTGGCGTTGCTGACCACGGAAAGTGAGCTCATCGCCATGGCCGCCGCGGCAATCATGGGACTCAGGAGGATACCGAATGGCGGGTAGAGTACGCCAGCGGCCACCGGGATGCCGATCGTGTTGTACACAAATGCAAAGGTCAGGTTCTGCCTGATGTTCCGCATCGTTGCGCGGCTCAGGGTGATGGCAGTGGCCACTCCCTTCAACTCACCGGAGATAAGCGTGATATCTGACGCCTCAATGGCCACATCGGTGCCGGTACCGATGGCTATCCCGACATCCGCCTGCGCGAGAGCCGGAGCATCGTTGATGCCATCGCCGACCATGCCCACCAGCTTGTTTTCGCCCTGGAGCCGTCTGACCTCCAGCGCCTTGTCCTGCGGCAGCACCTCGGCAAGCACGCGTTCGATGCCCACCTGACGGGCGATGGCTTCAGCCGTGTGCCTGTTGTCTCCCGTTATCATGACGACTTCAAGCCCAAGGCTGCGCAGGGTGGCGATAGCGATGGCGGAGTCCTCTTTCACCGTGTCGGCCACCGCGACAACGCCTGCCGCTGTGCCATCAATCGCAACGAATATGGAGGTCTTACCCTCGACAGCCAACCTCTCCGCCTCCTTCTCCAGTGTGGCGGTATCCAGGCCTGCATCATCCAGCAATCGCCGACTACCCACCAGCAGGCGCTTCCCTTCGACCGATACCCGGATTCCCATGCCGGTGACCGACTCGAACTCGCCGGGTTCGGCCAACTCCAAACCCTTCTCCTCTGCACCCCGCACAATAGACTCGCCCAGCGGATGCTCGGAGGAGCGTTCGGCCGAGGCTACCAACCGCAGCAGTTCATCGGCATCGACGTCCCCGACAGGGACCACGTCCGTGAGCGACGGCCGGCCTTTCGTTATCGTGCCTGTCTTGTCTAGTATCAGCGTATCGAGCTTGTGCGCTATCTCAAGCGCCTCCGCTGAGCGGATAAGGATGCCATTCTGAGCCCCCTTGCCTGTACCAACCATAATCGACAGCGGCGTGGCAAGCCCAAGCGCGCAGGGGCAGGATACGATGAGCACCGCCACCGCATTGACCAGGGCGAAGATAAGCGCCGGCGAAGGACCGAAGTTGAACCAGACAACGAAGGTGCCTATTGAGATGAAGATGACTATGGGGACGAACCGACTCGCAATCAGGTCGGCCAGGCGCTGGATGGGCGCCTTGGAACTCTGCGCCTGTTCCACCAGCTGGATAATCTGCGCCAGCATGGTGTCCTTGCCTACTTTCGTCGCCCTGAAGCGAAAGGCCCCCGTCTGATTGATGGTGGCGCCGATGACCGTATCCCCTTCCCGCTTGGTCACGGGCAGGCTCTCACCGGTAACCGTCGACTCGTCAAGCGTGGAACGCCCTTCGACTATCTCTCCATCTACCGGCACCTTCTCACCGGGACGGACAATCACGATGTCGCCCTGCAGGACCTCGTCAATCGGGATATCCTCCTCGGCGCCATTGCGCACCACACGCGCCGTTCTCGGCTGGAGGCCGATAAGCTTGCGGATGGCCTCGCCGGTGCCTCCCCGGGCGATTGCCTCCAGCAAGCGTCCCAGCATGACAAGGGTGATGATAACGCCCACCGCCTCGTAGTAGACGGCACGCAGGTTCTCCGGCAAGGCGTTCGGCACAACGGTAACCACGAGACTGTATGCGAAGGCAGCCGAGGTGCCGATGGTAATCAGCGTGTTCATGTCCGCGGTGCGGTGGCGCAGGGTCAGCCAGCCGGTGCGATGGATCGGCCAGCCAGAGTAGAACATCACAGGGGCGATGAGCGCCAGTTGCAGCCACGGATTGAGCAGGATCATGGGTAGCCACGACGGGTGGAAGAACTCGTGCGCCATCATCCCAAACACCACGGGGAAGCTGAGAACCGCGCCGACTACGAGGCGCCGGGTGATGTCTTGACGCTCAGCAGCCCGTTGCGCGGCTTCTTTGTCCTCGGTATCTCGCCCACCAGGCTCGTCACGCACGCTGACCGAGTACCCGGTGTCCTCGATGACCTTATCCAGACCCTCCGGCGTCACCTGCGCCGGGTCATAGCGAACGGAGATGCGCTGAGCGCCGAAGTTCACCTTGACATCGTCGACGCCGCGAACAGCATTCAAAGCCCTCTCGATGTTCATGGCGCAGCTCGGACAGGTCATACCGCTGCCTACCATGGCGAATTCCACCTGGGATGTTCCCGCCACCGGCAGCGTGGGTCCCACTCCGACCGCTTTCGCATACTCCTGTGCGGGAGCCGCCTTCGCCTCCGGAACGGGGCAGGTTGCACTCTCCGGGACGGGACAGGTTGCGTCGGCGGCAACCATGGGCATGTCCGTCTCCGCGCCGTCGTCCTCAACGATGAGGGTCCCGTGAAGCATGTTCATGCCGCAGGCGAACCCGAACTCGCCAGCCTTGTCCGGCGTGAATTCAAGCGTAGTCTTTGCGAATGGGGCCAGCGTCTTGCTGACCTGAAAGTCGGGAAAGACCACCCGCGAACTACACTCGCCGGCCTCCTTCCGGTCGAATATCAGCCGGAGGGGAACACCCTTCCGGGCGCGAATGACATCCGGAGAGTAGCCTCCTTTGACGGTGACTACTATCTCCTGCACGTTGCCCATCACCCGGGCTGCGTGCGACTGCTTGGGGCCGAAGAAGTACCATGCTAGGAGGCCGATTGCCCCCACACCGCCGAGCGTCACAGCCAGTTGAGATCCATCCATCGTGACTCCCTCCTACTCTCGCTGCACCCCATTCGGCATGCGCCTTGGCGGCAGCGCAGGCGTGAAACACGCCATCGTCAACCCGATGCGGTTCGCACTTCCGGCGCCGCCTTCGGTGCACAGATCAGTGCTGCTTCAAGGTCACGTACGCGATGTATGCGCCGGCGACACCCGCTATGACTATCAGAACCGTCAGGCTGGATGCGAACAACTCGTGCCAGTAGGCGCCGACCGCGACGCCGACGGCCAGCAACGCCAGCTTGAAGATACCTATCTGCCACCACGTGAGAGTGTACGATTTGAACGGGTTCATCTCCGACCCTCCTCTGTCACCTGAGCGTCCATGGTAGCGCAAGAGCGAAGCCTGTGCCAGCGCGGCGCACATATCGTGTGCCGACCTGCTACGATATCCACTGTATCGCGCCCGGCAGACCGGCGTCAGGCTGCTTTCGACGGGCACGTCGACATGAACATACTGCTCCTACTGGCTCACCCCACACCCGGCAGTCTCAACCATGCGATTGCCGCGGAATGTCGCGCCGCCCTGCTCTCGATGGGGCACCACGTGCAGTATCATGACCTTTACGCCGAGCGTTTCGACCCCATCCTACCCGGGGAGGAAGTTCCGAAGACCGCGGCTTTGGATAACGTGATTGCACAGCACTGCTGGGAGCTGAGCGAGTCCGATGGAATCGTAGTGGTCCATCCGAACTGGTGGGGCCAGCCACCCGCGGTTCTCAAGGGCTGGATAGACCGCGTTGTGCGCCCGGGCGTGGCCTATCGCTTTGATGAAGGCGACGCCGGCGAGGGAGTCCCCGTAGGTTTGCTCCGCGCACACACGGCAGTGGTGTTCAACACGGGCAACACTTCCGTGGCCAGGGAAGTGGCATCCTTCGGTGATCCCCTCGAGCGCCTGTGGCGCGACTGCATCTTCGGCCTGTGTGGTGTCACTGACGTGAGACGGAGACTCTTCGGCGTGGTCGTCACGAGCACCCTCGATGAACGTGCGGCCTGGCTGACCGAGGCCAGACAAGTGGTTACGGCGGCATTCCCTCCGGAAGCTTAGCCGTTGACTGGGAATATCACGGGGCAGCACACCGGTCCGGGGCCTTCAGCCCCTCAGCGGCTTTGCCTTTCTACCGGAATGGTGCTAGTCTAGACCTGTAGCATGTCCGAATTGCGCTCCAGCGGAACGCTTCCCGGGAGCGCTGATGGACATGCAATCATGACCGATTTCCTCACCACTCTCTTCACGGTCACGTCTCAGGGGCGGATGTGGGGGCCCTTCGCGGCGCCGAACGGCATTCTCGAACAGAACAGGACAAGGTTTGTCGCGGGCGGCATAGCCGCGCAGTAAGGCTTACACATGAACATGATTAGCGATACCGGTTCGTCAGAGATTCAGGTCGAGGCGGCCGCGCCAACGGGAGATGCGTACGACGATGATGCGGATGCGGCGGAAGCGAGTGCGAAGAGCGAGAGCGCTGAGGAGGCGGAACTCACACTTGCCGCCGACGACTACAAGTCATCGGTACCTTTTCTCGACGACGAGATAGTCGATGATTCCATCCGCATGTACCTGCGGGAAATCGGACAGGTGCCGTTGCTCAAGACCACGGAGGAGCGAGTCCTCTCAACCGCGATTGAGCGCAGGCGCCACCTCGCGAAGCTGCAGGAAGCACATTCCAGGAAGTACGGCACAACCTGCACCGCCGTTGAGCTGACTGCCGAAATCATCGGTCGCCTCGTCGCAACCTACCCGGTACTGGAGTCCATCACCCGGAGGCTGAATCTGGGAGACGATCTCAGCGTGGGACAACTCCTGTGTCTGCCCGAGTTGCGCGCCGCCATCGACAACAGCGTCGAGCCCGGCCTCATTTCCGCCGTGGCGGATGAGACCAACCGCACCGTCGCAACCTCGGAAGAGGCGATCGTGAGCCTCTCGGTGAACAGTGGACTGCTGCCACCCCGGGCTATCGAAATACTCGCGGCGGAATCGATTGAAGGACTGCGCGAGTTGATTGAGAGCAACACCCTGGGCCAACTGCTCCAACCCTACGAAGGGGAACTTCGCCGCGCCTACGACGATGTCGAGCGGACGGCAGAGCACGCAGAAGCCCATCTCACCCGCGCGAATCTCCGCCTGGTGGTGAGCATCGCCAAGAAATACACAGGTCATGGAATGCCTCTCCTGGACCTTGTTCAGGAGGGCAACATCGGCCTGATGCGTGCGGTGCAGAAGTACCGCCATCGTAAGGGCTTCAAGTTCAGCACCTACGCGACGTGGTGGATACGACAGGGGACAACCCGGGCTATCGCCGACCAGTCGCGCACAATACGCATCCCGGTACACATGATCGAAGCCATGAACCGGCTGCTGCGCACCACCCGCCAGTTAAGCCAGGAACTGCAGCACGAACCGACTCATGAGGAAATCGGACTCCGCCTCAACATCACCTCCGACCGTGTTGAGGAGGTGATGGACTTGTTCCATCATGAGCCGCTCTCCCTGGATACCCCGGTGGGCGAGGATGGCGATGCGCGTCTGGGTGACTTCGTTGAGGACGAAAGCAGCCCCTCACCTTCTGACGTAGCCACGCAGGAGCTTCTCAAGGAACAGATTGACAGGGCTCTCGACGAACTCACGCCGAGGGAGAAGAGGGTCTTACAGCTCCGTTACGGCCTCAAGGACGGACACGCGCGTACGCTCGACGAAGTGGGACAGGAATTCGGCCTCACCCGCGAGCGCATACGCCAGATAGAAGCCAAGTCACTCCGCAAACTGCGACAGCCCGCAATAAGCCGCAAGTTGAAGGATTACCTGGAATAGCAGTTGACGCGCCCCGTCAGTGCACGTACAATGCACGCCTACTTTCGAGTACAGCCATGTTTGAGTCTATGACGTTCAGGTCGGTTGCAGGAGCCATGATGATGCGCCCCATGCTTTCGCACGGGAGGACGCTGTCGCACTCGAAGTAACCTGAGATTAGAAACGATGCAAGGCGAAGAAGCCTCCCGAAAGGGAGGCTTTTTCTTGTTTCCGGCTCGCATAGAGGAAGGGGCGACAGTACGGGCAGCCGGAACGTACTACCCGGGATAGCCGGAGACAACCAGGAACTCAAGCAGGAAAGAAGGAAGGAGGAACACACAATGCCGGAACCGTGCGCCTATTTCAGAGGGGAATACATGAATCCCAAGGATGCGAAGATAGGAATCATGACCCACGCGTTTCACTACGGCACAGCAACGTTCGGCGGCCTCAACGCCACATGGGATGAGGAAAAGGGGCAGTTCTGCATCTTTCGCATACTGGACCACTACCGCCGACAGCTCACCGCCTGCAAGATGCTGCACATCAAGCTTCCCTACACCGAACACGAGATGGCCGCCATCACGGTCGAGGCCGTCAGGCGCACCGGCTTCCGGCAGAACGTCTACATCAGGCCGGTGGCGTACAAGTCGTCGGAGTCGCTCGGAGTGAGGCTGCACGACCTGGATGCCGACTGGACGGTCATCGCCACCGTCCTGCCGCCGTTCTCCAGCAAGGCCGGGCTGAGGTGCAGCACCTCATCGTGGGTGCGAACGAGCGACAACCAGATACTCACCCACGGCAAGATATGCGGTGGATACGTGAACGGCGCTCTGGCGAAGACAGAGGCGCAGCTCACCGGGTTTGACGACACCATCATGTTGACTGCTCAAGGACATGTCTCCGAGGGCGCCGTCACCAACACCTTCATCGTCGTCAAGGGCCGGCTCATCACTCCTGCCCCGTCAGACGGAATACTGCTGGGTATGACTCGCGACACGGTGATGCAACTGGCCAGAAACGAACTGGGGCTGGAGACTATTGAGCGGAGCATCGTCCGCAGTGAGCTCTACGAGGCGGAGGAGGCCTTCTTCACTGGAACGTATTCGGGTGTTGTGCCGATAGTCGAGATCGACCTGCGGTCGGTAGGCTCCGGAGAGCCGGGACCGATCACCACGAAGCTCCAGTCGATGTATCGCGAACTCGCGATGGGAAGGAACCCGAGATACTCCGATTGGTACACGTTCTTGAAGGCGGGATAGGCTATCCCACACAGTGCCCTGCCGCAGGCCGTAACCGGCCTGCGGCAGGGCACTGTGTGGGATAGCGCTCTGAGTATCATCTCCGCCAACCAAGCAAGCAGCAACCCAGGCAACGAGGGCAACCAATGGACGATACGACTGACAAACAAATGGAGCGGAGGGCTGAAACCTCCGCTCCATCATGCCTCATCGCACTGTCAGAAGTGGCCTGACGGGAGAAACCTGAATGAATACAAACCCTGAAGACTACTTGATCTTCTTGCCAATATCGGACTTGGCTGCCTCGGACACGACCGCGCCCTTACCGGGGCCCGACTCCGTGGCATGGGCCACAGAACTCACGTATGCGCCGTGATTCTTCCACTCAGGTTCATCTGGGACTGCCTCTGGCTCGGTGACTTCTACAGTCACTGCGGTGGAAACCAATCGATTGATATTGCCGCTTGGTGTCTGATGCCAGACTGCAAACTCGACGAGAAAACTCCCGGCCTCATCAGAAGAGAAGTCGTACGTGTCAGTGCCGACATCGAGAGGCGCAAAAGACCCAGTCGCAACGACAGCGCCATCCACCGACCATGACAAGTTGTTGACAGCCCCACCGCCGTTCCACGTACCCGTGAGCGTGGTGCTCTCCTCCGTCGTAATCTCGAAGTCGCCCGTGATCTCGACCGTTGGGTCATCCGCCGCTGACACCGGAACCGCCGCAAGCATCATGGCGAGTGTTATAACAACCACCACTGATCCTGAACGCAATATCCCTTTCATCTGTTCTCCCTATTCAGTCCCTTGTGTTATTTCACTCCCTTGTTGCCATCTGAGAGTGTTACTCCGAAGAATGCCGCTATCGTAGTTCCTATCGCGAGAAGACCATCGCCCCTTTGTACGGTCCCACTACTTTTGTACTACCATCTTAGTCGCAGTTGCAGCCGTTTCCACTCGCCCCAGCGGCAAGAAACTTCGTGTGCAGGAGGCGATTCCACGCCGAACCCACCACACGAACCTGTGACAGAGTACTAATGTCATAGTATGTGGGTCACATAGGCCTGTCAACGGGTCCAGGCGTACCCAGGTATACCCAGCTATACCCGCAGATAGGCATGTTCTCCGGAATCGTCAATCTGGCGAAGGCAGTCGTACGTGGCCGCCAGTCAGTCCCATCGGCGGACACGGGAGAGAGTCGTCCATCATGCCCGGAGAGCGGCTGGCTCACGAACGGGTACGCGGTCACTCCCCTCCGGGGTCGGAGTACTCCTAGCGCGCGAACCGGCCGGGAATGCGGTGTGCGTTCTTCCGTTCTGTTTGCGGGACATCGCAAGTGCACCGACTACAGCCGGGTGCAGCATAGCGCACGTAACTGAAGCGGGAATAGCGCGGACAGGTTGCCAGCGAATGCCGACGGGCTAACCCGAATACTGCAGCAGGTAGTACAGAATCCTGTGAGCGCGACGTGCAGCCGGCACCAGGCCGGAGAGGCGGAAGGCAAGGCGATAGCCGGCACTCAACCTTTCGATACCGGCGAACTGTCCGAAGCAGCGCTCCTCTTTGAGGAGTATGCCGCTTCCCCAGTGTTCGACCTCGTGGGGATCGTCGAGTCCCCAACGCACACTGGCGCCCGTCTTCCTCATGGACGGGTGGTCCTTCACCCTGCTCGCCGTGAGCCGACTGTATGCGTCGAACACCAGGTGGCATCCCGGAAAGCGAAGAACCAGTTCGAGAACAAGGCTCTTGACCTCATCCCCGGTCAGATACATGAACAGCCCTTCCGCGATGACGAGAACAGGACGGCCTTCCGCCGCCACATTCCGCATCCAGCCAGGATCCGTCGCCGAGGACGGGAGCAGGTGATACCTGTCAGTCTCCGTATAGAATTTCCGACGAAGGTCGATGACTGCAGGCATGTCGAGGTCGTACCACTCCACCGCGTCGCCGTTGACCCGCCTGCACCTGCTGTCGAGTCCACAGCCGAGATGCAGGACAACCGCGTCCGGGTGCGCGTCTATGAATTCCCGGGTGTACGCATCGAATTGGTGCGCCCGCAGGCTCATCATAATGCAGGTCTTCCGCGGGATGTGCAGCGCGCGAAAGTCGTAGTTCAGGCGTCCGAGGATGTCGCGCGCCTTCACATCATCGAAGACCGGATTGTCCACGCGCGCCTTGCAGTAGAGCGGAATGAGAAGCGTCTCCTGCTCCGGCGTCAGGGCAATCTTCGCGGGAGTCTCCACGATGGCTTCCCTCCAATCGGCTCGTCTTCAGACGGTTCCTGTTCCCTCTCAGGGCCCCGGACTGCGTTTCTTTCTCCGGGTTCCCACAAGCCCCAGCAGTTTATCGCGGGACCCACCGACCTGCAATCCCCGAACATGGCAGCCTGGCGGAAGGCGGGAGTCTGGCGCGGACCGGGGGTTGCATTCCTCGGTGCGTACGTGTTTACTACGCTGTGTTTTGAGCAAGGCGTTGTCCCTCATCATACCCGCCTTCCAGGAGCGCGACAATATCGCCCCGCTTGTCCGGCGACTCGCACAGGCCCTCGCCGGCGTCGACTACGAAATCGTCTTCGTAGATGACAACAGCCAGGATGGCACCGAGGAACTGGTGGCCGAACTCTCGGCACAGTATCCGGTCCGCATTATCGTGCGCAGGGACAAGAGGGGACTGGCATCAGCCGTCGTAGACGGTTTCGGCTACGTGGATGCCAGCGCAATCGGCGTTATGGATGCAGACCTGCAGCACCCCCCAGAGGTGGTGCCTGCCCTCCTGAAAGCGATCGACGACGGCGCCGATATGGCCATCGGCAGCCGCTACGTGAAAGGGGGCGGCTGTGAGGGGTGGGGCCTACTGAGACGCATCATGTCCAAGGGCGCGGGGTTCCTCGCCCACCTCTTTCTTCCATCCACAAGAGGCATAGCGGACCCCATGTCCGGATTCTTCATGCTGAGGCCGGCCGTCATCGACGGTGCTGACCTCCGTCCCACCGGCTACAAGATACTCCTTGAGATACTGGTCGCCGGGTCGCCTCGAAAGGTGACCGAGGTGCCCTTCGTGTTTGTGACACGTACGGCCGGAGAAAGCAAGCTGCGCCTCAGCCAGCAGGTCGACTACCTGAAGCACATCGCCAGCCTGATGAAACGAAAGGGTGAGATGACGCGCTTCCTCAAGTACTGTCTCGTCGGCGCAAGCGGCGTTGTGGTCAACATGGGCCTTCTGTGGCTGGTCACCGAGGTGGGCGGGCTCTACTACCTCGTCTCGGCGGCCTTCAGCATCGAGACGTCCATCATCACCAACTTCGCGCTGAACGACTACTTCACCTTCCCCGACCGGAGAGGACAGGGCGCCGGGAAGTTTCTCATCCGTCTGGGCAAGTTCAACGCCGTCAGTCTGGCGGGACTTGCCATCAACATGACGGTTCTCTGGACGTTGACATCTGTTTTCGGCGTGTATTACCTGCTCTCAAACCTCTGCGGCATTGCCCTGGCAACGCTGTGGAACTACGTCGTCAACTCCTGGTGGACATGGAAGTAGCGATGCGCGCATGGCGCAGCGTGCGCCGATGGGAGTACTTCGGGCTTGCCCTGATTGTCGTGGCCGGCCTCGCCATGCATTTCAGCATCATCAACGAGCCCCAGGATGTCATGACCGACGAGGTCTATTATGTCAATGACGCTCGCGGCATAGTGGATGGGACCGGGGAGTTGCGCGCGGAGCATCCTCCGCTGGGACAGTTGCTGATTGCGGCGGGCATCGCTCTGTTCGGCGACACCACGTTCGGCTGGCGCTTTTTCTCCGTCATCTTCGGCGCGGCGGGCATCGTCTTCTTCTATCTCATCTGCGGCAAACTGGGCATGTCCCGCAGGGCCTCGCATATCGCTACTTTTCTCCTGGCGTTCGAGAACCTCACGTTCGTCCAGGCGAGCATCGCCATGCTTGACGTCTTCAGCGTCACATTCATGCTGGCGGCTTTCTGGCTCTACCTGCGAAAGAGTTACGCCCTGTCGGGCGTGGCCATCTGCCTTGCGACTCTCGCCAAGCTCACCGGGGGGCTTGCGCTCCCGGTCATCGCGGCGCACTGGCTGCTCACAAGGCGCGACCGACGAGCTTACTTCGGCCTGTCCATGGTGCTGGCGCCAGCCCTGTTCTTCACCACCATGCCGTTCTTCGACGCCATCATCACCGGGTACCCGGTCGACCCGATAGGACGGGTGAAGCAACTCCTCGGTGTAAGCGCCAGCATCACGTTTAACGGTCCGCCCCACCCCTTCGCCAGCCGCCCCTGGGAGTGGATACTTCGCCCCGACGTCATGCCCTACTATTGGGACCCTCAGTATGTGGCCGTCATCAGCTTCAGCATAGGCGTGCTCATCATCCCGGTCCTCATTCACATGGTCTGGGTGACCCGGCAGGGAAACACGGTAGGGCTGTTCTGCCTTTTGTGGTTTGCCTCCACCTATCTCGTGTGGATACCGCTGAGCCTCATCACCGACAGGATGAGCTACGTCTTCTACTTCTATCCCACCGTGGGAGCCATCTGTCTCGGACTGGGGTGGGCGTTATCCTGGCTCATGGACATCGCACGAACGAGCATGGCCGTGCGCCGCGGTCGGGCGGTTCTCGCAGTCTGCTGGACATATCTCGTGTTCCACGCCGTACTGCTCATCCTCCTTACCCCGGTGTTCAACTTCTGGGTGTCGTTCGAGATGGGGGCCATAAAGGAGTAGCAGCCACCTACATGGTGCGCCACCCCCACGTGTGGCAGCCAGGAGACTCGAACGCTGTCCCCGGCGTTCCGGCACACAGTCGGTCCGGGCACAGCGGGCCGTTGTTGCACCGCAAGCCGCCCATGATTCTATCGCGGGCAATCCGATTTGACTGCGCGAGAAATATTCCTTAGTCTTTCTCTAATTATTAGTCAGTATCAAACCATCGACCGCAACGGCAAGTCGTGACGTCCGGCAGGAGGGACACGTGGTCACAGAGTCCAACAAAGACAACCAGGTGGACGGCATACTTGCACTCGCGGACCGGTTGTTCCGTCAACTGCTGCCTACGATTCCGCGTGACCTCCTGTCCCTGGACATCACCGTTCCACAGACCAAGATAATGCTCATTCTCTACGTGAGCGGGCCAAGGCGAATGAGCGATATCGCGTCTCAATTGGACGTGACCATGCCGACCGCCACCAGCTTGGTCGACCGTCTGGTTGAGAAGCACTACGTGGTGAGAGAGACCCATCCCGACGACCGGCGCGTTGTCCTGTGTCTGCTTTCTGAGGCAGGCCAAGAGGCGATCAGTCACGTATGGCAGACCGCCCGTAAGCGAAGCAAGGAACTGTTGCAGGCGATGGAGAACTCGAAACTTGCGATGCTCACTGAGGCCCTGCAATCGATGCTTGAAGTCGCGCTGGCCGAACAACAGCCGATTATACAACGCTGACACTGAGCAGACAGCACCATGGGAGACATCAGACTGGCCATGTTCCTGGCCTACAAGTCCATATTCAAAGGCAACCGCTGGGCGCTTGTCCTGATCCTCCTCGTGATGTCCTTGAGCTTTGCCAACCTGCTGCTCACACCATCCATCCTGCTGGGAGTGACGGAAACGATAAACCGCCAGCAGGTGGAGACTGTCTACAGCAATATCGTCATCGATCCTCCCGCCGACCAGTACTATCTGAGCCGGGCCAGCCAGTGGGAAGAGACCATCAGTCAGCTGCCGGGAGTCACCGGCGTCTCGGCTCGGCTGGACTCCTCGGCCCTGATTGAATCCGAGTGGCAACACAAGGACTCGCCTTCAGACAAAGGCAAGAGCGGCAACTGGCCTGTCGTGGGCGTCAATCCCGAGCGTGAAGCCGGCGTCACCACCATACACGAACACCTCCTCGCCGGGACCTACCTGGATGCAGACGACAGGGACGCGATATTGCTTGGCGTCGAGGTAGCCGGGGGCGAACATGCGCAGACGGCGGCTTTCCAGACACTCCAGGGCGTGACGGTAGGCGATACGGTTCGGCTCACCTATCCGAACGGCGTCCAGCGCGAGTACGCGGTGAAAGGCATCTTCCAGGCGAAGGAAAGCCGGGCGGACCGTACGGCTTTCGTCACCAGGGGTGAGTTGGCATCGGTTCTCGGAAGGGCGGTCTACGCCGACCGCGCGAATCAGATACTGGTCAGCATCGATGATGTCGCGGCGGAGAGCCGCATCATCGAGAGTATCCAGGCGCTCGGCATCGATGGAGAAGTCAGGAGTTGGCATGAGTACGGCGGGGCCATGGGAGGGGTTGTCTCCAGTTTCGACGTGGTGGCCGGGCTGATCAGCGGTATCGGCCTCGTGGTAGCGGGCATCGTCATGTTCATCGTCATCTACATCAACGTGATTCACAGCAGGCGTCACATCGGCATCCTGCGAGCCATCGGCATAAAGAGGGACGTCATCATCGGCTCATACCTTACACAGGCGCTCTTCTACGCCGTCATGGGCATAGTGCTGGGAGGGATGGCATTCGGTCTCGGGATTCAGGCGTACTTCAGCTACTACCCGTTGGGCCTATCCATCGGTCAGGTAAGCCTTGTCCTATCGCCCAGCACCATAGTCAGCGCCGTGATAGGACTGATTGCCGCCGCCGTGTTCGCAGGACTCGTCCCCGTGCTCAGTATCACCAGACAGGGAATCATCCGCGCGATCTGGGGGAATTAGCCATCATGATTGAGGTCATCGACCTTCACAAGACGTACGGCCGAGGCACTGCCGCAACACGGGCACTCAAGGGCGTCAGTCTCCATGTGCGCTCGGGCGAGTTCGTCGCCGTCATGGGCAGGAGCGGTTCGGGAAAATCGACTCTGCTTCACATCCTCGGGCTGTTGGACTCTCCCACTCGCGGTGAGTTCCTTGTGCATGGCAATGACATGCTGAGGTTGACAGAGTCCGAGAAAGCGAGGTTCCGCCTGGAGGAGTTCGGCTACGTGTTCCAGGAGTATTCTCTCTTGCCGGGGATGTCCATTCTGGAGAACGTCTGCGTGCCGGCCATAGGCCTGGGGAAAGGCAACAATATCAGGCGCCGCGCCACGGAGTTGCTGGATGTGGTGGGACTGTCAGAGCGGCTGAAGCACCAACCGAGTGAGGTATCCGGAGGCGAACAGCAGAGGGCTGCCATCGCACGTGCCTTGATCAACCAACCCAGAATCCTGTTCGCCGACGAACCGACCGCAAGTCTGGACCTGACCTCATCCAGAGTAGTGCTGGAACTCTTCCGGCATCTCAACAAGGAGTTGGGACAGACCATCGTCATGGTGACACACGAGCCGGATGACCGGAAGTACGCGGACCGGGTCGTCTGGCTGAAGGACGGGCTGATAGAAGTCGAGGACGGGATTATCCCGGATGGCAACTCTGCCTCGACAGCTTAGCGACCTCATGCCCAGGACTCCACTTCCCCTATGCGTCCAACATGACGTCCGACGTACTCTTCCGCTGCCCAAGTGCGGGTGGTATAGTTGGCGGGCATTTGCAGTGCGTCCGGGCGCCCAGGTGATGGGTGCGTGACTCCAGCCGAGGACCAGCCAAAGGGCACGAATGCGGGGCGCCCCGTGGATTACGGACAGACATGGCCGGCACTCCATGGCGCCATCAAGCGGCCCTGCGTACCTGCCGGACGGCCCACATACCTGCAAGTCTAGAATCTGAAGCAGGAGGTAGAGACAATGGAAAGCCCGACCGCAGTATGGAACGAGTATCTCAAGCTGAGGGAGCAGGGAGCGGAGTTGATGCCTGACCTGATCTCAGCCATGAACACGCTCCGAGGTGAGGCCTACAAAGACGCCGTACTCAGCGGGAAGACGAAGCATCTCATGGCCCTCGCCGTTGGCCTGCGCGCCGGTTGCGAATTCTGCATCGTGGGCCACACGATGCTAGCTTTGCAGGCCGGAGCCACCAAAGAAGAGTTCCTGGAGACTATCGCGGTTGCAACGACGATGGGCGGCACCCCCGGTCTGGCCGAATCATACCGCGTCATGAAGCTACTCGAAGAACAGGGCATGCTGTAGTCAGTCCGGACACGACAGGCTGTGTCAGGCCGCGCGACCCCGCTCACACGGTCCGTGTGCATGCACGTCCGGGGATGCGGTCCGACGCGGTTCTGCCGTTGTGTGGCGAGCGGTATCGTTGCATGCAGCATCTGTAGAGGAGACGACGATGGACGACGTGGTCGGACGCATTCGGCAGGAACTTCGCCAGAACGCCGATGAGACCAGGAAGAAGAGCGGCGAGCGATTCTTCAAAGAAGACGTCAAACTGTACGGTCTGACGATGCCTGCGGTCGACCGCATGGCGAAGGCGTACTACGAAGAGATCCGGCAGCGGAGCACGCACGACGTCTTCGCACTGTGCGAGGAACTGTGGCGGTCAGGCTACCTGGAAGAGGCCTTCGTTGCCTGTAACTGGTCGCACGCCATTCACAGAGAGTATCAACCGGAAGACATCAAGGTCTTCGAGAGATGGGTGAGCGAGTACGTCAGCAACTGGGCCACGTGCGATGGGCTCTGCAACCATTCGGTGGGCGACCTGCTCGCTATGTACCCCACCCTCGTGGGCGATCTCCATAGGTGGGCCAGGTCCGAGAACCGCTGGATGCGCCGTGCTGCGGCGGTCTCGCTCATCGTCCCGGCAAGGCGCGGCAAATTCCTTGACGACGTGTTCCGAATCGCCGATATCCTGCTCCTGGATGCCGACGACCTCGTGCGCAAGGGCTACGGCTGGATGCTCAAGGCCGCGAGCGAAGCGCATCAGCGTGAGGTCTTCGACTACGTCCTACGCAACAAGGCCGTGATGCCGAGGACCGCGCTGAGATACGCCATCGAGAAGATGCCGCCTGCCTTGAAGGCACAGGCGATGGCGAAATAGCTGAGACGCCATCTCGCGGCGCTCCCTTCCGCTATTCGCCGACACGGGCGATATTCAGGAGGTGACCCTACGCAACCCCACTTTGCTCAGCGCCGCACAATCGGCGCATCCGAGAGCTGACATCGTGCGGCGCATCTCTGCGCCCAGCAACTCCACGAATCGCCTCACGCCGTCTTCGCGACCTGCCCCCCACGCGAGCAGCACCGAGTTCGCGAACCCGACAGCGTGAGCGCCAAGCGCCAGCGCCTTGACTATGTCGTTGCCGTTCCTGAAACCGGTGTCGACGTACACCTCAGCCTGCTTGCCCACAGTGCCGACTATCTCCGGCAGCGCAACTACAGAAGGAATCGAGCAGTCCAGCGACGCGCGGCCGTGATTGCTCACAATGACAGCCTTCGCGCCGCATGCGATTGCCTTTCCGGCATCGTCCGCACTCAGAACTCCCTTGATGATGAACGGCAGCTTCGTAGAGGCAATGGCCCGTCGCATCGTGTCTTCACTCTGCGGCGCGAACGTGTCGTCGAGGTCGACCACGTCTCCGACCAGTCGCCCGTGGAAGTGGTCGATGTCCATCCCAACGGCGACACAGCCGCGGCGCTCCGCATCCTCTATCTTCTTGAAGATGAGTTCTGTGTTGCGATAGGGCTTCACTATCTTGGCCACCGGCACACCGGTATCGATGGCCTTCTGCATCTCATCGCTGCCCCCGATGCCCAGCGTGAGCATCGCCCCGGCGGCCTTGAGGCCTCTCGCACTCTCTTCCAGCGCCGTCTCGCCGAGCTGATTCCAGCCAGCCATCGGCCCGCAGAACACCGGCACGGAAACGGGGATACCCAGTATCGTGCTGCGCGTGTCGGCCGCCGCGGACGAAAGGAAGCGCGGTACGAAGAAGAGTGAGTCGAGGTACGCCCTGTTTGCGGTGAGCGACGTCCCGAGAGCCGCATCAGGCGGCAACGCTCTGCGGTAGCCCGCGGCTTCAAGCCCCTCCTTGCCCTGTGCGTAGAGCTGAGAAAGCGACATCAGGTCTGCCATGACTGCACCTACCTCCTCTACCATCAGATTGGGCGACTGCAGGCAATCACCCGGTGCGACGTTGACTATCGTACCGCAATCGGCGCTGGATGTCTGCCACAGACATGAAAGGCGGCCATGCTCTCCAGCATGGCCGCCACCGGAATGCCGCCTCGTCGCAGCCAACATGGACGCCGACTACTCCTCCCGCTGCCCGGACGTCGTTGAACAGTAGTGCTCCACCGCTCTGGTAAAGAACGCCGGCATGTCAGGGTGATACTTCTCGAAGAAGGCGGCGAAACGCGAATCTTCGCTGTACATGCGTGCCAGTCCCAACACTGCCTCGTCGGAATACGCTGAGAAGTGCTCCAACCACCCCCTCCACTTCGCGACCTGTTCCTGCACCTCAGGACTTGCTGCTCCCTTCGGCATCAGTTCAGCCAGTGTCTGGAATATCGCTCCCCCTTCCGACTGAAGTTCAGTCATACGCTGCTTACCCATCTTCAAGACGCGCGATTCGCTGTCCCTGACGATGTCTTCGCCCCAACGCTGTCGCGCCTCCTTGCGGTATTCCTCGATCTGAGCATCGCTGAACCCCTGGTAGTACTCCTTGATATCCATATCAATCTCTCCTTCAATCTTCCTGATGGTCTTGTCCACCGTCTTCAGCAGCTCGGCAATGCGGTCGGCCCTCTTCGTCAACAGGACCCGATGCTCCTCCAACGCCCTACGCACGTTGAAGCCAGGCTGCCCGACGATGGTACGAATCTCGTCCAGGGCGAAACCGAGTTCGCGAAAGAACAGTATCTGCTGCAGCAGAATCACCGAGCTTTCATCATAGTACCGGTAGCCATTCTCTCCGTACGATGATGGCTTGAGCAGCCCGATATGGTCGTAGTAATGCAGGGTGCGTACGCTCACCCCTGCGAGACGCGCCAGCTGCTTGACGCTGTACATCATGATGGGCATAGAATAGACCATGACGTTACGTCATAGTCAAGACGTGCCAGGAATATTACGCAAGGACCACGCGCCTGCGATATGCCACGCACGCATGGCAGTTGCAGGTGGCGAACTGCCAGACGGCACTGGTCGAATCGACCGTGACAGGTCATACTAATGACAACTTCCGTGATGAGGGGAGGCTGCATGGCCACGATACCGGACTATGAGAAGCTTGGAGTCTTCTACCTGGGACGTCCCTACGACCCCGCGGCAAGGAAGCCGCTGGACGGCATTGTCCTCTACAAGTCCAAGGACCTGACCACTCATGCCGTATGCGTCGGAATGACGGGCAGCGGCAAGACAGGCCTCTGCATCGGACTCCTGGAAGAGGCCGCGATGGACGACATCCCGGCCCTCATCATAGACCCCAAAGGGGACATGCCCAATCTCCTGCTGACGTTCCCTGAACTCCGCGGGGAGGATTTCCTTCCCTGGATCAACGATGATGACGCCCGAAAGAAGGGCCAAACCCCAGCCGAGTATGCCGACGGACAGGCCGAGCTGTGGAAGAAGGGATTAGCGTCCTGGGGACAGGACGGCCAGCGTATCGCTCGCTTCCGCAATTCCACTGAGTGCGTCATCTATACCCCCGGCAGCACGGCTGGAATCCCGGTTTCCATACTGAAGTCCCTCGACGCCCCATCAGCCGCAGTTCTGGATGACACCGAACTACTTGGGGAACGGGTGGAGACAGCCGTCACGAGCCTTCTGGGGCTGATGGGAATACAGGCCGATCCCATCAAGAGCCGCGAGCACGTGTTGCTGAGCTACCTGCTGATTAACGCATGGCAGGGCGGCCAGAACATGGACATGGGGACTCTCATCCACCAGATACAGGAGCCTCCGATGCAGCGCGTCGGCGTGATGACCGTTGACTCGTTCTTCCCTGCAAAGGATCGCTTCCAGCTCGCGCTTGCGCTCAACAACGTCCTCGCCGCCCCCAGCTTCAGTCAGTGGATTGAAGGTGAACCACTCGATATCGGCTCCATGCTGTACGGTCCTTCGGGAAAACCTCGCCTTTCCATCGTCTCAATCGCACATCTCAGCGAGGAACAGCGCATGTTCTTCGTCTCGCTTCTCCTCAACGAGGTCGTGGGATGGGTGCGTTCGCAGGAGGGCACCACAAGCCTGCGAGCCATCCTCTACATGGACGAGATATTCGGCTTCTTCCCGCCGGTGGCTAATCCGCCATCGAAGAAGCCTCTGCTCACGCTGCTCAAACAGGCGCGGGCGTACGGTTTGGGCGTTGTCCTGACCACACAGAACCCGGTCGACCTTGACTACAAGGGGCTGTCCAACACG
>Ga0351848_1053_pt2 | contig 43648 bp, 36 predicted proteins | sample TotcelHFGM3001M6_FD_206757 | JGI IMG/M metagenome (GOLD analysis project Ga0351848, IMG submission 206757) | Enriched cells from coal bed in the Powder River Basin, Montana, United States - Total cells FGM rep1 HSBNCT.FGM.300.1.M6 ...
ATGTCTTCACCAGCACGATGTCCTCGGCATTGTTGAAGGTGAATTTCGACCGCGAAAAAAGTTCGAGTGCCTGCCTTGCCTTTTCGGACTCGCCGGACTTGAGCAGCAGACCCGCGTAGACGTTACCCGCCTTGCCGGCGGGGGACTTGGCCAGTCCGAGGAAGGGTTCCCATTTCCGAAAGAGCGCCGCGATTTGTGGCAGGGTGGCCGCGCTGGCATTTTCGAGCAGACGGTCCCGGGCTTCGTCGGGGGCAAACTCGATCTGGGCAATCTCAGCCAGGGGCACGGTAACGGTGGCAACAGCGGACGCGCCTTTGAGCGGAATTTCAAGTTTTACAAAACCGGCATCGCAACCACGCACCCTGCCTGTGCGGATGCTGCCGGCCGTATCGCTCATGAAAAGCGTGTCCTGCGCATGGGATGCGCCTGCGAACGCAAGCAGGGCGAGGAGCGGCAGGGCGGCGGTGCGGACGCTCATGATTTTACCGCTCCTCCAAGCGCTTCGAGACGTTTGCGTGCTTTTTCCATTTCCGGGCAGGCCCGGATGGCCTCGACTTTGGTCATTTCGTCGTAGGTCTTGCGTGCGGACTCAGGATCGTTGATTTTTTCGAAGGCTTCCCCACTGCGGAAGTAGGCTTTGGCGACCCAGTCCGACCACCGTCCGTAGAGGATGTAAATGCGCTGGAAGTACGGGATGGCAAGCTCGGGTTTGCCTTGTTGCATGTAGAGATCGCCGATCGTGTAGAGGGCGGCGACCTTGTCCGGGCCAGAGGCGTATTCGCTGGCGAGGAGGCGTTCGAGCGCGGCGCGGGAGGCGTCGAACTGACCGCGTTTGGCCAGGATGTCCGCCTTGGCAAGGAGAACCCGTGAGAGCAGGAGGGATCCGCCGGTTTCGTGCTCGAATCGATCCATCCAGGCAAGGGCCGCGGGCTCATTGCCGCGGGAGAGTTCGAGATTCGCGAGGGCAAAAAAGGCCTGCGCTTTCTGGCTGGCACGGGGATTCCATTTGATGAGATCGCGCCACATTTGCTCGGCACGGTCGGCCTGGCCGTGGGCCTGGAGGGTTTCCGCGAAGTTGGCCAGCAGCATGGGATTCGTCGAGGAGACCTCGGCACGATCGGCGGCGGCCAGCATGAGCCCGTCCGCTGCGGGTCCATTTTTTGCCGCAAGAACCTGGGCTTGCGCCCACAGGGAGCGCATGGCGAGGGTCTTTTTGTCACTGGCGTCGGCCTCTTCTCTTAGATCGCGAAGGCGGGCGAGGTATTGGGTTTGCTCTTCGGGCGACTTGTAGAGCTTGGACAGCGCGGGAAAGAGCTCATCGACGCTGCGGATGGATGGGTCGTTGCCCATGCTGGTGATGGCCTCCCAATAGACCTCTCGAGCCTTGTCGTTGTCCCCAGCCTGCCGGTAAGTCCAGCCGATCCAGTAGATGGCCTCGGCGGCGCGGGGGCTGCGGGGGTGCTCGGCGCAAAATTGCTCGAAGTGCGCCCGCATTTCGCCGGGTTTCTCCTGGAGGCGAAGCGCCTTGCCGATCTTGAACCAGCCCTCTTCAAAAAATTTCGTATCCTCAGGCGGGATGCGCTTGAAGGCGGCAATGCCGTAATCAATCTCGCCTTCGGCCATGTAGGCGTCTCCGAGCAAGAGGAGGGCTTCGTTGTTGGATTCGTGGCCGGGGTATTCCCGCAGATAGTCGAGGAGCTCACGGATGCTTTCGGGATAGCGAAGGAGGGATTGATCGGCGTAGGCGATGCGGAAAGTCGCCAGGCCGCGGCAAGCGCCTTCGGGATATTTTTTCAAGTAGGCGGCCATGGCCTCGCGGCTCCTGTCGTGCTGTTTATCGAAGGAAAATCCCATGCCGCGCCAATAGGCGGCGGCATCGGCGAACTCGTGGTTGCCGTATTTTGCAGCGAATTCGTCGAAAGTGGCGATGGCCTCGGGGTTTTGCTCGGCCAGGAGCTGGCTGAAGCCCTTCATGAAGAGCGCCCGGGGGACGAATTCGGAGTCGGGATATTTCTTCAGAATGTCCGAGAAGGTGGCGATGGCGGCGGGCTGCCGGTTGTCACGCTGCTCGGCAATGCCCTTGAGGTAGAGCACCATGGGGAGCTTGGCGGATTTCGGGAATTTTTTCTCGAAGAGTTCGGCGGCAGTGATGGCCTTGTCCCAGCGCTCGATGGCGGACCAGCTTTGGACGAGATTCACCGTGGCGGCTTCGACAACCGGATCGGGCGGCATTTCAGTGAGCATTTCCTCCATGATGAGGGCGGCCTCTCGATAGCGGCGCATGGCCTGGAAAGCCGTGGCGAGCCGCAGGCGGAGGGCGGAATCGAAGTTCTCGATCTTCTGGAAGTTTTGAAGCTCGCGCCGGACCTTGGCAATGATCTGCCGGAGCTGAAATTTGCGGTAGGCATCCGAAGCGGGCTGTGCCTCGGCAGCGGCGAGTGCGTCCTCAAGGTCGGCAAGGCGCTTTTCCTGATGAGTCAGCAGACGGTCGCGACTCCATACGCGCTGGAGGCACAGGATGGCCTTGCGGTATTGTTTGTCCTCGAGAAAGCTGGAACCGAGCTGCAAGACGAGGGTTTGGAAGGTCGCGATCTGGAGCATCTGGTCGATGCGGGGGAATTCCTCCACGACGAGGTCGAGCGCCTTGTTTTTCTGGCCGGATTCAATAAGGGCGTAGAGTTCGAGAACGGAAGCGCGGCCCCGATCGATGGGTGAAAGCCGCCCCTTGACCTGCCCGAGCTGGCTGGCGGCTTCCTCGAATTTATCCTGAAGCAAATAGGCAACCGCATGGAGCAGAATGGCTTCGCCGGCTTTTTCGCCTTTGGGAAACTCGCTCTGAAATTTAACGAAGGCTTCGCGTGCGGCTTCGTAGTCCTCCTGCTGCATGAGACAGACTGCCTTCCAGAAAAGGAGGGTTTCCTTCTGAGCGGGAATCGGCGGCGGCTCCGTGCCGAGGGCGGCTTCGACAGCGGGAAGCGCGTCGTCGAACTGCTGGAGATGCAGCAGGCTCATGGCCAGGGGGTAACGGAGCTGGGCGATCACCTCCCGGGCCTGCTCGGAAGCGCCATAGTCGGCGATGTATTTGTTAAATCCAGCGACCGCTTCTTCAAACTGACCTTTGTTGTAAGCAGTGACGGCCGCGATATAAATCTCGTCCGCCGTCTTGCCACGGCCGGTTCCCTGCCCCCAAAGCGGCTGCACGAGGAATGCAAAAAGCACCCACAAAAGGCATACCGGATGGCAGGAACGCTTACAACTCATTGAAGTGCTACGACTGAACCCGTTGTAAACCGAATGAGCCCGGACTGGCGTGTGACAATTTTGTCATGGAACCCCGGCAGGGGCGGCAGGCTAGTATGACGCCGTCATGGCCGATAAATTTACCGAGCTGGAAGACCGCCTGCTGCGCTGGACGGACGATGCGGAGCGGGAAAATCTCGGGGAGATGCTCCTCGAAATCCACGCTTTCCAGCGCACAGCCAACTCCGGCTACCGTGCGTTCTGCGACACCCGCCCGGCGGTCCGCGACTGGCGGGACATCCCGGCGCTGCCCCAGCAGATTTTCAAGCAATGCGCGGTACGGTGTTTCCCGGCTGAGGAAACCGTGCGAACATTTCGTACCAGCGGCACGACTGGCGAGGGGTACGGCGAACATCACTTTAAATCGTTACGGCTTTACAAGGCTGCCTCGGAATCAGGATGGATGCGCGCCGGCCTCCGGCGGACCGGAGTGCTTGCGCTCGTGCCGGACGCAGTGGAAGCGCCTTATTCGTCCTTGAGTCAAATGGCATCGTGGTTGGCTCCGTCTTCAGCATTTTTTGTGCGCAGCTCCGGAAGAGCCTGGGCAGAGCTGGAGAAAAGAATCGATCAGGCATCGCAACCAGTGACTCTTTTCGGCACGGCCCTGGCCTTTCTCGACTGGTTCGAATGGCTGGAGTGCCGCCGCCTCCGACTGCCGGAAGCCTCCGCGGCGGTGGAAACGGGAGGCTACAAGGGAACCCGGCGCGCACTCTCCAAGGAGGCGCTCCATGGGATGTTTGGCGAACGGCTGGGCCTGGGGGCGGATGCGATTTTTAATGAATACGGGATGACCGAGCTGTCGTCACAGTTTTACACGGCGGGCGTGGGGGCGCCTCACCGTCGGCCGCCGTGGGCGAGAGGCGTGGTCATCGACCCGGAGACGGGGTGCGAGGTCGCAGAAGGCGGGATGGGCGTGCTGCGCCTGTTCGACGCCATGAATCTGGGTTCCGTCTGTGCGGTGCAGACCCGGGATTTGGCGATCCGGGCCGGGGAGGATTTCATCCTGATCGGGCGCGATCCGAAGGCACTGCCCAGAGGATGCTCACGAAGCGCGGACGAGGCGCTCGCTACTCGTAACGAAGCGCCTTGACGGGATCGAGCCGTGCGGCGAACCAGGCGGGAATCAATGCCGCGACGGCGCAAATGCAGAATGCACTGATGCAGATGATGGCCACGTCGGACGGAACGACTTTCGCCGGAATCTCGCTGAACTGGTAGACCGAGCGCGGAAAGATCTCGATATGCAGGACATCGGCCAGCCATTGGCTGAACTCGTTACGGAAGCGAATGAGGGTCATCCCGAGAGTCAGCCCCGTAATCGTGCCGAAAAAGCCCACCACCATGCCCTGGGCCGCAAAAATGCCGATAATCTGGTGGGTCTGCGCTCCAAGAGCCTTGATGATGCCGATCTCGCGCGTCTTCTGCACGGTGACGGTAATGAGGGTGTTCATGATGCCGAACGCGGCCACGAGGATGATGAACATAAGGAGGAAAAACATAACGCTGCGCTCCATGGCAATGGCGTCAAAAAGCTGTTTGTTCATGTCGACCCATGTCAGCGCGAGATTCGGCGGTTCGATTTTTTCCATGATCTCCTGTTTGACGACCTCGGCCTGGAAGGGATCTTCCGTCTTGATGGCAAGGCCGTGAATATCGCCACCGAGGCCGTAGAGTTCCTGGCCGACGAAGAGCGGGACCAGGATGAACTCGCTGTCGTAAAGATAGCGCCCGCTTTCGAAAATGCCGGTAACCGTGAGCTCGGTGGGGAGGATCATCTCCTTGACCTGGTCGATTTCCTCGGGATTGTTTTTCCCCTCCTGCTTGAGCCGGTCGAGTTCGTCGACCACGGATTCGATATTTTCGGGCGAGTAGAGGGAGAGCTGGTCGCCGACCCGGACACCCAGCATGTGCGCCAGTTCGGAGCCGATGACGCATTTGTCTCCATCGAGATCGAGATCGCCGGCAACGATGAATTTCTTGATGTCGCTGATGCGGGATTCCTGTTCGGGGTCGATCCCACGAATTTTGGGCGCGTACCGGCGGTGCTGGAACTCGGCAAGCACCGGCCCCTGCATGTAAGGAGCAACGGCTACCACACCGGGCAGATCTTTGATCTCATCCGCCAGCTTCCGCCAGCCCTGCATTAACCCGCCATTGGTCACGACCACATGGGCGTCGAAGCCGATGACTTTCTTCTGAAGCTCAAGCTCGAATCCCGTCATCACCGAAATCACGAGAATAAGCACCGTAATGCCGAGCGTCACCCCGACGATGGAAATAAGCGTAATGATCGAAAGGAACGTGCGCTTGGGCTTAAGGTAGCGCAGGGCAAGAAAGAGACTGAGCGATTTCTTCACAGTTTGAGACTGCACACCATGCAGGGGTCCCGGCCCAACGCAAAGGGGATTTTACATCGTCCAGCCGCCGCGATTTGTCCGGTGTGCTTGCCCAAATGCCAGGCATGGCGTAGGATGCTTGGAAACGACTCCCTGTCGGGGGAATGGGAGTCCACGGAATTTTTTATGGCAAATGCGATGGTAATCGGAGCCGGTGGAGTCGGCTCCGTAATTGGGCAGCGACTTCACGAGTATGATTGTTTTGACCGCATTGTGCTTGCGGACATGGACCCGACATTCGCCCGCAAGCTGGCGGAGCGCACACCGAAAAGCCGGTTCGTCATCGTGCAGGCCAATGCGATGGATACCGACCAGCTGACGGCCTTGATGAAGGAGCACCACGTCAAGGTGACCTGCAATGCCTGCGTCTGCCAGACGAACCACTCCGTCATGGAAGCCTGTGTGCGTGCGGGCTCCCATTACCTCGACATGGCGGCCGACATCTACGCGCCACCGGGGGTCAAAAAGCAGAACAAGAACTCCTACGAGACCGAGATCGAACTCTTCAACGAGCGCTTTCTCGAAAAAGACCTGGCCGGCATCCTGTGCATGGGCATGGATCCCGGTGCGGTCAATGTATTCGCTCGCTGGGCCATGGACCGGCTGGATACCGCATCGAGCATTCGCGTTCTGGATGCGGATAATGCGGAAGTGCGCGGCTACCGGTTTGCGGTGCTTTTCTCGCCCGAGACCTTTTTTGAGGAACTTGGCGCACCACCCTACTACGTCCGCGACGGCCGCGTGGTCAGCGGAAAACCGCTGGAAACCGAAGTGGAATGGGTACGCTTCCCGGAGCCCATCGGCCTTCAAAAAACGTATGCCGTCGCCCACGAGGAAGGCGTCAGTCTCGGCATTCACCCGCCCTTTGTCGAAAAAGGCGTCCGCTACTCGGTCTTCAAATACAGCGTCCCCGACAAGGTCGTTAACATTTCCAAAACCCTGCAACTCCTCAACCTCGATTCCTGGAAAAAAATCCGCGTCGATGGCGTCGAAGTGGCTCCGGTGCGCGTAGCCTCGGCCAGCCTGCCCAAGCCGGCCCAGCTCGGTGCCACGGTGGACGGATTTTCCTGCGTAGGCACCGAGGTCCGCGGCACCAAGGATCGCAAGCGGGTGGAGTATTTCGTCTACTCGATGGACAGCCACCGCGAGACGTACGAAAAATACGGATACTCCCTCACGCTCGTGCAAACGGGCATCCCCCCGGCACTCACCGCCCGGCTCCTGGTCACCGGAAAAATCCCCGAACGCGGGGTAATGATGCCCGAAGCGCTGGACCCGGAGGAATTAATGGCCAATTTCTCACGGGAAGGCCTGCCCATCTTCGTCGAAAAACGGGAAGTTGAGCGGTTGTAAACCCCTCCAAAACCGCCACCCCCGCTCTGGAGCGAGAGGGATTCCTTCGGGGTTCTCTTGAACCGCAGCTCCGCTTTTGCGATAGGTGACGGTTCGCCAATGGGAAAATCCGGTAAAGCAGCCATCGATGAAGCACTGGGAGTCATGCTCCTGGTTGTCGGCCTGCTATTGCTCCTGGCACTGGTCTCCTTCGACCCGGCGGATGTTCCTTCGTGGATTTTCTTCAGTCACGTCACGCCGCCCAATCCGAAAATCGGCAATTTCGTAGGCATCGTAGGCGTCATGGTCGCCGGGCTGCTGTATTTTCTCTTTGGAGCAGCCTCCTACCTGATCGCGGTGCTCCTGCTGGGATTTGGCGCGGCGAAGTTGCTCTTCACGCGATTCAGCCTGAAAGGACGAATCGGCTGGAGCTTCCTGTTCATCCTGAGCGGTGCCAGCCTGCTGCACCTGCAACCGTGGTTTCTGGCCGGCTGGAATCGCGCCTTTCATATCGAGGGGCCCGGCGGCTGGTTTGGTAAATACGTGGGCGAGAAGGCATTCGGCAACGCACTGGGCTTCGTCGGCTCCGCGATCGTGCTCACGGGATTGTATCTTGCCAGTCTCATCCTGCTCACAGGATTTCACCCCATCCGCTTCGTTAGAATGTGTGTCTCCGGCATAGCCGCATGGTTTGCAAAACGTCGAAAACGACGGCTTGAACGCCTTTCAGAGGAAGAACTCTTCGAAAAAAACCAGCGCGATCTCGAAAAGACAACCGAAATGCTCGAGAAAAAACTCCGCCGGAAAAAAGGAGAAAAAGACACCCCTCCCAAAAAACCGGACGCCGAGGCCGAGCAGAAATTTCCGGAACCCAAAATCATCGATGCCTCCGTGCCCGCGCCGTCGAAAAAACCGCCGGCCCCAGCGTCAAAATCCAAAAAAACCGCCATCACCCCGGGGCTACAGGAAGTCCATCTCGAAAATTACACCCTCCCCTCATTCGATCTACTCGACCCCGCCGACGACATCGGCCGCATCCCCGCGGACCCCTCGGAACTCAAGGCCATTCAGGACCACATCATCGACACATTGGGACAGTTTGGGATTCAGGCCAGCCCCGGCGACATCACCAAGGGCCCTACCATCACCCGATTCGAGATTTACCCGGCAAAAGGCGTGCGCGTGGACCGCATCACCGCACTCGAACGCGACATCGCCCGGGCCACCCGCGCAGAGCGAATCAACATCCTCGCACCCATCCCCGGCAAAGACACCGTCGGCATCGAGATCGCCAACGCCAACAAGGTCAAAGTCACCCTTCGGGAACTCTTCGAAACCGAAGCATGGTTGAACGCAAAAGCCCGCCTCCCACTCGCTCTGGGAAAGGACGTCTACGGCAACACCATCATCGCCGACCTCGGCCAGATGCCCCACTGCCTGGTCGCCGGCACCACCGGCTCCGGCAAAAGTGTCTGCATCAACGCCATCATCGCCAGCCTACTCTTCCGTTATACCCCCGAGGAGCTGCGCTTCATCATGATCGATCCCAAGGTCGTGGAGATGCAGATCTACAACACCCTCCCCCATCTGGTGACTCCGGTGGTTACCGAACCCAAGAAAGTCCTCCTCGCGCTCCGCTGGCTCATCGACGAAATGGAACTCCGCTACCGAGTCTTCGCCAAATGCGGCGTACGCAACATCACCGGGTTTAACGCCCGCCCAAAACCAAAGTCGCAAGCCGAACTCGATGCCGAAGCCGACATGGAAGCCGCCGCCCAGGCAAAAAAAATCGACCCCACGGAGAATGACGAATCGTCGGAGGATGCCGAAGAACCCGAAGAAGACATCCCAAAAATCCGGGTACCCCGAGACGACGATCTCATCATCCCCGAAAACATGCCCTACATCGTGGTCATTGTGGACGAGCTTGCGGATCTCATGCAAACCGCCCCAGCCGACGTCGAGGCAGCCATCGCCCGCATCACCCAGATGGCCCGTGCCGCGGGGATTCACATGATTGTCGCCACCCAGACGCCGCGTGCCGACGTTGTCACCGGCATCATCAAAGCCAACATCCCCAGCCGCATCGCCTTTCAGGTCGCCTCAAAAATCGACAGCCGGGTCATCCTGGACGAAAACGGCGCCGAAAAACTGCTTGGCCAGGGTGACATGCTCTACCTGCCCCCCGGCACTTCCAAACTCATCCGCTCGCAGGGCGTCCTTGTTACGGACGAAGAAATCAAACGCATCGTGGATTTCGTTTCGGCCAACACCAAACCGCAATTCGAAGCCAGTATTCACGAAAAATTGTCCCAGGCCGGCTCGACCGACGAAGATGTTTCCGACGAGGACGAAGAATTGGTTGAGAAATGTCTCGAAATCATTAGACAGGAAGGAAAAGCGTCCACATCGATGCTTCAGCGCCGGTTGCGGCTCGGATACACGCGGGCGGCCCGGGTGGTGGACATCCTTGAACAACGCGGCATCCTCGGCCCCAAGGACGGGGCCCGGGAAAGGGAAATTTTAGTGGATCTCGACTCGATCTAAATGAAACGCGAGGACAACGCACAAATGCTGCTTTCAATCGGCTCACTGCTCGCCGCAGAACGCGAGCGAAAGGGCATCCCCATCGAAAAGGCTGCCAAGGAAACCCGCATGCGCGCCCAAAGACTGCTCGATCTGGAAAATGACGATCTGTCCCAGTTTTCAAGCGCAAGCTACGCCCGAATGTTCATCATCGCCTACGCCAAATACCTCGGCGTCCCGATGGAGCAGGTCTACAAACACCTGCCCGAACGCGGATCAGCCAACGCGGAAGCCTACAACTATATCACCTCCTCAGAACACGACCTCCCCTCCCTGCGCACGGACATCGCAGGCCGCCGCAGCCGCCCCAGCAAGCCCCTTATCATCATCGCCACGATTGTCACCCTCATCATCCTTGGAGGATGCGGCATCCTCGGCGCTTATCTCTGGGTCAACCTCCCACGGCGCGCCGAAGCCGGAAAAAATATTGGCGCCACACCCGCACCCGAACCCACCCCGCTCAAGTCCGCGGAAGAAGAGCTCGGCGGCACCTCTCCCCATGCCACTCTCGCAACGTCGGAAATTTTCGAAGAATCCGCATCCCTCGTCACCACCCCCGCCCCGATCGCGGAGAATCTTCCAGAAGTCGGCGGAGGCAGTCTCCAGGAACTCGCCCCCGGAAACCAAACCGAAGCAGCCGGACACCCGCCCGCCGAAGCCACCCTCGAAGACCGAGCCTTCCTGATGGAAACTTCGCCTGCCAGCCCCGCCACTGCGACACCAGCGTCCACGCCAACTCCCTGACGCACCGCCCCATGCGCTCCGCCACCGCAACCCCGCCCATCCGAAAAGTGGGAATGATCAGCCTCGGCTGCGCAAAAAATCTCGTGGATGCCGAAGTCATGCTCGGCGACGCCGCCGCCCACGGATTTCAGATTACCGCAGACGCCGACGATGCAGACGTCATTGTCGTCAACACCTGCGGATTCATCGATTCGGCCAAGCAGGAATCGATCGACGCCATTCTCGAAGCCAGCGGGCGCATCCGCCCCGAACAACGCCTGGTCGTCAGCGGCTGCCTCTCCCAACGCTACTCCAGAGAATTGCGCCAGGAACTGCCCGAGGTGCATGCCTTCATCGGACTGGATCAGGTCGCGGAAACCGGCTCGATCCTCAACCGGCTTTTTGAAACCGAGGACAGCGTGCTCGATCTCGTCACCCGAGGCTCCCGCTACATTCCCGACTACGACACCCCACGCTTTCAACTCACCCCGGCGCACACCGCCTACGTCAAGATCGCCGAAGGATGCAACCACCCCTGCAGCTTCTGCGTCATTCCGCAAATGCGAGGCCGGCACCGCAGCCGTGCCATCGACTCCGTTGTCCGCGAAGTCCGTGCCCTCGTCGAAAACGGCGTGCGCGAAATTAATCTCATCAGCCAGGACACCACCTACTACGGGATGGATTTCTGGGAGCAAAAAGCCGGACCCCGCCAACCCGTGGATTCCAGCCGCGGAGTCAGCCTTGTGCGCCTCCTCGATGCGCTGGCGGAAATTGAAGGCGATTTCTGGATCCGGCTGCTCTACACGCACCCCGCGCACTGGAGTGACGAGCTGATCGCCGGCATTGCCCGCAACCCCAAGGTCGTCCCCTACGTGGACATCCCCCTGCAGCACATTCATAGCGAAATGCTGCAAACGATGCGGCGCGAGACATCGCGCGAACATATCGAGAACCTTCTTCTCCGAATGCGTGCAGGCATTCCCGGCCTGGCGATTCGCACAACATTCATCATCGGATTTCCCGGCGAGACCGAAGAGCATTTCGAATCGCTGCTCGAATTTATCGAGCGCACGCGCTTCGAACGTCTCGGCGTGTTCAGCTACTCACGCGAAGAAGGCTCCCGTGCGGCAAAAATGGATGGCCAAATCCCAACCGCCACGAAAAATCGCCGGCATCGCAAAGCCATGCGCCTGCAACAGCAAATTGCCGCCGAAATCGCCGAGGCACAACTCGGCCGCACCATCCGGGTGCTCGTCGAGCAGGCACGAGCCGGACGCACCTCCCACGACGCGCCTGAAGTGGATTGCAAAGTCCTGCTCACTGAAAACGCGCCCATCGGTAAATTCATCAACGCGCAAATCACCGGAACCCAGGTCTACGACCTCGTCGGCGAACCGCTCTCCGCTTAAGGCCACCCTGCGCCTCGGCTTACGAACGCCCCCTCTTTGCCTCAAGTGAAAAAATAATGCGGAATAAATCCCCGCGCACTTGCTCCAACCTGTGCAATGGGAACTCCAAAAAGGCGTTCCCAATGTAACGCAAACCTAAAACCAAAAAGACACCCATGAAATCGAAGTCACTTCTCGCAGGCGCCGCAGTAGCGGGCCTTCTCAGCGGATCGCTAATATCCCACGCTCAAGCATCCGGAAATAACTCCAGCCCCTCCGTGAAAGCCGGCGTCACGCTTCAAACCCTCGCCGACAAAGACACAAACGGTTGCAAAGGCCAGAATACCTGCAAAGGCAAGGGCGGCTGCAAATCGGGCGATAACGGCTGCAAGGGCAAGAACTCCTGCAAAGGCAAAGGCGGCTGCGCGACCGACGGCAGCCACGAGTAAATTCCCTACTCCCATCGCAGGGGGCGGCCGATCCGCCCCCCTGCGCTTCCGGCTTATTAAGTTATGCCCGCCAACCCTTTTAACGGATTCACGAATTACGACATCGGCATCGGTCTTCGTGTTCCGCATTACCGGCATATTCTGGAAAGGAAACCCGTCGTCGATTGGTTCGAGATTATCTCCGAAAACTTCATGGTCGACGGCGGACGCCCACTTGAAGTGCTGGATCAGATTCTTGAGCAATACCGCGTCGTCCAGCATGGCGTCGCCATGTATTTTGGCTCCGCCGACGGCTTGAGCCGCGAACACCTCAAGCGCCTCAAGCAGCTTGTCAAACGCACCCATACCCCCTGGCTTTCCGACCACCTTTGTTGGGGCAGCGTGGATGGACGCTACACGCACGACCTCCTGCCACTGCCCTACACATTTGCCGTGGCCAAAGTCACCGCGGAGAGAATCCGGCAGGCGCGGGACTATTTGGAAGTGCCCATCTGCGTGGAAAATCTAAGCAGTTATGCCGAATACCACGCTTCTGAGATGACCGAGTGGGAGTTCCTTTCCGAAGTCGTCGAGCGGGCGGACTGCGGCATCCTGCTCGATATAAATAACATCTACGTATCCTCCCAAAATCACAATTTCGACCCCTACGACTATCTAAACCACATTCCGCACCATCGCGTGGGCCAGATGCACATCGCCGGACATTCCAAATTCGAAAAATACACCCTCGATACCCACGACCATCCGGTGCTCGACCCGGTGTGGAAAATGTACGCCCATGCCGTCAACCTGACCGGACCCACGGCAACATTGCTCGAATGGGACGACCGCATCCCATCCTTCGACGAAGTGCATCACGAAGCAATGAAGGCGAAACAATTCGTCGGCCAACCCACGCCACTCGCCGGGGATGCCACTTCCGCGACGCTTTGCTCATGAACTCCGTCACCTCCCGCTCCGACCTCAAGGATTTCCAGCGCCAGATGGCGGAGATGGTTTTCCGCCCGCTCACGCCGGATTGGAAAATGCAGAAAAAAACGGCCGATGGCCGTGCGACACGCCAGGTCGCGGAGAGTTTCATCAAACCCAACGACCGCCTCAGCGCCTTCGAGCGGCTGGAAATTTACAACCGCTGCTACTGGTTTCGCGTGCTGGATTCACTCTACGACGACTTTCCCGGCCTGCTCGCCATTTTGGGAAATCGCAAGTTCCTCAAACTCGCCAACGCCTACCTTGCCCGGCACCCTTCCGCATCCTTCACCCTGCGCAACCTCGGCAGCCGGCTCGAATCCTTCCTCGCCGAAGAGCCGCAATGGCTTGCTCCCCGCAAGGAAATGGCAATGGATATGGTGCGCTTCGAATGGGCGCAGATCCTTGCCTTCGACGGCCCTGCTCGCCCACCCATCTCGGCGGACGACATTCTGGATCTGCCTCCGGACAAACTGCACGTCAGCCTGCAACCTTATCTCTCCCTGCTCGAACTCGAGCATGCCGTTGATGACTTTCTCATCGCGATCAAAAAACAGGAAGCCAGCAGCCTGCGCGGCGACACCAGCAACACCTCCAACATAACTCCCGGTGAGACCGTCCCCCGCAAACGCATCCGCCTGCCAAAGCGCGAAAAAATCCGCATCGCCGTCCACCGGCACGACAACATGCTCTACTACAAACGCCTGGAACCCGCGGAATTTACGCTCCTCCAGGCACTGAACCGGGGAATTCCCATCGAGCAGGCCTGCGCTGCCGCCATCTCCGCTCATTCCGGCGCGGACATCGACTGGCCCGCGCAAATCAAGTCGTGGTTTTCCAACTGGTCCTCCCTCGGATGGATTGTCACACCGGAAGCCTCCTCTTCCGCGCCATGACCACCCTTCTCACAAAACCCATCGCGCTTTACGACCGCATGGTCCGTCATCTCGACTGACCGCAATCGGCGCTCCTGCTGTTTTTCGGTCCTGGCAAACTCTCCATCGACGGCCTCTGGAAAGCCCACCTTTAATTTCTCTGCCACACCCCATTTGCGGAGAACCGCGCATTTCTGGAAATGTGGGGCATCTTTCCCTGCATCTGTCCTGCTGGCGGATTACGAGGACATCTACACCTGTGGAGTGGTGCGGATCGAAGTGCTCCGCGGGGTGCGCACTCCGCGAAGCCTTGAGCAACTGTCGGGTTTCTTCGACGTGCTATGCAATGTCCCGCTCGACAGCAAACTGTGCGAACAGGCTGCCAGTATCGCCTGGCATCTGGATCGGTCCGGCCACATCCTGCCTGTGCAGGATATTTTAATCGCCTGCTGTGCTCTGCGATGCGGCGTGCCCGTGCTTACACAGGATCACCATTTCAGCCAGATCCCCGGCATTGACGTTCTTCGATTCGAAGCATAAAGCCCGGGCCTCAATCCCCCCCCGGGATTTTTAAAAATCGAAACGCCGCCAGCCGATCCTTCCAGGCCAGAATCGCCGGGCGAGACGCCGGAATTTCAAAAGGACCATGCCATGTGGCATTGGCGAGAACGCCAAAAAGCGCAAAATCCGCGTAGACGGGTGCGTCGCCGAGGAGAAAGGGCTGGAGCGCAAGCGTGCATTCGAAGGATTCCAGCAATCCGTCGAAATCCCGTGCAAGCGCATCGTGCCCGGCGCGCCATTGCTCCACGCAACCGGCTCCAAACTTCCGTTCCTTGTGACGGATGAGCAGGACTCGCGTGGGGGTGTCGGCAATGGAATCCGTAAAGGCAGGATCGCCGAGTTTGAAGCCGATGCCTTCGAGTTCGTTCTCGATAAAACGAGTAAGCGCGAAGTTGGCGGCTTCGGCGGCGGGCGGAAACAGCCGGCCTCCGGCATGGGTGGCATCCACATGGCGGGCGACGTCAAGCGAATCTCCGGAGCTTTCCATGACGAGCCGTCCCCCGTCGACAAGGAGCGGCACCTGGTAGTAACGTCCGTGGCTTGTAACGATGACTTCCTCGCGGGTGGCGGGGTTGACGTTGACGATCTCGAATGCCACGCCACAGGCGGTGAGCGCCTGCGTGATCGGGATGCAGTACGGACTGTGCGGCATCTGGTAGACGGTCAGCGGCATGGGATATGGAAAAGATTTGGAAACCCGCGTTCCCAGGTTTTACTTGCTGCCGGGTTTGATGGCCTCGGTGCCGGCGAGGTCGGGAGGGAGATTGTCCGGCTCGAAGGTTTCGGGGGTCATTTCGACGAGGCTGACGAAAGGGCAGGCGAAGTCGGGCAGGTTGCCGCCACTGCGATCGACGATACTGCCGGCGGCGACGACAATGCCTCCATGCGCACGGATAATGTCGATGGTCTCCTGGACGCGGCCTCCACGGGTGACAACATCTTCGGCCACCAGAAAGGTCTCGCCCGGGGCAATGGTGAAGCCGCGCCGAAGGACGAGCCCGCCTGCGCCATCCTTCTCGACGAAGATATGCCGTTTGCCGAGATGGCGGGCGACTTCCTGGCCGACGATGATGCCGCCGACTGCGGGTGACACGACGGTGGTGGCTTCAAAATCTCCGAGCTTTTGCGCCAGCAAACCGCAAACGCGTGCGGCAACAGGGGCGTTTTGCAGGAGGAGCGCACATTGGAAGAACTCCCGGCTGTGGAGGCCGCTGCGGAGAATAAAGTGCCCGTGGAGGAGGGCACCGGTTTCTTTGAAGAGTTCGAGGACGTCGTTGTTATTCATGATTCTGCAAAAACCTGAGGGGGGCTTACGAAGCTCATCCCCGCGGCTTCACGGCGAAGAAACTCCGCTCCGAGAGCCTGGTAGGCAGCGGCTCCGGCACCGGAAGGATCGTGTTCGAAAATGGTGCGCCCAAAGCTGGGAGCTTCGCCAAAACGGATGGACCGTGGGATAAGGGTGTCGTAGACGACCTCCTGGAAGTGGGAGCGCACGTCACCGACGACGGCTTGGTTGAGATTGGTTCGGGAGTCGTACATGGTGAGCACCATGCCGGAGATGCGCAGGTCGGGATTCGCCGATTCGCGAATCTTATTAATGACGAGCATGAGGGTGGAGAGACCTTCGAGGGCGTAGTATTCACACTGGATGGGCATGAGAATCTCGTCGGCGGCGACGAGGGCATTCGTCATGATGATGCCCAGCGACGGAGGACAGTCGAGAAGGGCGTAATCGTAGGTCCGGGATGCTTTCAGACTGGCAAAGGCGTCGCGGAGCTGGGTCATGTGGGAATCGGCGCGGGCGACAACGACTTCGACCCCGGCGAGATCGAGGTCGGCCGGGATGGCCGAGAGGTTCTCGATGCGGGTGGGCAGAATGAGATCGATGGCGGGTTTTTCTCCAGTAAGAGCGTAGTAGAGGCTGCCGTTGGAGGCCTCAGCGATGCCCATCGCGCTGGTGGCGTTGCCTTGGGAGTCGAGGTCGGCAAGCAGGATGCGCTGGCCGCTTGCAGCGAGAGCGGCGGCTAAATTAACGGAGGTCGTGGTTTTGCCCACGCCGCCTTTTTGATTGGCGATGGCGATGATTTTCATCGGGGGTTGGTATAGTAGTCGACGAGTCCACGGACGATGCCGTCGGCGTATTCGCGGTAGATGCTTTCCTTTAGTTTTCCGCCAAACAGGCGTTTCCCATCGTAGTCGGCCGCCTGCAAACGCGCAAAGACTTCCCTATTATTCATGACATAGGGCTCCACGTAGACGACAGGACACTGGAAGAGTCGGTTGGCAAGGAGGTTGCGCCCCCAGACGTAGGGGTTGGAGCCCACCTTGACGGCATTGCCGCCGTGGTAGACGTAGGGTGGCAGACCGGTGGCTTTGGACATGGAGGCGGCGACGGCATTGCTGATAGCGAGCTCTTCGGGGTAAGCGCGGGAGAGGAGCTTGTCGAGCATGTTGAAGCGCTGGTCTTCGTAAGCCAGCTCCTTGCCGGAAAAGGCACCGGTGACGAGGAGATGGAGGTGATTAACGTCGGTAAGGGTGGGGTGGCTGGCGTTGCCCCAGGCTTCGGCATTAAAATGGAGGCAGAGGACGAGGTCGGGCTTGAGTTTTCCGTTTACCAGCTCGGCGCGCTGGTGGATTTCGCCAACGCGGTAGAAAAGGCGCTCCGCCTCGGTATGCACGGCGCTGGTGGTGATGCGGTCTCCATCGGCTTCGAGCGAGGTTCGGGCTTCATCCGCCAGTTTTTCGGGGCGGAGGCTGGTAACCGGAGCGGGCTTGTTGCGGGTGAGGGAGACCTGGGCTCCAAGTGCCTTGAGCCGGGGAACGAGAAGTTTGGCAACGTAGAGGGTCATATTGCCCTCGGTGACGGGCTTGGAATCGCCGATGCGAAACCAGCGCTCCTCCATTTGCGCCCACTGGCCGCCGATGTGGCCGGGATCGATGGCAATGCGAATGCCTTGCAGAGGCTTGTTCGACGGGCGTGGCGGCATCTGGGTTTTCTGCCGCCAGAAGCGGGCGGCGGGCTTGATGGCTTCGTTTTTTGAGGCAAAACGGAGAACAAACGGGCGGGCCTTGCCGCCGGTCTGGATGGTGGCGCTGGTGGCGGAGGCCTCGATGAAGGGTTTCCATGCGCCGCCGGGCGCGTAGACTTCGTCGAGGAGGTAAAGAAAGTCTTCGCGAGTGATGGATTCCTGATATTTCTCCAGCTCCGACCACTTCGGACGCTCCGCCAGCGGACTGACTCGCTGCGCATGCGCGCTTGCGAGCAGAACCAGTGACAGAAACGCGGCGAGAATTTTCAAAGCGCTTGGGTTGTAACTCAGGCGGACGCAACGATACGATAAAAAGGCAAATGATTCGGATTCTTTTTCTGGGAGACATCGTCGGGGAACCAGGTCGCAGCGCCGTTATCAAAACGGTGCCCATCCTGCGCGAAGAACGGCAGATCGATTTTTTTATCGCCAATGGCGAGAATGCGGCTGGCGGACGAGGCATTACCCCCAAAATCGCGATCGACCTGCTGCGATGCGGAATCGCGGTAATTACGACGGGAGACCATGTGTGGGATCAACGGGATCTCGCCGCCTGGCTGCCCACGGAGCCCCGAGTGCTGCGGCCAGCGAATTATCCCGCTGGCGCTCCGGGAGCAGGCAGCATCGTGTTGGAAACCGCGAAGGGCAGGGTGGGCGTGCTGAATTTACAGGGGCGCACCTTCATGCAGCCCATTTTGGAAAACCCGTTTCGGGTGGCGGATGAAGAAGTCGAGCGGCTGCGGGCGGAAACACCGGTGATCTTTGTGGATATGCATTGCGAAACGACGAGCGAAAAAATTGCAATGGGACGGCATCTGGACGGAAGGGTTTCCGCTCTCGTCGGCACACACACTCATGTGCAAACGGCGGATGAGCGGATTTTCCCGGGCGGGACGGCATTTCTCTGCGATGCGGGAATGTGCGGGCCGGAGGAGTCGATCCTTGGCCGGCAGATCGAGCCCATCGTGACGCGATTTCAGAATAATCTGCCACTCGCTTTTCCAGTAGCGAGAGGCAGGGTGCGCCTGTGCGGCATGCAGGTGGATGTGGAGGCAGCCACCGGCCGCGCCCTGGCGGTGGAGCGCTTTATGCGCATGGTGGAGCTATAGCCCAGCGACAGCAAATTCCCCGGGATCGAGAGTTGACAATCGGCGCATGGTCTGAGAGTTTCCCCGGTTCCAACGATTTTCCGGTTTTATGAAACGCACGTATCAACCTTCCAAGCGCACGCGCAAGCGTCAGTTCGGTTTCCGCGCCCGCATGGCTACCAAAGGTGGCCGCGCCATCCTCTCCCGTCGTCGCCAGAAGGGCCGCAAGCGCCTTCTGCCCAAGGGTGTCGAACTCGATTACGCACGCCACACCGCTGCCTGACTCGCATCGCTTCCCCCGGTCGGCCCATTTGCGGCAGTTTCGGGAATTCGCCGCCGTGCGCGAACACGGCCAAACGTCTCAGGGCCGTTTCCTTCGGGTAACGGTCCTTTGCATTCCAGACAGCAGTGATTTACGAATTGGCATTGTGACCTCACGCCGTGTTGGCCTGGCAGTAGAGCGCAACCGGGTCCGCCGCCGGGTGCGGGAAATTTTTCGAATGAACCAGCACACGCTGGCTCCAGGCCACTGGATCGTGGTCGTGGCAAAAAATGGCGCCGCAGAGGCACCTTTTGCAATGCTGCGAGAGGAATGGTTGCGTCTGGCGGGACGTCTTTCTATTGTCCGGAACTCCGCATGAAAACACTGATGCTGGCCGGAATTCGATTCTATCGCTGGGTGATTCGCCCCGCGATGGCGTTCATTGCCGGGCCAGGTGGCAGCTGCCGGTATCAGCCAACTTGCTCCCGTTATTGTTTCGAAGCAATCGAGCGGCACGGGGCATGGCGGGGAGGAATTCTTGGAATCAGGCGGATTGCGCGTTGTCATCCGTGGGGTGGCATGGGATATGACCCGGTTCCGCTCAAGACGCCGCAATGCGCCAGGGCGGAGGCGCGCACACATTAGAATTTAGAAATATTTTTCATGGATCGTAAAACCTGGCTGGCCATTGGCCTCTCAATCGTTGGAATTCTGCTCTGGCAGTGGTGGTATACATCCACTTACGGCCCCTATCTGAAGGAGCAGGAGCGCCTGCAAAAAGAAAAGACCGCACTCGCCGCGGCCGCCTCCCCCACTCCGGAAGTTGCCGCGACGGCGGCCACGCCCACGCCTTTGCCCACTCCCCAGCCATCTGCAATGGCAGCCCGCACGGAGACGCTGGATGCCGGCAAACAGGGCAACCAGGCGGAGTTTCTTTTTAATAATGACACTGGCGGAATCGAGACAGCGACTCTGCTGAAGCATCTGGGTGAGAATCGCGAGGTTATCGGGTTAAACCGCGACCGGCGCATGCCCATCGGGGCGATTTCCAACGATTCGGGCGCGGCTCTGGGCGGGTTCCAGATGATGACGGATCCAGCCGCGGGCGTGGTGACGTTTACCCGGCAGGGGGAGGACGGGGTATTGATTCAAAAGAAATTCACACTGCCTCCCGACACGGCGGTGGGCTCGCCTTACGTGGTCGATCTCGCAATCACCTTCCAGAACACGGGCGCCACCAAAACAACGGTGGCTCCGTTCTACGTGAGCACGGGCGCATCCGCTCCGGTGCATGAGCAGGATTTGCCGACCTACACGCAGTTTTACTGGTTGAAGGATGGCAAGCCGCAGAAGATCGACGTGAATTGGTTTAATGAGTCGAAAATTCCACTGGTTGGGTACCAGATTCGGGATGCGCGAACCACCTATCAGGAAAACGCGCCCTCCGTGGCATGGGCCGCCGTGACGAGCCAGTATTTTGCGACCATTGTGGGAACCTCGGGCGAAGGAACCGCGGGCAGCGCGGTATGGGCGGCACGCTTTGCCGTGCCGAACGAGCACGGCACGACGATCTACGGAATGCAGGGCGCATTGGGCATGGCGGGCTTCGACCTCGAGCCGGGGGCTTCCGTCACCCGGACTTTCCAGATTTACGCCGGCCCGAAAGCCTTGAGCGTCCTGAACAAACTGGGTGACGACCGCGAAGCCATCATGAATTTCGGGATGTTCGGATTCGTGAGCAAGTTCCTGCTGTGGGCGATGAATCTCCTCCACGGACTGCTCGGGAACTATGCCGCAGCGATCATCCTGCTGACACTCTGCATCAAGACCGCGCTCTGGCCGCTGCAAAACAAGGCAACGGAATCGATGAAGCGGATGTCGCTGCTCTCACCGAAGATGACGGAGCTTCGCGAGAAGTACAAAGACGATCCGACCAAGATGAACGAGGAGCTGATGAAGCTCTACAAGGACTATGGGGTGAATCCCTTCAGCGGATGCCTGCCGATGATGGTGCAGATTCCCATTTTCTTCGGATTTTACGCGATGCTGGGTTCGGCCATCGAGCTGCGAAACAGCTCATTCCTTTGGGTGGGTGATCTTTCACAGCCGGATACGGTTGCGCATTTCCTCGGATGTCCGATCAATATCCTGCCATTGCTGATGGCGGGCACGATGATCTGGCAGATGTCAATCACACCGAAGAGCGGAGATGCGACTCAGCAGCGGATGATGATGTTCATGCCGATTATTTTCATCGTTTTTGCCTATAACTACGCATCGGCGCTTTCGCTCTATTGGACAACGCAGAATCTTTTTTCTATCGTTCAGCTGTATCTGACACGGAACCGCCCGCTGCCCACGCTCGAAAAAAAGAGCGTGGCCGCCAAACGACAGACGGCCGCTCTCGGTAAGAAAAAACGCCCCAAACGCTGAACCCGCCATGATCCAGACGCCAAAGGAAATCCTCGATACCATTCTGGGCTACCTCGGCTTCGCGTTTGAGATTAAAGAATTCGAGCGGGACGGTGCCGGCATTCTACAGATTTACACCAGCGACGCAGAGCTGCTGATCGGACGGCACGAGCAGACGCTCGAAGATCTCCAGTATCTGGTAAACCGCCTTTACCAGACACAAAATACGAATGTACCCCGCATCATTGTGGATGTGGAGCATCATCGCGACATGCGGGATGACGCGCTCATCCAGAAGGTGCAGCATCTGGCCGATGCCGTGCGCAACAGCGCCCGCCCAATCCAGACAGAACCGATGAATTCCTACGACCGCCGCCTGGTGCATAATGCCTTTAAGGACGATCCGCTCATCATGACGTGGAGCCCGAAGGACGACGCACGCCTCAAGCGGATTACGCTGAAACCACGACGGACACCCTCCTCCGAATCAGCGGAGTAGCGAGCCGGGATAGAGGGGAGGCCTGACTCAGGCCGCCTTGGCCAGGACAGGCTGCTCTGGATGCTTTGGCGCACCTTCTTCCTCACGAAACTGGGAGGAAGCAAAGACAGGCTGGTGGATAAGCTCTATTTTTCCGTCGAAATGCTCGACGAGTGCGGTGCAGCTCTCGACCCAATCACCGGTATTGTAGTAGGTGACGCCGTCGATTTCACGAATGGCCGCTGTGTGAATGTGCCCGCAAAGGACGGCATCGACCTCGTACTCGCGAGCGTAGCGGACGACGGATTCCTCGAACTGGCCAATGAAGTTGACGACATTTTTTACCTCGGCTTTGACGTAAGCGCTGAGGGACCAGTACCCGAGCCCGAGACGGCGGCGGAAAAAATTCACAACCCCGTTGAGCCGCATCAGGCACACGTAGCCGATGTCACCCAGGTGCGCGAGCCAGCCGAGATTCTGGACGACGGTATCGAGTTCGTGGCCGTGAATGACCAGCAACCGCCGCCCGTCCGCCGTGGTATGCACGGCATTTTTTTGAAGAGTGACGCTTGCGAAATTCCCGTAGAAACCGCCAAGAAATTCATCGTGATTGCCGATGATGTAGATGATTTCCGTGCCCTTGCGGCCTTTGCGCAGGAGTTTCTGGAGGACATCGTTGTGCGATTGCGGCCAGTAGATGCCACGGCGCAGCGACCAAATATCGATGAGATCCCCGACGAGGTAGAGGGTTTCAAATTCGTTTTCACGAAGGAAGTCCAGAAGGGCCTCCGTTTTCGAACCCCGGGTTCCAAGATGAACGTCTGATATCCAGCCTGTTCGATATTCCGCCATGTTGTTTTCTTTTGCGCTCAAGTTATTCACATTTCCGCGGAGGCTGAAAACTGTTTGCCTGTAACGTTTTTGGAACAGCCTTCGGGTGCGAAGCATTCGTCGCAAAGCCAAAGAAATGATTGACGGATGCACGCTGAGTTTAGGACCAGTAAGGTTACGATCCATCGCGAGTCCGGCGGCTTGTTATCTCTGGAAATTATTGAAATCATCTGAGTTTCACACATGTCTTCGCAGCCGCTGTTATATCTGTCCGACGAAGAGGCCTGGTATTGCCTTCGAGTGAGACCCAAGCAGGAGAACATCACCGGACGAATGCTGCGGACGGAAACTGGAATCGAGGTGTTTTCACCCTTTATTCGTTTCAAGCGGGCACGGCGTCAGGGTGTGATGTGGGTCACCGAATCGCTTTTCCCTGGGTATTTGTTTGGCCGGTTTTGTTATGCACATCAGCATCGGCATGTCCGGGCGATCAGCGGAATCATGACGGTGGTGAGCTTTGGCGGCATGCCGTCGGTGGTGGCTCCGGAAATTATCTGCGAGCTTCGCAAATCGGTAGCCGACGACGAGACCGTGACCATTGATTCGGACATTCGCGAGGGCGACGAGGTCAAGCTGGTATCAGGGCCATTCAAGGGCGTGCGCGCCGTCGTTACCAAGCTCCTCCCTGCACGGCAGCGCGTGGCCATTCTTTTGGAACTGCTCGGCATGCAGCGCGAAGTGGAGATTTCCGCAGAGGATTTGCTGCCCGATGTGCCGCATCCCCTGGCACCTCGATAGCCCTGTAAAACCGAGCCTGTCCGGTTTTCCCATTTACAATCGTGGGAATCCCCTTTTGATTCTCATTTCCCGCCAAAGGCGCGGGATGTAAGAGCATGATCAACTGGATTCTAAAAGCGATCGTCGGATCGAAAAACCAGCGCGAACTGCGCAAGACACAGCCCACCGTTCGGCGCATCACCGAACTGGAAACCGGCTATCAATCCCTCTCCGATGAAGCATTGCGGGCGAAGACCGCCGCATGGAAGGAAGAACTTTCGAAAATCGAGGACTTCGCCACGCTCCAGGCCCGGCTGGATGAGATTCTCCCCGAAGCGTTCGCCGTAGTAAAAAATGGCGCACGCCGGCTCGTGGGGCGGCAGTTTACCGTCTGCGACCAGCCGGTGACATGGAATATGGTGCATTTCGACGTACAGTTGGTCGGCGGCATCATGCTTCATCGCGGCAAGATCGCGGAGATGGCCACCGGTGAGGGCAAGACGCTCGTCGCCACACTGCCGGTCTACCTGAACGCGCTTTCCGGTCGCGGAGTGCATGTTGTTACAGTGAACGACTACCTCGCCCTGCGCGACTCCGAATGGATGAGCCAGCTTTACACCTTTCTCGGACTTACCGTGGGGTGCATCCAGGAAGACCAGAATCCGCAGGTCCGCCGCGAGCAATACGCCGCCGATATTACCTACGGCACCAATGCCCAGTTCGGCTTCGACTACCTGCGCGACAACGGCATGGCCACCAGCCGGGAGCAGCAGGTCCAGCGACAGTATTATTACGCCATCGTCGACGAAGTGGACTCGATCCTCATCGACGAAGCGCGTACCCCGCTCATTATCAGCGGTCCCGCGACCGTTTCCACCCACCAATACGACCGCTTTAAACCGCTCGTCGATCAACTCGTCAAACGGCAGACGATGCTCGTTAATCGCCTCGCCAGCGAAGCAAAGGAATTGCTCGAAAAAGGCGACACGGAAACAGCCGGACGCACGCTTTTCAAGGTCAAGCTCGGCCAGCCTCGCAACAAGGCTCTCTCCCGCTTGATGGAAGACCCCGACATCCGCCGCCTCGTCGACAAAGCGGAGCTTTATTTTTATCAGGACAACACGACCAAGGAGCAGCTCATCGCGCTCAAGGAAGAGCTTTTCTTCACGGTCGATGAGCGCCAGCACGACGCCGACCTCACCGAACAGGGACGCACCTTTCTAAATCCAAACGATCCCGATGCTTTCGTGCTTCCCGATCTGCTCACAGAATTCGCCGACATCGAGTCGAACCCAGACCTTACTCCCGCGCAGAAAGCCGAGGAAAAGACCCGGCGGCAGACCTATTGCGACGCGCAATCCGAACGCATCCACAATATCACACAGCTCGTGAAGGCCTACTGCCTGTACGAGCGCGATGTGGAATACGTCGTCGAGGACAACAAGGTCATCATCGTTGACACGTTCACAGGCCGCAAAATGTCCGGCCGTCGCTGGAGCGATGGCTTGCACCAGGCGGTCGAAGCCAAGGAAGGCGTCCAGATCGACCGCGAGACACAGACCCTGGCCACGATCACGATCCAGAACTACTTCCGCCTTTACGAAAAACTCTCTGGCATGACTGGCACCGCCGAGACCGAAGCCGCTGAATTTCACGACATCTACAAACTCGACGTATCGGTCATCCCAACGAACCGTCCCGTTAAACGAATCGACCAAAACGACCGCATCTACAAAACACGGCGTGAAAAATACAACGCCGTCGTCGCCGAGATCAAAGCCGCCTACAGCCAGCAGCAACCCGTGCTCGTCGGCACGGCAAGCGTCGAGGCATCCGAGCTTTTGAGCCGCATGCTCAAGCGCGACAAAATTCCCCACACCGTCCTCAACGCAAAGTATCACATGCAGGAGGCGGAAATCGTCCAGCGAGCAGGCCTGCCGGGCGCAATTACCATTGCCACAAACATGGCCGGCCGCGGCACCGACATCAAACTCGGCGCAGGCGTCCCCGAGCTGGGCGGCCTCTACGTCATCGGCACCGATCGGCACGAATCCCGCCGCATCGACCGCCAGCTTCGCGGACGTTGCGCACGCCAGGGAGACCCCGGCCTCACCCGTTTTTATGTAAGTTTCGAAGACGATCTCATGCGCAACTTCGGCGCCAGCGAACGCATGACCAAGATCATGGAAACCTTCGGGATGAAGGAGGGCGAGGAACTTGAGCATCCCTGGCTCAACAAGAGCGTCGAAACCGCTCAAAAACGAGTCGAAGCCCGAAACTACCAGATTCGACGACGGACGCTGGAATTCGACGACGTGATGAACCAGCAACGCGAGGTGCTCTACGGTTATCGCAACGAAGTCATGGATACCGAGGACCCGCGAAGCATGATCTTCGAAGTCATCGATGAAGCGATTCCCAGAAAAGTCACTGAGTATCTCGATGCCGGAGAAGACGGCGAAGTCGACGAGGCCGGTCTGCTCACCTGGCTCAACACCACCTTCCCACTCGGCCTCTCCGCCGAATCCGCTTCCTTTGGCAGCCGCACGGTGGAGGAAAATGCAACCCATATGGTTGAGACGATCAAAAAGGCCTACGAACAGAAGGCCTTGATCGAGGACCCCGGCGCCCTTAAAGGCCTCGAGCGCTACATCATTCTCAACGCCATCGATCGCCTCTGGCAGGAGCACCTTTACGCAATGGACGGCCTGCGGGAAGCCGTATCCCTGCGCGCCTTTGGACAAAAGGACCCGCTGGTCGAATACAAAAACGACGGCTATGCCATGTTCGTCGAACTAATGGAAAGCATCAAAAACGAGGTGCTTAATAATCTGTTCCGCAGCACAACCAATCTGCAAGCCTTCGAACAACTCCTCTCGAAGCTTCCTCACCACCTCCTCCACGATATGTTGAGCGGCACCGATGCGCCGGCGGCAGGAGCAGGCACCCGCCCGACACCTCTCAAATCCGAAGACCCCGTGGACGATACGCCGAAGCTGGAGTTTCCCAGCCGCCGGGAAGTCCCCAAGGCGGGCCGCAACGATTCCTGCCCCTGCGGCAGCGGAAAGAAATTCAAAAACTGTTGCGGACGCCTGGCATAAAAGCGCCCGGCCCGCAGACTATCCTGCGGGCGATTTGGAACCACGCCGGGCTCTCCGCAAGAGCGCCCGCAACTCAGCCTCCGCAACCGGGATGTCCTGCGGCACATCCACGCCAACACTCCTTCGTTTGGTGGTGATCACGCGGATTTTTGCCCCATGCTCAAGAGCGCGGAGCTGTTCGAGTTTTTCCATTTTTTCCAGCGGCGTCGGCTTCCAGCGCACGAACTGAAGCAAAAAATTCCTTCGATACCCGTAAATACCCAGGTGGTGCATCGGCAGCACACCCTTGCCGCCATCGCGATTAAATGGGATGCCGCTGCGCGAAAAATAAAGTGCATTCCCGTCAAGATCCGCAACCACCTTGACGTTATTTGGGTCGGCGACTGCTTCCTGAGAAGAGAAAGGCGCTGCCGCGGTAACCATTTCCAAGCGAGGGTGGGCGGCCATTTCAGCAGCCAAACGGTCGATCAAGTCCGGTGCGATCGCCGGTTCATCGCCCTGCACATTCAGAATACGCGAAAATCCCCGCAATCGCTCCGCGACCTCCGCAAGCCGATCCGTACCAGTGGGATGCCGGGAGGAGGTTATGGAAACTTCCGCACCAAAATTGAAGACGGTTTCGGCGATGCGAATATCGTCGGTGGCGACAATGACCCGCGTGATTTGCTTCGCCTCGCAGCAACGCTCCCACACATGCTGAACGAGCGGCTTGCCTGCAATGAGCGCAAGCGGTTTCCCGGGAAATCGCGTCGATGCCCAGCGAGCTGGAATGATGACCACCGTGCCACTCATACTTCGAGAGACGTTCTGTCCACGCACTCGAGAATCCATGCGATGGCTTCAACGACGTCCCCGGCTTCGTAGTCGGCTCCGCAGCCAGCCTGCGCAATCCCGTAACCGGTGCGCACCAGAACGGCTGGCAGGCCCGCATTATGCCCGCATTGGATGTCAATCGCCTTGTCGCCTACAAAAAATGACCGCCCGAGATCAATACCCAGATCGGAAACTGCTTCGCTAATCATTCCGGTCCCGGGCTTGCGCCTTGGAGAATTGGATTCAGGAAGATCCGGGCTCATGTAGCTGGCATCGATGGCACCCCCCAGCTGCCGGATCACTTCGGCCTGGACGGCTTCATATTGCTCCACCGTCACCCGGCCTCGCGAGATGCCACTCTGGTTCGTCATGATGACCGCCAGCCACCCTGCCGCCCGCAATCTGGACAAAGCAGCAGCCGCACCTGGTATCGCCCGAACATCAGCGGCGGCATTGCAATAATTCACCTCCTCCATGAGGGTGCCATCCCGGTCGAAAAAAACGGCTGGCCGAAGAACCCGTGGCGCGCCCATTTGCAAACCTGGCAGCCGCCTACCAGTAGCTGAAGTTAAGATCGGATCGGAAGAGGCCCGCCCTTGGCTCGAAGAAATACGATACGTAGATCGAAGCAAAGCCTTCGTTGTAATCCGCAGTAATGGCATAGGAGAGCTTTGAGCCGACCATAAATTCGGGTGTCAGCAGGACGCCTCCTTCGACCGTGACAAGGAAAATGCCGGTCGAGGCGGAAGTGCCCGGGTATTCCTGTCCATCGGGACTAAGTGGGAAGTAAGCTGCGGGAGCTTGCGAGTTTTGCTGGGCGCCAGCACCGATATTGCCCCTGAGCAGCCAATTCATGCCCTCCGTCGTGAGGAACTGGGCCTCGATAAGCCCTTGCACGATATATTCGGGACTGAAGTAACCACCGTGGCCGTAGGTGAAGAAATTCTGGTTATTATTAAAGCGCTCGTATGACACCGCGGGGCCAATCGTAATGTACTCGAAGCCGTCGTATTTGAGTAATTTCGAGAGAGATGCCACGAGCGCGAGGTGGTCGTTGTGGAAGGTATTGGTACCCGTAATTTCGCCGTATTTGGCCTTTGCAAAGACGGTGTAATCCTCCATGAAGCCTTGGAAAACGGAGAACGATCCGCCGGTTTCCTGCACACGCCCCCATTCCTGGCCCTGATAGGGGTCCTGAAAGCCCACGTAACTCAACAGCGACTCCCGAATGGGCTGGGAATAGAACTCCGCGTTGACGTAACCGGAGGAATGCCTGTATTCGAGTCCGGCTTTTCCAATGAGACGGGCGGAAAGATCGGCGTTAATCGGAGTGGAGCCGAGTTCGATGTAGGGCGAAAGCCAATCCTGATACTCAAGACGGGCTTTAACTTCGTAGAGATCGTTGTAATTCGTTTTCGGGGTGTACGTGTAGATAAACGGATTTTCTGGAGGCGGTTGATTCGCCGCGGCTGCGGCATCCAGCGCATCGAGATAGGGCTGCAGTGGGGGAGGATTGCCCACAGTCGCACCCTGGTCGGGCAGCTGCCCTGCATTAAGTTCCAGACGTGCGACCTGCGCCGTCAACTTAACCTTTTCGGCAGGGTAAAGCTCCAGGCGCACGACCGGCGCACGGGTGGTTTTAAGCTGTGATTCGCCGGATTGACCGGATTTTTGGTTATACTCGAACCCGAGCTGCGCTTCCGGTGCATCGAAATTGGCAAGGGCGGGATATGCCTTCGGATTGGAGTCGTAAGCAGCAAGGTAGAGACCGGACTTGTAGTAAGCCTCGGTGTCGTAAGTCATGTAAATCTCTTCGAGCGGACCGGGGACTTCGGCGGCAATCAACTCGAGCCGTTTCCAGTCCTTCAAGCGCGAAAGCGAAGCATAGAGCCCTTCGGCGCTCGGCTTGTCCGGGCGGGAGCGATAGAGTTCCTCGAAGACATTTGCAGCGGATTGGTAATCTCTCGTGTAGTAATAGCTCCACCCGAGCATGACCTTCTCCGGACGTCCAAGTTTCCGGTATTTGGACGCCTTGTCCAAAGACTGGATGGCGTTTCCGTACTGCTTGGACTGGAAGTCGTCCATTGCCCTGCGGATAAGGATGTCTCCCATGAGCGCACGCATTTTCGAATAGGAATCAATGCGATACCCGGCAATAGCCTCTGCCTGCGAGGTATCTCCGGTGGTAAACCGGGTAAGCGCCAGTCCGTAATACGCCTCGCCAAGATCGCCATCCCATGCAATCGCCTGCTCAAACCACATTGCTGCCGAGGAATAGTCCTTGCGATTAAAATTGGCCCAGGCGACCTGGGTGGCGAGCTTCGCATCGCGGTTGACGCGCGCACGGGTCATCACTTGGGAAAGCCGCTCTCCGGTGAGCGCCTCGTCAACACTGGAACTGGAAGCGGCACGAGGCTTGGCGCGCTGGGACGAAGAAGTGCCCGCTGCTCGCGGCGTCGGCGTCGGCGTGGCAGCGGGCCGGGCGGTAAGCGTGCGCTGTAGGGGGGTGGCAATGGGCTGTGCCGTGTATGCAGAATCGGTATCGGTATCCAGTATATCAACGGTTTCCGGGGACGATTGGAAAGCCGGCGGCGGGATGTCCGATGGGGCAAACATCTTCTTCGTCGGATCTTCCGGGGTAGGTGTGGGAACCGGCGAGGCTCCAGGCACAACCGGAACGAACAGAGAATCCGGGTTGGGAGTGATGTCAGGCGTCGGCGCTGGATCGGGAATAACTCCAGGGCGGTCTACTCGCGGAGTCGCCGTCGCCAGCGGAGTCGGACTCTGGGCGTACACAAAACACCCCGATGCGGTCAGCGCAAACGCAATTCCGGCAAGCTGTTTACAAATTCGAGTCCGATGGTAGGGCAAGCTGAAAATTGATCGGGTTTAAAGAGTCCGGGGTCAATCTTTTTCCGGACGCAGCTTTTCGTGTATGGCGAGCTTGGTGAGTAATTTGAGACTCGCTGAGTAGTAGGGCTCCTCTTTGTCGAGTGGCGGAATATCCCGGACGGTCAGCGGTTCGTTTTTCTCACATTTTGTGGTTAGCGTGGCGACGGCCATCATGCCGGGAAGCGCCGCATATTCGCCAAACTGGTTGTTTCGCAGGTCCACGGTGGCAGGAATCGGGCGACCTGCGGGGAGGCCGCCCCAGAAATCTGCAAATGGCTTGAGAAGCGGACTTTTAGGGTCGGCCCATGCCATATGGAGAGGAACTCGAATGGCATTATAGCCAAAGAAGGGATCGGTGTCCGCCCGGCCGATCTTGACGGCATCGGTCGTCACAAGCGCCCAGTCCGGGCTGAGACGCCATTTTCCGAAACGAGCGGTTTTGACCAGTGCGACGCCGCCTTTTGCAAGCTCCTCCCATTTTTCGGAAGGAAAGGATTTCTTCATCTCGGGAAGCGCTGGAAAAATATAATAGGAAGGATTCAGGGTGACGCCTTGTTCCGTGATGAACCCATCAAGACCTGGAATCATTTGAAGACCGAGATGCGTATCCACAAGCGTCTTGTCGAGTAATGCGACCACAATCTGCGCTGCCGATTTCTGGTAATCGTAGTGGTCCCATTTGCGGGAAGCACGGAGCAATGCCCATGCGAGCAGGAAGTCGCCGTCGCTGGCGTTATTCTGATCCGAGATCTTCCCTCCATCCGCTGGCGTCCAAAGCCAGCTGAACAGCCCGTCCTTCCGGCGAAGATGCGTGTTCGTCCAACCCCAGATCCGATCAAAAGCTTTTCGATCAGAATACGCAACGGCAAGCAGCATGCCGTATCCCTGCCCTTCCGTATGCGTAATGCCGCCGTTTCCCGTATCGACAATCCGGCCCTCCGCGGAAAGAAAGCGGCTCTTGAAAAGCCGCCAATCAGCCGCAGGCATGGCATAGGGATCTCTTGGGAAAAAAATCCAGACAAGCCCGATGCCAAGCAAAAGCAATCCAATGGCCAGCCACAAGATGCCGGCACGTCTGCCGGAGGCGGCGTGACTGCCTGCGCGGCGGCACTCCGGCATCTCCGCTTTCCCTTCCTCTTTCCTGGATTGCCGCCTCATGCGTTGAAGGGACACGGCAACCCGACGTTATGCTTGCTTGTCCGGTTTTTCCCGACGCTTCAGCATGACGCGCAACATAACCGCAAGAAGAGCGATGGCTCCAAATAGAACGCCCGCAAAGAGCCACGGATTGCTATTAAACCGGGTGACCTGCCTGCTGATCAGCGTATCCTGTCCGTAAATAAATTCCGGACCGACCTGGACGGTGGCCAGAGAGCGCGGAGTGGTATTCCAGACAGCGACATTACCCGACAGATTATCCCAAAAACGGCGATCCTGCAGGTTGTAAAGGCCACGATAGAGATTCTTATCGTCCGCAGCAGTAATGACGGTTGCGAGTTTGCCGAGATGGAAGGGATTCTCAAACGACACCGCAACAGTGTCATCACGCAGTTCCGACTTCATTTTCATCGTCACCACGGATGCCTGTTCCCTCTCTGCATGCTGGAGCGGAGAGCCGCGGAGTTTGTCGAGGAGCTCCTCCACTGGACCGAGTGCCGTCGCGCCGGGTTCCGGGCTGACACTGGCAAGGTAACGAACCCGGCCGATCTCCTGCGGAGTCATGGGGGAATTGGCCATGAGGTCATCCGGAAGAGTGTCTACAGGTCCGACAACAAGAAGGTTCTTATCGCTCTTCGGCAATCGGAAGCTGATCTCGCCGCGATGCAGGATGGAGCCATTGATCTGGGCCATCTTGCCAAGGAGCATCCATGCCGCGCAGACGGAGGCGCTATCCTTGCCCGCCACCATGACGGCCAGATCGATGCCATCCGGTGAAGCGGAATACGGAAATGCCCTCTGCGAGAAAACCGTGAGGTTGGGCAGGCGAGCCTTCAGATTAAGATTGGGAACTACAAATTCGGAATCCTTGTAGAGCGTAAACCAAAGGTTTTCGATCTGCACCATGGTGCAATGATTCGTAATCAACGGCACCATTTTGGGCGCGAGTTCAACAACATTCCGGCCGGGCTGGAAAGCCTGGACGGGCAGATAGACCTTGTGACCGGAATGCATCGCTCCCCGCTCGTCGTTAAGCTGAATGGCGAATTGGAATTCCTGATTGACGAGGATGTTCAGCACCGAATCCCGGCGCAGAGCCGCGCCGTAGACAAAGTGCAATCGAAGCTCCACATTGCTGGCGTCATCAGGCGAAAGGTCACCCGGCATGTAGACCTCAACCTGGAAAGTGGAGGTATTCCATCCCTTGACGCTGCCGCTTTTTTCCATGCCAAGCTGGCGGAAACTATAGAGACCAGGGTCTTTAACCGGCGCATTCTTGATATAAAATTCCTTATCCGGGAAGGAAATCTGGTCGATCTGCGCGTATTGCGAGTCTGGAAGTGGAAAGTTGATCAATGAGAAAGCATAAGCCGCCTGGCCGACCTCCTCTTCGTTGCGCCCGCTAATAATGAGCAGGAAGTGCGTAGGGTCGCCTGGCAGCTGCTTGAAAGCGATGAAACTGCCATTGATCGCGCCAATCTCCGTCGACGTGAGATACGGAGTGAGTTCGTTCATGGTGCCCACGACAATATTGTCGACTCCGGCAAGGAGCTGGCTGCCCGTGGTAACGGCAAACGGGCGATAGCCCAGGTTGATCGCGGCGCCCTGACAAATGACCGAGCCCCAGGAAAGATGGCTGTCCGTCATGCCGCCGGTGCCACTCGGGATCGAGATATGGAACCTGTAGGGATCCCACAGTTTTTGGTCGATCAAATCCCTTAGCAGGGAGAGTTTCGGATAGACGTCCCTCCACGAAACAACCGCTTCGAAATAACTTTCGTCCGGAAAAATTTGCGTCCAAAGCTCGGGTGCGCCGGGATCCTCACATTCAAGCGTGTAGTGCTGCGCGACAACGAATTGCAGCTCGTTCGAACCCGCCTCCATGTATTTAACAGGAACCTCAATATCGACAGAGTGATTGGGTTGATCCCTCGTAAGATAATACTGGGCGATGACACGCTGGTTCAGGACGACACGCAGCACGGAGCGCTCGCTCAATAGAGCGATCGAGTTCGCGAAAACAAGGTGCAGCTTGCAGCTGCGCAGATCATAACGTGGTGAGAGGGGAACAAAGATCTGATAGGAGCTGCTGGCGTTTGGGAGATAAATGGGCTCCTTGGCTCCGATAAGCTGGCGCAGCGGAAGACGGATGGTCGAGGCGCCGGCCACTTTGCGCGTGGTGGCCGCATCTGTCGCGCCGGGTGTGGCACTCCGCACGGCTGGAACCGCCGGTGCTACCGGTGGCTGCGTTTGGGCGGATGCCCATGGAAAAATAGCTGCAAAACACAGGCCCAGCGCCAGGAAGGCGCTGCGTGTTTGAATCCCGATGATTACTTTCATTCGTTCCCTTTGGTTGTTAACAAAATTACTTCGAACTCGCGGTTGCGACGCTTCGATTGTGCCTCTCTTTTCGGATTTTCCCAAGAATGCCATAACCCACATGCTCAAGGGAATAGCGCAACCCAGACGCCATGAGGTAAACGAAGCTGCCCCAAACGCCGATATTCTCTTCACGGCCCATTTGAAAATCCATCCAACGCTGGCTGCTCCCGTTGACAAACGCGATCTTGCGCTTCATCTCGTCGATATTTTCGTGCCGGTATTGGGTTCCAATCATCAAAGTCCGGTCGCGATACCGCAGGTTCCTGATTTGCAAATGGAACATCCCGGGCTCATATCCAAAATCCGCCTCCGGCTCAATGGTCACCATTTTTTCAGGGCTTAGATATTGTTCGTAGGCTGCATCGACGGCGAGGCTCATACCCCCATTGGAAAGATCGCGAATTTCCACAGGAATGTGCCGCTCACCCAGATTAAGCCGGGCCTGGATGTTTGTCGCCATCCGTGCGGAGGAGCGCATCTGACGCCGCTCCAGCAAGGCTCCAAGGCAAGCCAGGAGGATGAATATGTTAAAAAACGCCCAGAACATGGTGATGCCCGTCGCAAACTCATGGACACGTGAGGGGTTCATATACCGCAGCATGCCTGCTCCAAAAGCCAGCAAGTTGATGATCAGCAGCGCGTAAAAAGGTTTGGCAAGCGGACTAACAAAATCGCGATCAAGGATTTCTCCCTTGGCCGTCACGTTAAACGATGGCGCACGCGGGTTCAAAAAGACCTTGAGAATGGCTGGCATGGTGTAGACCGACTGCATCAGCTCATAAAGCTCGGATACGAACGACCAGCGGACACGGCCAAACAAGTAGCCCGACACCATGAATGTCGCGATCAGGTGCGGGCCAGCAAAGGCCAGGAAATCGATGAAATTCGAATCGTAGATTTTCAGCGAAAAGAGCAGGAACGCGACCGGCGCAATGCAAAAAACGAGGCGGGCAAATGGGAAGAACCAAAAGAAGCTGCTGCTGAAGTAGCAAAGCCGCTGGGGCAGCGAAAGACCGCGGATGAGGAGCGGATTCTTAAGCAGAAAAATCTGAATCATTCCCTGTGCCCACCGAACGCGTTGCGTGATAAATCCTCCGAGCGTCTCAGGAGAGAGTCCCGAAATCATTGGCCGGTCGATGTAGGCGCTATTGTAGCCCATCGAATGCAGGGTAAGCGCCGTCTCGGCATCCTCGGTAATGGTTTCTCCCACAACGCCCCCTACCTTGAGCAGACAAGAGCGCCGAAGCACGGCGGCAGAGCCACAGAAAAAAGCGGCGTTCCAAAAATCGAGTCCCTTCTGGATCACCTTGTAGAACATTTCGCTCTCACTGGGCATTTTGCGCCAGGTTTTGAGATTTTTCTCGATCGGATCCGGATTCGTAAAGAAGTGGGGGGTTTGGACCAGGAACATCTTGGGGTCCTTAAGGAACCAGCCCGTGGTATTCTTGAGAATATCGACCGTGGGAATGTGGTCAGCATCAAGGATCAACACCAAATCGCCATCGCTTTGCCCAAGGGCGTTATTGAGATTGCCCGCTTTCGCGTGAACGTTCTTGGCGCGGGTAACGTAATGGGCACCGGAGGCTTCGCAAAGCTCCTTGAGTTCCTTGCGGCGGGCCCGGGCCGAGGAGGCCTTGTTGGGATCACTGTCGTTGCAGCGCTGGTCGGTGCCGCCGTCGTCGCAGAGATAGACTTTGAATTTTTCGACGGGGTAGTCGATCGCCAGCGCGGCAAGCATGGTTACTTCCAGAATTTCGCGCTCTTCGTTGTACGTCGGGATCAGAATGTCGACGGTCGGCCATTCCCGCTGATCGTCCGGCAGAGGCATCGGTTTGCGATCCAGAGGATCGATATTCACAAAAATACTAAGTCCGTAGACGATGAATCCGTACATCTCCGCGAGATAGAGCAGGATCGCGATCGAAAAGCTCAGGAGATCGTAATAGGTGAGCGTCGTGAACGTCCGCCAGAAGAAATAGTCGATCGAAAGAAACGCCGCGATACTGAGGTAGACGACCCGAATATCCTCGGCGTTCTTGAATTTGATCATCCGTAGAACGGCGAGAATCACCAAGCCTCCGACCCCAACAACAAGCTGAGTGTTGGTGGTTACGTTTGCCGCGAAGAAAACCATCACGGCCAGTACAAGGCCGATCGCCAGGGCGCGTAAAACGCCCTTCTGCTCTAGGTTTTCAAAATATTGTTTGGAAAACATGCGTCGCTTGAATGTCTACGGCAGGCTTCGACCCATTCCGCGACGTAGTGACTACGGTTCATTTAAAAATGAACGGAAGCAAGAAGCCGAGAACTCCGGAGAAAACCATAAGCGCCAATACAGCCATCCGGCTGATGGGATTGATCGAATTGGCCACCTTTCCGATCTGGATGGCCACGGCATCGGACTCACGCTTGACCACATCGAGCTTCTTGGTGCAGTAGTCGATACCTTCGTGGTAGGTCCCGATCTGTTCGACAAACGTGTCGAGAGCCATCGCGTCCATCTTGCCCTTGAGTTCCTGAATCTGGAAGGTAATGCGATCCAGCGTTGGCAAAATCTGAGCCCGAATCTGCTCCAAAGCCGCGTCGTCCATCTGGGAAACGGCTGCCGCCTGAGGGTCGCTTCCCTGCGGCCTGCTGGAAATGCCCTCCCCGTAATAAATCTCGAGAAGATCGATAATCGCGAGCGCCGGATCTCCATCCGGGATGTTATATCGGCGCTGCCAGTCCAGCACTTTGGCTCTGATTTCAGGGTTATCGGTCACGGTAAAAGGATTTCTTTGATCGAATCGAACTGGTTAAAAATTTTTCTTCGGTAGTCGACAATGCGCTGGCGATCAATCAAAAATAATTCGTCGCTTTCCAGTGCGCGGTCGATGGTAAAAGACTGTTGCTGCAAAAAAAGCACGAGGTGATCTGTCATTTTGGGCATCAGGATTTCCTTTGCCCCGCAATTCAAAAGCTCTTTGCGTGCCTTGCTGTTATCATAAATTCGCGAGGTTGGCATGGTTTTCTGATTTTTTACAACCAGCCAGTCCACCGCCCGTCCGATCCGGCTGACAGCCTCTCCTGCCTGATGGACGGTATCCTTGTCCTCTTCGACAATGAGAACCAGAGTAATGGCCAGATTCATCTCGTCCTTCAAGGTCAGGAGACTGGTTTCCTCCAGCCAATCGAGGAAAATCCTCTGCTGGGAGCCAACCCCGTCCACCACAACCATTGGCTGCTCGGCCATCACCTCAATAATGCGATCCAGATTCTCCGAATGCCGAATATCGAGAAACTGGGCCGCAGGCACGAAACGGGTGAGGGTGGAGTTCTGATAATCCGGGTCAAACGCCAGATACCCCCGTTCGGCCCTATGCTGCAGCCACTGCACGAACAGAATGGTAAAAAAAGACTTCCCGACGCCGCCCTTGTCCATCGCGACAAGCACCAGCCGCTTGGCTCCCGGCGACGACGGCGACGCGGGAGAGAGGGCGGAGTGAGAAAGGGCTGACATCGGCGATTCAAGCAATTCTTACAGAGTTCCCTGAAAAATGCAGGCGGTCAATTCCGTGAATCGTCCCCGACATGGAAATCCCGTCTTGGGGAGCAGGAAGAAACCTGTGTTGCGAGTCCACGTTCAGACCTCCTGTGGCGGAATGCGCGGACGGACTGGAGGCATTACCGCCGCCACCGCCTGCTCCGGTGCCTGGGCTGGCGCGGACGGAACGAAGGTGCCTGGCAGCAGAATCTCCCGCGCATTGGCAAATTCTTCGAAAAGTTTTTGCTGGTAGGATTTAAGCCTCTGGCGCTCGAGGAAAAAAATACTTTCGTCCGAAGCCAGCGCGCCGATGCTGCGGCTCGATTTCTGGACAATGCTGTTCAGATTCCAGGGCAAACGGTCAAAAGTAATCTCGCGGGCTCCCAAGCCCAGCAACTCCTTGCGGGCGTTGCTGCCATCGTAAATTTCCGTAACGGGAGAAGTTTTCAGATTGCGCACGACAAGCCAGTCCGCACGATTCCCCACCCGTTTCGCCGCCTGGCCGGCCTGATAGACGGTCTCCTTGTCCTCCTCGACGATAACGATAAGCGTAATATCCAGATTCAACTCGTCGCGGAGATCGAAGACGCGGGTTTCCTCCAACCAGTCGATGAATTTCATCTGAAGCGATCCCACTCCATCCACCACCACCAGATCCGTCCGCTCAAACGCACGAATCACATTGTCCAGATGCACCGCCTCGCTGATGTCAATAAACTCCGCCTTTTCGTAAAAACGCGTAAGGGACGAGTTGCACCAGTCGGGGTCAAACGCCACGAAAGGAACATGGAGCTTCTGCAGCCACTCGATTAGATTGATCGTCACGTAGGACTTGCCCACCCCGCCCTTGCTCGTTGCCGAGAGCAAAAGTCGCTTTCTTCCTGAGTGCGACGATGAATATGTTGCCGGATTTTCCATGTGTGGTTGCTCAGATGCTCCGGACTCCCTTTTCTCGCCGGAAGTAACCGGACCATGAACTCTGTTCAAAAATTGACTGTAAACGCGCGACTGTTCGTCCATAAGCTCCCCGTCTACTTCTGGTCGGCGGCGTAGAGATTTGACGTTGACGTTATGCGGACTTTCCTTCGGGGCGCAAGCCTTTCGTAAGGATTCCTTCCACCCACCCGACGACTCAGCCAATAAGACGCTTGTCATCAAAAAATCGATTGATAGCCTCTCACACCGGCCCCGCGGGGGCGCTCCATAGGAACATGATGTTGGCAAATCTTCTCTCCGCCGGACAGATCATCCCTGAGATTCAGGCAGATGAGCGATGGCAAGCGATCGAGGAAATCGTCGACTTGCTCGTGAGTTCGCGCAAGATCGATGCGAAGGACCGCGAAGATGTGCTCGCGTCGCTCCGGCAGCGCGAAGAGACGATGAGCACCGGCATCGGCTTTGGAATTGCGATTCCCCATGCCTCTTCAAACCGGGTCACGGATGTGGTGGCGGCGTTTGGCCGGTCGCGCAAAGGCATCGAATTCGACTCTCTCGACAACGAGCCCGTCCATTTCATTGTCCTGTTCATCGTTCCCCGCGACCAGTTCCAGACCCACCTGCGCACCCTTGCCGCAATCGCCAAGTTCCTCAATGACCGTACGGTCCGCGATGAACTCGCCGAAGCGGCCGACGCCACGCAGATCCTTCAAGTCTTCACCAATCGCGCGCCGGCAAACGGATGAAGACCGTTCGCTCCCAACTCGAGGAGCGCCTGCGCCTCGCGCTGGACGCTCTCGGCCTCGACCCCGACGCCGCGGAAGTTGCCATCGCCACCGACCGGCGCTTTGGAGACTACCAGAGCAACGCCGCAATGGTCCTGGCCCGCCGCGAACGCAAAAACCCACGGGAACTCGGAGCCGCCATCGCCGCCAGGATCGACGTCTCGGGCATCGCCTCGCCACCGGAGATCGCGGGCGCGGGATTTTTAAATTTCCGGCTCACGGACGCCTTCCTCAAGGAATGTGGCGAATCGCTGCTCGGAGACCCACGCTGCGGCCTGGAACCCGCCGCGCAACCCCAGACCATTGTCATCGACTTCAGCTCGCCAAATGTGGCGAAGCCCATGCATGTCGGGCACATCCGCAGCACGATTCTCGGAGACTGCCTGGCGCGCATCGCCCGGTTTCTGGGACATACCGTAATTACCGACAACCATATCGGCGATTGGGGCACGCAATTTGGCAAGGTCATCTACGGATGGAAACATCTGCTGGATCGCCCGGCACTCGAACGCGACCCGATTCCGGAACTACTGCGCCTGTATCGCGAGGTTAATACCGCCGAAGAGGACGACGAATCTCTGCGCAAAACCGTGCGTGAGGAACTCGTCAAGCTCCAGAGCGGTGACGCCGGGAATCTCGCCATCTGGAATCAAGTCGTCACGCTGTCGTGGAAGGAATTTGAAAAACTCTACGCGCTGCTCGACGTCACCTTCGACGAGCGGCTTGGGGAGAGCTTTTACAACGACGCGCTGGCTCCGCTGGTCGAACGATTGATTGCGGCTGGTATTGCACGGGAAAGCGAAGGTGCGATCTGTGTGTTCTTCCCGCACATTCCTGCGCTGGCCGAGCGGCCCTGCCTCATTCGAAAGAGCGATGGCGGCTTCCTTTACGCCACGACGGATCTTGCCACACTCGAATACCGCATGCGTCGCTGGAAACCCGGCGCCATCTGGTACGTCACCGGCGCTCCACAGGCCCTGCATTTTCAGCAAATCTTCGAAGTTGCCCGGCGCATGGGCCTGGAGGTCGCCGCCGAGCATGTGGCCTTTGGCAGCATCCTGGGCGAAGACCGCAAGATCATGAAAACCCGCTCAGGCGAGAATGTGCAGCTCGGCGATGTGCTGCGCGAAGCCGTCGAGCGGGCAAGCGCCATTATCGCCGAAAAAAACGCCGGCCTTCCGCCATCCGAAGCCGCGGAGATCGCCCGTACCGTCGGCATCGGTGCTGTCAAATACGCGGAACTCTCCCAGCATCGCATGACGGATTACGTTTTTTCCTGGGACAAAATGCTCTCCTTCCAAGGCAACACGGCTCCGTATTTGCAAAATGCCTACGTCCGCATCCGCTCGATCTTCCGCAAGGCAGGCGATGACGATGATGCCGGAACCTCCGCGATCCTGTTGTCCGACCCAGCCGAGCGAGGCTTGATTCTTCAACTTTTGCAGTTTGCCGAGGTCGTACCCGCCATCCTTACCGACTTTCGACCCAATCTCCTCGCAAACTACCTCTACGAACTCGCGACCGCCTTCCATGCCTTCTACGAAGCCTGTCCGGTTCTCAAATCCGAAGGCGCCCTGCGCGCCTCGCGCCTCGCACTGTGCGGCGTAACCGCGCACACGCTCAAAACCGGCCTCGACCTGCTGGGCATCTCCTGCCCGGAGCGGATGTAGCCCCGGATTCAGACCGGCAACTCAAACTCCCGCATGGCGGCGGCGGCCCGTTCGTGCTCGCGATAGTCGTAGCAAATTCCATGGAAGCCGAGTTGCTCCGCGGCAGCGATATTTTCGGACAGATCGTCGATAAACAAGGTCTTCCGCGGATCAATTTCCAGCTCTTTGATCGCCGTGCGATAGATGGCCTCCGAAGGTTTCAACGCCCCCGCCTTGTAGGAAAAAACACCGCCGTGGAACGTCCCAAACACCGGATAGGTTCGGAAAATAAAGTCGTGGTGAATGCACGAAATGTTCGAAAGCAGATAGGTCGGCATCCGGCTGCCAAGCCGGGCCGCAATCGCCGTCATCGGCGCATTTTCCTCAAAAATATTCTCCCAGATCGCAAGAAACTCCGCGTCACTGCCGGAGTGATCGCCAAAATGCGGACGCACCTGGCGAAGAAACTCCGCACGATCGATTTTCCCACCCTCGAGCGCTTCCTTGGCGGCGACCACCAGCCCTCGCTCGGGCAGTTCGGCGAGTCCGTTTTTTGCCATCAATTGGTGGGCCGCCACGAAGTAATCAAACTTCAGCAACACATTTCCGATATCGAACACGACCGCTTCGATTTTCATTGGCATAGAGTCAAAATCCAGTCCGCCATTTCCCGCGAAGCTCCGGGTCGGCTTTGCAAACGCGCCATGCGATGCCATCCCTGCCAGACCGCTCCATCGTCGGCCATGGCACACCGAAGCTCCCTTACCATCGCCTCCGGAGTCTCCGCGATCCGTCCGGAACCCGTATCGACGATAAGTCTCGCATTGCCTTCTTCCTGGCCCGGAACCACCTGGCTCACGATCATGGGAGATGCCAGCGCCAGGCATTCCTGCACCGTGGCTCCGCCCGCCTTGCTGATAACAATATGGCTCTCCGCAATGAGGCGCGGCAGCTGATCCGTCCATCCGTAGAGTTCCACCGGCTTCCCGGAACTCCGGATAATCGCCCGCAGCCGGCGCATCAACCGGTCATCGCGTCCCACAGTCACCGCAAGATCGATGCCCTCGATCCGCACAAGTTCCCGCAGCGCCTGCACCGCCGTGCGCTTGCCGGAATTCACCATAAAAAGCACCCGCCATTTTTCGCCCGGCGCCGGTGGATTCTTCTCCCGGAGCAACGCCTCGAATGTCGGCGGCACAGGAAACCCCGTCACCCTTAATTTATCGACAGGCACGCCATCGCGCCGCATCACCTCCGCCGTCGGCTCGTTTGCCACGAGGTAAAAATCGCTATGGCCCGCATGCCAGACGGCATTGATCGTTATGGAGTCGGTCACCACGGTGATCTGCCGGTAGGAGCGTTGCTGCACCCGATCAAAAATATGATCGAGCAGGTGATTGTAGCCAGGGTAGGTCGACACAATCACACCGGGCTGCAACTCATCGATGGCCGCCCGCAGCAAAGCCGCCGCTTTTCGCAAGACGCCCATGCGCTCGGAGACAACGGGCGATCCATGCAGCCAGCGGAAGACAAGGCTCCAGACACCGGGAAGATGATTGATTACAAAAAGATAACCGCGTTGGGAAAGACCGTTCACCCAGCCGTAGGCAAGATGGAAAATATCGAGCACTTCGACACTCAAATCAGGGTGAGCCTGCCGGAGCGCATCACGAAGATTGCGGGCCGCGGCATTGTGCCCCTCTCCAAATCCCGCTGTAAGAATGAGCACCGGCCTCAGAGCCATTTTTTTCGTTTCACGATAACCAGCGTCGTTCCCGCAATGAGCGCGGAAATCAGCCAAAAATACAGGTAGCCAAATTTCCAATCCAGCTCCGGCATATTGAAGGGACTGCTCGTATTAAAGTTCATCCCATACACACCCGCGACAAAAGTCAGCGGAATAAAGATGGTCGAGACCACGGTCAGCACACGCATGATCTCATTGGTCCGAAACCCAAGGCTGGATAGATACACGTCCATCAAACCCGCACTCAGATCGCGGTAGCTCTCTATAATGTCGATGATCTGCGTGATATGATCGTAGCAATCGCGCAGGAAAATCGTCGTCTCGGCCGTCACGCGGCCGGTATCGTCGCGCATGAGGGAATTAAGAATCTCCCGATGCGGCCATGAGGCACGGCGCACCTGCACAAGCAAGCGCTTCACCTCGTACAGCCGACGCAGCGTCGATTTGGAAGGCCGCTCCAACAACTCCTCCTCGATGTCTTCGATCGCATCGCCAAGGGATTCGAGCACGGGAAAAAACTGATCCACGATGCTGTCGATCAAAGCATAAGCAAGATAGTCCGGCCCGCGCTTGCGACCAAATCCCCGCCCCACCCGCAACCGCTGTCGAACACTCTCAAAACTATCTTCGCCATGCTCTTCCTGAATGGTGATGAGATAGTTGCTACCCAAAAACATGCTCACCTGCTCGAAGGTGAGATGCTCCTCCTTGTCGAAATACACCATCTCGCTCACGATAAAAAAGTGGTTGGCATAATGCTCCACCTTTGGACGCTGCGTAGTATTAAGCACATCCTCCAGCGCCAGGGGATGCAGGCCAAACTGCTCACCCAGCGCCCGCAACAGGTCCGTATCGCCAAGGCCGTCGATATTGATCCAGTTCACCTTGCCAGGATCGAACCTCGCCATTAACTCCCCGAACGAATCAAATTCCGACTCGAAGATCGTCTCGCTGTCATACTGGATCAACGTAATCGTCGGAACGGATCCCCCGGATTCACGCCCCGGGAGCAACGTCGCCGGCGGAGTGCCAGGCATATGGTAATTCAGCCGCATCATAAGCGGCCTCTATGAGTCAGCATCCCTGCTGCCCTGACAATCGGAAAAATGCATATATCCCGGCACCAACCCCGATTGCCTGTGTGTATCAGCCACCAGCCGCCCGACAGGCGTGAGCGGGATCTTCGAAAACCGCGTCCTCCAGGCC
>Ga0351848_1064_pt1 | contig 40086 bp, 26 predicted proteins | sample TotcelHFGM3001M6_FD_206757 | JGI IMG/M metagenome (GOLD analysis project Ga0351848, IMG submission 206757) | Enriched cells from coal bed in the Powder River Basin, Montana, United States - Total cells FGM rep1 HSBNCT.FGM.300.1.M6 ...
GATCGGTGAGATCCCGGCGCAAAGTAGCCGGAGAGACCTGGATCAAGGCTTGCAGAGCCGCAAAATTCAGCCTCCGATGCTCCCGGACAATTTTTTTGATCGCGTTATGTCGTTCTTGAGCGAACATGATTAAGTTATATCAATATAATCAATCCCACCGCTTCCCATGACAGCAGAATTTTTATCCCGCCTGGCTGCACAGTTCCCCAGTATCGCATGTCTGCGAGAGAAGGAAGACCTAATCCCCTACTCCTTCGACGGCACGGCGACCTGCCAGTCCATGCCCGAACTCGTCCTTTTCCCGCGCAGCACGGACGAGGTGGCCGGGCTGGTACAGCTGGCATCCGGGCACCGGATTCCCATTGTGACACGAGGTTCCGGCACGGGATTAAGCGGAGGCAGCCTGCCTGTGGAAGGCGGCATCGTGCTGTGCCTGGCGCAGATGGACCGCATTCTCGAAGTCGATAGCAACAACCTCACCCTCCTTGCCGAAGCCGGAGCCATCACCGCCAGCATCGCGCAAGCCGCCGAAGCCGCCGGACTTTTCTATCCGCCCGACCCCGGTTCGATGAAAATCTCCACCATTGGCGGCAACGTGGCGGAGAATTCCGGCGGACTTCGCGGCCTCAAATACGGCGTAACACGGGACTACGTGATGGGGCTCGAAGTCGTGCTGCCCAGCGGGGAAGTCCTCTTTACCGGTAATAAATGCGTCAAAGACGTGGCGGGCTACACGTTGCGCGACCTGTTCATCGGTTCGGAAGGAACGCTGGGCATCATCACTCGTGTTCTTCTCAAGCTCATCCCCAAGCCGGACGAGCGTCGCACCCTGCTGGCGATTTACGACCGCATGGAAGACGCCGCCGACACCGTCTCCGCCATCATCGCCGCCAAAATCATTCCCTGCACGCTGGAGTTTCTCGACGGCGTCACCATCAACTGCGTCGAGGACTACGCCAAAGTGGGCCTGCCTCGCGATGCGGCGGCCATCCTCCTCATGGAAACCGACGGCCACCCTGCAGCCGTCGCCGAAGAAGTCGAAAAAATGGTGAGCCTCGCGGAACAACACGGCGCACGCTCCGTGCGCGTGGCCGAGACCGCGGAACAGGCTGCGGCTCTGGCCACGGCGCGCCGCGCCGCCTTCTCATCGCTGGCCCGTGTGGCGCCCACCACCATCCTCGAAGACGCCACCGTGCCCCGCAGCGAACTGGCAAAGATGATCCGCTTCATCCAGGAAACCTCCCTCAAGCATAACCTTAAAATCGGCACCTTCGGGCACATGGGCGATGGCAATCTCCACCCCACATTCCTCACCAACGAACGCGACCACGAGGAAATGGCACGGGTCGAAAAAGCCATGCGGGAAATCTTCGACTACGCAGTGGCACTCGGCGGCACCATCACCGGAGAACACGGCGTCGGACTCGCCAAAAAGGAATTCCTTCGCGGAGCCCTGGGCGATCTGAACCTCGCCGTCATGCGCAAAATCAAAACCGCCTTCGACCCTGATGGCATTTTAAACCCGGGCAAAATTTTCGATCTCTAACCGATTTGCCATGTCCGAGCACACGTCCCTTCGCTCCATCGACTACTCCATCCTCCAGCAATGCATGCACTGCGGCATGTGCCTGCCGACATGCCCGACCTACAACGCCACCCATCTGGAAAAACACAGCCCCCGTGGCCGCATCTCCCTGATGCGCGCCATCGCCGACGGACGCATGGAGCCGACCCGGGCCTTCGGCGAGGAAATGTATTATTGCCTCGGGTGCCTCGCGTGCGAAAGCGCGTGTCCGGCCGGAGTCGAATACGCCCATCTATTTGAAGTCGCTCGCGCCGAAACCGAAAAATCCGGTGCCCTGAACAACCCACGCCGCGACCTCATTCGCGCCACGCTCCTGCGAGGCCTCTTCACCCGCCCACGCCTGCTCCGATGGATCGGAAGAGCCCTGTGGCTCTACCAAGCCAGCGGCGCACAGCACTTGTTCCGCGCACTTGGACTCAATGCCCTGCTTCCAGCCCGCCTGAGGAATCTGGAGACCCAGACGCCAACCGCACAACGCCACTTCTCCTGCGACATCATCCGGAAAGCCGAAGAGCCCACCAAGGTGCGCTACCGCGTGGGAATGCTCACCGGATGCGTGCAGGACATCGTCTTCTCCGACATCAACCGGGACACCGTGGATGTGCTTCTCGCCAACGGCTGCCAAGTGCATACCCCCCAAGTCCAGCCCTGTTGCGGATCGTTGCACGCCCATAATGGGGAAATCGAAACCGCCCGCGATCTGGCGCGGCAATTAATCGACGCCTTCGATCTCGAAAACCTCGATGCCATCCTCACCAATGCCGCAGGCTGCGGATCGCACCTCAAAACCTACGGCAGACTGCTGGCCGACGACCCCGCTTATGCATCACGCGCCTCGGCATGGTCCCAAAAACTCAAGGACATCCACGAATGGCTGGCCGTCATCGGCATTCGCAGCCCCATCCACTCTTCCATCCAGCCCCTCAAGGTCACCTACCACGAAGCCTGCCACCTCTGCCACGGACAAAAAATCACCCTCCAGCCACGGCAGGTGCTCCAGTCCATTCCAGGGCTGGAACTCGTGGAATTGCCGGAGTCCACATGGTGCTGCGGCAGCGCTGGCGTCTATAACATCACCCAGCCGGACATGGCCGCCCAATTGCAAAAGCGCAAACTCGATAACATCATCGCCACCGGCGTCCACGTCGTGGCCACCGCCAATCCCGGCTGCCATCTGCAACTGCTCAACGGCGCCGCGCACGCTGGTTACCCGCTCGAAGTCGCCCATCCCATGACTCTGCTGGCAAGAGCCTACCGCAAAGAAACCGCCCTCCGGCAAGCGTAAGCCACCAACCCCGTCCACGCACATCGCGGCAAGGGTTCGCCATTCCTTCCCCACCCGGCACGGCCTCCCGAATGGAGCAGCCCGCCGCCCTCCCGGCGAAAATTACCGATAGCTCATCTTGTTAGCCGTAAGCTGCAAGTCCTGCTGGAGCGGACGCTGCGGACGGATGCCGCTTTTTTGCAGGATTCCGTGATAGATTTTGACCGCCTCCACCGGGAGAATCTCCCCGTCCACAATCCGCCTCAATAATTCGATGAAGGCCAGCGGGTGCTCGGAGAGATTGATCTTTCTGCCAAAGAGCGCCACTCGCGCTCCATGCTTGTGCGCGTCATGGATAAGCTGGAACGCATCCAGCGTGGTGCCGGAACTCCCTCCCAAAATCCCCACGATCAATCTGGAATCGTAAGCGACCAGCTCCTCCAGCGGCCCCGGCCCATTGTAAGGAATCTTCAGAAAAACCGGCCGCCCGGAGTCAGTCACCCCGGCAAGCGTACGAATAATGTGGTCGTTCAGAAATCCGGCCACCTTCTTGTCAGAAATGCCGGGATTCACATTCGGGTTAAAAACCTCGAGGAAATAGCGGAAGCGCTTGCGTTCGGCCTCCATCCGAAAATCATGAAAATCGCTCAACGCCTTGTAATCCCAATCGATATTGTTCGTAAACGTGATGGAGTACAATCCCAGATCGGCTCCCGTGAATGGACGGGAGCAATCTTCCGTCAGCCGGCCATACTTGATGTGTTCGATCGTCGCGGTCCGAAACGCACGCGAGGGGTGATCGGTCGGATATTTTCCTCCACGCACCGCCCAGACATCGGAGGTATCATTGGCCCGTGCAGCCGGCGTAATGGCGGAATCCACAAACAGCCCTTCCTTGATGGCAAGGCGTTCGAGGTTCGATGCGGAAAGCAGCACGATGTCCACAATGTCCTGCCGGATCACTGCGCGGATCTGCTCCAGATATTGATCCAGCGTTTTCCAACACCCTTCGGACTCGTTATACCCATGCCGGCACGAACCCGTTTGCGGCCCAGGGGCTGTAATACCAAAAGCCATATCCGCATCCTTCGCGTCCGCGATAATAAAGTCCTTCGCGGTCGCCTGCCCTGCATGCATGCGGTTGAGTTTTTCGTCGAGGCGTTTCAGGCGGGTGGTTTCCATGGCTAAAATAACGAACGTGCCAGAACAGGCCGTTTAAATAGATTTGATTGTTTATGATTATTTGAAATCAAAATAATCATCGTCAACATAAATCTTCCCTGTCCGATGGTTTTAGAGGGTGGCGCGGGACGCTGCTGGTTACTTTGCCACCGGCTCCACATAAGCGGGGTTCGGCCCGGGCACAACCGCGTGGGTTTCCTGGAGGAAGTCCTCAATGCGAGCATCCAGCTTTTTTACCAGATCCGGATGGGCGGCGCTGACATCCCGGCTCTCGCCAGCGTCGGTCTGGAGATTATAAAGCTCATAGCGCGGAGCCTGCGCCGGACCATCGTGAAGGAAGCGGATCAACTTCCAGTCACCCTGCCGCACCGAGGCTGCGGGAACCTGGCCGGTGTGCGGGATATGATGCGGCAGAAAATCAAAGATTTCGGCGCGAAAACTTTTGGCCGTTCCTTCGAGCACCGGCAGAAAGCTGCGGCCGTCCATGATCTGGTGTTCCGGCAGTTTCGCCCCCGCCGCGGCGGCCAGCGTGGGATAAAAATCCATGCTCTGGATCATCGCGCTGGTTTTTGTGCCGGGCTTGACCACACCGGGCCAGACGACGACGCAGGGCACCCGGGTGCCACCTTCGTACGTGGTCGCCTTGCCGCCGCGCAATGGCGCATTGCTCGTGGACGGAATATCTTCATAAGTTTTGGCCAGATCGTCAGCGGACTCGTTCAGAACTTTCGCCGGCCAATTGACACCGCCATTGTCGGAGAAAAAAACGATCAGGGTCTTGTCCATGACTCCGGCGCCCTCAAGCCCTTTCACCAACGTGCCCACCGCATCATCCAGGCTATGCACCATCGCTGCGTAGACCGGGTTGTGTTGCGGCAGGGTCTCGTCCATCGACTCCCGGCAGCGCTCCACCAGAGAGGGCTTGGCGTTGTACTTCGAATGCACGGAAAACGCCCAGTAATTGAGAAAAAACGGATGCTCCTTGTTGGCGTCAATGAACTTCACGGCCTCCGCCGCCATGCGGTCTTCGATATGCTCGCCCGACTTTTCCGGGAAATTCCCGAACCCGTATGGAGCCAGGTATCCACGCGGCAAACCGGGCGAAGGTGTATGCGGCACGTCCATGTCGAAGCCCTGCTCCAGCGGGCTGTATGGCTCGGGGCCGAGGTGCCATTTTCCGAAGTGGCCGGTCACATACCCGCCGGCTTTGAGCACTTCCGCCAGCGTAATAATCTTGGTGTCGAGGCGGGTGGCGGAAACAGCATCCAAACACTTGGCGTCTGACGGGGCGGTTCGCGCAACGCTTTCTTTCAAAGAAACCTCGGGCAGATGGCACATCGGCATGGTGATGCCAAGGCGTGCGGGATATTGCCCGCTCATGATGCTTGCACGGGTGGGCGAGCATGTGGCGTTGGCGGTATAGGCCTGGGTAAAGATCATCCCGCGCTTCGCGAGGGCGTCGATGTTCGGCGTCTGGTAATAGGAACTCCCAAAAACGCCGATATCCCTCCAGCCGAGGTCGTCGGCCATAATGAAGACGATATTCGGCTTTGCTGGCGCCGCGGACGCGGACGGAATCGCTGCAGCGAGAATCAATAAGGCCAGTGTTGCACCAGACCACACGCACTGGGATGGAGAATTTTTCATCGGTTTGGGATGGCGGGCAAGCCCGCTTTCAAAAGATTACCCGCCCGGTTGGCAAGCCGCCTTATGGGGCCCATCCGCCTCTTCGGGCTACAGCCCGGAAAGAACACATTCACACATGGCCGCCCTTCAACACCATGCCCCCTATCAGGGGAAATAGTTTCCTTCACTCGGCCGCCGGGCGCATTGCCTGCTCCTTTATTTTGACGGCTGTATTTTTTCAAAATCGGAGTCGTTAACCCATCCGGCCTGGATTTTTTCGCCCTTCATAAAGCGTTCGTAGAAATGCTGGATTGAGGAATCGGCGTATGGCTCAGCCTCGAATACTTCTCCATTGCCGGACATGCGCGGGTCGCCCTGTTGCTTGAGTTCCCGGGAAAGTTGCCTCCACAGCGCTTCCTTGCGCTCCAGGTATTCGGGATTGATTGCGAGATTTTTCAGGCAATCAGGATCTTTGCGAATGTCGTAAAGCTCCTCTCCCGCACGCTTGCCAAAACACAGCTCCCAGCAAGGATCGTCCGTGTCTTTACGGTGGGCATTCAAAATGTCGGTCTTGGTCGCTCCCCCATCGGTGTTGAGATAACCGGTCTCCGGATTTCCCGCGGGCCAGCGCGAAGGCTCGAAATTGCGGATGTACAGCCAGCCATCCTTGACGATGCCGCGTATGGGATAGCCCCAATCGTGCGGACGCCCGACATCGTGGCGTTCCTTGCCGATCAGGACATGGTCGCGACCGGATGCCGCCCGGGCGGCGACGCCTTCCTCGGAATCAAAAATATCCCGGAGACTGCGTCCCGGAGACGCCGCCATACCCGTCTTCCCCCACGGCACATTCGCGGCGTCGATAAACGTCGGGGCAAAATCAATAAAGCTCACGTAATCCTTCGCCACCCGCCCGGGAGTACGGATGCCCTGTTTCCACATGATGGCCAGCGGCAGGTGGTTCGCCATTTCGTAGGCATTGCCCTTGACGCGGGGAAACGGCATGCCGTTATCCGCAGTCACCACCACCAGCGTATTGGCGAGCTGCCCGCGCTTTTCCAGCTCGTCCAGCATGCGCCCAAGATGCCGGTCGAAATGCTCCACTTCGAACGCATAATCGAGCAGATCCGTGCGAACGGTCTCGTTGTCCGGCCAGAAACCCGGCACGCGGTCGATGTCGGCGGGCTGCTTTCCGCCCTTGGCAATACCACTGCCGTATTCATAAGGGCGATGAGGCTCCCAGCCACCATACCAGAAACACCACGGCTTGCCGGCCGGCGCGGCGTCGAGAAACTCGGTGAAATTAGCAAAATAGTCATTCGCGCTGATTTCTCGCGTCGGCGGCGGTGCCGTTCGCATCTCGAAGGGGGTCCCGGTCATCCGGCGCGTTTCCCCATCCGCATCCACCGCCACTCCGGGAGCCCATCCCTTGCCCGTCGTACCAACGAAATAGCCATTATCCGCCAGCGCTTCGGCATAGGTCTTGAACTCCGGAGGGAAAAAACCTCCGTGATTGGCCGCAGCCTTGAGCTGCCAGGAATTCCGCCCCGTCAGGATGCACGCACGCGACGGAGCGCACTTGGCGTTGGGCGTGTATGCGTTGGCAAATAAAATCCCCTCCCGCGCCACACGATCAAAAGCTGGCGTCGCCACCCATTTGCACCCATAGGCTCCGGCATACGGATACGACCAGTCATCGGCAATTGCGAAGAGGATATTGGGCGGCTCCACATCCGTCGCGGCAAACAAGCCGCTGCCCAGACTCAGCATTCCCAATACCGGCAGCAGCAAGACTTTCATGCCCCGCATGTCGCTCCCTCACTGAAACCAGGGATTGTCCGGAGTGTCATTGCCGAGAGCATCCTTCGCTTAGTCGAAGGATAACACGAGCGAAGGACCTCTTTCCGGAATATCCAGCATGCCCGGCCCCCAGAAATTATAGGAATTTTGCAGATCGTCGGTAATGTCGAGCGACTCATGGTCGGCCATCTCCAGCCGGAACGCGGCGACAGGCTGCTCGCTGCGCTGGTAATCCGTCTGGATCATTGATGTCACATCGAGTTCGAGAAATCCGGGAACCCGGCTGTCCGGCCCGCAAAGCGGGACGTTTTGCGAGAAGGTGGCGTCATCTCCAAAATGGGAAGTCTGAAGGCCATGATTGCGCCCATCCGAAGTCCATGCCTCGTCCGGCCATTCCGGGGCGTGAAAAAGAAAAGCTGGCGGCATCGGCTTGTCCGCGACCTCGTGAAGGACCTGCCCCAGGAACAAGCGCAGCGTGGCATGCTTCAGTGCTCTGCCTTCAGCGGGAGGAAGACGAAACAAAAGAAAATACTTCACCACGCACCCCGCTGTTTCCCCCTGTCTCCAATCTCCCACATGCATCGGGAAGGATTTGTCATCCATCCGGCAAACCCCGCTCTGCGCGCCGAAAGGCTCCCCGGAATTCTCCAGATCGCAAATGTAATAGGACGCTATTTGTTCGGGAGCTTCCATCAAATTCAGCCCAACTTCGTCAGCTATGGCCAAGCCGGAAAAACAAATCAGGACGGCAAGACAGGGGCGAAATAATGATTTTGGAGGCATCCGATAATGAAAATTAAGTATAAGATACTATTTATTCCGTGAAGGAAACAGAGCTATCCAAGCATTATGTGCAGGGACTCCAATTTGTGTTGGCGGCACCGATGAAGCTGTTTGTCACAGCCTTGCGGCCTTGACTTCGACACGCATCACGCCAAGTGCACATAAGTGACGGCTCCCAAGCGGGAGCGCCAGTGATGGAGAGGGCCAGCAATACCGCCAATTTATGGGCATTCACGATTGGCGTAGGATTTCACGGTTTGGTTTGAACCAAGAACCAAACAAGCGCAGCCGGGCATAGCGTATTTTTCCTATTTCAGAATAGGATTTGGTTTAAGTTATCAGTTCCCGCTAAGTTCGATAACATCATCGAATGAGAGTTTAATCACCGTCATCAACGGGTCGGGAGATTTGGGAGTCTTGATGACATAGTATCCGGGCCAGCGACCGTTGCCAGGCAGGCGGCGAAAATCCAGATCCTCTCCAGTGGAGAGCACTTCCGCCTTACGGATTTTGCTGACAATTCCACGCACGATCATGGAGTCGTTCGGCTGCCCATCCACAAAAAGATACAGAGCCTTGCCATCGGGCGCGACTGTGGTCGGCCCAAAGAAACGAAGAAAAGAAAAACCGAACTCTTCTCCCCCGAATGTCGGATAAATTGCCTCCGCGTTGCGCTGGATCCACTCGCCCATTCTCAGGAGTTGTTTGACTTCGTTTTCAGGAAGGGTGCCATCGGCCTTAGGCCCGATATTCAACAGTAAATTGCCTCCGCGTCCGATCATTTCGCTGAATATTTTGACGAGCAGCTCGGCATTTTTATCCTGCTTATCCGTCGCCACATAGCTCCAGGTGTCGCTGGAGGTCAGGCAAAGTTCCCAAGGTCCCGTCGGGGTCGTGAGAGGCATTACTGTTTCCGGCGTAGTGTAGGTGATCGTGCCGGGAAACTTTTGCACCATGCGACCGAAGATGACATTCGGATCGTTCTTGAGGAGCAAATCCACATAACTCGGGGCGTTCCATTGCTCGCTTGTTCGCTCCCAGCAACCATCGAACCACCAGATGGCCGGCTTGTATTGAAGGAGTTCCTTAATCTGAATGTCCCGATACTTAAGAAAGCGCGCCCAGCGCTCCGGCTCCTCCTTCTCGCTGTAGGAAAGTGGGAAGGTCTGGGCGTTCCGGTTTTCTGCCGCTTGATTCGGCGGAGGGGGCATCGAGGCGTAGTCTGGGTTTCCCCAATCCGCATCAGAAAAATAGAAACCAATTTTGAGCCCCTCTTTGCGCATGGCGGCAACCCACGGCGCAAGCAGGTCGCGCTTCACTCCTCCTTGATCCACCACATCCACTCCTCCAGGAGCCTTGGTATCCCACAACGCCACGCCATCGTGGTGTTTGGTGGTAAGGATCGTGTATTTGGCGCCAGCCTTCCGGAAGATTTCCGCCCACGCTGACGGATCGTAATTTTCCGCATGCCATCGAGGCAACTGCGTATAATAGACCTTCGCATCAAGAAGACCTGGCGTCGGCGGATGATTGATGCAGTTCGATACTGCCGTGCAGTCCACGGACCAGATTCCCCAGTGCAGAAAAATCCCCAACTTGGCGGTTTCAAACCACTCCAGTTTGGGGTCCCGTTCGGGGATTTGAATGGGAACCCCGTGTTCCGGATTATCATGTCCGTATTTCGGCGGTGCACCGTCGGATTTCGTCGCTTGAACCGGCGGCTCGTCGTTGCCCCCGGGCCGAAGCGCATCGAATGCCAGAATCAGTGTGGGAACTCTGTCTGATGGGGACATCTCGCCCGCACCATAGAAAATATAGGCATTCATCAGCTTGTCCCCAATATCGAGAGCCTGCTGGCCGGAAATCTCCATGCGGAATGCCGCTACGGGAATCGGATTCCGCCGATAATCCTCCTGAATCATCGAAGTAACGTCGATGTCGATAGAGCCTGGCGCGGCATCGGATTCACAAAGAACTGTCTTCTCCGAGAAAATTTCATTGTCGCCAAAATGCCATGTCTGGAGGCCGTGCCATTGGGTATCCGAAGCCCAGCTTTCATCCGGCCATTCCTTTGCGTGAAGGAGCGAAACCGAGGGTAACCGCGCATCCGTCGCCTCATGCCGAACCTCGCCGAGAAAGAGGCGCAATGTGGCATGCAGAAGTTTGTTTCCGGAAAGAGGCGGCAGATGGAACAGCAAAAAGGACTTGCGCACGCGTTCCTCGCCGTTCGGATTGGTTACATCTCCGATTTGCAATGCCCCGCTTTGAGGTGCAATCCTCCCTTGCGGCTCGCCATCCACCTCTCCTGCATTGCTGGTATCGTCAATATCGTAGGCGGCAACACTGCCGGACGCTTCCACCGGGTTCAGATGGATCTCCTCATCGGCCCGGGCACTGAGAGGGAGCATGACAATGGCTGCAAGGCTGAGGGCAATGTATCTCATGGAAAAATTATGGCCGATACCCACACAAAGTGACGGCATGAAAGCACTCGGACTGGGACAGGGACCATTGTTGTTCATTCGTTTCGCTCTATTCAAAGGAAAGCATAAGCGTGGGGGATTTTTCCGGAGCGGCCAATGCATCGGGACCCCAGAAATTATAGGAATTTTGCAGCTCGTCGGTGATGTCGAACTGCTCATGATCTCCCAGCTCCATCCGGAACACGGCCACGGGCTCGGGACTCCTCTGGTAGTCCGCCTCAATCATGCCGGTCACATCGAGTTCAATGATGCCGGGATTGTCGTCCGTGCTGCAAAGTGGAATTTTCTCCGAAAACGTCTCCTCATCTCCAAAACTCAAAGTCTGGAGGCCGTGAAAAATGGAGTCGTCCGCCCAACTCCCATCCGGCCAGTCTCCCGCATGAAAGAGCCATGCAGGAGACATTGGCCCGGCGGCATCATGCCGAATCTGGCTCAAAAACAACCGCAACGCCGCGTGTGTGAGTTTTCTCCCGTCCAGAGGCGGCAGATGAAACAAAAGGAAATACTTGACCATATATCCCGCACCTCCCTCTCCACCCCAATCTCCCACATGCATCGGCCAGCCCCTTTCATCAATGCTGAGAATCCGGTCTTGCCCGCCCATAATCTCGCCCGAGTTCTCTTTGTCGGCCATATAATACGTACCCACTCGATCGGGTGTTTCCATCAAATTCAACTCGACTTCGCCAGCCACGGCGGCTCTGAAAAAACAAATCAGGACGGCAAGACAGGGGAAAAACAATAATTTTGGAGGCATCCGATAATGAAGGTTAAATATAAGTCATTCCTATTAGGTGACGGAAACGGATCGCACGCCAAGACGTGCGATCCGTTAGTTTCCGATCCCCTCGCACCGAGGACAAGCTCTTAGTCATGCTAACTTCCGGACTCGGCGGCGGAAAATTGCCAATACCGCAAGTCCCGCCCCAAGGAAAGCCCATGTCGCAGGCTCCGGAACGGCCGTGACCTCAAGCAGGCCCGTAGTTTGCGTGAAGGTGTAGGTGATTCCACCATTCACATTCGACCAAACCCCGGCATTCTCGGTGAAGCCGGTCACGCTGAAATTCACTCCATAGCTCTCGCTGAGCGTCCCTACATCCACGATATTCCAGCTATTGCCAAGGCCTGTTCCGGCTCCGCTCAGATCAAAGACGAACGCGCCATCCAGAAACACCGTTCCCGCTCCGGTGATTTGGTTATTGACCCCGCTCGCCCCAATGGTGAAGGCCGTCTGCGCTCCCCCCGTAAGGGCAAGCGTACCATCGGAAACGGTCGTATTCCCCGTGTAAGAATTCGCGCCGATAAAGATCCACTTGCCCGTACCGGTCTTATTGATCGAGGTTGCCCCCGTCCCGTTATCTCCAATCGTTCCGGTGAATGTGTTGTTAAGCGTGCTGCTGCCGCCAAAGGTGAAAGTGCGTGCCGTGTTCGTTCCCGTGAGGGTGGCGGAACCCTGAATATCCACAACGCCCAATCCGGTTCCCGAAGCATCAATGCCGCCGCCGTTTGCGGTGACGGTAAAGTTCCTGTCCGTGGTGCCGGAGGTTCCTCCATCTACGCCGATGTAGCGCAGCGTGCCGCCGTCGAAGACGAGGTTGGCGGCGTCATTGGTCGCGTGGCCGATGCCACTCAGACCGCCCAGCGCTCCGCCATTGCCGATGTTGTCCACCTGAAGAACACCTCCACTGATTGTCGTGGCACCAGTATAAGTATTGTTCGCCGAAAGATACAGCGTGCCGGCTCCCGACTTGGTGAGAGTTCCGTTTTCGCCGGCCTTGTCCACAATGTTCACCGTGGACTGCTCCGTGATGGTCTGCCCGCTGCTCGCGTCGAACGCGTGAGTCCCCGTGCCAGCCAGAGTGATCACCAGATTGGTGGCAGAGGATCCTTTGCTGATCGCGAGATTACCACCAGAGGTGTTCGCTATTGTTCCATTGTTCCAGTTGAACTGACTGGTCCCAACACTTGATCCTTTGTTGATGGTAGTAGCAGTCAAAGTTCCTGCGTCCAAATTGAAGACGTCCGTGCCAGTGCTATTCAGCGTCACTGTCGGGGTGGTCAAGCTTCCTCCACTTAGATTGAGTGTATGCGTACCTCCCGTTGCCGACGCGCCAACAAAGACACGGCTAGCCACGGTGTAGGATTGGCCGGAGCCGATCGTGAGATCTGCACTTTGAGCACCCCCAGCATTTCCAACATCCAGCTGGTCAACCGCCACGCTGGCGGCATTGATCGTGACACCCGTTGCCTGGAGTCTGATCAACGAGGTGCCTGCACCGGCATCCGTTATCGCCCCGGCACCGCCATTGAGCGTGAGCGCGCCTGCCGCAGCAAACCGGAGTTCCGTGCCTGCCGTTCCCTCAAAGGAGAGACCCGACGCGGTGACGGTGCTGGCACCATTCCACTGCATCCACGCGAGGGTTGAACCGCTGCTGTCAATCGTGATCGCGTTATTGACCGCCAGTGGGGAGCCAGAAAGCAGCACATACGAAAACGCAGCCGCAGGTGCCTGGATACTCAGGCTGTTGATGGTATAGGAGGCGTCCACATTGGCATAGCCGCTCATTCCGGGGATGACCACGTCTTCACTGGAGACAGGGGTGTGGCCAAGCGACCATTGCGTGCCGGGGCTCCAATTGGTGTTACCGGCACCGATGAAGGTATTTGTCGCAGCCAGACTCGTGGCGAAGGGCGAAAGCGCCATGCCAAGCATGAGCGCAAAAAGGGAAGGGGCGGTCTTTTTCATGGTTCGTTCAGGGAGTTTCAACAAGGGTTGTTAAATCGATGTTTCCAGTGATTTTTGAATTGTTTATGCGGACGCATCCGGATCCGCAACATTAAAATTCCTTTTTCGGTTTTTAAAAAAAGAAACCGCTCAGTTAACGGCTTAATTTTATTAATAAATTCCAATAAGAATCTTAAATTTCCGTCTAGATCTACTCTGTCGACAGCCGTTGAAAGCACGGGTTGCAAAAACCGAACGGACAGTCAAAAACGATCGCCCTTCTCAAAACTTCGTTTCGAAATGGCGAAATCATCGATCTCGCGCCCCCCCCCTATGAATGAACCTTTCGATAAGGAGCCTTTGAATCGCGACAATGAAAGCGCGTCTTCACTGGAAGATGAAAAATAGAGCCGTACCCCCTCTTACCGCATGTTCTTACTGTCTGTAATATCGGTACAGCCTATTTTCCCGCGGAATTTTGGATGATTACATCAACATTGGATCAAGCCCCGTCACATTCCTTTGTGGAGGATTATTTCTGCGGCCAATATCCGCCACCGCCCCGTCCGGGGAAAAATCAGTATTTGCCGTTCAGCGTTATGGGCGGGAAATCGTCCGTGCGGAAGGGAGACGCCGGTAATCCGGCTCCGTTATATAGATTGCAGGTCGGATTACTTGCCCAGGCGTAGCGCACGGCGACGGGTGCGGGCACCTTGTCCGACCATACAATTACGGTATCGCCATCGATCTTTGCATCAGCCCAGAGCCACTTCCGATCTGCGCCACAAATGGCAAATCCTTCGAGTTCACTATTCGGACTGTTGGGAACAAGCGGCGCGATGGCGTTGGTATCCGAACGAACGACATACGTATCGGGCAATGGCCTGGCAATCAGGCCGCCATCGGCATGGGTAAATTTAACGAGAATCTTCCCACTCTCCACCTGCATGGACTCATAAGTCGGGCCGGAATAGGGAATATCCCGTCCGTAGTCCCTGGCCAGCGCGATTTTCGCCAGACGCTCGCCGACATCCTTCTTGTTTCGGGGGTGAATGAACCCGGCCTCGCCGATGTCGATAAGGACGGCCTGGCCGGTGTTGGGAACCCGCAATGACATGGATTGCGCCTCCCGGAGCTCCGGCCAGGCAGTTTCATCGGGCTGCGGATTTTTTTCCTGAAAGTTGGCCAGCTGGCAGAAATAGAAGGGAAATGCCCCCTGGTTCCATTGTTTGCGCCAGTCCTCGATCACCAGCGGAAAGGCGTCGCGGTATTGGTAGGCACGCCCGGCATTGGATTCCCCCTGGTACCAGATCACGCCGGTAATGGCGTAAGGCAGGATGGGGTGAATCATGCCGTTGAAAAGGGAGCAGGCCACGTTTTGCGGCATGGGCGGATTCATCGGCGGCTCGGGAGCCTCGGCAACCGTCTGCGCGTCGAGAGACGGGAACTCATATTCCGCCCTGGCCACCCATCCGTTATTGAGGACTTTTGTATCCGCCCGCGGAACTCCGGTGAAGAGGGCGGGGCCGGCCGGCTCATAAAGACGGATGGCGAGAATATTCCGGCCCTGGCGGATCTCGCTGGCCGGAATGCTGTAGGGCCCGTAACACCGAATGGAACCCTTGCCCGGGAAATCCCGGCAGGTGGTCTGCTTGAGGAGGCGCCCATTCCAATAGACACTGTCGTATCCATCAATGGGAAGGAACAGCGTGAGAAATTGCATGCCCTTGGTTGGGACATCCACATCACTCCGGAGCCAGACCGCCCCCGTCCTGGGAAGACCCGGAGCCACAACCGGCCCGGGGAGTTTCACGGGAAACCACCCTTTGGTGGAAACGTCCATGCCAGCATAAGCAGCCGCATCGGCCACCGGCTTGTCCTCCCGTCCGTTTTTCTGAATCCATGCCTCCATTCCTTCCACAAAGGCCTGCTTTTTTTGGGGATACTCCTCCAAAGTCTTCCGGAGACGGTCGCGGGTGGCCTTAAGGTCAGGCATGCTGTCAATGGCCTCCCCGCTTGTCCATGCTTCGGAATGGGTGCCCCCATAGTTATCATTAATAATGCCGACCGGGACCTTAAGCTCCTTCTGAATGGCCTTGCCAAAGTAGTAGCCGACTGCGGTAAAGCCTCCGCTGGTTTGCGGGCTCGCGGCAACCCACGAGCCTTTGCAATCCTCCGCCGGACTTTCGGAAGCCGCCTTTTGCACCAAAAACTGCCGGAGCATGGAATTGGCGGAGCTGGCAATTTCCTCCGGAGCCCCGATCGTACTGCCCAGTGTCCACTCCATATTGGACTGCCCGCCAGCCACCCAGACTTCGCCGACGAGCACATCGGCAACAACTACCTTGTTTTTACCCTCGACCGTCATGTCAAACGGACCGGGAGCGGAATTCTGAAGATCGAGCCGCACCATCCAACGCCCGTCATCGCCAGCTTTGGCTTTGAGTGTCTGCCCGTTGAGGGTCAACTCAACCTCCTCACCCGGATCCGCCCAGCCCCAAATCGGCACCTCGGCGGTTCTTTTCAAGACCATGTGATTGGAAATAATGGCCGGCAGCCGAACATCCGCCCATGCACAACTGGCTGAAAGGGCAACGGAGATCGTAAACGCGAGAAACGAGGGAACCTTCACAACGGAATAGCACATCATGAGAATTCGTTGAGCAAGTGATTAAATCACTTCTTTGCATAAGCATCCTGCGGTGTGAGAGCACGCTCGAGCAGGCTCTCGAAAACGATCATTTCTCCGTTGACCTACAACCCATATTTGCTATCGCACGCAATCCGGGCTGGCACGGATTGCGAAACCTCATCGAGCTCCATTTGTTTCCGCAAGCAAACCCAGGCGTTGCTGCTCCCTTCCCTCGGCAGTCCGATCCACTGCGCCCGCCAGGAGACGGCTGCGTTTGAAGCAGGGAAGCCTTTCGCGGACTGGCAGGACTCGAGCGCTCTCGCCGATGCCGCACAGACATTGACACTCAGGATCACGCCGCAAAGAGCGATCGCATTTTCAAGTAACTTTTGCGGAAATCTCAGATCCGGGAGTGGTCACGGGCGCATTCTGGCCTCACGGATCGCGCAAATCCATCACCACGTCAGCATGATCCGGATTGGTGTTTAAATTTTTGATTTTGACGCCCTCCGCACCTTCTTCGACTGAGGGATCGATCTGAATGACCGTCGGACGATTTTTCTCCGGATCGGAAACGGCAAGATCTTCGATCGTCACGCCCTGTGCATTGGTGAGTTTTATGAAAGGTTGTTTGCTCTTAAATTCGGATCCGGCCTCAATTTCGATCTGATTGTTACGAATTAAAATACCCTGCGCCGCTCCGATGGAAATCGCGACTCCCGGCGGATTGATAAAGCGATTTCCCTCGATCGTAATATCCCGCAGCGATCGGCTTTGTGCCAGTTGATGGCCCAGACGGAAGGCTTGAATAAGAATCTTAGGATCGCGACTCCCGCCGGTGAAGGTGTTGTCGCGAATCGTGATACTCCATGGGATCGGTCCCTCGGGCCAATCCGGCGCGTTGGCCAGCATGATGTCGTCGGATGAGGGATCGGTGTAGGCATTGCTCTCGACAAGACCATCACCCGCACGCAACAAAGTCCCGCGTCCCCGGAACCTCCCGAACTGGTTATTCCGGATCACATACCCCGCCCCGCAACGCGTCAGGTTGTAACTCGTATCGGCACTTAGGTGATCCTCACCAGCGACCATTCCCTGGACCGGTTCCGCGAGGATGATTTTTTGTTTGTCGATCTGGGACTTAATTTGAGTCACCGTCGTTTCGCCCCGCACCTGCCCGCTCTGCGGATTCAGGATCTGGAGGCGATCCCCCAATTTCATCGCGACACCACCACTAACGATCAATTCCACAGGCGAGCGGACTTCGCGGACAATCGTGGCCCGCGAATAGAGATTAATTCCATCATCAGCCATCCCATCGAACGAACAGTCCTCAATAAGCGGCCCTTTGATGTTATTCTGGCAGTGAATGCCGTCGGCATCGGTCGAAATGAGCCGATCGGCGCCCGGCTTGAAGCACACCCGCAGACCGCGCACAATTAACCCATCACTGCCTATGGAAAAAACAGAACCGGTCGGACTGCTGTAAACCATGTTGTCCTCGATCGTGCAGTCGCTGGATTCCTCCACACGAAAGACCGCTCCACCGCCGCGAGCTAATTGCACAAAATAGTCACCGGGAATCATAAAGCGCTGTTTGGATTCCTCACCCTGCGCGACTTTCAATCGCCACACCCCTCCCTCCAGTGGGGTAAAGACACCCATGAGCACAAAATCGGGCACCCCTGGTTTAAGCCAGCGCGTTTGGTAATCCATAATCATCCCCCAACGTTCATATTTAGCTGTATTCAGCGCGAACATTGGCTCACCGAGAGAGGGGTACCCAGAATCCGTCTTCATATCAAAAGTCCCCGCCTTGGAATCAACCGCCACAATTTTTCCCTGTGTAAAAGGAAGCGGATCGTAATCCACGGTAAAGCCACGAATCGTTGTCTTCTCGCACTGCTTCAACAGGAAGGTCGAAGAACGTGGCGCGGCGATAATCAACTCCGTCTTGCCCGGCTCTCCACATACAGTCAGCCCCCGGGCGTTGAAGATCGGCAGGCAGCTATCTTCCCCTTCGACAGGCAGCAGATACCACGATCCAGCCCCCACCTGAAGCACCCCCCCTGGCCCGGCGGCGATCGCGGCGGCAATGGCCTTGCGAAAAGCCGGACCGGCATCGCTCCGGCCATCGGCGACGGCTCCGAAATCAGCCACGTTGAATGTGCGACTCTCGCTCTTGCACGCTCCCAGAGGCAGCAGAGAGACGAAAAAATACAGTAACGCAAAATGTTTTGCCAGAGGCGATCGGCCTGCACCAATAAGGGGAACGCTTGAGTTGGAGTTCATAAAAAGTTTCTCGGATTTACGGTTCGAGTCTCGCCATTAACACGAATCTGCACTTCGCACGGCGCGATCGCATATCGAGTTCGCGTCGGTGGTCAAAGACCTTCATTTTCGTTTGTTCACCATTTTCGATTTCCGCGATTTGGAGATGCACAGGTGAGTGGAATTTCATAAACACGTCACCGAATGCCTGACTGGATCCGGTGTTTTTTTCCACCACCGATCCAGAGACTGGACTCGTTAAACTGGATATGTCCGCACTGAACGCCATTGAAGAAAAGGGGGCCATCCATTTAACATTTCAATTCACACAACCCGCCACACTAAAGGCGGGTGGCAAGCAATCCTTTAATCAAGTCCGCAGCCACCCAGTGGATCACGGAGCTGAGGGAGTCACCATTACCGCCTTGGAAAAATGCTCCCCTTGCTGACTCGGATTCACCGTGTTACCGGCGATCTCCACGCGAGCGCAATCCAGCACCCGGATGGCACTGCTTCCAAAGGGTCGACTGCCCTGGCGGCACGCATCCTCGATCACATTATCCCGGATGGTCAGCCCGTCCACGCCAACGACGAAGATGGCGCTTTCATTCGTGCCGAGGATGCGATTGTTCGCGAACACCACGTCGCGATGCACGCCAGGCTTCGACGGATAGGCAAAGTCTTTCAAATACGCCAAGGCACACAGGCTTCCCTCGGCAGCGGCGGCGCCATAATTGCAATTCTTAAAAAGATTGTTCCGCACCACGACATTGCGCGTGCCGATGCTCTCGAAAAAATGGACCACCTCGGTCAGCACCAGCACACCCGCCGAGGTGCAATCTTGAAAGACGCAGTCCTCGATGATCGCATCCCGCGTCTGGCAAAGCACACCCCTCGCACGGTTCGCACGAACCGTGCAACGCCGCATGCGCAACACCGGAGCACGTGAGGCATTTCCCAGCACATCCCCCTCGCGCAGATCCGTCGGCAGCGCCTCCTCGAATGTCACCCGATGCAGATGCTCCTCTCCCGGCTCCAGAACGGCCTGCCGCACTTTGCCGGAAGCAAAGGGATCGAGCGTGTCCACATGGCTCATCTCCAGAGTGTCGCCAGGATCAGGCAAATCGACCATCTTCAAGTTGTGCTGGGCAAGCACGGTGTGATCATCCAGCCGCTTGCGAATACTTAGATAAAGCCCGCTCTTGATGTTCGCGCCATCGTCCCCCATTCCCTCGAAGGTGCAGTCTTCGAGCAGCACGGTGCCCTTGCAGCCGCCGAAATGCGATCCGTCGGCCGTCGCCGACATGGGCCGCCGCGAACCCGGGCGCTTGATTACGTTGAAATTCTTAAGCGTCACGTTCTCACAAACACTCGCCACCAGCCCCATCCCCGGCACGGTGTACACGGTGCAGTCGTTTACCTCCACGTCCGAGCAGCGCCTGAACTCAAGAGCCTGCGATCCATAGACCTGGTGACGCAACACCATGAGATGTCCCACGGGCACATTTAGATTTCGGCTTAAATGCACGCGGAGCATTTGCGGACCCAGCAACTCCGTGTGCTCCACGCCCCCATAAATATCGAGCCCATTTGGCATGGGCAGGCGCGTCTCCGGATCGTAATCCATAAACGCCGGCACCGCTTCGCCACCCACCACCGGGTATTCTGGCTCCACCGCCACATCAAAGTAGCGCGCCGTGCTTGCCGTCACCATGCCCACGGAAAATGCAGGACGGGGGCTGTCGAAACTCAATCCCCGCACGCTAACGTTGCGGCAGCCATCAAACAAAAAGAGACCCGTAACTCCTGAGACGAGCAGCTCCGCCCCCGTACCCTCGATCTCCAGCCCATCCAGCTTGCTAAAGGGAAACAGCACACTGGGACTCTTCGGGTTGCCGCCCGCCGTCAGGTGATAGCGCCCCGGGGGGATGAGCAGCCGTCGCACGCTGCCAGACTGGATTTCATCCACCGCAGCAACAAAGGCCTGCGTATCATCACCGTCGTCGTCCGGCCTCGCTCCAAACTGGGTCACATCCACAGCCTTGCTGGCAGCAGGTGGAACTTCCGCCCATGCACAAGTGGCTGAAACGATGGCAACCACGGTTATCTGGAAATAAGAGGGCATTTTTATCTCAAAGTTTTTTGGATTTTACAATTTGGGTCTCTCCGTTGACGCGGACTTTCACATCCTGTGGTTCATTGGAGACAATCCGGTAATTGGTGACTTTGCCATCCTTCCATTCGATATCCACGGTGAATCCGCCGCGGGCGCGCAACCCTTCCACACTGCCCTCGGCCCAGGCCTTTGGCAATGCGGGCAGGAGCTCAATCTCGCCAGCCTGGGACTGGAGCAGCATCTCGCAGACGGCGGCGGTATAACCAAAATTACCGTCGATCTGGAAGGGCGGATGGGCATTGAAGAGATTGGAGTACACGCCGCCGCCGTCATCATAGTTGGTGCGGGTATCAACCACATGGCGCAGCAGGTCGCCGATGAGTTTGTAAGCACGTTCGCCATCATGCAATCGCGCCCAGAGGGCGATCTTCCACGCGCTGCTCCAACCCGTGCTGATGTCGCCACGCGCATTTAATGATACCCGAACGGCCTCGGCCAGCTCGGGTGACTCCCGCAACGTGATCTCGTGCCCGGGATACATCGCAAACAGATGGGAGAGATGGCGATGGTGATCCTGCGGGTCATCCCGATCCACCATCCACTCCTGTAGTTGTCCCCATTTGCCAATTTTAGGGGCCAGCAATCGCGCACGCTTTGCAGTGATCTCGTCGCGAAACTCACTGTCCATACCCAGCACCTCCGCAGCCTCAGCCGTATTGGTAAATAAATCCCAGATCAACTGCTGGCTATGCGAAACACCATCTTCGTCCGGAATATGGTTTTGTTCGGGCGAGAATCCGTTCGGTGCCACAAGGGTGCCGTCTGGCAGTTCCTTGAGCCGATCCAGCCAGAATTCGCAGACCTCTTTCATCATCGGGTAGGCAAGCGTCCGAAGATAGTTTTCATCACCGGTGAACGCGTAATGATCCCAGAGGTTCTGCATGCACCACGCACTATCGGATTCGATCCACCTCCAGGTCGAACCGCCAAAGGGCCCGTTCTCCGCATGCATCGTCCAGCCGCGTGTGTTGAACGCTGCTTTCGTTTCCGCCGTGCGAACGGAGCGAATGGAATTCAGCCACATCGCGAGAGGCGTAAAACACTCATCCAGATTGGCCGGTCCGGTCAGCCAGTAGTTCATCTCTACATTAACGTCCGTATGAAAGTCGGAGCGCCACGGCGGCTGAATCGAGTTGTTCCAGATCCCTTGCAAATTAGGCGGCAATGCGTCACGGGAGCAGGCAATCATTAGATAGCGCCCATATTGGAAAGCCAGTGCCTCCAAGTCCGGGTCACGCACGCCTTCGTTGTATTTTAAAAGACGCTGGTCGGTTGGCAGATTGCCAACAGGAGAGCCAAGCTGCAATTGCACCCGGCCAAAGAGGTTCTGATAATCCTCGATATGCGCGGCGAGCAGCGACTCGAACGGCTCCTCCGAAGCCGCCTTTATTTGCGCGGTGACGCGCGCATGCGGATGCTCGCCGCGCCAGCCCCGGCGGCTGTCCTGAACAAAATCCGTGCCGGCACCGAGCAGAATGGTCAGGCTGTTCACGCCCTTGAATGTGATCTTCCCGTCGTCGATTCCGAGCGTGCCTCCATCGTGGAGAACCAGCACTTGGGACTCGTAGTCCAGAGCAATGGCGTAAGGCTTGTCGTCTTTTGAGTATCGGTATCCGGCCAGTGAACCCGTCGCGGTCAGGCGGTTGCCGCTGGCAACAACTTTGCCATTGTGCTTGTCCGTCAACAAAACGGACCCCGTATAAGCACCCGGTTTGTCAGCCGTAAAACGGAACACCATCACATTGGCCGGATGACTTGCAAAATACTCGCGCCGGTAATGCACTCCATCCTTGGTATAGGTGACGGCGTGCTCCGCCCGGCTGATGTCGAGTTCGCGCCGGTAGTCCGTGGCAGCCGATTGGACGGGGTTGCCAAGTTCGATTTCGGAAACTTGAAAGTGTGTGGGCGAACCGAAATCGGAAAAGGTAAATCGGTAGTGCTGAAATTTCCGATCGTTCGCGAACGTGTATTCCTTACGTTGAAGGCGCTCGGAAAAAGGCGCTTCATTCGTCCGCTTATCGAGCAATGTCCATACCTCCCCGTCATTCGACCCCTCCAATGTCCACGATTTCGGATCGCGTTCGGGGCTGTCGGCAGCGGAGGTGAAGGCATACGATGAAAGGACTCCAGACATGCAATGCCCGATCCACACCACAGGTTTGTCGTGATGCTCCACGCACCATTTCGTCCCCGGCTTTCCATCCACGCTATCCGTGACCGGTTCCCCACCCGGAGCCAGCCCCGGCGACCCCGGTTGCAAGTAGTGGGTGCTCGCGCATTCCGCCGACGCGACGCCTCCTTCGCCGAAGTCGATGAACAACTCGCCAAAGGCCTGATAGGCCCCGGTAGCATGCTCGTCGCCGATCCATAGACTGGATTCATTAAACTGGATCTGCTCGCACCCCACACCGCCGAAGACCATGGCACCCAGCCTTCCGTTGCCAAGTGGCAGCGCCTCGGTTTCCCAATGCGTCGCGGGTTGAGCATACCAAAGTTTCAACTCCGGTTCCGCTGCTGGAAACGCCCCTTGCGCCGGGATGATCATCGAGGCGCAAGCGCCCATGACGGCAAGTTGAGTGCTGGGTTTCATATCGAAATCTTCCATTATTTTGTTCGTTGGGTTTTAGGACTTCTACTCCACACCATTGGGACGCGGCGGGATCACGGAGTGGCGGGCGTCATGAGAACCGCCTTGGAGAAGCGCGCCCCCTGCCGGGTCGGATCCACCGTGTTACCGGCGATTTCCACACGGGCGCAATTCAGCACCCGGATGGCGCAGCCACCATTAGGCAGCGCACCCCGGCGGCAGGCCTCCTCGATAACATTGTCCTTAATCGTCAATCCATCCACTCCAGCGGCAAATATGGCACTCTCGTTCGTTCCGAGGATGCGGTTGTTCTCGAACACCACGTCACGATGCACGCCCGGCTGTGACGGATACGCAAAATCTTTCAGACTCGCCGTAGCGCAAAGACTCCCTTCCGCCGTCGCAGCGCCGAAATTACAATTCTCAATCAAATTCCGCCGGACCACGACATCCCGTGCACCGATACTCTCGAAAAAACCGACCACCTCGGTAAACACGAGAACTCCAGCCCTCGTGCAACGCTGGAAGGTACAGTCTTCGATCACGACGTCTCTGGTCTGACAAAGCACCCCCCGCGCACGATTGTCCCGAATCGTGCATCGCCGCATGCGGAGCGCGGGAACTCGCGTGGCATTTCCCAGCACATCCCCCTCGCGCAATTCTTCTGGCAGTGATTCTTCGAAAGTCACCCGAATCAGATTATCCTCGCCCGGCTCGAGCGTCGCGCTGCGCACCTTGGCGGAAGCAAAGGGCAGGAGCGTATCCACATGACTTATTTCCATGACATCGGAAGGATCAGGTAAATCCACCAACTTCATATTGTGCTGGGTGAGTACGGCATGGTCGTCCAGTCGCTTGCGAATGCTTAGATAAAGCCCGCTCTTGATGTTCACTCCGTCGTCCCCCATGCCTTCGAAGGTGCAATCCTCAAGCAGCACGGTACCTTTACAGCCGCCGAAATGCGTACCGTCGGCATTCGCCGTCATCGGCCGTCGCGACCCGGGACGTTTAAGTATATTGAAATGCCGCAAAGTAACATTCTTACAAACGATCGCCGCCAGCCCCATGCCCGGCGCGGAGTAAATCGTGGAGTCGCTCACTTGCACATCCGCGCAGTGATTAAACATATAAACCGGCCCTTTTCCATAGACCTCATGCCGTAGAACCACGAGATGCCCCACAGGCACGGACACATCGCGAGTCAGATGCACCCGGAGAATTTGCGGACCCAGCAATTCCGTGGATTCGATGCATCGGTAGATGTCGAGGAAAGCCGGAGCCGGCAGGCGCGTCTCCGGATCGTAATCCATAAACGCCGGCACCGCTTCGCCACCCACCACCGGGTATTCTGGCTCCACCGCCACATCAAAGTAGCGCGCCGTGCTTGCCGTCACCATGCCCACGGAAAATGCAGGACGGGGGCTGTCGAAACTCAATCCCCGCACGCTAACGTTGCGGCAGCCATCAAACAAAAAGAGACCCGTAACTCCTGAGACGAGCAGCTCCGCCCCCGTACCCTCGATCTCCAGCCCATCCAGCTTGCTAAAGGGAAACAGCACACTGGGACTCTTCGGGTTGCCGCCCGCCGTCAGGTGATAGCGCCCCGGGGGGATGAGCAGCCGTCGCGCGCTGCCAGACTGGATTTCATTCACCGCAGCAACAAAGGCCTGCGTATCATCACCGTCGTCGTCCGGCCTCGCCCCAAACTGGGTCACATCCACGGCCTTGCTGGCAGCAGGCGGAACTTCCGCCCGTTTGCATCCGGCCAGAACGCTGGCAATAAGGACGATTTTGAAAAAGAAGGGGACTTTCATAGGGCAACAGAGATACATTTTACATCCGGATCATTATCAAAGCATCATTTACCATTGCACACGACTCGCATCCATTCGTGCCGGTTGGAAAGTCTGTCTAAATGGCCTCACCCCTTTCAGCCATGCACTCGCCTTCCAGTGAAGTCCACCGCGGACAGGTAGAATTGGCTCAAGGTTGTCGCTTACTGGCTTAGCCCTTCACTTTACTGATTATATTGCACCCGCCCTCCGTCCAGATTGCCGGTCCATGTGATATTTTCCCAGTACTGGATAGTGACCAGTGGTCCGGAACCCGTGGCGTTAGTGAACTCATTTCCTGTCGCAATCAGATCAGCCACACCACTTAGTTTCATTGCTTGGTTGGAAGCAATATGGAAAACATTATGACGAAGAGAAATGTTTTTCTGAATTGGCGCTCTCATCGAGATTTCTTGACCGGCAGCATTCAATTGCATCCCGGCAATATTTACACAGGGAAATAATCCTCCCGAATACGCATACCCGCAATCCGAAACCCAATTATTTTGAATAACCAAGTTCCTCGCCCAAAATCCTTCCGGCCAAGTGGGTGCATTTGCAATCCATATCCCCGAACCAGTAAGCCCCTCGAAGCAATTGTTCTCAATGACTCCATCGCTGGCTTTGATAAACATTCCGTGTCTCCGCCCGTCGTGCATGTAATTGTTTTTAAAAACAAATCCGCTGCCAACAGCACTCAGGTCGTAAGCGTGAACGTCTTTTTTGTACCAATCACTATCGCCTGCATGGGCAAACCTTGCAAGAGTCACCGGGGCATCCAGAACTAGCACATTACCAGAAAACGAAGCCACCGTCGCTTCCTCGGTCAAGCCATCAATCGGATCGAAAAACACCAACTTATCTCCAGACTGGATCGGAACGCCGGTGTCGGGGCTAACCTTCATCTGCGTGGGAGAATTTTTTTCCGTAAAATGGATGGGGCGTCCGTAGATATTCAAACAGTCGTCCGACAGTCCCTCGAAATCGCAATTTTCCACCCACGGCCCTATACGTGCGCTCTGACAATGAACTCCATCCCCTCCCGCGGTAATCAAGCGCTCCCCTTTTAACACTGCCTTGCAGTTTAAAATATTCAGCCGTGATGTCCATGAGCCAATAAATAGAGGACCAGGAGAGGCATAAGCGGTAATTCGGTCAAATGTGATATTCTCCGACCCACTTTGAAAACGCCCGACACTGCCAGCCCGAGCGACAATCACAAAAACATCTCCAATCTTAAAATTCGAAATCTGATTCTTATCCGCCAATTGGATGTGAAATCGGTTTCCCCCCAACGCATCTCTATCTTGGAGAGTATTATATACAAAAAAATCCGGGCAATTTTTCTTCAATCGCCCAGGATGAGAAGGATCCTTCAACATTCCAAAAGAATTCCCGTTATACGTATTAAAAAACGATTCATTAGGAGCAGGAAATCCCTCTTGCAGTTCAAATTCAAAGCTGCCTTGGACGCCATCCACCGCCCGCACGATTCCTTGAGAAAAAGGCAGTGGATCGTAATCCACGAAAAAGTTGCGGAAAATTATCTTTTTGGAGGCATTTGCCCAAAAAGCGCATACATCCTGCCGGTGGATCATAAGAGTCGAGCCATTTCCGTTCACAATGATGTTATTGCAAGCATGCAGTAAAATGGCGGCATTATCTGTGCTCACTTCAAAATCTTGCGTAACCCCTCCAAAATCATAAGTCCCCGGCTCAAAATCGATCTGCACTGGACCTGTTGCTTTTTGGGCTGCCGCAATGGCATTCCGAATAGCACCACGATCGTCGTTTCCGTCGTTCGGCACTGCGCCATAGTCTCGGACGCTCAAATGGACATTAACAGCCAGATTCCTCAGTGGCAATGGGCGGGCGTTTGCCAGATCCGGCAAACTTTCCACTTTGAAGTTATCAAAAGTATAATTAACGGGGCCCGTTGTACCGGAAAATGCATTGAGGTACATGGCAAACCCTTGAAGGGTCTGAGTCGCCCCGGCGGCCGGTGCCGCATTGATCACTTTTATATTGCCAACCCACATGTCCCATTTGTCATTAGTCAAAGCCGCCACGGATCCGTCTGGAGCTGTGTAAGTAAACGACGCGCCAGTATTATTAAGAAAGGCCGTTATTGTCTGGGGGCCGGTAAATGAAACCCCTCCAATCTTCCATGCCGTTGAGGCAGGCGCACCAGCGGAGTCAATGCCCCAAGCCATCCATTGCGTACTCGAATTGCCTCCGTTGCCACCAATAAACGCTGTCGCAAGCCGCACATTGGGAGTTGTCTGGCTGAACGTGAAGTTGACATCATACGAAAAGCGCATTCCTCCAACAGGAGTTCCTACCACCGCCATGCTGGTGGATCGAACAATGCTAGCGGTCGCCATACCAGTTTTGGTAAAAGATAATGCACCTGCCGCAATCGAGAATGTACCCGCGCCACCATCGGCGAGTGCATTGAATTTAAATGTATTCGTCGGAACTACTGAAGCATTGACGTAGTCGGCAAGCTTGGTGGATTTGGAGAAATCCGAGTTAAATAGAACGAATGCTGATGCGGAATGGGCACCCGCAACAAGAGCGGTCATCCATAAAAGGGTGAAAACTTTTTTCATGATGAGGGGGTATCGACGCTAGGGAGGGAATAATGAAACTTAATTCAAGTCCATTTATGGACTTATAAACGGAAGTAATTTCCAATCAACTAAATAAAATATTATTTATGAAATTTATTGATGATCACACTTCTAAAAAGAAACCGTCCTCTTCCGGCATTGCACAGTCCGCATTCAAAAATCCTGTGATGCTGGTAATTTCGCACGCCCCATCGCCCCAACGAACGGTATGACGGCTCTCCAGCCTCCGTTGTCTGCAAAAATACAGGCCAGGTCCCCGGTCGAGCATCAATTCCCGCCCAGCAGATGCAACATGGATCGGGTCTTTCCGGCAAAGACCTCCCGGCGAGAAACATGGATCGCGCCGCCACAGGCTAGGGAAATGGGCAGGGGCTGGTCCGCCGGAACCTCATCCCACTCCCCTTTCACGCGCATGCTGGCGCCGCGAGCCATCGCGGTGTAAAAATTCACTTTGCAAATGCCGTCACGGCCCACGGTTTGCAGGCGATCCCCGAGACTGCTGGTCCCGTGAAGCGCCTGGATCGGCCCGACCTCCCGGGTAATGCCCTGCGCGATGTCGCGGCGATAATCCAGAGGCGCTGTCGACAAGGTGCGATGCTCCGTTCCGAGATTCGGCACGACCAGATCCACTCCCGTCCGCCGGACAAACTCCCGAACCCGCAAGGGATCGGACAACATGCTCGACTCGTCCAGATGTTTGCGTTCGATCTCGGCCCGCTCATAAACCTTGTCCGGACAGGCCTCGACAACCACCCGCTCCCCGGCGCGTGCAACATAATCCCTGGTCAGCGCGGCATTCTCCTCAAACTCATACAAACTAGCATCAAACATAATGATGCCCATCGCCTCTTGAAACCAGGGTGCATTCATTAATGCGACATCCGCAGCCAGCGGCGCCCAGCCGTGATCCAGAAACGGAATCGCCTCCACCCGGTCAAACAACCCCTCCCGGCCGGCATAAACCTCCAGCCAGCCCATCCAGATGCGCGCCGCCAGTTCCAGAGCGCGGGAATCCGAATCCTCCTCCATCGCAAGTCGCCCAAGCTGGGGATGGTCGGGGTAGGACGCCGTTACTCCGATGCCGACGGCCACGCTCGGCATTTTCCGCTCCACGGCATACCGATGCGCTCCCGCCAAAACACCCCACATTTCCTCCGGCGTCTCCGCATTCGGGCATAAAACGGCCGTTCCCGCACTCCCCGCCTCACTGAGGCGCGCCAGAACTTCGCGTCGATCTCTAATAATTTTCATGATTCGTATATTGAGTTATGTGCTTGCAGGGAATAGTTGGGTGAGCGTGCCGAATTTGAAAGACGTGGCGAGGGAAGCCGGCGTGCATCCCACCACCGCCTCCAGTGTTCTCAATGACGCCTCGGGCAATTCCCGCTTCAGCCCCGAAACCCGCCTGCGCGTCGAGGAAGCCGCACGCCGCCTGGGCTACGTCCGCAACCGCGCCGCGAGAAGTCTGCGAATTCGCAAGAGCCATACCGTGGGCCTGGTCGCCGGAAATTTGCAGAACCCCTTCTTCGCCCTGCTCTCCCTCGAGTTGGAAAAACTCCTGCACCCGCTCGGTTACGAGCTGCTGCTCACCTGCCACGGCGCGGATAATGCCGACGACGAACACCGGCTCGCGCAAACCCTCGTGGAACGCGCCGTGGACGGGCTGCTCATCTGGTCCGAAATGCGCGAAGGCCACTCCAGCCACCTCTCCATCAAACCCGCCTGCCCCCGTGTATTTCTCGGCTGCGGCCCCGCACGCGAACCCGCGATCACCATCGACATCGAGCAAGGCATCACCCTGGCCGTGGATCATCTGCTCGCGGCAGGACACCAGCGCATCGCCTATTTTTCGCCGGCCTACGCCCGCACATCCGGCCTCCCCAAACCGCGCCCCGAACTTCTGCTGGAAGCCTGCCGGCGGCGGCGCATCCCCAAACCCTCTCTGCTTTATTACGATGGAGAAAGCTGGGATCTCCAGGCGGCTGTCGACGGCGCCACCCATCTCCTGCCCCGCCTGGACGCCGGAACCGGCGTAATCGGCTACAACGACGTGTGCGCCCTTGCCTGCTTTCTTGCCGCCCGGGAAAAAATCCAAAATCTGCCGGTCGTCGGTTTCGATGGCACCTCCCTTGTCCGCGCCATGCCCGCCCACCTGCCTTACGTCGATCTGCGCCCCGCGCTCATCGCAGAAAAAGCCACGGCACTGCTGTTCAGCCTCATGCAAGGCACCGCGCCCCGCCCCCGGCGCACATCGGTCTCTCCGATCTTTGTTGGGGGATAGGGAAAGTTGCACGGGAGAGAGAGGGAAAACTTGGAATTGCAATTGAAAATAGAACTTGACCTATCGATAGGTCAATTCTGTATTTACCCCATGTCTTATGACCTGATCGCCATTGGCCTCAACGCCGTGGATGTCCTGATGCGCCTGCCGGAAACCGTAAAGCACGACGACAAGCAATTCGTGGACGATCTGATCATTCAGGGCGGCGCGCCGGTCGGTTCGGGGTGTTGCGGCGTGGCTCGTTTTGGATTCAAGGTCGGAATGGTTGCGCGGCTTGGGAATAATACCCTGAGCGCGATCTGCCTTGAGGAATTCCGCTCCAACGGAGTGGATGACGGCTTGGTCATTCGCGACGAGTCTTCGCGTCCAGCCATTGCCCTGGTCGAGATCGATCCACGCACGGCCGCCCGCACCGTATTCATCCAGATGGACAACTATGGGTATCTGCGACCCACGGACATCCCGGGCACGGAAATCTCACAGGCACGGGCGCTTCTGGTCGACAGCTACGACCTCGACGCCACCGAAGCCGCGCTCACCGCTGCGGCAGGGAGCGCCTGCCGGAGTATTCTGGATTTCGAATCAGGAGACCCCGCCCGATTGAAGAAACTTCTCGGCATGGGCACCGATGCCATTCTCCCGCTGGCCGCAGCCCGGAATCTTACCGGGCAGCAAGTGCCTGACGATGTCCTCCGCACTCTGGGCCATTGGTGTCCCGGTCAGGTGGTAGTCACGGATGGAGTCCACGGAAGCTGGGCGTTCGTGCGCGATTCCGGAAAAATTTTGCACCAATCCGCATTTATTGTCGAAGCCGTAGACACCACCGGATGCGGCGACGCTTTCCATGCCGGCTACATCGTGGGCCTGCTCGAAGGCTGGCCGCTGGAACTCCGCATGGAATTCGGCTCCCTGCTCGCCTCCCGCGTGGCGGGCAAGGTCGGAGGGAGGACCGCCCTCCCGTGGCGGAAAGATGCCGCCGCCATGATCCGCTCCGACATTTCCCCCTCTCTCCACCAGCAACTCTCAAAACGATCATGAAAAAACAGCCCCTCACCTTTGCTCTCTATTTCGGTAACCGGGGGTTTTTCCCGGAAACCCTCATCGCCGGCGCCCGCCAGGAACTCACCGCCAGCGTCGAGGCACTGGGCTGCCAGGCCCTTCTGCTCGAAGAATCCGCCACCCGTTACGGCGCAGTGGAGACCCCCGACGAGGGCCGCGTCTATGCGCGCTTCCTGGAAGCCAATAAAGGAAAATACGACGGCGTCATCCTATGTCTGCCGAATTTCGGGGATGAAACGGGCGCCGTCACCGCGCTTCAGGACTGCGGCGTTCCCATCCTCGTCCAGGCCTACCCCGACGAACTCGACAAGATGGGATTCAAGGAGCGGCGCGACGCCTTCTGCGGGAAATTCTCCATCATGGATGTCTTCTACCAGTATGGCCTCCCCTACACGGTCTTCCCCCCGCACACCGCACATCCATCGAGCGATGCCTTCAAGGCCCAGCTCGAAAAATTTGCCGGCGTCTGTCGCATCGTCGGGAAAATGAAACGCATGACCGTTGGCGCCATCGGCGCGCGCACGACGGCATTCAAAACCGTCCGCTTCGACGAGCTCACGCTCCAGCGCTACGGCATCACTACCGAGACACTCGACCTCTCCGACGTTTTCCTGAGGGTGAAAAATTTCGACACCTCCCGGGACCGCTTCAAAGAGCGCAAGGACTTCCTCCTCGGCTACGCCAATTGCTCCAACGTCCCGGCCCCCGCGCAGGATACGATGTCCAAACTCTCGATAGTCATCGACGACATCATCGAGGAATACCGCATGGACGCCATCTCCTTCCGCTGCTGGATCGAGCTTGAAAAAGAGCTCAAAATTGCCCCCTGTCTGCTGATGAGCGAGCTGAACAATCGCGGCATCCCCGCCGCTTGCGAGGTGGACATGTGCAACGCCATCACCATGTACGCCCTGCGCCTCGCCGCCGAGACCCCGGCGACCTGCCTCGACTGGAACAACAACTACGGCGAGGACCCCGATAAGTGCATCCTCTTCCACTGCGGCCCCGTCCCTCAGGACCTCATGACGGCCAAGGGCAAGGTCATCGACCACCCGATGTTTGCCAAAGCGCTCGGCGCGGGCTGCGGCTGGGGTCCGAATGTTGGACGCATTGCCGCCTCCCCCATGACGTATGCGAGTTCGAAGACGGAAAACGGAAAGTTCCATTACTACCTTGGCGAAGGCGACATGACGGCGGACCCCATCGCGGACGGTTTCTTCGGCTGCGCGGGCGTCGCCCACATCCCGGAACTCCAGAAGAAACTCAATATCATCGGACGCACAGGCTATCGCCATCATGTAAGCATGACCTTCGGCCACGTCGCCGACGCCGTAAGCGAGGCCTTTTCCACTTATCTGGGCTATACTCCCACGGAAATTAACTGACCCTCTTCCTGCCCCCCCTTATGAAAGGCCTTCTCCCCCGCCTCATCACCGCAACCAGCCTTTGCTCCCATGCAACGGCTGGGAAAACCCAGCTTGGCACAGCCGAAACACCCGGCTCCGCGGTGCCCTACTACATCGACGACATCGGCAACTCCGGAGAGGTTGCCGGGCTGCCGCAGGGAAAAATTGGAAAGCCGGATTGGCTCCGCATCGGAGAGATCAAGGACGCCACCGACGCATTCCTGCTGGAAGTTTCAGATCGGAAGCAGATCGACGTGACGTCTCCACATGTGAACTGCCATCCTTTTTACGGACCGGGTGAGAGCAGCCTGCCGGACAAAGCTCCCGCTCTTATTCCTTCCTTGGAGTAAAGCCAGATGGCAACGCTCCAGAATGCCGCCGCCCGCACCCATTTACTAATAGCTCCCAGCCAGCTCCTGCCCCTGAACAAAAGTCATCCAAACATGAAATTTCACGTTTTATTCGCAACCATCCTGTTCGCCAGTTCCGCCTTCGCCCAAGAGGCATTCCTCGCCTGGCCCATGCCATCCCCTCTGCCCGCCGCACCGGCCGGGGTTAATTCCGCCGCCTACCCCACGCCCCGTATCGAGTGGTTGCAGCGTTTCAATGAAAACCTCAAAAACTCGCGCCCGATAGCCTCCAATATTGAGTTGATTTTCGACGGCGACTCCATCACCGACGCCTGGCAGGGACCAGGCAAACCCGTATGGACGCAACGCTACAAGAATCTCCATGCCTTCGATTTCGGAATCGCCGGAGATCGCACCGAAACAGTCCTCTGGCGTCTTTCGCAGGGCCAGATGAATGGCATCCATCCGAAATTAATCGTGCTTATGATCGGCACGAACAATCTTGGCGCAAATAGCGCCGAGCAGATTGCCGAAGGCGTAAAGGCGATTATTGCCGACTACCAAAAACTCTGTCCGGAAGCGACCATCCTTCTCCAGGCCATCTTTCCCCGCGAAGAAAATCCCGACCATCCGTGGCGGGCCAAAATCAAGGCAATCAACCAGCTCATCTCGCAATTGGGCGACGGCAAGAAAGTCATCTACATCGACTTCAGCGACAAATTCCTGAAACCCGATGGCACCTTGAGCCGGGAAATCATGCCCGATTTCCTTCACCCCTCCACCAGAGGTTATCAAATTTGGGCGGACGCCATCCAACCAACCGTCAACCAGTTCTTTCCCTGAACAAGGCACCGCGCTGGGGAGATTCCGCCGGGAGAAAACCTCCACTTCCATTAAGCAACCCATAAGAAGAGCGCCACCTTGCTCTTGAGCCACCGACTGCTTGTGGTGGCACGCCTGAATACGGAAAAACGCACCCCGCAAATCGTTCCTGTCACAAACACGATAGCAAAAGATTACGCGGTGGATTTTTCTTCGCCTGACTGCATGGCCAGATCGATCCGAAATCGGGACATCGCTACGAGCGAAAGAGCAAGCCCAAGGCTGGGAACAATGGCAAAAAGAATCCGCATATTAAAAATCGGGTGGCCCATCGCCTCAAGGGGCATGTCCGCATGGAATCCGCAAAACACAAGAATGTAGCCTGTCGTCAACAAAGCGAGCGAAGCGCCTATTTTTACCGCAATTCCATACAACGCGGTCAGCATTCCCTGGCAACTCTGCCCGGTCGTCTTTTCATAATAATCGCTGACATCCCCCAGATAAGCCGGCATCAGCAACCAGAACCCGACCAGACACAACGCAACCCCCATATCGCCTATAATGCTAAGATATGGATTGTGCGGAGTAATGAGAACCCACATGGAAAGACTGGAAAGCACCCCAACGATAAGCAGAACCTTGAAGACCCTATCCTTGCCAAAACGTTTGGCCGCCGCACCGATAAAGGGACATGCGATCACCGCCGTGATCGTGGCGATGGTGGCCTTAAGCGCCATAACCAGAGCCGCCGCCTTGAGATTCCCCCGGCAGGCATAATAGGCGACCAGATAAAAGCCAAGATGGCCAACCATTGTGCAGCCGATCATCGTACTGAAAAGCGCGATCACAATGCAGCGCATCGATCCGAGACGAAGGAGGTTTCGATAGTTTCCTTTTGTGACAGGAACCTTCCCTTCATGGACGGAGTGTAAATGGAGTCCATTCTTAAGAGCCGTTGCCACCACCACAATCCCGCAGAGGGTGACAATAATTCCAAACCCAAGTCCCACCCACTTCATACCCTCCGCCGGGGAGGGAAAACAATCTCTCTGGCAACCCCAGTAAAGCCAACTGATGGCGATACTGCTCAAATTGGCAAATGCCGTGCGCGTCGTCATTACACCAATGCGATCCGGCCCCGCCTCACTGGCCTCAATGGTGATCGCGGCGTAAGGGATGGCAAAGAAGGAATAGAAAGTATAAAATAAAATGGCTGTCACAATGAGCCAGATTCCCAGACTTTCTTTTGACCACCCAGCCGGAGCCCACCACATGGCGACGAAAAACAGAAAGCTCCCCAGCAAGCCCAAAACCATGTAAGGAAGCCGTCGCCCATAGCGACTCCGGGTCCGGTCACTAACCGTGCCTATCAATGGATCCAGAAAGAGTTCCCAAATTCTCGGAAGCGCCATTGCAACGCCAACCATTACCGGATCGACGCCCAATCCCACGTTGTAAATCGGGTTCCCCATGGTCAGCGGAGCATTCTGGAAAGAATTTTCGACCGCACCACCCGTACCCAAACCAAGATGTTTCCAAAAAGCTCGAACGGGCTTTCCGGCGGAAATCGGCGCTGACTCTTTAGTATCGGAAGGAGATTGCATAACGGAGAAAAAACTCAGTTCTCTTGCAGAGGCGCGTTATTTTGTTCGACAACGTCAATGTGTTCGCACCAAGGACCAAGAATCAGCGGCGGCACGCCACCACTCTCAACAGACGGCGTTACCGTGTTTCCCGATAGAACGACATCCTCGGAACCATAGACAAGGATTCCAGCAGGAATCGCCCGGGGCGACGCAGGTTTTTCCAGAGTGTGTTCCTGGGAGTCAAATGCCAGGTCGAGCCCCTTGCTTTCACGGCCCCCGGGCTTATTGAAAGGCGCCTCGATCCGGTTGTTGGTCACCCGTCCTGACAGTACATTGCCAAGGACTATGCCGTAGCTTCCGCTGTCCGTAACGATATTGTCTGCAATCGTGACATCACAGATCACGGGATAAGGGTCGAGCTGGGGCGGAAACAATCGCCGGGCCATGCTGGTGCAAATTTGGATGGCTCCGCCGATCCCGGGATTTGCAAAACGGGCATTCAGAACTTTCCAACCGCAATGAGAGATGGTGTTTTCGCGGATTGTCACTTTTCTGGCCATCGGCCCTTCAAGAAAAAAGAGCTCGGGAAAAACAAGCACCGCATCCGCGCCAATGCTTTCGAAGCGATTCCCTTCGATAAGAACATCATCCGCCTTGACGATAACACCACGCACATGGCCACGGCGCAGCGTATTATTCCTCACAATCGCGCCGTTGCCACAGCGCTCACTCGAAGAAACGAGCACCAGCTTCCCTGGCGGCAGATTAATATCGCGATCGAGCTCCACTTTCAACGCCTGGGTCACCGGCAAATCCCTCATGTTGAAATGTTGCTTAATGAAAGACTGGCGCACTTCGTTCGCGGAAGCGGCAAGGACCGAGTCGGGAATTTTTTCCACGGACTGCACAACCGCTTTTCCAATTGGACGCCCGTGCGGCATCTCGTGAAAAGAAATCTCCGCCCCGGCGGAAAAATCCTGTCCGAACGGACTGACAATGTAAACCGTCCGTGCCGAAGGCGCCTCCAAAAGCAAACTGAAAAAGCCCTGTATGGCAATCGTATCGTCCACCGTATCGTTAAATTCACAATTCTCGATCACCGGCCCCTTGCGAACTTGATATGAGTGAAATCCGTCGGCGACGGTGGTAATGAGACGGGTCGTCCCGGGCTTCCTAATAATACGGCATTGCGTATACCGATTTCCTCCCCCGCCTTCCGCCTCCCAGAAAGCATACCCTGGGGACGTAAACACCGTCACCTGATCCAGGCACATGCGACTGCTCCCATGGATTCCAATCGCGATGCCGTTTCGAATAAATAAGGCGATTCGATCTCCCACCTGTGCTCCTCCTGGCTGCCCGAGAACATCGAACAGGAAACCGTTTGCAGGTTTGGAAAGCGTATAGGCTTTGCCTCCGATCCGGGTGATTTCCTTAAAAGAATCATTTAAAATGGGCCTTGGCTCCGCTGTTGCAGGATCAAAAACAAAAAAGAGCTGTCGTCCGGCTTGCAACGCGGCGGCATTCGGCAGGTCTTCCAAAGCGGCATAACCATCCTCCAGCACAAAGCTGACCGATTTTCCCGCAGCATCGATTGCAGTGATTGTTCCCTGTGTGAACGGCAGCGGATCGTAATCCACCGTCAGTCCAGAAAGCGTTACATCCTCGCAGTCATTCAGATTAAAGGACTGCCCGGCCTTGAAGAGAACGGTCACTCCGTCCGCGACAATCGTGGTCCTGCGCAATCCCTGCACGGAAATTCCGGGGAGTTCGGTATCACAAAAACGATACACTCCGGGAGGCAGGACAATATGGGAGTCGTTTCCAGTCCGGGCAAGCAGACTTAGCAATGCCTGAGGATCCCGCAATTCGCTATTTTCCGGAGGTGGAGCACTTTCAGCGGAAGGATGCACCTGGTGTTTTTGGGAAAAAAACATCCCTGCCGCAAGAGCGAGCAGGACGACCAGAAAAAGGAGCTTTTTCATTAAACACTTTCCCAGACCTGCCCCGAGTGCGCAGGCAATTCGGGGAACACTACCACGTCGCCCTCTCCTCGCAAAACGTCTCCACTCCATCGCTCCCTCAAAGTCCAGCATCCGGAAAGCCCCATTTTCGCCGCCGAAATTTCCACCCGGCACGACGTGTCGCCAAAGTTGAATACTCCCGCAAGAACAGGCTTCCCACTGGCAATCAGAACGGCTGCATCAGGCGCCTCATACCAGTCAAGCACGGACACTTTTCTTCCATGCGCCGGAAAACATTTGGCAAGCATTTCCTGTCGGCTCGCAGGCAGTTCGCCCCACACTTCGGACAGTAATGCCATGCCTCCGGTCATCCATACCAGACGCACCCATAGCCCGGCTTCTTCCGCAGTGAGGCCGAAGGATGTCGCCTGATAATTCGGATTGTTAAGTTCGACTTCCTGCTCAAAACGCCCCAAAGCGTCACTTTCATATCGAGTCGGAGTATCACGCACCACGAGGCAATCCGGGTCATTTTGCCATAAATGGCCATGCATCCATTGACTCCAGAGAGACGGAATCGCCGCAGCTCGAAGTGAGCAATTACCCACCGGCCAGTCCGGCCAGCCCGGATCGAATGCCCAGCGCCCCCCTACATCGGGCCCCACCCGCATCCCGTCCACCAACCCCACACTCGCCAGCAATGGCGCCCCGCAACCAAGGATGAATTTGTCGGTCGTCGCCACCTCGTTAATGGCTTGCAACCCACGACGATACGCATCGACCGAGGTGGCGGCAGAATCCTGTCGGACACCGCCTTCCATGGCACCGTAATGCAGGAAATCAATTTTTATGTAATCGAAACTCCACTCGGAAAATACCCGCTGAAAAGTCTCCCGCAGCCAATTGAGGGCCAGTGGATGGGTGCAGTCGAGTTGGAAAATATCCGGACTGTTCGTCGGCGCGGGTGTCAATATCCCCGTTTCCGGATCGCGCTGTTGGACCAGCCAGTCGGGATGCTCAACAAAAAAACGGCTTTTCCTTGCCACCGCGAACGGAGCCAGCCAAAGCCCTGCCCGGAAGCCGAGATCATGAATCCTTTGGGCTGCGGCGGCCATGCCGTCCGGAAATTTGTCTGGATGGGCTTCCCAATCTCCCCAGGAATCAGGCAGATTCCCCGCAGATTCACGATTCCACCCATCATCGATCTGGATGGTTCTTAGGGAATGAGCCAGAGGCAAGTTCGCTAGTTCCTCCGCACAGAAAGCAACCTGCTCGAAAGTTTCCTTTCCGTAGAAGTAATACCAACTACACCACCCACTTTCCGCAGGCTTTTTCGCCCGCTCACCCATGAACGCTGCAACGGCCTCCGCTTGCTGCCCAAGCAAAACAGACAACTTCGCTCCCGTCCTTAGCAAAAGCGGCGACAACACCAGCACCTCTCCGGGAGCAAGGCTCCGCCCCTCGCGGGAGATGATCGCAGTTACTCTCCAGGTTTTTTCGTCAATCCGACCCGCCGTCACCCACCCATTCGCTTTGGAGTGATCAAGAAATCCCGCCATCGCAGCGCAGCTTCCTCCCGCGTCGCTCCATCCCATCACTCCCGACGAACGCTCTTCGGCTCCAATTTGCCGCAATCCGGTCGCCCCATTCATCGTCCAGGATTGGAAAAAAACCTTGCCGAGCTCTTCCGTCGCAACCAGGCGAAATTTTACACAAATTTCCGAAACCTTCACCGCCGACTCCCCTGTGTTTGCAATCGACCACTCGCAACGCACACCGGTCGCCGACTCATGCCACTCGCACCCCGCAATCACATTGTCCACGCCGCCTCCCACGGCATGCGTCTCAATACCTTCGTAGTGCCACTGAAGCCCCAATCCCTCATCATGCATCACCACCAGCGGCAACACGGACGCAGACTCTTCCTTTAATACCATAGCGGCACACCTACTCCAGAGAGTCTGCAACGTTCAATAATTAAATACCATTAAAGGTCACTTATTTTTCGATCGAAATCGCTTCCCGAATTTATTATCCGCCGCCTGCATTTCTCATTTAGGTCTTTAATATCCGGCAGAGAAAGGCCAGCTTTTAGCTCCATGGCTCGCCCCGCAAAACGCACGCCCGAAGTGCTGGAAATCATTCTGGAACGCATCCAGCAAGGTGAATACGCACGGAAACCACTGCCCTCCACCCGTGAGTTGGCCGCTGAGCTGGGCGTTAGCAAATTCACCATTCATCGCGCCTATTGCGCCGTCGAAGAAAAAGGCCTCATTAAGTCCTCAGGACGCAAGCGTATCGTAGCCAGCAAGGCTCTGTCCCATCCCCTTGAGGTTGTCTATATCGTGCCCGCTGCAAATGCGACGACCAGCTTCCTCTGGTTTTCCTCACTGGATGCCGTTGTCACCGCCCGGGGTGGACGTGCAACACTGGTCGATTATGACGGTCCCAACGATTCCCGGCTCATCCGGGCCTTGCGCGGAAACTTTGACGCCTTCTTCTTAAATCCTCCGCACCCGGAAATCTCCCCCCTTGTGGAACGACTTATTTGCAAGCACCGGGATCGCACCGTGACCCTTTATCAGGATTTACCGGAACTAGGCATCTGGGGCATCGACAATATGCCCGTCGAGGCCGTGGATCTCCTGATCTTTCACCTTGCCTCCAAGGGTGCCCGAGAGATTCACCTCGTCGGCTCCCAAGCCCTGTTCGGCCGCCAGCAACAACTAGCCAAACGCTGGTCCAGCCGCCTCTCCGGCATGGGCATCACCGGCGAAAAGTTTTTCCCACCAAACGCAACCATGGATCTGCCGAAAGCCGCCGCAGAGCAGACACGACAGCTTCTTTCCCAATATCCAAAGCCCATTTCCATTATCTTTGCCGACCTGCCCTCCGCGCTGGGCGGCTATCGTGTACTTTGGGAGGCCGGGTTGCTGCCAGGGCGAGACCTGCCTGTCACCGCTCTCTCATGCGAATCGGAAACGGCCTACCTGACCCCCAGCCTCACATCCATTATTGCCCCTTCGCGAACCAGCGTCA
>Ga0351848_1083_pt1 | contig 36397 bp, 25 predicted proteins | sample TotcelHFGM3001M6_FD_206757 | JGI IMG/M metagenome (GOLD analysis project Ga0351848, IMG submission 206757) | Enriched cells from coal bed in the Powder River Basin, Montana, United States - Total cells FGM rep1 HSBNCT.FGM.300.1.M6 ...
ACCAGCACAGAAAGCGCACAGACATGGTATCCCCGCAGTCTCAGGAACTGGCCCGAAAGGCGAGTGTCATTTACGAGCAACGACTTCGAGTTCAGTTGGAACGCACCAACCCGGACGCATTTGTCGCCATCGAACCGGACTCGGGCGACTACTTCCTGGGCCAGACCTTGAGCGAAGCCATCCAGGCGGCCCGTTCGGCGCATCCCTACCGTCTGCCCTTCGTCCTCCGCGTCGGCCACCACGCCACTATCGAACTGGGAGTCGCGGTCGCATGAACGGCATGGTAGATGATGCAGGACGAGCTTTGATTACGCTGTCGGTTCGGCCAACTTACGACGCGGAAGCTGCGCCGTTGCGAGCCTGGGTGGACACCGCATTTACCGGCGAACTCGTGATTCCCCGAGCCACGATTCGCGTGTTGGACCTACCACAATCTGCGGCAATCATGGCAGGATTGGCGGATGGCACCCAAGTTGTGCTGGACACCTTCAGTTGCGTGATTGACTGGTTCGGAGAGGGGCGCAACCCGACCCGGCTCGAGCAGCGAAAGGGCCGTATCCAGCGCATCGGCCAAACACGCGAGGAGATCTGGATTGCCAATCTGCGCTACCGCGATTCGGTGGAAGATCGCGTACACGAGGTATTGGCTGATCGACTGGAAGCCATCCACGACTTGTTCGGTCAGATCCCGGATACGCTGGAAGACGTTTGGGTACAGATCGCACTCGATAACGAAGTCGATGCACGCAGACTGATTGATCGAACCACCGCGACTCGAAATCCCTTCGACACCAAATACAGCAAAGTCGAGGACGCCGACTGGGAAAGCTGCTCGTTGGTACTGGACCCAGTTTCGGTAAGCGAATTGCTGAGAAGCGGCTGGTGACTCGATAGAACAACCTAACACCACGTATTCTAGTACGGCTTGCGGTTGGGGATAAGCCCACTACACCCCCGAGTTCGACAAGAAAGACTCTATCAAGACGCACTGCCACCAGTTGTCCATGTATTGTTGCGGCGAGTTCCTGCCGATCATGGAAGCCCTGCATGAGATTGGCGTCGACGTGCTCAACATTGCCCAGCCGAACGTGAACGATATTGCGGAGGTAGGCCGGCGGCTCCGCGGCCGGCAGTGCTTGATGATGGCTATCAGCTACCAGACTCTGCCGCAAGTTCACCGACTTCTACCTGGAGGATTACACCCGCGCCGCGGAGATCACCGGCGGGCGGATCGACCTGTATCTGGTCATCAGCGACCTCGGCACCCAGCGCGGGCCGCTCATTTCGACGGCCATGTTCGGCCGCTTCGTCGCGAGTTCGGCGACCGCCTTGGCTTCCACGGCGGTATCGACATGCAGCATCTCCTGCCGCAGGCCTCGCCTGCCGACGTCGAAGCCGAGGCCCGCCGGTACTGTGAAACGCTCGGCCGCGGCGGGGGCTACGTCCTGGCCCCCGCGCACCTGTTCCAGCCCGATGTGCCGCCGGAGAATATCCTGGCCGTCTACCGTGCCGTAAAGTGAAAAGGAGACTGACCATGCGTTTGACAATGTGGGGAACCTTGATCGTGTTGGCGATGTCTGCTTCGCTGCTGGGGCAGGAACCGCCGGATACGAATTACGACGAATCGAAAGTGCCGCAGTACCAGTTGCCGGATCCGCTGGTCTGTGACGACGGGCGACCGGTCGCCGATGCCGAGATGTGGCGCGCGGTGCGGCGTCCGGAGATCCTGGCGGCGTTTGCCGAGCACGTTTACGGCCGCGTGCCGCCGCTGAAGACCGCGTCGCGTTGCGACGTGATCGGCATCGAGCGGCAAGCCCTCGAGGGGCTGGCCACGCGCAAGGAAGTGCGGCTCCGGCTGTTTGAATCCGACGACGCGCCGTGGATCGATCTGCTGCTGTTTGTACCCAACGCGGCGCCGAAGCCCGTCCCGGCCTTCCTCGGACTGAACTACGGCAACCAGGGCGTCCATCCGGACACGAGCATCACCCCGTCGCGAAACGCGGTCTGCCGGCCAGGCGAACACGCGCACCGCTGGCCCTTGGAACTGGTGTTGAAACGAGGCTACGCCGTGGCGAGCTTCCACGGCGGCGATATCGAACTGGACCGCCACGGATCCGGCTGCCGGTTTACGACCGAAGGCTGGCGCCAGGGAGTGCGGTATCGAATTGCCCAGCAACAAGGCCGCTCGGAGCCGGCCGAGGATCAATGGGGCTCGATCGGCGTCTGGGCCTGGGGACTGAGCCGCGTGCTGGACTATCTGCAGACCGACGATTCGATCGACGGACAGCGGGTCGCCGTCTTCGGGCACTCGCGGACCGGCAAGACTGCCTTGTGGGCCGGTGCTCAAGACGAGCGGTTCGCCCTGGTCATCTCGAACAACTCGGGCCAGGGCGGCGCTGCCTTAGCCCGGCGGCGCTACGGCGAATCGGTCGCCGCTTCGTACTCGCTGTCGGGCATCTGGTACTGCCAGAACTATCGGCAGTACGGCAACAACGAATCCGCCTTGCCCGTGGACGCGCACATGCTGATCGCCTGTGTTGCACCGCGTCCGGTGTATGTGGCCAGCGCCCAGCAGGACCGCTGGGCCGACCCGCGCGGCGAGTTTCTTGCGGCTCGCCACGCCGAGCCCGTGTACCGGCTGCTGGGCCGGGAGGGATTGGGCGTCGAGGAAATGCCGCCGGTCGATCAACCGGTGGGGCAGACCGTCGGCTATCACATCCGCAGCGGCGACCACGACATCACGCCTTACGACTGGCAGCAGTATCTGGATTTCGCCGACCGTCATCTGGCACGCGCCGGCGGATGAAGCTCCGCTTGGCAAGGGCGGAAAGGGCCGACGTCCAACGCTCACCAGCTTGCACCGACCGGCTTGGCTCCCTGGTGCTTGACGCGGACGCTGTACAGCGACGTGCGGGCGGTGATGAAGAGCGTCTGGAAATCCTCGCCGCCAAAGCAGACGTTGGCGGGGTTCTCAGGCACTTGGATCTGCTCCCGCAGTTTTCCGTCGGCGTCGTAGACCTGGACGCCGGGGCCGTGCGTGGCGTACGCGTTGCCCTGGACGTCGACCGCCATCCCGTCGCTGCCTTGCGGGATGACGAACCGCTTTTTGCCGAGTTGGCCATCCGGACTGACGTCGAAACAGTGGATGCCGGCCGGCATGTCGTGGAACGTCGGATCGGGATGCCGCCGGTTGCCCCCGGTATCGGCCACGTACAGCCGGCGCTCGTCGGGCGAGAAGACGATGCCGTTGGGCATCGCCAGCGACTTGATCACGGCTTCGAGTTTTCCGGTTTGCGGATCGAGTTTGAATACCCAGTGCCCGGGGATTTCGTGCGGGCCGGTCAAGCCCCAGGGTGGATCGGTGAACCACAGCGTGCCGTCGGAACGTACGGCCACGTCGTTAGGCGAATTGAACCGCTGGCCTTCGAATCGGTCTGCCAGCACCGTGATGCGTCCGTCGGGTTCGGTCCGCACGAGGTTGCGGGCGGCGTGCTGGCAGGAGATCAGCCGTCCCTGGAGATCGAGGATGTTGCCGTTGGCCTGCTCGCTGGTACGATAGACCGACAAACCGGCGGCCTCGGTCCACTGCATCAGCTTGCTTTGGGGGATGTCGGAAAAGACCAACTTCTTCTCGGCGGGCAGCCAGGCAGGTCCCTCGGTGAACTTCATGTCACCGGCCAGCTTCTGAACCGTCGCGCCCGGCGCGAGCACCGAACCCGCCTCCTCTGCGGCGCGCCCGGCGCCCGTAACCAGGATCCAAGCCAAACCAGCCAGGACATACAATCGGCGTGTCATGATGGTACCTTTCGGTAAAGGGTTGCTCTTCAATCGATGGAACCACTGTTATGAATATACCCGGTGGACAGCGCGGGCAAGTGGGGCAAGGCCGCGCAAATCCAGCACAAGCGGCCGAACGGCAGAGCAGGAGTTTGTTTCATAGTCTTCACTTCCAGTCAATCCGTGCCTGTTTCGCCGTGAGATCGATCCACACGGAAGCATGAGCGAATTCGCGGGAGGCCGGCCGTCACAGCTCCCATTTGCCGGTCAGGTAGACCAGGACGCGAAACCGTTCGTCCGGCGTCAGCGTCCGGCCGAAGACGAGGATTTCCGCAATGTGCCCGCGGAAGAACGTCTGGTAGTAGGGCGAGAAGCAGCCGACCCGCACGGACCGAGCCCAACGGTCCCGGCCTTCGTAGACGATCAGCCGCGGCCCGCCCGTCTGCGTGCCCGGGACGGAACAGCACAAGCCGCACAGATAGTCGAACTCCTTGCCATTGCTGGCGGTGAAAATCCGCGGGTTGTGATTATTGGGCAGCCCCGGCTCCGGATTGCTGACGACGGCAAAGATGGTCGCCGCCATGGGCCGCTCGGACAGATCGGCGAGGTCCAGCCGGGTCTTCTGTTCGTCGTTGAATCGCAGCGCGGCTTTGCCGTTCAACCCCCGGGCGTCGTACCACGGGGAGAACTCGGCCGCAGCCTGGGTCGCATGCCTGCCGTTTCCGCTCTTGTCTTTCCAGACGCGGACGCGGTTGTCAGGGCCTCGTTCGATCGTGGCCGCGTCGGACGCATCGAGCCAGACGGCCAGCGCTTCCTGCAAGCCGCCCGCCAGCAGCGTCTGGCCGGCACCGAGAATCAACGTGCCGCCGTTGCGCAGGTCGTAGGTAGCCCCGCCGGCGTAGTTCCACGTGCGCCAGGAATCCTGGGCCACGTTCCGGACCGTCAGATTGCAGGACAACGCCGCCACGGCCTGGGGGTCTAGTCCGCAGGCGGCCAGCGGGATGCGCCATTCGCACGTCCAGGCGTCCGCTCCGGCAGCAGCTCGATACGTGACCGCCTGTTCCAAGCGGGTGCGGGCCGCTTCGGACACGCCCGCCACGTCCGGGGCGCAGAAGTGCCCATCGGGCCAGCCGCGGAGCGTGAGGATCGGCGCGGGAGGATTCGCTTCCTGCAACGCCAATTCCACCCCGTCCGTGGCGCCCCAGCGATGACCCGCCACGACCAAGGCCCGCGCGTCTCGCAGCGGGCTGCGCAGCGCCACGTACAGCGTCTGGTCGTCTACGCCGAGCCACGCTTGGGCCGGCGACTCGTCGACGACGGTGCCTACCAACGAATGATTCAACTCCAAGGTCCGCCCCTGCCATTCCATCAACTCGCCGTCGATGACCGGACTCGCAGCGAGTCGCGTGGCCCGGAAGAAAGGACGTGATGCGGCCGAGGGCCGGAAAAGTTCGCCGGGGGCAGAACGCGGCCGGTTCGTCGCTGCGGGAAACTGCCAATCGCCCGTTTCGCCCTCCGAGCGGCGCGGCGGCACACCGAGACCTGTCCAATCAATCGGTTCCGCACTCTTCTCCAGTCGGATGCCACTCACCGTGCCGATGGGTTCTTCGAGTGCCGAACGGACCACGACAAACAGCGGTCCCGTGGGTGAGGTTTCCAGCTGTGCGACGAATTCGCGAACGTGCGCTGCGCCGCCCGTGAAACGCGGATAGAACTCGCCGAGCTTGGGACCGTCGTGCTGCCCGGCGCGCAGCTCCAGTTTCACCTCGTTCTTTTGCAGCGGCAGTTGCCCGCGATACTGCTCGAACCGCAAGTACTCGAAATCCACGACGGGCTTGGGACTCGGAGCCGGATCTTCGCACCGAAACGCCAGAAAAACATCGCGGACGCCCTGGGCCTGCGGGGATAGTTCGGCGACCGCCTCGCGGTAGATTTGGACGTGGCTGCCACGGTCGCGATCGGTCGGCGGCAGCGTGACTTGTCCCACCAACGGTCCGTCCACGCGGTCCAGACGCACTTCCAGCTGCCACGGCACCGAGCCGTCGTGGCCGTAGACAACGCGGACGCGGCGATAGCCTTCGCCCCAGGGAACGCGGTCGAACCGGACCCAAGCAGCGTCGGGAATGTTGTACAAGAAACTCCACTGCTTGTGCACCATCTCGTGCGCGCCGTCATGGACCGTCGCTTCGAGCACCAGAGGATCCGTCGCCTGGCGGTGCCGCGGCGCGGCACGGGCGGAACGGTCGGTATTCAGCGTCTTGACGTCACTGGCAAAACGCAGGACAGCCGAGCGCCAACCCGCGCCGAGATCCACCGAGTCGAAGGCGAACCAATCGCCATCCTGGAGGTCCGTCAGCCCGGCGTCGGTTTTGCGGACGCCGGCGGATTGCGACGAGCACTCGGCCGCCTCGAATCGCTGGCTGACGAGCTGCGGCCACTTGGGCAGCGCGGGGGGCTGCGCAAAGTCGTGCCCGAACCGGAACGGCCGGCCGCCCGGAAAATCCTCGGCCCGCAGCTCCGCACTGTTCCGCGTAAACAGTCCGTGAAACACATTGTCGTGCTCGCGGACATCGACGCAACACGTGTTGAACCACATGTCCCGCTGCAGCGAACCGGGCGCCGCCCAGAACAGGTTGTGATGGACGTCCACGTGGCATGTGCCCGCGTCGAGATACACCATGCCCAGTTTGTTCCAACGCAGCGCCGACAGGTCGTAGCAATCGTGCATCACGTTGTAAGCCACCTGCGAGTGCTGGCCGTTCAGCGTCCCGCCGCTGCAGTAATACCCCGTCAGAAACCCGGCGTCGCGCGTCAGCAGCATGCCGTTGTACAGGTGGTTGTGCGCCAGCAGCGTGGCGGCATAGTCCATGGGACCGCGGTGCCTGGACGCCATGTTCGTGCCGTTGCCGTAGAAGTTGATACAGCGTATTGTCCTGCCAATGCCATTCGCCGGGCGCATCCAGCGCGTGCCTGTGTCCCACGATCATGCCCCGGCCGTCTTCGTGCTCTTGCGGGAATCTGCCGTCGTAGGCCGAGCCGAACCACCAGCCCTGCGTGCGGTCGCCGACGAGAATCTCGCCCGGCCGGGAGCTTTCGATCACCCCCGTCTGCGCACACCAACCCTCGAAATGCACCCCGCAGTACATGGCGCCCTTCCAGTAATCGTCCGGCTGCCCTTCCAGCAACCGGCTCACGATCCGCCCCGGCTGGCTGACTCGCGTCTCCCGGGGAATCGAGAACTCGCCGTAGGTCGGCCACAGCGGCGACAGGTCCGCGACGTACATCTCCAGGCCCGGTGCGGGAACGTTCGGGTGACGCGCCTCGATCAGCACCTGGCCGCCGGCGAAGACCTGATTGCGGCCCAGGCCTAGCGTCCACGGCATGGCGGCCTTCCAGATCCGCTTGGCAGGGTCATCGAGCGACCAGCCGGTCACGAGCTCACATCCGCTGACCACGACTTTTTCGTCCCGATACGCCTTGAGCGTGATCGGCTTGTCGGCCGTGCCGCTGCGCGGAAACGTTACGGTTTCCCGGTACGTACCGCCGCGAATCAGCAAGGTATCGCCCGGCTGGAGCTTGTTCACCGCGGCCTGCAACGTGGCCAGCGGCTGCGTCTCCGTGCCCGGATGAGCGTCATCGCCGTGAGGGGCGACGTAGAAGTCGGCGGCCTGAACGCCAGCGGCGACGACCAACAGGGCCGTGAGGACGGGTGCCAATCTCGTTTTCATGAAAGTGCCCTTCTATTTTTCGCTTTGACGGTTGCTGTATTCCCGCGGCGAGCAGACTCGCTCAGCGGTCAGCGTCCGGCCGACTCGTCGACCACCGGTTGGCCGTCGACGTGGATGGCGTTGTTGCGCAGCTGCGTATGCCGGGCTTGGGGCGAAATGCGGATGCCCCGCGGGCCATCGACCAGGTGCGATCCTTCGACGATGTTCCAGTCCTTCAGCGGTGCCGTCTGCGGCAAGCCCGCGATCTTGTGCCCCGCCGGCTGCAGGTCCACCGCGGCGCGCTGCTGCGGGTCCGCGCCCTGCAGCCACGTGGGCTGGATGTGGAATCCCGGGCCGTAGCGGAAGCCGGTCACTTCGGAGAACCGCACCGTGTTGCCGAAGACCAGCGGTCCCAGCAGGCTGATGTTGCCGCGGCCCATGATCCGCACGCCGATCAGGTCGCAGAACGCCACCGGCGACGGCGCATCGTCTTTCCAGGCCCAGAGCTCGATAATCGAGTGCACAAAGGCGCGGATGAACAGGTTGTTTGCCTGGCCCGGCCGCAGGTTGCGGATCGTGTTTCCGCTGATCAGGGCCTGGGTGTGCGGCCCATGCACCAGGAACACGCCCCCGGCGGCGGCTTCGATCTGCGAGTCCTTCAGAACGAACCCGTCCGAGCCCCACTCGATCATCACCGCCGGCTGCGTCGAGTGCGTCGCGCGGATGTGGCAGCGTTCGACGCGGCACCGGTCGCGCGAGCCGAAGATCGGGAGCAGCGTTCCGGGGCCGTCGACCAGCCCCAGGTCGGCCACGCGGCTGCGGTCGCGCATCCACAGCATGGCGCCCCGTCCGCCGTCTTGCTGGCGGGCTCGGAAGTGGCCAGGTATCTCGCGGGCGATCTCCGCCGGCACGTCCCACTGCATCGGCCGCTCGTCCCGGACGGCGAGCAGGCTGTTCTGGGCACCCGCGCCCTGCAGCGTCACGCCCGTCGGGATCCACAGCGTCGCGCTGATCGCGTACCGCCCCGGCGGCAGGAACACCGTCCCGCCGCCGGCTTCCCCCGCCTGGACAAGCGCCGCCCGCAGCGCGGCGGTGTCGTCCTCCACGCCGTTGCCCTTGGCTCCGAATTCCCGCGCGTCGAACAGCCGCGTCGGGGCTTCCGCGGCCGCTTCGACGCAGACGGACACGGGCCCGCCCCAGCCGGATTCGCCGCCCGTGCCGTTGTGGACGTACAGCTCGTACGGGCCCGGCGCCAAGTCGGCCGGCAGGGTGACCTGCGTTTCGTACAGCGGATGCTGGCCGCGCTGGAAGTCCGACAGGACCGTGACCTGGCCGTCGTCGCTGGCCTTCAGCGCCACCAGCTGCGCGTCGAGCGATCGGCCGAAGACCCGCACCGTCGCGCCCGGCGGCGCGGCCGCGGGCGAGACCCACCAGGGCCGGGCGGTAGTGATCCGCCACGGTTTCGACCAGCCGTCGGAGTTCTTGATCCAGCACACGTGGCCGCCGGCGCGGGCGTCGTAGAACCCGCTGGCGTTGTAATGCGATTCGGACTCGACCGCCAGGACCAGGCCCCGCGGGTCCGCATCGAGCACCTGCACACGGCGCGAGCCCGACGGCGGCTCGGCAGGCAGCCATCGCCCCGCATCATAAGGCGTGGTACGCAGGGCCGCCAGGGCCGCGTCCGCGTCAAACGGCGCCTTCCAGTCCCGGACCTCCGTCTGTCCCGGCGCGAACCCGACGCCCCAGATCGTCTTCGTATTGCCGCCCTGTACCCGGCAGATTTCAGGAACAGCGGCCGGAACGCCGCGTCCGAGGCCCGAAACGAGGGCCAGCGCAACGAGACACAAGCCGAGTCGGAACATCGTCCAGAGTGAATAGTACTTGGCCATTGACATCAGGTGATCCTTCGATAGAAGCCAGTCCCAGGTGCGGTTCACAAAACGACCATACCCCGGCCGCCCCGACATCGCAAGCGGTCGCTGGTCATGATGGCGTGGAAAAAGATCGAGTTAACGAATCGTCGAGGGGAAGGGTCGTGCCGTGCGGCGGCACGGTGCTGGCAGGCGGCGGCAACAAGACCAGGGGGCGAACAATCGTGTCGCGCCGAACGGCGGCGAACAAGCCCTGAATCGTAGTCCGCAAAGTTGGGCTCCCGGGCGTCGGCCGTGTCTGGCCGAAGGCCTCTTCCCACCGTAGCCTGGGGCAACGCCCCAGGACCGCGTTGTCATCCGGTCTTTTTGGCCGAAGGCCATATTCACCCACGCGGACAGGGCACGCTGAATATGGCCTTCGGCCAAAGAACCGATGTTTCCGTTTCTTCCTGGGGCGTTGCCCCAGGCTACGGTGAATGTGGCCTTCGGCCAGAATCTCGGAACGCAAATGCGCAATTTGGAAGACATCAGACGGCTGGCATCGAAGGATGCAATAGCGGGATGACATCGCCAAGGGAAAAGACGTCGGCCAGCCAGTCCGCTGGCCGGCCCAGTAGGTGAGGGACGTCAGGCTTGATTGCCAACTGGGTGCAGATCTTCTGCACCTGCGGGAAGCACTTCTGACGGAAATACTGATCGAAGCTCAGCGGGCGAGCCATCGAGGTTGTGATTCGGCTCGTTGGTGCCGCCCCGCGCGGGCCAGTCCTGGTGGTGCGAGTAGTAGAAAGCCGAAGCGTCTTCCGATGAGTTTGCGCAGCGTCTTGTTGTACGTTCAAGGGCGATTGGCCGCCGGGGGTTCGGGGACGATGTTCTGGATCAATCGCGGTACGTAGCTGTTGTAACGACCGTCGGGCGAGGGGCCACTGGGTTTCATGGCAGCAATCGCCTGGTGTATGCTGGCGGCTTTTTCCCCCAGCGCCTCGATGGCAGCCAGTGCGGACATCGAGACCAGCACGCCATTCTGCGCCGGTGCCGCCAGCGAAGCGAGCGTTTTGACCGCCTGTTCTCGAACCGCTGCAGGACCGTGTTCGGCAAGCGCTTGAGCGACGTGTAAACGGGGACGTGTAAACGGGGACGTGTAAACGGGGACACAGCCAATCTTGTTCGGCACGCTTCGTGCTTGGGTAGGCATCCTCGCCGCTCGCCGGCGAGTGTTTCAGGTTACGTGGCTACGAACAAGCGTCCATCTCGAACGACCGTGATCCCCGACGCTTGCCGTCGGGAGATTCAGGATAGATGGCTGACATCGTGCTACCGCCAATTAGCCTGACGCACTCGCCGGCAAGCGGCGAGGATTAAAGGGTGCTCTCTGAGAGTTGCCCTCGTGGCCCGTTTTCCTCAATGACTCGACGGCAAGCGTCGAGGATGCGTACCATTAGCAACCGCTGTGCCGAACAGTATTGGGACAGCCACCAAATTTGACAAAGCCGGGAGGTTTAGGTATAAGTCGTGAATGCCTCGATCAAGAGGACATGCGCCGGGTGGAATGGTTTTCCACGTGCTAAATCGCCGAGTCGGACGGCGAGACCTCTTCGGGAAGCATGAAGATTTCTTGGCGTTCGAGCGGGTGATGCAGGAAACGTTGCGCGTTCGACCGATGCGAGTTTGCGCGTATTGCCTGCTCTGAAACCATTGGTTATGTTGAGCTCAACATAAAAAATGTTATGTGAAGCTTTGAGTTATGTGAAGTTGAGCTGCACCGGCCCCCGAAAGCACCTGTATTTGTGGATTTGGCGGATGATCCCCATCGCACAACTTCACATAATTGGCCCTTGCTGTGGCTACGTCACGAGTCTCCTCGCCCCGTGCCGTGCTGGCGACTACGGACAAGAAGCGTCGAGCAAGCAGAGGAATCCGTCTGGTTGGGGGTATGATGACGATCTGGGCTCCCATGCGAGCAGCGGATTATGTGCAGCATCAATCCGCCATTTCTTTGGAAAGCGGGGGAAAAGCCCGTCTGCTCAACATAATTCGACGCTGCACATAACATTGGCACTTTGTCCTTTGGCCAGAACGCGACGGCGATCTGGCAGCGTTCATGCAGCAACTCACTAACACGCACGTCAAGCGTTGGAAGGAGCATCGCCACGAGACGGGATACGGGCATCTGTATCAGGGACGGTACAAGTCGTTCCCCGTACAGACGGAAGACTATTTCTAACGCGTGATTCGTTACGTCGAGCGAAACGCGCTGCGCGCGAAACTTGTCGAGCGCGCGGAGTTATGGCGATGGTCGAGTTTGAGATGCCTGGGCCGTGAGGACAGCCCTCCGGCAGTCCTATCCGCATGGCCTTTGCCACGGCCCGCGAATTGGGTTGACATCGTGAACGAGCCGCAAACAGAACCGGAACTGGCAGCGTTGCGTCGTTGTGTCAACCGCGGCACGCCATACGGCGACGACAGCTGGATCGCCACCACGTCCCGTCAGCTCGGCCTTGAGTCAACGCTACGCCCGCGCGGACGCCCCCAGAAGGAAACCGAGCACAAGGGAACATAGTTTGCGCAATCGGCCGATGTTGCCTAGACTTGGTGACTGTCCCCTCTTTTCAGCGATTCCCGTTGGGTCGCGGTTAAACGAGCCAATGCCAACCGCGTGCGGTATAACTCGCGATTTTGGCTCGGTTCGTGGTTGAATCCTGTGTCGCGTCCGCGTATTATGCACCGCCGTGTTTGGTGGTAAGGTCAACGTTTGACGGAACATCGTGTCGTCGCGGTTGGACGGCCGGGAACGATAGGGCGAGGGGTTGTGAGTGGTAGAGCGTGGTGGGGGATGCTCGGTATAGCAGCTGCCTTGGGCGTGCTGGGGGGCCTGTGGTACGCCCTCTCTCCGGGCGGTCACGAACGGGACCGTGTGAAAGCAGCGTCCGCTGGCGCGACGCTACGAGACCAGCCGTTCCGACTGCCGCGGCAGCCGCCGAGCGGCCGCGACGCCGTTCCGCTGCCTGGTGCCGCCTCCGAGATTCGGTTTCAGGACGTTACGGGGCAATCCGGGATTACGTTCGAGGCCCGAGACGGCAGCAGCGGGCGGCATTTCACGCCCGAGACGATGTCGGCCGGCGTCGCCACATTTGATTACGACGGCGACGGGTTGATCGACATCTACTTTCCCAACGGAGCGGCGCTGCCGGGCGTCACGTACGACCCGCCGCCACGGCACGCGTTGTACAAGAACTTGGGCGATTGGCGATTCGAGGACGTTTCCGAACAGTCCGGTTTGCTGTGTACGGCGTTCGGCTTGGGAATCGCCGTCGCCGATTACGACAACGACGGCTTTCCGGATATCTACTTGAATAACTTCGGTCCCAACGTTTTGTACCGCAACAACGGCGATGGGACGTTCACCGACGTGACCGGCCGCGGCGGGGTTGCCGGAATCACACCGAGCGGCGATTTGGACAAGAAAGTCGGGGCTGGAGCGTGTTTCCTCGACCTGACCGGCAACGGCTGCTTGGACCTGTTCGCCGGCAATTATATCGAGATCGAATTGGCCACGTACATCACGCCGATGAAAGGCCAATATGCGTTTTATCCGACGCCCATGGCGTACCAGCCCGTCCCCAGCACCTTGTACCAGAACTTGGGCGACGGGGCGTTTGCGGATGTCAGCGCGGCATCCGGTGTGATGGACTGCAAGGGCCGTTGTATGGGTGCGATCGCCTGTGACTACGACCACGACGGGGACGCCGACCTGTTCGTCTGCAACGATGTCATGGAGAATTTCTTGCTGCGAAACGACGGACAGGGGAGATTCAGCCAAGTTGGGTTCGTGGCCGGGGTGGCGATGAGTCCCAACGCCGAGATGGTGGCGAACATGGCCGTCGACGCCGCCGATTACAACAACGACGGCTGGCTCGATTTCTTTACCACCAATTACGACCGGCAGTACCCCTTGCTGTTGCGCAATCTGCACGACGGAATGTTCAGCAACGAGACCTTGGCGGCCAATGCGGGCCGGAGCACCTTTGCTTTGGTCAAATGGGGCTGCGGTTTTGTGGACTTTGACAACGACACCCACCAGGACATCTACATCGCCAACGGGCACACCGACGACAATGTCGCATTTGTCGAACCCGGTGCCACGTACCGTTGCCACGACGTGGTGCTGTGGAACAAGGGGCAGGAGCGATTCGTCGATGTGTCCCAATCGTGCGGCATCCGCGCGCTGCCGCCGCAGGCATCCCGCGGGGTGGCCTTTGACGATCTGGATAACGACGGGGACGTAGACGTCGTGGTGTTCAATTCGCGCGAGCGGCCCACGCTGTTGCGCAACCTGCGGAACGAACAGGGCCGCCCGAACGATTGGCTCCAGGTACAGCTGCGCGGCGTACAAGCCAATCGCGACGGCGTGGGGGCACAGGTCCGAGTCGCAGTGGGAAACGTAACGCAGGTACGCGAGATCCACAGCGGCCGAGGATACCAAAGCCACTGGGGCTCGCGTCTGCATTTCGGCTTGGGACCGCAATCGCCGGTCGCGCGGATCGAAGTCCGCTGGCTCGGCGGGGGCGTGCAAGTCCTGGAGAACGTCGCGGTCAATCAGTTGCTGACGATCACCGAAGCGATTCGCTAAAGCGGGACCAGTCCGACATGCTGTCGGAATCCTCGCGCCTGGCGGGTCCACTGTTCAGGAAGAGATCACGATATGCCTTGGCTTGCTGACGACGAACCGTTGACGCAGGAAGAGTTGCCGCAGTACCGAGCGCGACGGCGGCGATTGCTGGTCGTGATCGGAATGGCGGTTTGTCTGTTGGCCGCCTGGGTTGGCTACTGGAGCCTTGTCGCGCATCGCGTCCGCGTTTTGCGGGCGGCCTGTACCGCGGCCCGCGATGCGGCGCAGTGGGCCGAATTGGAAGCGCTCGCCCAACGCTGGATCCGCTGGCAACCCGCCAGAGCGATGCCGTGGCTGTTCGCGGCAGACGCCGCCCAACAGTTGGGGGACATGCAGCGAGCGGCCGAGTATCTGCGGCAGGTTCCTGATGGCGACCCGCGCACGCCCGAGGCGCTGCTGCAGTTGAGCGATCTGTTGTTCGGCTCGCTGCATCGTCCTTTGGAAGCCGCGGCGGTGTGCGAGCGCATTTTAGCGCAGGATGCATGGAACATCGAAGCTCGGCGGCGGCTGATTTTCATTTACGGCGTGACGCTTCAGCGTCGTCCGATGATGCTCCAGGCGCGGGAGGCCATCGATTTGGGCAGCGAGCTACCGGAGACCTACATCTACCTGGTCGGGACGGATTGGATCACGTTTTCCAATGCCTACGAGTTGAACACGCAGTGGCTGCAGGCCGATCCCGGCAACGAGTTGTTCCTCGTGTCGCAGACCATCCATTTCGCGGGCATGAGCAGTGAGGAAGAAAAACCCGGCGAGCCGGACCCGTCGGCCACGCCCCGGCGGGTGGCCCAGGAGCAGATGCTCCACCAGGTCTTTGAGCGGTTTCCGCAGAATCTGGAGTTGTTGGCTCATTTCTTGCGCGAGGGCTGTACCAACGGCGACGTGCAAGGCGTGGCGGAGTTGCTGGCGAGAGCACCGCCGGAGGCGGTCGAGGACAATCGATTTTGGCGATTCAAAGGCTGGCTGCACGCGGCCACGGGAGAATTTGGGCCTGCCAAGGCGGCTTATCTGCAAGCCCTAAAACACAATCCTTTCGATTGGCGCAGTCAGTATGAACTGGCAGACGTCTTGCGGCGAACCCGGCAAACCGAGGACGTCGACAAATGGGCGACACTTGCCGTGGAGGGCCGAGCGTTGTGGCGGGAGATCCTGGAATTGCCCGATGTGCAATCCGCTCCGCCCGCCCTGATGGAACGAATCGCCAAGTACGCTCGGGCCTGCGGAGACAATCGGGTCGCGGACTGCCTTGAATACCGCTTGGCTGCGACGAAGTGAGGGCGGCCAACCCGGGTTGCGGGGCATTCCCCTTTTTTTCTAAACAGGGATTGTTAAATCTATTGACTTTGTTGGAAGATCGGATAGTTTGAACGTTTAAGATTCTGAGAAGGACATCTATTCAAGCTGCTTCAGAGAGGACAGAACATGGCCAAATGCGGGTTGGTTTCTCGGTTTGCGGTGTACGGACTTAGCATCGCGATCCTTTCCATCTTGGCCGCAGGTTGTGGATCGTCAGGCCCCACCACGCATCCGGTTGTCGGCAAGGTGACAATTGGCGGCCAACCGGCTACGGATCTGCGGGTTGACTTCTATCCCGTGGAACCAGCCAATCAGATGGCCAGCGGCACCGTGGGGCCGGATGGGAGTTACACGCTGTTCACCGGCGGTATCGGGAAGCAGGGCGCGATGGCGGGAAAGTACAAGGTTGTGCTGGCATCCACCGCCGCCACCACCGACACATCGTACATGGATTCGGGCAGTTCTGGCCCTCCCGCTCCGAAGGAAGACGCCGTGCCCAAGGAGTATACGGACGCGGCGACGACACCCAAGGAAGTTGAAGTCACGGCCGGAAGCAACACGATAGATATTCAGATCTGACGGCGTTCGTCGGACGTTAACGTTCCGGTGATTATGCCTTTTGTCTGCTGTCTGTGGTTTTCTTTCCGAAGCCTTCAGGTGTTGTCATTGCGTTTTCAGTTCTCTTCAGTTGAATCGGAGTAGAATCATGTCACGAGTATCGCATCGTCGCCGCGCCCCGCGATGGGGGTTTACGTTGGTCGAGTTATTGGTTGTCATCGCCATTATCGGCATTCTGGTGGCGTTGCTGCTGCCGGCCATTCAAGCCGCGCGGGAAGCCGCCCGGCGAAGCCAGTGCGCGAATAATCTGAAGCAGCTTGGTGTTGCCTTGCACAACTACCACGACATCCACCAACGATTGTGTTGGAACTACGATTCCGGCGATGGAACGTATCCAGGGCAGCCACGAGGACAGTGGAACCAGCTGTCATGGATTGTCAAAGCATTGCCGTACATGGAACAGCAGGGTTTGCACGACCAGATCGTCCTCAATGGAACGAACCTCATGTGTCGGGTCGACAACACCGATGTTGCGCGAACGCCGTTGAGTACCGTGATGTGCCCGTCTTGCGCACACGAACCCGTATTGAACGACCAGCGTCCAGGGTATCGCTGGAATGCGGGCACGGCGGCTGGACCGGTGCATAATAACGGAGATCGGGCAACCGCCGCGCGCACCGACTACGTTGGCAACCTGGGACATATCTGGGCCGGCTGGAAGGATTGCGGGAACGTGCCGCAGTTTCCGCACCCGCAGAATCTCTTCACGGTGAATCAAGGCACGCCCTGGGTCAACGGCGAAGCCCTTGGCGAGCAGGTTAACTGCAATGGCGTCTTCCGTTTCATGGGTTCGGTCCGTTTGGCCGACATCACCGATGGGACGAGCAAGACGATCGCCGTTTTCGAGGACATGCATTTCCGGGGAGGCCAAGGCGCCACATTCGACACCAGACCTCTTGACGATGCCGCCTGGATGAGTCCGCTGGCTGCCGTCAATTCGCTTCGGAATCCCATGAACAACAGGAATCCGGCGTGGCTGCAGAACGCCGACGACCGGCGCTGCCACGGCTGGAGCAGTTTCCACCCGGGCGGAGCACACGCCTTGCTGTCGGATGCCAGCGTGCATTTCTTCAGTCAAGACATCGACCACGTGCTTCGCTATGCCCTGGCCGTCCGCAACGACGGATTACCGGTAGAGGGTTTTTGATCGCCACTCGGGCTTGAGGAACGAGGGCGGTGCAGGCGTCTGAGCGTCTGACCTGCCCGGCTCATGAAGACGATCCTCCGCATCTCTGGCGTGGTGATTGTGCTGGCCGCCATCTGCGTAGCGATCATGATGGCGGCCGGGCTTCCCGGGAGGATGGGATGCCGGGAAACGGACGCTCACAAGTCCCAGCCCGCCCATTCCAATCCATTCGATATGCGGTTGAAGATCCCCCGCGATAGGTCTTCGGCTGTCCCCGTCGCCTCCGAGAGGACGATCGAACGGTTCTGCAGCACGTGCCACGTGCTGCCGCCCGCGGATTGCGAGCCGCGGTCGCTGTGGGCAGAGAAGATCCAAGAGATGTTCGCCTACGCGGGTTCGGGTCAGGCTTGGCCCACGGCGGAGATGCCGACGCTCCAAGAGGCGACGGCTTATTGGGCCTCGCGGGCGCCCGAACAGCTGGAACTGCCCCAGGAGACGACCGGATCGCCCCCGTCGCCGTTGCCGTTCGAGCGGCATCCGATTCGGCTCGCGGGCATCCCCGGCGCACCGGCGGTCTCCAATGTCTCCTTTGTGCAACTGGCCGACGACGGCCCCACCCAGTTGTTGATCAGTGACATGCGGCACGGAGTCGTCCTGCTCTGGACCCCCTCGCGGCCCGAGGAACCTGCCAAAATCATCGGCCGCGTGCCGCACCCCAGCCGCGCGCACGTCGTCGATCTGGACGGCGACGGCATCCGCGACATCCTTGTGGCGAACCTCGGCGTGTTCTGGAATGTGGATACGGACCAGGGCAGCGTGGTCTGGCTGCGGGGCTTGGGCGATGACGAGTTCCGGAGCCATGTGCTGGTCGGCGGGATCAGTCGCGTCAGCGACGTTCGGGCCGCCGATTTCGACGGCGACGGCGATCTGGACATCGTCGCAGCCGTCTTCGGCAATTTCACCACGGGCATGATTCTGTATCTGGAAAATCACACGGAAGACTACTCGGAGCCCGACTTTGAACCGATCTCACTCGATGGCCACACCGGCACCAGCGACATCCACGTGCTGGATTTGAATCGGGATGGCCGCCCGGATTTCATGGCGCTGCAATCGCAACAGCACGAGCAAGTGCTGGCTTTCCTGAACGCCGGCCGGGGCCGGTTTCACCGCGAAGTGATCTACCAGGCGCCGCATCCCCGCTGGGGATCGACGGGGATCAGACTGGTGGACCTGGACGGGGACGGGGACGTCGACGTGCTGTTAAACCACGGGGACTCGGTCCAGGTTCCCCCCGTGCTGCGGCCCTATCACGGGTTTGGGTGGCTGGAGAACCAAGGCGAGTTCCCCTTTATCTATCATCGGCTCGCCCACCTCCCGGGTGCTCACACAGCCCAAACGGCCGACCTGGACGGCGACGGCGACCTGGACCTCGTCTCCAGCGTGTTCATCCCCGCCTACGATTCGGCGTGGCCGAGTGCCCGCCAGCTGGAAACGGTGATCTGGCTGGAGCAGACCGAGCCTGGCCGGTACCAGCGGTACGTGCTGGAAACGGGCTGCGCGCGATACCCATGTCTGGATCTGGGCGACTGGGATGACGACGGCGACGTGGACATTGTCCTGGGGAATTTCGTGCTGTTCGAGCGCCCGGAGGACGAGGCGGCACCGGCCCTGATGGTGCTGGAAAATCGCTCTCAGGATCGCCAAGTGCCGCCGCCTTAGCGTTATACCGCGCGCGGTTGAGGATGGCACAGTCGCCGAGCGTCGTTTAACCGCGACCCAACGGGGAGCGCGTCGCCCACTCGCTCCCCGTTGGGTCGCGGTCAAACGAGCCAATGCCAACCGTGAGCGGTTACTTTGTCGCTGCCGCCGACTGTGTGCTTGCCACCGTTGGTGTCGAAGATTATCATACGTGGATTGGTTTTCTGAAACATCCTCGTTTTTTCCCGCCAGAGGTCCGTCCATGAACCTGTCATTTCCGTTTCGACCACTTCCTGTCCAGCCATTCACTCGCCCGCGGCCGCCTCGCGGTTTCACGCTCGTGGAACTGTTGGTGGTGATCGCGATTATCGGGATTTTGGTAGCCCTGCTGCTGCCTGCGATCCAGGCGGCTCGCGAAGCGGCCCGCCGCAGCCAGTGCGTGAACAACCTGAAACAACTCGGCGTGGCGATGCACAATTTCCACGACACCTACAAGCGGTTTCCGCGAAATTACAAGCAAGTCGGAGGCAACGCTTGGGAAGCGCTCAGCGCCAACTATTTCCTGCTGCCCTTTCTCGAACAGCAAGCTCTGTATGACCAGGGCGAATCCGACCCGAAGAATTGGGGCTGGACGTACGGGACGCTGATGGGCACGCCGCTCACAACGTTCCGCTGTCCTTCGAGTCAGGATGCGCCGGCCCGCGGAACACACCCTCATTGGTGGGACGGCCCGGGAACGAATTACGCGTGGTCCACCGGCAGTTCGATCGAGACGAATTGGGCGGGGGATCGTTTCAACGGGATGATCGCGTATCAGGTCGATCGGCGAATGGCCGACGTAGACGACGGCCTTTCGACCACGCTGATGGCCTCGGAAATCTTGTCCGGGTCGGGCCAAACAGGGGCTGTCGGAATGTACCCGTATGACATTTTCTACGCGGGGGACGGACCGTTCAACGCCGTGGTGGATCGGCATTTCCCGACGACCGCAGAATTGGACGTCATTGGCAGTACGGCCCAGAATAGTCCGACTGGATTCAAGTCGAACAATGGAACGATGTGGGGATGGTATGCTGCCGCCCAGTCGACGCTGACCACTGCCGCCCCACCGAATTGGGCTTATCCCAGTGCCGGCGGCAACTGCTGCCCGGGCGGCGCGCACGACTGGGGGATGGGAATCATTCCACCGCGCAGTATGCATCCCGGCGGCGTCAACGCCGTTCTGGGCGACGCATCGGTTCGCTTTATCAGCAACGATGTGAACACGCTCACCTTCCAGCGGCTTGGCAATCGAAAAGACGGCGAACCCGTCGGCAACTTTTAAGGAGATCACAAATCATGTTTCGTAGTTGCGGATTCTTCATCGGGTTGGCGTTGGCCCTGAATGCGATCGGTTGTGGGGCTCCTGTCAAGGAGCAGCAGATCGAGATCAAGACGGCGAACGATCCACTGGCCCTGCCACGATCGGTTCTACAGCGGTACGCCGACGGCCAGGCATTGGGCAGCGAAGTAACTTCGTTCCCCAAGATGGTCGAGGACGTGCGGGCGACCGATCCGACGCGCGCCGACGTGCTGGAAAAAGGGCTGGAAGAACTCCAGCAAGCTGCACCGGGCCAGTTGCCAGGGAAAGCCAAGAAGCTGTTGGAACAGATTTAGCCCTTGCTGGGCTGCCTATCTCGTGAAAACTCAACCGTTATGATAAGACGCTCTAAGGTCCTCGCCAAACTTCGCGCGGGCCAAGTCGCCCGTGTCTGCTCGGTCGGCGGTTTCCTGCGTTACTTCCCGCGGATGGCGGCCGAGTTCCGTTACGACGGGATTTGGGTCGACGCGGAACACCGCGTCTGGGATCCGGCGGAGACGACGGCCATGTTGGCGCTGCATCATCTGGCCGATATCGACTGCCTGTGGCGGCCGGCGAGCACCGAGAAAGCTTGCCTGTATCGCCTGTTGGAAGACGGGGCCGCAGGCTTGATGATCCCGCACGTCTCGACACCACAGCGCGCCCAGGAGCTGGTCCAGGCGGTGAGATTCCCGCCGGTGGGCGATCGCGGACTGGATGGTTCCGGCTTGGACGCCGATTTCTGGGTTGGCAAGCCGGCGGATTATACGGATCAAGTCAATCGCGAGACATTCCTGGTCGTGCAGATTGAAACCCCGCAAGCCCTGGAAAACGTGGAAGCGATCGCCGCGGTGCCCGGCGTGGACGTGTTGTTCTTGGGCCCCGGCGACTTGTCCTTGCGGCTGGGTTGTTCGCCCGCCGTCGACGATCCCGTCATGCTGGACGCCCAGCGACGGATTGCGGCCGCCGCCCGTCGGCATGGCCGAGCGTGGGGACGGCCCGTGGGCAGCGGCGAGGACGCCCGCGCAGTGATTGAACTCGGCGGACAATTCATCGCGTTCGGCAACGACTTCTGGGCCGTCCACATGCATCTGGCGGACTGTGCCGCGAAACTGGACTCGATTCTGCCATGACCGACCAGTCCGGCGCGTTGCCGTATCGCGATACGAAGCCCGTCGGGGCGGCGGATTTCTACTTTGCCATCAACGCCACGTTCCGTTTTGTCTTCGACCGTTTCGGGGTGGAAGGTCTGCGGCGCTACTGGACCGATCTCGGGAAGGAATACTACGCGCCGGTCTCGGCCGCCTGGCAGCAACATGACTTGCCCGGCGTCGCCGCTTATTGGCGCGACTTTTTTGCCGCCGAGCCCGGTGCGGACGTTCAGGTGCGAGAAGACGGGGACCGAGTCGTCGTCGAAGTCGCCGTTTGCCCGGCGATTGGCCACCTGCGGGCTCACCAGCGGCAGATCGTGCCCTGTTTCTGCCAGCAGTGCTTTTTCGTCAACGAAGCCATCGCCGCGCCGGCCGGATTCACCGTCCGCGTCGCAGGCGGCAACGGCCGCTGTCGGCAGACGTTCCTGCCCCGCCAGGCAGATGTACCACCGCAAGACCTGGGCGATATTCGAGAGGCGACATGATCGGCGTTTACGATTTTTGCGGACACTACGAGTGGACCTTCGAGTGGCTGCGACGGCTGGGCGGCGAGCGACTGGTCCGCCAATACTGGGACCAGGCGATCGCGCAGGACTCGCAACGGCATGCTGCCGAGTTGATCGCCTCCCAAGGCTTTGACGGCATGGCCGCGTATTGGGGCCATACGCTGGAGGAAGAAGCCGCCGGCTACCGCTGTACGGCCACCGCAACGGTCTTCCGCATCGACATGCATGAGTGCCCGTCCAAGGGATTTTTGATTCGCAACGGCTTGCAGCAGTATCACGACTACTGCGACCACTGCTTGGGCTGGATCGGCCCCCTGCTGGGCCGCGCCGGCTTTGTCGTCGATCATCAGCACAACCACGCAGGCCGCTGCTGGTGGGAAATCCGCCGCGCCGACGATGCCACGCCGCCCAGCGCCCCGGGCGAGTTGGCTGGCGAGCACGACGTGCGACTGTGGCCCGACTGGAACCAGGCCGCCGCGCTGGACACGTACCGCCGAGCCACCGATCCGGATGATAAATCGCCTGGTTGACGGCCTAAATCCACTGCCCGATGGCTCGGTCGAGCCCCTGATGGCGAGTTCCTGATTCTGCGCAAGACACCGCTGCCCCCAGCCCGCTCGCCTCAGAACATCCCGCCGGCGCCCATGCCTCCCATGCCGCCGCCCATGCCGGCGTCGTACATCCGCTGCAGTTTTTCGACTTGGCCGCGTTGCAGGCGGCCTTGGGTGGCTTCCAAACCTTCCAGCAAACCGGCGGGACCCTGCGCTGCGGCCGGTTGCTCGGCGCCCTGCTGCGTCCAGATTCTCGGCAGGTTGCCTGGCAAGGGCTGGCCGCTGTGCAGTTGGCCGCCGAATCCGCCGCCCATGCCACCCATGCCACCCATGCCACCCATGCCGCCCATGCCGCCCATGCCCATGCCGCCATCGGGAGCCGCGAACGACGGGGGACGTTCCCGGGACGTGGGCTGACCGGGGACGCTCTGTTCGCCGGCCACAGCGCGCAGCTTCTCCAACATCGCGGCAATCTCCCGATGCACCTCCTGCGTCTGCGACAGGGCAATCGTGTCCACGTTGCCGACCCGGAACGCTTGGATGCTGCCGGGACCACCGACCATGTCCCACATCTGCGGCTGGACGGTCGAAGTGATCAGCTCGATCAGAGAATCGTAATCGTCCCACTCTCCGGTCTTGGGATCGTGGAAACGCACCAGGTCCGTCACGGGATACAGGACGGTCGTCAAGGCCGACTCGGCTTCTTCCGGTGTCGTGATCATCAAGCTGTCATCGCTCACGGTAAACACCAGTCCCAGCGGTTTGAGGATCAAACGCAAAGCCGAGCGCAGCGGCATGCCACGGGCCGCAACAAAGGTCACTGGCGAGTCGGAGCCCAGGCCGATGTCGTCCAGCGCTCTCGAATCCAATCGCACCGGGAGCCGATGTTGCCGCTCGATGACCGCCGCCACGTCTTCCAGCGGGGTGTCCTTGAACTCGAGCGACGTGGGCCTGTCCAAGAGCCGTTCGATCTGCTGCTCGGCAGCTGTTGCGCCGGGGCCGGAAACAACGATCCCGACGCCTCGGCCACCTTCGACCGCGGCGACAATCGCCGGCAGCAGTTGGGGGCGCGGCGCAGGCAGAATCTGTGCCGCGCTGCCTCCGGCGGACAATGTCGTCGGGATGGAGTCGGCCGTAGCGGCCGGCCCGCGGTAAAAGGCAAACTGGCTGGTACCGACCCGGGCGATCACCGTCGGGCTGCCGTCGATTCCCGGCGCGACGAACACGCCGCGAGGGTCGGTCGTTCCTGTAACGAACCGCCGCATCGCACTGCCGATCACATGAACCTGGGCATCGTAGACCGATTTGTCGGCCAGCACATCCTTGACGGCAACGCGAACTTCGCTGGAAGATGCCTCGTGCTGGACTTCCAGTTCCAGCGGCGTGATCAGCACCAGGCCGCTGGTGAATTGCTGGTCGCCGCGGACGACGACCAGGTACGCACCTTCGTCGTTGGCCGCCAGCGGCAGGGCCTGCGTCCGATCGCGGTAGTCCCGGCCGTCACCCAACTTGACCAGCGTCTCGTGGAGCGGCTGGATGCCGGCCAAGTTGATCTGGCCGATCCCGCCGAAGCCTTGCCGCAGCAGCGCAAACTTCACCACGTCGATACGGTAAACCTTGACCTCGCACTCCGTCAGGTTGCGGTACTCCAACGCGACTTCGACCGGCTTGCCGGGCCGGATCGTGGTCAGTTCCGGTACGCGGATCGTCTGACGGAGGAAAGCGGCAATCGAGCGGCGGGCGTCCAGGAAGCGATGCTCGACCAGCCGATACTGCTGGATCGCCTCGGCGACGCGGCCCAGGCTGTGCTCGATCTGCCCCAGGATGTAAATCGCCTGCCACTTGTTCGGACTGTCCGCGGGCTGGCCGCTGGCCTTGTCGATCGGTCGACTGGCCACGACTTTGCGGAGCAGTTCTCGCGCCGGCTCGGGCTGGCCGGCGACGAAACGACCGTAGCCGGTGATGTACCAGAAGCTGTCCAGCAGTTCGCTGTCGGGATAACGCAAGGCGTATCGCTCGCAGGCCGTCGCGGCTTGGTCATATCGGCCCAGTTCCAGCAGTCCGCCCGCGGCGGTAAAGGCCACCTGGTCCGCGGCCGGATCGTCCGGATGATCCACCAGCAAGGCTTCCAGCAGGCGGCCGGCGCGGGCCAGCAACTCGGTGCGGCCGACACCGGCTGCCTTCAGTTTCGGATCGACCGCCGCTTGCGGGGCCTTGGCGGCCAACTGCTGAGCCAACCCGAATCGTGCAGCCGCCTCGTACGGCTCGGGCGGCAGCTCGCGCAACAGCCGGGCCACCACATCCACGCTCCGCAGGAACTCGCCCTTGGCCGCCAGGAACCCCGGAACCCCCGTCTCGGCCGTACCCAAGCTCTCGACCACCGCCCGGTAGCCCAGAAAACTCCGCTCGTGCTCGCCGATCGCCTGATAAGCCGCCCCGATCCGCAGCAGCTTGGCAAACGGGATTCGCTCCTCGGGCCATTTGTCGCGAATGATCTCGAAGTAGCGTACGGTTTGGCCGGCATCGTTCATCTCCAACTGGACGTCCAACAACATGGCGACGGCGTCTCGATAGGCGGCGTCCGACACGTCCCATTTCGTCAGCAGTTCGGTCAACCGCGAGTGGGCTTCCTGCCACTGCCGCAGGTGGAACGCCCGTTGGCCCAAGGCCAGCAGCTCTTGCGGCGTCAGGCGGTACGGATCCGGGCTTTCGGCTCCCAACGGCAGAACATCCAGCGTGCGAGACCGGGCGACCGCGATTTGCTCCGCACGGTAGGCGTTGTGCACGAGGGTGGGCGGGACGCGATAGCTGCCAGGCAAGGAACCCTGCAAGGTGTACGACAAACTGCCGATCTTGCGGCGATTTCCGACATAGAAAGTGATTGCGCCCGGCTCCACTTCAAACCACTCGAACGGCCCGCGGACCGATGCTTGGACGACAGCCGTGCCGGCGGGAAGCGGATCGCGAACCACCAGGTATTCGAGTTCCTGGTCCGACACCGCCCGGGCCGCGTCTCGAACGATCCGCAATTCCACTTCGCCCAGCCGCCCCGCGGGCAGTTGACGCAGCTCGTTGCGGAACGGCTGCGCGTTCCGTTTGAGGCCGGCAAACCCGCGCGGGACCGGCTGCCCGTCGCGTTCCAGAGGGGCTGGCCCGTAGAACCGCTCCACGCTCCAAGACGCGGTCGTGCTCTGCAGTTGCTCAGCCGGCACGCAACCGGACACCAGCACTTGATACGCCCAGCGTCCTTGCCCCGTCGGTTCGAACCGCACTTGCTGTTTGCCCGGTACCAGCCAGGCGGCCGGCACGTCGATCGTTTGGCGGGACGTGGCGGAATCCAGTTCCAAGACCTTCGCCGGCTGGTTGTTCACCGAGACGGCCAGCCGATACGGCTCGGCCGGCGCGGGGCGCTGGCCGAACCATCGGCACAGGGCCAGCATCGCCGGGCCGGTGGCTCGATCGGGCGACCAGCGACCGCCCGGACGATGCTCCAGAAGCCAAGCGATCAGGGGCTCGGCGCGAGGATCCTGCGGCCCTTCCGTCAACAGGGCCAGCGCGTGCAGGGCCCTGAGTTCGGCCGGCGAGTCGTGCGCCGCACGGATGCCCCCCGCGGGTTGCCCCGCGGGTTGCCCCGCCGGTTCGGCGCCGTCCAGTTGTCGTGTGGCGACCAGCTCCAACAGCTCGGCGGCGGTTGCCGACCGCTCCATCTCGAACAGTGCGAGGGCCAGGTGCAGCAGCGCCGAGTTGGACAGGGCCGCACGCGCGCGATACAGCCCGTTCGCCGGCTCGAAGTCCCGCTCGCCAGCCACGCAGCGAGCAGACAGCAACATCGCCTTGCCGTCGTAATCGTCGTCGGCCAAAGCGGCCCATTGGCCGGCCGTGCAGCGCAGCGCGCTGCGGAGAAGCTCGTCAGGCAGTGCATAGCCGGCTTGGCGCGCCAAGCCCAAGGCCCACAGGGCGTGGGCTGTTACGAAGCGGTCGGCCGCTTCCGCGCGGCCGGACCAGCTCCAGCCGCCGCTGGGCTGGTGCTGAGCACTGATCAAGGTGCCCAGCGCCGCGCGGATGCGGGCGTCGAGTTCCCGGGCCACGGGTTCGTCGGCCGCGCCAGCGGCGTCGAACAGCCGCTGCAATGCCAACGCAGCCATCAGGTCGCTGGCGGCCGTCTCGACCGGCGATCCAGCGACCGGCGATCCAGCGACCGGCGTCTGCGTGCCGAGCACCGCGTCCAGCAACGAGCGCTCGACCGTCGCATCGACCACGACCTGCAGGCGAGCGGACCGCAGCGGCATCGCTGCAGGCAGTTCGACCCAGGCCTCTGTGCCGGCCTCGGCCACCCCGCCGGACGCGACGGTGATCGTCCTGCCATGCGGCTGGATCGGTACGGCCCGGCGGAGTACGTCTCGCCGCGGTCCGGCGGTCAACTCCAGTTGGAACAGTGCTTCGGTCGCAGCGCCCAACGCGTGCTCTCCGCCCTCGCCTGGTTCGGCCGAGTGTAATTGCAAGCGAAAGGGCACCTCGAACACGCCGGCCGCGGCGACTTGGATCGTCTTGCATTCTTCCGCACGGCGGGACCCGACGGTTGTGGTCAGTACCACTTCGACCGTTTGCTCGGCGGGCAAGCGATTACAAACCACCGCGACCACATCCGCTTCGTCTCCGTCGGTCCAGGCGGACGGCAGCTTCAACTGCCCGTACAGCTCCTTTGTCGCCACGACCTCGACCGTCGCATCGCCTGCCAGCGGTTCGGTGGTAATGCCTTGGGCCACCAGCTTCCACGCCGCGTGTCGGTCCGGCAAAGCAATCACGACGCGGGCGAGGCCGTCCTCGCCGGTGACCAGGGCCGGATTCCAGTAACCCGTCTCGGATTCTGACGCGCGGCAAGTGTTGCTTGCACAGGAAGGTCCTAACGGGTCGCCGTGGCGGCCCGCGAGGGCGGTTTCGCCAACCGATGTGCCGAGTTGCTCGCCGATGCCGCAGTCCGCGTCGTCGGTGTCCCGCGGCGACGAATCGTCGTCCGCGTCGTCGGCCGATTCGTTGCTCTGTTCCATCCAGTGAACGAGCTGCTCGAACGAAGTGGCCGCCGACGGCCGCTCGCCGAACGGCGGGCCGAAAAAGTCGCCGTCCCCCGGGGACCACGGAGCCCGCGAACCGCTGCCGTCGGTCTGCACAGACTCTGCCGCGACGGTCGTACCCGCGAAATACGTTGGCGGCCGATAGGCAAAGGCCACGCTGGAACCGGTCCGCACGGCCCACGTTCGCGACGAGCCACGAAAGGCGGCCCGAATCTGCGGCTGGGCCGCGGGAAACTGCTGCCACAGGGCTTGCTCGACCAGGGCCAGGCTCACTTCCGCAACGACCGGTTTGCCTTGCGAATCGGCCGTGGTCACTGTCACTTCCAGCGGTTCGCCGGGCACCGCCCTTGGCGAGCGGAGGGGCGTCAGCCCCCCGGTGGCAGCACCCACCACGTCCAGTGGTTCGCCCGGCACCGCCCTTGGCGAGCGGAGGGGCGTCAGCCCCCCGGTGGCGGCCACCATCGCTTCGAATGGTTCGCCCGGCGCCGAACACCCCGTGGTACCGTCTTGCCGGCGCACGTCGAGCGAAACTTGCAGGTCGTTCTCGACCGTAAAAGGACACGAGGCCTGGTAGAATCGTGCGGCCTTCGTCATCACGGCCACGGCCAACTCGAAATTCGGCGACAACTCGGCCGTCATCGGCAGGGCCAACTTGTTCGCACCGGTCGCCAGCGGAACCAGCCGATAGCCGAACACGCGGGAACCTTCGAACGTGACCAGCGCCAATGCGGGCGTTTCGCGCCAATACAAATTCACCTCGGCCGTCTCGCCGACGCGATAGTTTCGCCGGTCGGCCAGGATCAGCAACCGCCGCCGGTCGTGATCGCCAGAAACGACAACGGTAGTCTGCCCGAAACAGGCCTGGTTGCGGCTGTCGGCGCCTTCGACGCGGATTCGGTAACGGCCGCCCTGGTCGAGCTTCAGCGTCGCGCGCCCCATACCGTCGGCCGCTGCCGTTTGGAGGTCGTGTTCGCCTTGCGGTCGTTCGTTGACGCGTCCCCTGTCCGAAAGCAACTCGAACACGCGCAGCTTCAGCGGTTGGGCGACAGGGCTTCCTTCCGGATCTCGGGTCGAGACCAGCACGTCGAACGCCTCGCCTGCGACGAACTTGCTGCGCAGCGTCCGGACGTCGACCGAGAAGCCCCGGAGGGCGAATTGCACGTTGGCCTCCGCCGTCACGTTCCACTGCAGCAGCTTGGCCGTCACCGTCAGAACCTGGTCTTGGCCGAACTCTCGCGTGGACAGTGCGAACGTCGCGCCGCCGCGTTCGTCGGTCAGGGCCGTGCGAGCGGGCTCGTCGGCCAGGTGGTACACCAGCTGCGCGCCCTGCAACGGCGTGCCGTCAGGAAACGTGACGCGAATCGTGCCCTCGAGACTCTCGCCGCGGTAGACCACGCGGCGCGCCGGCTCGATCTGCACTCGAACCGGCTCGGGACGGTGCTCGCGAACCTGAAACGTCCCTTCGTGGCGGCGGCCCACCGCGTCGCACACGGCGATTCGGTACTCGCCCGAAACGCCCATCGGGGGCAAGGGGAAATCCGCGGCCAGCGTGTGGAACTTGCCCAGTACAACCGGCTGCTGCCACACACGCTGACCCCGTGGATCAAGCACTTCCAACGTGCGGCCTGGTCCCGCGCCGAACGGATTGGCGTCTGATCCAACCGTCCGGATGCAGCCGCGGACGAAGACCCGTTGTCCCGCCTGGTAGGCGGGCCGATCCGTGTACAGATAGCCCGAATCCGTGACTGCCGCGGCCACGCGCAAGCCATCGAGCGACACACCCTGCGAAGCGACGTGACCGTCGGCCAGCGCCAAGACCGCAACCTTGGCACCCGGGAGGGCCGGCGATGATGTGTCGGTGAACGGATCGGATTCCGGTCGTTCCACGTCTGCCGCGGCACGGGGCGTCGCGCCGTGCGACGGATTCCACTGGCACACGCCGTCGTCGCCCGTGACCGTTTCGGCCCGAATCGCCTGGCCGTCGGAGATCAACAGCCGTACGCCGGGCCACGGCTTGCCGGTTTGCATGTTCTGGGCCAGGACCAAGACTTCGGACCGCGACGCCTTGACGATCACGTCCAGATCGCTATGGAGCACCAGCGTGGTGGCTTCCAGCGTGTCGTTGCCCACCGTGACCACCAGGGCGCCGGCGGCCAGCTCCGGTTGCGGCAACGGGATAATGTTCTCGAATTCCACGTGCTCGGCATAGTCGGGCACCGGGAACTCGAATGTCGCATCCGGGGCGATCAGGGCGATGTCCAGCTGCTCGATACCGTCCAGCCGATGCGATTTTCGGAAGTACGCCTCGGGGTCGATACGATAGACGCGCACGCTGACGGCAGGGATGTTTCGCGTGATCAACTTGACCGCCGGCGGTTCGTGCGAACGGAAGACGCGTTCGGTAATCACGGTCAGCGACGGGGCGGCCAGTCGGGCAATCGCCGCGCGAGCCTGGGCCACATGCTTGCCCCGCGTGACTTTGGCATAGGCAGCCAGCGCCTCGGACGGTCGGCCCAACTCCCGCTCGGTCACCGCCCCGATCCGGTACTGGGCATACGCCGCCTCGTTCGTGTGCGGATGCTTCGAGGCCACGCGCTGCCAGTCGACGAGGGCTTCGTCCCACCGCTGCTGGTCGTAGCTCATCTGGCCGAACAAGACGAGAATCCCGGGATTCCGCGGATCCAGGGGGTACTTGGCGAGGAACTCGGACAAGCCGGCTTTGGCGGCGGCGTAATCCTGCGCCTGATACTTCTGCACGCCCAGCAGGTATTCGGCATCGACCACCCGTTGCTGGACGTCGCTCCATTGGACGTCGGCCGGATGCAGGCTCAGGTACTCGCGCCAAGCCTGAACGGCCTCGGCGAACAGCGTCTGCTCGCGGTATGCCTGGCCCAAGTGGACTCGGGCCGCGGGAATCGCCTCGTCCGCCGCCTGCCGCGGATCCGCCAGCAGCACGGTCAACTGCCGCACGGCGTCTGCATGGCGTCCCCGCGTCAGGTAGCTGGCGGCAATGTCCACGTGTGCCTGGGGTGCCCGCGGGTGCATGGGGAATTTTTCCAGAAAGTCCTCGAGCGCCGCCACGCCAAGCTCCAGATCGACATCCGTAGCCGGCTCGGGCAGTCCCCACGTCCGAGATAGTTCGTAGCCGGCTTCCGCGATCCACGGCGATGGCGAATCGGCGTGCGCGGTCCACAAGTCCTGCCACACACGCCGCGCCGGTTTGGGTTGTTCGCCTGCCAGCCAGCACTGCCCCGCGCGATAGGCCGCTTCGAGCGCCAGCGGTTCCTCGGGGTGGTCGGCAAACCAAGCGGCGAACAGTTCGGCGGCGCGAACGTGCTCTTGCAACTCCTGGCGGCAGCGGGCCACGCGGAACTGCGTTTCCGCTTGCTTCGCGGGCAGCAGGCCCACCTGCAACGCTTCTTCGTAGAACGGCAGCGCCGCGGCGTAGTCCGGCGGATCCGTCGTTTTCGGCGGATGATAGTAAGCGTCGCCAAATTCAAGCAGGACGCCCGCCAGTTCCTGTTTTCGCGGCAGAGCCAGCAACGACTCGGCTTCCGTGCGATAGATCGTCGCCGCCCGGGCAAAGTCTTGTTTTGCAGCCGCAGCCAGTCCGATGGCGAACCGGGCGCGGCGGTTCCAGGGACTGTCGGGGAAATCTTGCCCCAGTTGCTCGAAGGCGCCGATCGCGGCGTCAAACTGCCGCTGCAACAGCAGCGCGCGGCCTTTCAGGTACAGCAAGTAATCGCGAGGCCCGTCCGGCTTGGCAAGCGTTTGTTCGATGACGGCGTCCGCCGCCGCGTAGTTCCGGTCCTGCAGCAATTGAGCGATATCGTCCGCAATGGCCGGCGGATCGGCCGAGACGGCTTCCGCAGCACGAACTGCGACAGGTAGCAACAAGGCCAGCGCGATCCAGCAGCTTGCCGCCGCCCGCCACCGCCCGCTCGCCGGGCAGATGCACGCGACGCTCGTATCCTCAACCGCCCCAGACGCGGGAACCGGCTGGCAGGGATGCCCGATGCTCGCTGAAAAAAAAGGAACCCTTGCGATGAAAGTGCAGCGCATGTCGGCCTCTCCTTCTGTGCTTGTCCACCAATCCCGATTCTAGTCATGGATTGGGGAAAGCGCCAATGATTCCGGAGCGTCGACGCCGCTGATACCCGAAACACGCCGACGAAGCCCGTCCTGGCTAGCGAGTCGCCTGTTCAACCAGTTTTCGCGGGGCACCGATATCCAAGACATGCACCTGGCCCAAGTACGCCCGTGCCGCGGGCGCGGCAAAGCCACTTTTAGCGGCGACGAAGGTGCAGGTGTGGTCGGCGCAGAACGTGGCCGGCGCCGCCTGGCCCGTGTCGCAATCCAAGCCGCTGGGCACGTCCACGGCCAGGCGGCGAGCGGGTTGCTGGTTCAGGCAGCGGATCACGCGGTCCAGCGGCGGGCGGGGCTGGCCCCTCGAACCCGTCCCCAACAACGCATCCACAATCCAGTCCGCGCCGGCCAACTCGGTTTCCCAGCCGCAACCGTCCTCCGCCGCCAGCACGACGCGGACGGGAATGCCGCATTTTTCCAGCAGCGAGAAATTCGCCGCCGCATCGCCGCGCAGTTCGGACGGATCGCCGAACAGCAGCACGCGGACAGCATGGCCCCGCAAGTCCAGGTGCCGGGCGATGACGAACCCGTCTCCCGCGTTGTTGCCCCGCCCGCAACAGATCACCACGGGGCCGCGCACGCCCAGCGAACACAGCACGTCCACGCAGCCTCGCCCGGCGTTTTCCATCAGCACCAGGCCGCACATCCCGCACTCTTCGATCGCCCGCCGATCCACCTCACGCACTTGCTCGCGACTCAGATACTGCATGCTGAACGCCCCCCAGGAAAAAAAGACAGTTCCGAGCAAGAATTTTGTTCCGTCTTCGATTCGGTCATGGAAGCTACATCTGAAAAATCGCCTTCGTCATGTCCACCCAGCGGCGGAGTCGCGTGCGGTCGCCGTCGACGGTGTACACGTCGCGGAAGAGGATCTCCAGGTTACTGTCCCGCGCAGCGGCGTAGGTGTTCTTCATGTCCTTTTCCAACAGCTCCCAATTCGGATTGGCGCCGCTGATATGGGCGGGCGTCGGCTTGCGGGAATAGACGTACTTCGTTCCCAGCATCTCGGCCACTTGAAACAGGTCCGACCAGCCCGAGACGGAAACCGAGCGGAGATTGGGAATCGCGTCCATGATCGCCGGCAGCCGGTCGTGCAGCCGTTCGCAGCAGCCGTAGTAGACCAGGCCGAATCGCTCGCTCAATTTGGCCAAGTACGGCAGCACGAATTCCTGGTACATGGCGGGCGAAATGTTCTCGGCCTCTTGCGATTCGGCCCAGCCCCACAGATCCTTCAACGTCACGCGGTCGCGGGAATTCGGTTCCGGCAAATCCGACACATAACCGTAGCTGCGTGGCCCTGCCATCTGACTGTCGGTATTCGCCGCCAGCAGCCCCTCACGCTCGAAAAAGTCGAACAGCGCCAGCCGGTCGTCGAGCATATACGCCATCAGCTGGTGGATCGCCTCCGGGGCGTCGTAGACCCAGTACAGCAAGCCCTGGTTGCCGATGAACCGGTACAGTTGCCAGGTCAGCCCGAAGAAAAAGTTCCCGGTGAAACCCAGATCACCGAATTCTCCGACGTCGAATTCGTAGGCGAACGGATCGTAGTTGCCCAGCCGAATCGGGAGCAGATCGCCGATCACGTCCTCCAGCGTTTCTTTCAGCCGCAACGATTTGCCGCGATCGACGGCAAACGTCCGCGGCCGGAGCTTGTGGACGTCTTGCGGCGTTTCCAGGGGAAAGCTGAAACTGTAGGCGATCGACTCGTCCTTGCCCGGCGCCGTGCGGATCTCGACGGGCACACCGTAGTCGGAGAACTGCATCTTCCAGCCCAGCTGGTAATACGGCTCGATGACCAGATCGTCGCCCAGCTCTTCCGCTTGTCGCAGCGTGATCCGCATGTTCCGCTCGATACTCCGCAGGAACGGATCCTCGCACAGCACCTCGTCGTCGGCCACGTAGCGGTCGATCCAAGCCGTCTCGAACAGGATCACCGGCCGCTCGGCGCGCAGATCATGAACCGCTCGCCACAGGCGTTTCCGCTCGTGCATCACCGGCAGCGCAGCGAACGCCAGCCACTTCGCGGCCAAATCCCGCATCACGCGGCGGTCTTTCGGACAGATCATCGGAATGCTCCAGGGCTTGGGGTGCGAACATCACCGCGATTGTCCCCAAACGCCGTTGCGATTGCAAGCAAGCGCCTGGTGCGAAAAACACTTGGTGCGATACGTACCAACTGGCAACGGTCCGGGGCTCAGACGTACAGAATTCAATTTTCGCGGAGTCGAGGCGCCACCCAACAGAAACCGATTCGCCCGCGAAAATTGAATTCTGTACGTCTGAGCCTAGTCTTTCCAAGCGCGGCTACTGGCAACGGCCCGACGCGAGGCCGAGGATCCAGAACTTTGGCGGGGTTGATGGCCGCACCGAGCCTCTTGGTGACTTTCGATCGTGCTCTTCCACACGACCACACGGCATTCATCCCGTCACAGCATCCGGGCATTATCGTGATCAGCAACTACTCCGGCGCTGATGATTGTAATCTACCCCCAATCGTACCGCCAACCCAAGCGCGAACCGCGAGGACTGCTGCCCCGGCCGTTTTTTGGAGGAGCGGCTCCAATGCCAGCGGCTGCTGGATGAATCGGCCGTGTTGGCGCGCAGCGTGTACGTTGATCTGAACCCGATTCGGGGTGGGATTGCCGAGACGCCGGAAACAAGTTGGTGGACTGGACGGGCCGGCGAACGCGGCCGGACAAGCGGGGTCGGATTCCTGCGGAGTTGTCGCCGATTCCGCGGCGGCGGCTGTCGCCCGAGACGTGGGTCGAGACGGTGCTGAACTTCGGCCGCCGGTTTCGTCTCGCCGCGGGGCCGCGTGAACCGCTTGGCGGCGGAAGCCGCGCGTCGCGGCCGTCCGCTGGCTGCAGGGCGTGAGCCACAGCCGGGCCGCGTTTGCGTAAGGGCTCTCGGTTGCCACGTCTTGGCCTAAGCGACGGACGGGTGCTTCTTCCCCTTGGCCATGATCGGAACCTTGCCGGGACGCATTCAATGCTCTATGATCAGAGGCATGAGAACCACACTTGATATTGACGATGATGTGCTCCGGGCTGCCGATCAATTGTCGGCCCGCGAACAGAAGCCCCCAGGCAAACTGATTTCCGAATGGGCGCGTCGTGGAATCCGCGACTCCGCCAGAGAACATTCGGGACCTCTCGTGCTCAACGGGTTTGAAATCGTCCCCGCACAAGGCCGTGTGGTCACCAAGGAACTTGTCCGTCAACTTCTGGATGAAGGTGAGGGCTCATGATCGCGCTGTTGGATGCCAACATGCTGATCGCCCTGTTCGACGCGGCGCACAAGAATCACACGGCAGCACACTCGTGGCTCACGGCCAACCGTTCATCGGGGTGGGCGACCTGTCCGTTAACGCAAAACGCCTGCATTCGGGTCCTCTCGCAGCCGAACTACCCGGGTCACCTGACAATCGCCGACATCTCACGGCGTCTCTCGAACGCGATTGCCGCACCGGATCATGCGTTCTGGATGGACTCGCTGTCTCTCTGCGATTCTGCTCGCTTTCACCACGATCAGATGCTCAGCCCACGCCAACTCACAGATTTCTATCTTTTGGCCCTCGCCGTGGAACATCAGGGGCGATTGGCAACCTTCGATCAAGGCATACCGCTTTCAGCTGTCTCCGGAGCCGAGCCCAGACACTTGACGGTCCTGTGAGCACGATTCGTGGAAACTACGGACACCGCGAGAATTTCTGCCGGAACTGCGCGGACTTGTTCCGGCCTACCTGCGCGACGCCAGCGTGGAAGTCATTCGGCGTCGGAAGGCTGATGCGATGTCTGGCCGAGCCGATTGCCCGGCGCGCGAACCGCGAGGACTGCTGCACCGGCCGTTTTTTGGAAAAGCGGTTCAAATGCCAGCGGCTGCTGGATGAATCGGCCGCGTTGGCGTGCAGCGTGTACGTCGATCTGAACCCGATCCGGGCCGGGATTGCCGAGACGCCGGAAACGAGTTGGTGGACTGGACGGGCCGGCAAACGCAGCCGGACAAGCGGGGTCGGATTCCTGCGGAATTGTCGCCGCTGCTGCGGTGGCGGCTGCGGCTGTCGCCCGAGACTTGGGTCGAGACGGTGCTGAACTTCGACAGCCGGTTTCGTCTGGCCGCGGGGCCGTGTGGGCCGCTTGGCGACGGAGGCCGCGCGTCGCGGCCATCGCTGGCTGCAGGGCGTGAGCCACAGCCGGGCCGCGTTTGCGTGAGGGCTCTCGGTTGCCGCTCTTGGTTCCGGCGAGGGACGGATGCTTCTTCCCCTTGGCGACGCTTCGGCCACAACGGGCTGTTGTGGTCGAGCTGCAGCCGTGTCTCTCTCCTTGGGCCTCTGGCACGCTCATCGTCCGTCCGGCTCCATCGTCCCCTGATCTGCACTGGTAAAGACAAGCCGCCTGCCCCCCTTTGACTGACCAGATTCGCTCGCTTAGGCTGATCCCTGTGCCGAGAATTGAGTTTTTTTGTTTCCTCTCCGAGCACGACGCTCGTCTCGCCAGGAGGACTATCGCATGTGGCGGCCGACTTGTCTTGTTCATCTCGTGTGGGGGCTTTTCATCATTCCTGCCACAACGTCTTGTATGGCATTACCTGGTTGGGCGGCCAACGCCGAGACGCAGAAATTGTCCTTTCAACTCGGCCTGGAGCCGGTTCCGGACCTGCCAGAGTTTCTGCGACCATTGGAGGAACTGTGCATACGACTGCTGGATAAAAAAGGTACCTCACAATTCGCCTGGAGACGATCGGTCCGGAGGCTCTCGAACCGTTGGTCACCTGCGACCGGCTCAGGCAGTTTCGATTGAACGGCGCTGTTTACACACGCACCTTCCAACTCGACAACGGCAAACCATGGTACTCGACGCCGTTCCAAATC
>Ga0351848_1122_pt1 | contig 28348 bp, 21 predicted proteins | sample TotcelHFGM3001M6_FD_206757 | JGI IMG/M metagenome (GOLD analysis project Ga0351848, IMG submission 206757) | Enriched cells from coal bed in the Powder River Basin, Montana, United States - Total cells FGM rep1 HSBNCT.FGM.300.1.M6 ...
ACATGAGGCCCTCCTTGGTCTCAACGCGACTCGAGTTCCAAGGAAGGCCTCACGGATCGGAGGCAATGATACCCCAAGGAAGGCCCCGGTCCAACAGCAATTCCATCGGGCGTGCGGGCATCAACTGTTCGCCCACGTGCAGCACGGATGCGTGGCCCCGTTCAAAACGTAGCCCCTCCGTGAGCGCTCTTTGTATGCGCCGATCCGCCGGAACAAAGGCAACCCGATTCGAATCGTCCTGCGCGCACGCTACAACCGCTCGCCAACGCTCCGCCCCCGTCGTCCCATGTCTTGACGTAAATCCTTGTGGGACAACCGGCAGTGCCATTCGTTCCTGACACCTTTGATTCGTCTCTTATTCGTCGTCTACAATAATGGAAGGTGGCCCGTAATGGCATCGATTTTTTCGGCCTCGTCGGGGCCGATGGCAAGGCAGGTCCGAGTCGGCTGGCCGTGGAATTCCGTCCTGCCGCTGTCCGTGATCAGATGGACTTCCAGCCCGGCCCCCAACGCCTTGTCGTGGATCTGCATCAGTTCCTCTTCGCTGTCCACCCGGCAGCAGACCTTGGAACGCCCCTGTTGCTTCGGGTTGGACGGTAGCCTCGGCAGCCCCTCCGTGTCCACCAGCACGCCATCGTTGTCCCAGAGAATCGTCACCATCGGCGGTAACCTCGAAATGCAGGCTTCGAACGGCAATCCGAACAGCGTACCATGACCACGGTGCCAATTGAAGAGCAGAACTTCGGACGCTGACGGCCCGCCCGGTGTTGATCGGCACCTGGGCCGCTGCTACCTGGCCCGCGTTGGCGACTATACTGGCTGGACGGGACGATCTGGGATAGATTACCCCCGAGCATGTGGTCGCCGAAAACGCCGTCCATGTCCAGATCATTTCTTTTCCCGGCCGCCTTCCCGGGCTCAATAACCGCGAGCGTTGGTCAGCGAAAGAAACTCGTGGTTGACCGACGTGGTTGCCGGGTTCTCCAGCAGATTCGAGTTGGAATTGTGATTTCATTCTCAATAAGTTCAGTCTGTTGGCCTCCCCGAATCTGCTGGAGAAAATGTGTTTGCATGAAGCGGTCGGCGAACGAAGCAGAGGTCGGCGGTCGTTTTGCGAAATGGGAGACGATGGAGTCACCATCATCCTACGTCGCCGGTCCAAAATGCAAAACACCCCAGCCGCCCCGTGCAGGGCGGTGGGGTGCTGTCCCACCGGACTCCCCATTGCTTCAGTCGAGAAAGGCCACCGAAGCCATCGCCCTGGAGCGGTTCTCGGTGTTCATTTCGACCCGATGCCAGCCGTCCAGCCGGATCGTGGCGTGGTCGGGGTGGGTGATCTTGCCTCGGACGTAGACCACCGGGTTACGTGCCATCGTCCGCCAGCCCCACTTGGCGGCGGCCGGGTTCTGCTTCAGCAACTTCCGGTACTCGTCCCCCGTCAGCCCGTTGGGATGGCGGCTGCACACGTAGACCGTGGTTCCGCCGTCTCGATACAACTGCTCGCACATGTGCGGCTTGCCGCCGCCACGGCGGATCGGCTCGTGAGGTAGGATCAGCTTTTCGTTGACTCGCATGTCCGGGGCCGGGATGAAAAACCACTCGCCCTGGCGAATGAACACGTCGGTCTTCCGACGCAGCCGCTTCTGCCGCTTGCCTTTCTTCCCCTGTTCACGGCTTCGAACGAGATCGGGCTTCAATGCTTCCTTGGCGGTCACCACGCTGCTGACGGGTGCCTTCTCGGGAATCCCGGCGACGAACCAGTGTCGCTCGTCGTGGCCGCAGAGCAGCTTGTCCTTGATGTCCGGCAGGCCGGGACGCTGGGTTCGGCGTACCATCAAGAGCAGGTGGCGGTCCTTGGGCTGCACGTCCAGCACCTCGATATCGGCATCATCGGCGGCCTGGATGTCGAAGAACTCGCCATGCCGGTCGTGGCCGATGTCGATGACCAGGGGATTTGCAGTCAACCGACGCAACTGGCCGATTTTGGCCCTGGCTCCCAGCTTCTCGAATTTGGTTTTGATGTGGGTGGCGTCCATGTGCTTGTAGACACCATCGACGGCGAGATGGTTCGCGGGCACATGTGGCTTTTCAGTGGGCGGGCGTTGTACAATGCTCTTTCCGATCCGTGCCAATCACCGTCAGCCACCTGGAGCCAACCATGATCCGCTTTGCAATCACCTTCGTCCTGGCCGCTGCAATCCCGTTCGGCAACGCCGTGGCAGCAGACGACGCCCAGCAGTCCGCCGCCACCGAGTTCAAGGTCCACCCCATCGGCTACGTCAAGAATGCCGACAACCGCACGTTGATCGTTTTGGACAAGCAGTACCAGCCCGGACTGCTGGGCCTGGAAGGCTTTTCGCACGTCCTGGTTTTCTGGTGGTTCGACAAGAATGACACGCCCGAAGGTCGGTCTGTCCTGCAAGTTCACCCCAAAGGCAACCCGCAGAATCCACTGACCGGCGTCTTCGCCACCCGCTCACCCCGCCGTCCGAACCTGATCGCCTTGACGCTGTGCAAGGTAGTTTCGGTGAAGGACAACGCGGTGGAAATTGACAAAACTGACGCCTTCGACGGCACGCCGGTGTTGGATATCAAACCGTTTCTGCCGGGCTACGATACTGCCGATGATGCGAAGGTGCCGGGATGGGCAAAAAGCAACTGAATTCGTTAGAACCCGGCCAGTACGTTGCGACACGGCCTCGGCCCACAGAAGCCGAACTGCGGGGTCTCAATCGTCTGATCTCCCCACTACGTGAACTAGCACCAAATGGGGTTTTGGCCGATTTTCGGGCCGGTTAAAAAGCCACGGTCCAGCGCGGGCTGTGGGCGCGGGAAGCGAAAGCACGAGCAGACGATTGTCGAGCCAGGGGAGGCGATGCTTCGCAGCATTGAACCGATCCAAGACGGGCTGCAACGCGTAGTCACGACCGCCGTGCTCCAGGAAGCGAAATGCGGCTTCCAGAACGGAGATCTGATGAGTGCTCAGACGTTCACGACGCAGCCGACCCCTCTCCAGCCACATCTCGAACGATAATCCTTCCGTGGACATCGCAACCTCCCTGGTTCCCAATGGTGCCAGGAAAGCGCCGGTCAGAACCGGCTGAGAGGCGTGGATGAAAGAGCCATACGAGAAAGGTCTAGCCAACCGTCTCGGCCCCGCGTCCTGCGCTGGCGATGGTAACATCGCGGGTGTTGCTGGGATAGGGGTACACGCAGGCCAGGTATTGACCTCCGAAATCACCACTCCCGCGTGCCGACCTTGTCCTGACATGGGGAAGGCCACACGCCCGTTGACGCTTTTTGGCGAGTCAGCGGGCGACGCGGCGGAGTCTGAGACCCTGCGCATGCGTGGAACCTTTCAGCACGGGAATCGGGAGAAGAGCGAAGATCTCCTCGGCCGAAGCACGACTCTCCCCCCTAGGAGTCGGCCCGCACGGTTGTACCGTGGGGCGGCAAGGAGCGGTCGGAGAAGGCGAGTGTCGAACAACCGACATGAACGTCTTCGGGGAGTCGGACGGTCTCGTAGTACCTGAGAAGCAGGCGAACAAGGCCAGGAGCGACGGTGGCCGCGGAGTCTGTGGAGGTAAGGGGATCGACCAAGGGGAATGTCGTCCAGCAGGCCACGGACCGGACGCAGCGCCGAAACTCCGTGTCGTTCGGTCTGGGTGGCGTACGGGAAGCAGCTAACGCCTCACGGTCACGCACCCAAGGTAGAAGCCGTATGAGGTAGTTCCTCACGTACGGATCTGTGCGGGGGGCCGCCCGAAAGGGCGGTCCCTACCGCGACAACGGCTCATGCTTTTCGGTTCCTGACACTGTCGTGGCGCCCATGCGTTCTACCTGGAGCAACGCCCGCGACAACGGCTCATACGTTTCGGTTCCTGACACCTTTGATTCGTCCACCTTTGATTCGTCCGGCATTCATGCTCCCCCGGAAGATCGCAACGAACTTGTCGCTGTTTTTGAAACGCTGCAAACACGCAAACGCTTCTACCAGTTCTGCTGCACCGTCAATGGCACTCAGGCCCTGATCGGAAAGGCGACTGCCATCCTCAAGCAGGACATCGACGGGCTGCCCATGCCCGACGATCCATCTGAGCTTGATCTCGCCTTCTGGGAAGAAGCCCTCAAGGAAGACGTTCTCCATTACATGGCCGACTTCGTTCGACTGGGCCAGGACTCGGAACTTCTGAAAAAGGCTGCGAACGAGGACAACGTCCGAGAATACTCCACGCTCTACGTGCGGATGCTCGGCAGCCTCTATCGCAATCTGCAAGCGGCTGATGCCGTCGGGCTGAACGGGCTCATCGCGCAGCCGTTCTATTTCGGCGACAAGCCAGACGTTTCGTGGCTCGGCAAAGATTGCGCGGATGCCCTGCACCGACTGATTTACGACCAAAGCCGTGATTCGCTGCGTACGGTGCGTGTGGTCCGGTACTACGATGCCAACGTCATCCTGATCGTGAAGCCGGATCGGTTGAGATACTGGATTCGCTCGACTGCCATCCGCGATGCCGACGACACGCTGATCGATCTGCGTGACCAAGCATGGTGATCATGGCTCGCCAGCGCAGTGTACACGCAGGTGCAGCCGGCCGTCTAACATCCGGCCCATCGGCGGAGGACGGACTTGTTCCTCAAACACTGGCCTTTCTCCGCCGCCAGCTCCCGGCCTGGCGTGATGACCCTACGCGACCGCAGGGGAACTCTGAGAAGAGCCTCAATTCATCGCGGTGCGATTTCCTCGATCACCGATCAAGAACCGATCTGCCGATGGCTCGCTTCAAACACGAATCCCCGCAGTCGGGAACGCGCACGGTCGACATTGTTCAGCCGGTCCAGGTCGACGAGGGCAGCAGGACTGCGGTTTCCTTCTCTTCAAACGTGTTCCACCTGGAATATCGCGTCTGTCTGTACAGCCTCGGGTAGTCTCCCGCCCCATCGAGCCACCGGACTTCTCTGATGTCAGACTTTGCCAACATTCTCGACAAGCACCGTCAGAGAAACGCCCCCGCGAGTTGCCTGGCGGGTTCGCTTTTGTTACTTTGATCCTGGAAAATACCAGCTCCAAGCCACGAAAGAACCACCGTGTGAAGCGCAGACCCGAGGCTTCCGCCATGCTGTCTTCCAGTCTTGATCTCGAACTGCAATTCGAGCGTCTGCCGGCGAGCGACGAGCGATGGGAGGTCTATGACCTGACCTTGTTCGACTACACTGGTGCGTGCCCCGACACGCAGGTCCATTCGGTTCGCGTCCAGCCCGACGCGCCGCTGCCGGCGTTGGAGATTTCGCCCCGGCAATTTGTGGACGAATTTTCCAAGCCGGGCGGCGTGGGCCATGAGGACGGTCTGCGGTTTGGCGAGTGGCTGGAGAGTTGGCTGTTTCCCACCCGGATTTCGGAACTGAGCGACCAGCCGAGTCCGGTCCGCGTCGCTTGGGATCGCGTCCTGAATCGGGCGGCGTCAGCGGCCGAAAGACGTCCCGTGCGTTTGCAGATTTCCTTCCCGGCAGACAGCCCGGGCCTGCTGAGCGACCTGCCGTTCGAACTGCTGGCCCGGGCGGGCGAGTTCTATTTCCGCCGGCACGGCTGGTGCGTCGTGCGCTGTTTTCGCGGCACGGATGGCCAAGCTTGCCAGCTGTCGCCACAGGCCCGTATCGGCATGTTGTGGGCCAATCCGCTGGGCGACGGTGCGCCGCGTCTGCCCCCCGAGTTGTTCGCGCGACACGAGGCGGTCGTCCAGGCGGCGGCCGAACCGCTCCGGTTTCGAGCCGAGCCACCAGTCCGGCATGCCTCACCGCAAACGCTGCTCGATCTGGCCCGCAGCCACGAACAGGATCCACTGGATGTCCTGTCCATCGTGGCCCACGGTTCGCCCGGCCGGTTGTGGTTGCACAAGGACGGGCATCCTCAATATCCCGACGATCCGGGCGATCCGGTCCCTGCCGCCGACGTGGCGTCGATGCTTGCCCAGGCGCGGGTCAAAGTGGCCTTTTTGTGGAGTTGCCATGCCGCCCGCGGCCACGCGGTGCTGGGCAGCTTGGCGCGGGCGTTGTTGACCAGCGGAAACCTGGCCGCCGTGGTCGGGTCGCACGCGGCGTTGCGCGCGGACACCACGCCGGACATCGCCAGGCAGCTGCTGCAAGCCTTGGCCACCACGGCCCACGGGCGGCTCGACCAGGCGGTGGGCGAGGCACGGCGGAGCCTTCACGCGGGAGATCTGCAATGGGCCGCGCCCCTGTACTATGCCCGGCCCTTGCGGGGGCAATCGGTGCTTGTGGAACGGGCGGCCGAGGCGGAACCCGCCGCGGGCCAATGGCGGCTGGAAAACGCGCCGGACCTGACGCCCCACTTCCGCGGACGCGAGCAGGAACTTCATCGCGGAGTGGACTTGGTACGGTCCAGCCGGTGCGTCACGCTCACCGGGTTGCCTGGCGCGGGCAAGAGCGAGCTGGCTCGGGCGATCGTGGATCGGCTGGGACAAGACGACCAGCGGCCGGCCGACAGCGCCGTCTGGACCGGCTTGGCCGGTGTCACCCGCGCGGCCGACCTGCGGGGGCGTCTGGCGGCTGCCTTTGGGTTCCGCGACATCGAGGACGACGACGCCTTGGCACGCGCCCTGCGGGACATGCGAGTGCTGCTGATCCTGGACAACGCCGAGGATCTGATCGCGGCCGACCGGGCGGGCTTCCGACACCTGGTCCAGCAGATTCTGCTGGCGGCTCCCGAGGTCCGGTTTCTGCTCACCAGCCGGCAGATGCTGGGCGATCCCACGGCATCGATTCCGGAGCGCGACGAGCCGGTGGGCCTGCTGCCGCCGCCGTTCGATCGCGAGGCATTCCTGTCGGCCGCGGGCGCCCGGCTGCTGCCGGAGGAACGGGACTCGGACGAATTGCAGCAGCTGATCGGGTTGCTGGCCGGTCACCCGCGTTCGCTGATGCTGGTGGCGGGCCAGGTGGGACGCGGACTGTCGCTGCGGACGATCCGCCAGCGATTGGAAGCCGACACCGTGGACGCCGTCACGGCCCACGAATTGATCGGCGTTCCGGTCCCGTCCGGTTCGGACGCCGAATGGCGGGCCAAGCGTCTGGTCTCCAGCCTCAACCTGGCCTTCTCGGCCCTGACGCAGGAGTCACCGGACGCCGCCGAGCTGTTCTGCTGGTTGGGTCTGTTCCCTTCCGGCATTCCGACCGTGCTGCTGGAAAGCCTGTTCGGCCCGCGGGCCGAGGAGCGGCTGGCTGTGCTGCTGCGGCACAGTCTGGTGCTGGTCATCGGCCCCGATCGGCGACTGGTGTTGCCGGCGCCGCTGCGCTGGTACGCGAGCAAGAGGCTCGACGAGATGACGACGGATCGCCGGCGCGAGTTGCTTGCCCGCACGAGCCAGGCTTGGTCGGCTTGGCTGGGCTTTCAATACGGCAAACAGCTGGGCACGACCGCCAGCCGGCGGGCCATGCAGACCGCGGCCGACGAAACGGAAAATCTGGTTTCGCTGGCACAGGCCGTGTTCGTCCCGGACGCCGCCGGGGACGCGATGGAAGCCCTGGCCGCGGCCATCGCCCATTGGAGTTGGATCGAGGCATTTGCAGGACGCTCACCGTCGGCGTTGGTCAGGCTCGCCGCGTGGTCCGAGGCGGTACATCGCGGCTGCGGCGGCACGGCAGGCGAGGCCAACACCCTGAAAGCCCTGGGCGATCTGCAGGTGCATACCGATCAGCTGCGGGAGGCCGAGGAGAACTACCGCGCCGCGCTGCCCATCTACCGCCAGATCAACGATCGCCTGGGCGAGGCCAACAGCCTGAAAGCTCTGGGCGCTATGCAGGTGCGGACCTCCCGGGTGCGGGAGGCCGAGGAGAGCTACCTCGCCGCGCTGCCCATCTACCGCCAGATCGAAGCTCGCCTGGGCGAGGCCAGCACCCTTCGCGCCCTGGGCGATCTGCAGGTGCGGACCGACCGGCTGCGGGAGGCCGAGGAGAGCTACCTCGCCGCGCTGCGCATCTGCCGCCAGATCCAAGATCGCCTGGGCGAGGCCAACACCCTGAAAGCCTTGGGCGATCTGCAGGTGCGGACCGACCGGCTGCGGGAGGCCGAGGAGAGCTACCGCGCCGCGCTGCCCATCTACCGCCAGATCGAAGAGCGCCTGGGCGAGGCCAACACCCTGAAAGCCTTGGGCGATCTGCAGGTGCGGACCGACCGGCTGCGGGAGGCCGAGGAGAGCTACTGGGGCGCGCTGCCCATCTACCGCCAGATCAAACATCGTCTGGGCGAGGCCAGCACCCTGCAGGGGCTGGGAAGTCTGGCGTTGGGCCACAACCAGCCGCGCGAAGCTTTCCGCCGGTACACGGAAGCCTTCGAGACCCAACGACAGATCGGCGATCGGCTGGGGGAAGCTGGCAGCTTGGGCTACCTCGCGCGAGCGGCCCGCGCCGCTGGCGAGTTCCAGCGGAGTGTCGTGGTCGGGGCGATGGCGTGGCAGTTGTTTGCGGAACTGGAAAGTCATTACGGCCAAGCACTCGCGCTGCAGAACCTGGCGCGAGCGTTGGCCCAGTCGCAGGACACTCCGAGCGCCGTGGCCGCGTTGTATCTGGCCTGGGGTGAATGGAAGGGCATCGAGGATCCGAACGCGGATCAACTGGCGGGGATGCTGCAGCAGATGTTGCCCAATTTCGATCCCGAGCATGTCGATCCGGAGACGATTGCGCAGGCCCGCACCGCGGTGCTCGCGGCTGCGAGTCGTTGCCAAGCCGAATTGACGGCTGCGGGAGTGGATCCTTTCAGCCCGCTGCCAGATGCCGAGGAGCCGTCGTGATGGCTGCGGAAGTCCCGGAACTGAGCCGCGTGGCCGTGGTGTCCGACCTGCACCTGCCGCCCGCAGAACGCCTGGGGAACTTCTCCGCCGGCGGCGATTTGGCCGCTTGGACAGCCGGCTTGGCCCGGAGCGGTGCGTCGAATGCGGCGCTGGTGCTGGCGGGGGATATTCTCGACCTGCTGCTGGTCGAAGACCGCCCCGCGACGTTGAACTTGGCGACCGCGGCCCGCACGATCGGCGAAACGCTGCGCCGTTTGGAGCGCGAACAGGCCTGGGCCGCGGCCTGGCGCGACGCCTTGCGGAGTTGGGGCGAGCGCGGCGGGAGGACGATCCTGGTGCCGGGGAATCACGATCCCGAGTGGTTTCACCCGGACACCACGGCGGAACTGGCCCGCTGGATCACCGGCGGCGCGGCGGCGGCGCCCGGCCTGATGGTGTGGCGCGAGCCGGAACCCTGGAAATGCCGCGCGGGGCCCTGGCACGTCTTGATTGCGCACGGCCACCGCGGCGATGCGGTCAACGACATCGATCCGGACGACGTTCACCGCGCGCTGCACGATGGCTCGGCTCGGTTGCCGCTGCCGCCGGGTTCGCAACTGGTGCTGGGCCCCCTGCAGCGGTTCAAGCGGGCGATGCATTCCGACGGGCGCCGGCGGTTTCCGTTCCTGGACGCCGTCAAGCCCGAGGTGCCGGCGGTCTTGCTGCTGTTGCTGTACCTGGATCCCGGCTTGCTGATCCGGACCCTGCCGGCCGCACTCCAGCCGCTGGCCGGGATGGTGATGCGGCACGTGCGGCGGGCCCTTTGCGGCGGCTCGGTCCTGGGAGCGGAGTTGGCGGCAGACTCGGGCGAAACAGGCACACCCGGCGGGACCGCTGTCGAGACGCTGGCCCGCGCGTTGGCCGCCGATCTTGTCGGAGCCCTGTCCGAGGCGGATCGGCAAGCCCCGGATGCCACGCTCGTCCGCCTGGAAGCGCACCTGCAAGGCGCGTCGGCGGTTCCGGAACCTGGGACCCTGGCCGCCGACGGCGGACTGCGCCGCGCCTTGCTGCGGGCCTGGCTCCGCCGCGAGAGCCAGACGTCGCGCCGGTTCTTCGATCCTCACCGGCCCGGACCAGCGGACGGGCAGGTGATCGCGCACTATCTACCGGAGGGCTGTCGCCGCCGAGTGGTGATCGTGGGCCACACCCATGCGGCTCGAGAGATCCAATTGGACAGCCAGCGCGTGTACCTGAACACCGGCACCTGGACCGACCTGCTCGACCTGTCCGCCTACGACGACCAGGACGCCTCGCTGACCAACTTGATCGACATGCTCGCAGGCGGCACGCTGCCATCCTTCCGCCGCCAAACCTGGGCCGAAGTCACCACCGCGGGTCCGGTCCTTCGGACGTATCCCGATCCGCGATGAACCGCCGCGAGAACAGCCACGAAGCAGATTCCGCATGTATTCGCGGTATCCGCTCGAAGCCAGTCCCATTGTTTCACAGCCCCGAGGCGTCAACGGCGTTTGCCGCCATTGCATCGCTGACGCTTCCGGGTATGATGATCGGCTGTCGGCGCGAAAAAGGAGGCTCGTGTGCATTCCCTGAAACTCGTGGATTTTGCGGATGCGGAAAACCGGCCGTTGGACGGGCTTGTCCCCGTGCGCGAACCGGCGTCGGCAGACGATCCTCACGAGCGGGCGATCGTGCTGCAGGCGGCGGCATTCCAGCACATCGACTTTGTCTTCTTTCGTCGCTTCCAAGATGCGGACGGGAACGTCGTTCGTTCGTCGCAAGTCGCGGCCTACGTCATCGACAACACCCGACAGCGACTGACCGAACACGAACTGGCCAACTTGCATCACCAGCTGTGGCTGCATGGCGTCGCGCCGTTGGTTTATGTTGCGTGGCCGACCCGAGTCGACATCCTGAGCTGTGCTCGGAAGGCAGACTTCTGGGACGTCAACGATGTCCAGGCCAAGGTGCGATATCAGCCGGCCGAAACGCTTCACGCTACGGACGAATCGTCGAAACAGACACTGGCCACGGCGGCAGAGATCGCCGACCAGTTGGCGAAACGACGACGTTTCTCGGCCTACCGATTGGCCGAAGGAACTTTCTGGGACGACCCTGCCAACCAGCGGCTGGCCAAGGATGACGCCGCGGCGCACCGCAGCCTCATCCAGGCGATTGTCGAAGCGGACAAGGAACTCGACGGCGCGAAAAAGCCGCTGCGTCGCCGCCTGCTCGTGCTGACGGTGTTGATCAAGTACCTCGAGGACCGCGGCGTTTTTCCGAAGGGACACTTCGGTCGCTTTCACGCAGGAGCCAGGTCATTCCGGGACATCCTGCGCGAGGGAACGGTCGAGGAAGTGACCCGCTTGCTGCGTTATTTCGAGACGAAATTCAACGGGGACGTGTTCTCGCTGGGCGACGATGGCGAGCAACTCACTCCGGCGGAACTGAGGCGATTCGCAAAACTGGTCGAAGCCAAGACGCTTGGGGGACAGCCGCACTTCTGGGAGTTATTCTCCTTCGCGCACATTCCGGTGGAGGTCATCAGCCGGCTTTATCAGCGTTTCGTCACCGGGCATGGTGCGGTCTACACGCCGCCGTTTCTCGCCTCGCTGCTGCTGGATCAGGTCATGCCTTACGAGACCATGACCGGCAAGGAGAAGGTGCTCGATCCGGCGTGCGGTTCCGGCATCTTTCTGGTGGGAGCTTTCAAGCGGCTCGTCATCCACTGGCGGAGCCGGCATCGCTGGCGGAAGCCGACGGCGGACGAGCTGAAAGAGATCCTCGCGCGGTCGGTTTACGGAGTGGAACTGGAGGCGGGCGCGGTGGACCTGACGGCGTTCAGTCTGGCGCTGGCGGTTTGCGATGCGTTGGAGCCGCCGGTCATTTGGAGCAGCTTGAAGCTCGACAAACTTCGTGGGCGGAATCTGAGAGAGGGCGACTTCTTTGACACTGCGACGCTGGCTGACGACGCCGGTCACGCTTGGCCGAAGAGGTTCGACGTCGTGGTGGGCAATCCGCCGTTCGAATCAAAACTGACGCCGGCTGCCAGAGCGGTCGATAAGGCCCGCCCCAAGGGCCAGCCGAAATTGCCCGACAGGCAGGCCGCGTATCTGTTTCTCGAACAAGGGTTGCTGTCGCTTGCACCCGGGGGGGCGCTATGCCTGATCCAGCCGCACGGGCTGCTCTACAATAGCAAGCCCGCCGCGTTTCGCCGACATGTCATGAGTCTTGCGCGCCTCGATTCCGTGCTCGATTTCGTCTCCATGCGCGGGATGTACGAGGGGGCCGATCCCAAGACGATTGCCTGGCACGCGGTGCAGGAACCGCTTGCGGACCGACCGGTCAATCACCTGACGTTTCGCCGTACCTATTCCGCCTCGGAACGAATCGTCTTTGAGATCGACCACTATGACTGGCATCTGATCTCGCAACAGCAGGCGCTGGAGAATTCATTTGTTTGGCGAATTGGATTGCTTGGCGGTGGGCGACTGCAAGAGGTTTCGGAACGTATTCGAAGCTTGAAGACGCTCGCGGATTTCGTCGCGGACAGGAACTGGGAGTATGGCGAAGGCTTCATCGTTGGAAACCGAGCAATCGAGGCGAGGTTCCTCACGGGCAAGCCGCTGTTGCCGACCGCTGCTTTCACCCTGGACGGGATTCGTGAAGGACAGCTTGAGCGCGTGACGGAAACGCATTTCGAAGGTCCACGCAATCCGGAGCGATTTGCCCTGCCGCTGGTCCTCATCAAAGAGCACGCCTCGCTTCCGGTTGCTTTTTGGGATCGTGGCTCGCTGGCCTATCGCCACAAGATCGTCGGCATTCATGCTCCCCCGGAAAAATGCAACGAACTTGTCGCTGTTTTTGAAACGCTGCAAGCGCGCAAACGCTTCTACCAGTTCTGCTGCGCCGTCAATGGCACTCAAGCTCTGATCGGAAAGGCGACTGCCATCCTCAAGCAGGACATCGACCGGCTACCCATGCCCGACGATCCATCCGAACTCGATCTCGCCTTCTGGGAAGACGCACTCAAGGAAGACGTCCTCAACTTCATGGCCGACTTCGTTCGACTCGGCCAGGACTCGGAACTTCTGAAAAAGGCTGCGAGCGAGGACGACGCCCGAGCCTACGGGTCGTTTTACGTGCGGATGCTCGGCAGCCTCTATCGCAATCTTCAAGCGGCTGATGCCGTCCGGCTAAACGGGCTCATCGCGCAGCCGTTCTACTTCGGCGACAGGCCGGACGTTTCGTGGCTCGGCAAAGATTGCGAGAATGCCCTGCACCGACTGATTTACGATCAAAGCCTTCAGTCGCTGCGCACGGTGCGTGTGGTCCGCTACTACGACAGAAACGTCATTTTGATCGTGAAGCCGGATCGGTTGAGATACTGGATTCGCTCGACTGCGATCCGCGATGCCGACGACACGCTGATCGATCTGCGTGACCAAGGATGGTGATCATGGCTCGCCAGCGCAGGGTATACGCAGGTGCAGTCGGCCGTTTGGTATCCGGACCATCGGCGGAGGACGGGCTTGTTCCTCGAACACTGGCCTTTCTCCGCCGCCAACTCCCGGCCTGGCGCGATGACCCAACGCGACCGCAGGCGAACTCCGAGAAGAGCCTCAATTCATCGCTGTGCGATTTCCTCGATCACCGATCACGAACCGATCTGCCGATGGCTCGCTTCAAACACGAATCCCCGCAGTCGGGAACGCTCACGGTCGACATTGGAATTCATGGCACCGAGGAATCCACGGCCATTGGCGTCCGTATGTACACGATCTACGAACCGTTTTTCGTTCTCGAAGCAAAACGTCTGCCAGCGCCCCGCAACGACCGCGAGCGAGAATACGTCACGGGCACCGATCGATCCAGCGGCGGTCCAACCGGCGGAATCCAACGCCTCAAGCTCGGTTTACACGGCGGCCGTGTTGACGCCGCAGCCATGGTCGGCTACATCGAAAAGCACTTGCCGCATCATTGGCACGGCGTGATCAACGGCTGGATCGACGACTTGATTGGCGTCACGAGCGCCGATGGCTGCGTTTGGAGCAGCGCCGACAAGCTGCAGCCGATCCAGGTCGACGAGGGCAACAGGACTGCGTTTTCCGTCTCGATGCATCAACGTCGTCAGGGATGCTCGACGCCTGCGATCGCAATCCACCATCTCTGGGTCGTCATGGATTCTCCCGCCAGAGTGCCAAGGCCCGGCGAAGACACGGCGGGTTGACCCGATCCAAGTTCTGGTGGTATCTTTTGTGCTTGCTGCGGCCCCACGCAACCGTTCGGAACGGTGTCCCGGATCGGATCTTCGCCCAACACGGTCAAGCCAGGAATCTCGTTTGATGGCCCTTTCCCTGAACAAACCCAAGCTGGACAACCTGGCCGGCGATATTTGGAAATCGGCCGAGCGGCTGCGGGGCAAGTTCAAGTCCTACGAATACCAGAGCGTGATCCTGCCGATCATCGTCATCCGCCGCCTGGAATGCGTGCTGATCGACTGGCGCGAGCGGAAGGCTGCGGAGGTACTCGCCAACCGGCCCAAGATCACCGAGCCGCAGCTCGCCAAACTGGTCAAGGACCTGGAGCTGAATCCTAAGCAGTGCCCGTTCTCGAACAGGACCGATTGGACGCTCCGCAAGATCTACCAGGAAGACCACGCGCTGCTCGAAGAACACTTCCGCGAGTACATCAGCGGGTTCTCGAAGAACGTCGACGACGTCATCGAGCACTTCAATTATCGCGCGACCATCGGCCAGATGGTCAAGAACAACCGGCTGGCCCCGATCCTGAACCAGTACAAGGAACTGCCGCTCGGCCCCGATCAGCTGTCCGGATTGGAGATGGGCTACATCTACGAGGAACTGCTCCGGCGGTTTTCGGAACAGAGCGGCGAAGAGGCCGGGGAACACTTTACGCCGCGCGAAGTCATCCGGCTGATGGTCGAGCTGCTGGAGATCCCCATCCCCGACCGGCACCTGTCGATCTACGATCCGGCCAGCGGTACGGGCGGCATGTTGTCCGTGGCCAAGGAACACTTGCTGGAACGCGCGGACACGCCGGACGAAAGAGCGCGGGTCGAGCAACTGGTCACCGTCCACGGCCAGGAACTGTCCCCGACCAATTATGCCGTCTGCCAGGCCGATCTGCTGATCAAGAACGACCGGCAAGCCACGGTCCATCTGGGCAACTCGCTGATCCCGCACGACCCGCACGGCAAGGAGCCGGGCGACCAGTGGCCGGAGACCAAGTGGCGTTTTCACCGGATGCTCAGCAATCCGCCGTTCGGCGTCACCTGGGGCGGCAAGGACGGCTACGAGAAGGAAGCCCGCAAGCTGGAAAAGACCCGCTACCGCGCCGGGATGCCGCGGGTGAACGACGGCGCCCTGCTCTTTCTGCAAACGATGCTGGCCAAGATGTGCCCGGTCGAAGAGGGCGGCAGCCGCATTGCCATCATCTTCAACGGTTCGCCGCTGTCCAACGGCGATTGCGGGTCGGGCGAGAGCGAGATCCGCCGCTGGATTCTGGAAAACGACTGGCTGGACGCCATCGTCATGCTGCCCGACCAGTTGTTCTACAACACGGGCATCTTCACCTACGTCTGGCTGCTGCGGAACGACAAGCCCGCCAGTCACCGGGGCCGAGTCATGCTGATCGACGCCCGGCAGCAGTTCGAGAAAGAGCCGAAATCGTTCGGCAACAAGCGCAACCGCATCACCGACGCGCACCGGGCCTGGATCGAGCAGCGCTACCGCCGAGGCTGGTCGAAGGGCTACGCCGACGAGCACGTCAAGGTCTTTCGCCGCGAGGATTTCGCCTATCACAAGGTCAGCGTCGTGTTCTGGCAGACCGACGAGCATGACCAGCCCGCTGTCGTCACCGAGCCCTACGAGAAAGCCTGGACCGCCGCCAATCTGAAAAAGGAACAGGAATTCTACGCCAGCGAGTTGACGTTCCGCGCGCAGGTCCGTGCCGACGACGGCGAGCGGACGATTGAACTGACACTCAAGCCCAAGGACAATGCCGCCAAAAAGTTCAAAGAAGCCATGGACGGCGTCGAGCAGACGTGGGCGGTCGAGTGGACACACCGGCACTACGTCCAGGACGACGAGTACATCCCGTACGGCGAAGACATCGAAGAATTTCTGAAGCGGGAGATCGGCAAGCCCATCATCCGCTGGAAAGAGACCGAGAAACGGCCGCGGGGTGCTCGGTTACGAAATCCTGCCCAACAAGTACTTCTACCGCTACCAGACCCCAACGCCGGCCAAAGAACTGCTGGCCCAATTCTGGCGGCTGGAAAAAGAAGCCGAAAAACTGCTGGAGGGGCTGGCCGAATGAGCGACGCACCGCCCCAGGCCCAGGAACTGGGCAGAAAGATTGATGGCAGAAAGATAGGCCGAACAGACAAGTGCGCTGGCCCAATTTTTCTGCCATCCATTTTTCTGCACTTGGCACTCCGCACCCGATGTTCGTTCCGGCCGGCGCACAGGGCTGCCGACGATTCACCGGCGAAACTGACGGGCGAATGGAACGGGAAACTGCCCACCCGGAAAGAACTGGCCGCATTCGTGCGGGCGGGAATTGAGGTGGCCGAATGACAACCCATGGCGACAATCTTCTTGCGGCGCTCCCGCTCGATTGGTCATTCGATCGGTTCAAGGATGTGGTTCTGTTGCGAAATGAGAAGACCGACGAGCGCAGTGCAGAGGAAGACTATCTCGAACTCGAGGACTTGGAATCTGGATCCGGGCGCATCCTCAGCCGTCGAAACACTCTGGACGTTGGCAGCGCCGTCACCCACTTCAAGAAAGGCGATGTCCTATTTGGAAAACTCCGTCCGTACCTGGAGAAGTATTGGGAAGCGGAGTTTGACGGAAAATGCACGGGCGAGATACTAGCATTCCATCCGAAGCGGATTGCGGGTCGCTCCTTGTTGTACTGCCTTGCGTCTCGGTGGTTTATCGAGCGATGCAACGCTCTCGCTTACGGAGCAAAAAGGCCGAGAGTCAGTTGGCCTACGCAACTCGCGCATTTCAACTTGCCCCTTCCTCCGCTTCCCGAGCAGCATCGCATTGCCGCGTATCTCGATGCGAGTTGCGCGGCGATCGACGCGGCGGTGGCGGCCAAACGGCAGCAACTGGAAATCCTCGAAGTTGTCAGAAGCAGCATCGTCGAAGGGGCCGTAACGCGGGGTCTGAACAGGCACGCGAAGCACATCCGGATCGATCAAGATTGGCTGGGGACACTGCCCACGCACTGGAGTGCCATGCGCATCAAACGGCTGGTTTCACGGGTGGATTATGGAATCTCAGTCAGGACCGAACCGGAGGGTAAGTATCCGGTGCTTAAAATGGGCAACATTCAGGGCGGGGAAATCGTGTTTTCGAAGATCGAGTTTGTGGACGACGTCGTCGACGAACTGATCTTAAAGAAGGACGATTTGCTCTACAATCGGACGAACAGCCCGGACCAAGTCGGGAAAGCCGCAATTTTCCGAGGTTGCAAAGCGGAGGGAGTCACTTTTGCATCTTACCTAGTGCGTCTAAGGACCAACCATCGAATTGCTCCTGATTTTCTGAACTATGCGGTAAACTGCAGCGGATTTCTCGCTTTCGCTCGCAAGCTGGCAATTCCCTCGGTGCAGCAGTCGAATCTCAATTCGACTCGCTACTGTAGAATGCTGATTCCGCTTCCGCCTCTGCACGAGCAGCGCGCGATCTGTGAATACCTCGGTATCAAAATCGGAGAACTCACCCGCGTAGCAAACAGCATCGAATCTCAAATCACCACGCTGACCGCTGACCGCAAGTCGCTGATTCACGAATGCGTGACGGGCCAGCGGCGGATCAGCGAGGCGGATCTGCAGAAGGTGAAGACCCATGCCGGACGTTGATTTCATCACCATTCGTGGTTTCAAGAGCATTGCCAACTGCGAGCAGTTGAAGCTCGCACCCGTCAATATCGTCATCGGCCCGAACGGGGCGGGTAAATCGAACTTTATCGAGGCGTTTTCCTTCCTCAGCGCGATCCGCGATGGCATGCTCCAAGAGTATGTGGGCAAGGCCGGCGGAGGCGACAAGCTGCTGCACTTTGGCTCGAAGCGCACGCCGCGGTTGTTCCTCCATATTTCATTCCAGGAAGGAACCCACCAATACAACATCAAGCTCGAACCGACGAATGACGACACACTGATTCCCACGCAGGAGACGTTCATTGATGTAACGCAAGCCGAGCACTCCCGGTCGTATGACAGGCAGGTCTCAAGAAACGGCCGCGAGGCGGGGATCAGCAACGCGGCGCCCGCAGATCCCATGATGCGCTATGTCCGCTCCCGTTTGGCGCGATGGCGCCTGTATCACGTCCATGACACAAGCCGTTCGTCGCCGATGAAGAAGTTGTGCGATGTGTTTGATAACGAATTCCTGCGGCCGGACGGCTCGAATCTGGCAGCGTTCCTGTTTTTCCTGCAGGAAAGACATCCGACCGAATACGCGTTGATTCGGAAGACCGTGCGGCGAGTCGCGCCGTTCTTCGACGATTTCCGCTTGAAGCCGTCCAAGTTGAACGAAGACAAGATCCGCTTGGAATGGAAACATGCCGGCTCGGACGCCTACTTCGATGCTTCGTCCCTTTCGGATGGCAGCCTGCGGTTCATCGCGCTGGCCACCCTGTTTCTTCAGCCGCGTGAGTACCGACCATCCGTGATCCTGGTCGATGAACCCGAACTGGGGCTGCATCCGTATGCGATTACGATGTTTGCTTCCCTGGTCAAACAGGTGTCTGCTGAAACGCAAGTCATCGTGTCGACGCAGTCGCCCCTGTTGCTGGATCACTTTGATCCCGAAGACGTGTTGGTGGCCGATCGCGTGGACGGGGCGACTCAGTTCACGCGGCTGGAAAGCGAGAGCCTCGAGGGCTGGCTGGAAGAATACAGCCTCGGTCAACTCTGGGAGAAGAACGAGATCGGCGGCCGGCCGGCAGGGAGGACCTGATGGTGCGATTGCTGGTTCACGTCGAAGGCGAGACGGAAGAGACGTTTGTCAACGAGGTTCTACTACGCCCTGCCGCAGCATGGCGAGCGTGCTTGGCCGGGCAGAATGGAAGCTCAAAGCTTGCCGTTTGCCCGCAAGGCGATTACCGTGGAAGATGCACTGGCGGAGGACATCTCGAAGCAGATGGGGCCGGGCTTTGATCCCAACCGCTTCATTCCCTTCGTGATGATGCATGAATTCGAGGGGTTGTTGTTCAGCGATTGCACAAAATTCGCAGCCGCGATCGGACGTCCGGATCTGGCGCCCGATTTTCAAAAGGTCCGCGATCAGTTCCAATGTCCCGAAGAAATCAACGATTCGCCGATCACCGCGCCGTCGAAACGAGTGATCGACCTTGTGCCCAATTATCAGAAGCCGCTGATGGGGACGTTCGCCGCCTTGGAAATCGGATTGGATGGAATCCGGCGCGAGTGTCCGTTTTTCCATTCCTGGGTGACCAAGTTGGAGAATCTGGTGTGATTCTGCAGGTGTGAACGATGGCCAAACGCAGACGACAACCCGAACTGACCTTTCAGCAGCATGTCGCGGATTTCTTGGTCCGCGAGCATCGGTACTGCAAGCTGGAACAGGCGGAGATCACCGACCTGGAGCACTTCATCGCCGAAGACCATCTGTGGGCTTTTCTCACGGCCAGCCAGCCGGACAAACTGCAGAAGCTGGCGGACGACTACGGGACCGATGCGCGGGACGAGGTGTTCAAGGCGCTGCGCAACGAGTTGGAATCGAAGCCGCTGTGGATGATCTTCCGCGATCGGCTGACCGTGCGAGGGATCGAACTGGCGCTGTACTATCCCCGGCCCCGTTCCGCGGCCAGCGCGTCGGCTGAGAAATGCGTTCATAATCGCATCACTTTCCGCACTTCTACTTTGGCGAAACCAATCAGGAGATCGATTTCGTCCTGTTCCTGAACGGCTTGCCGATCGTGGCGCTGGAACTGAAGCACGAGCGGAACCAGAACGTGCATCACGCCGTGGCGCAGTTCGCCCAACGCGACCATGCAATCAAGATTTTCCAGCATCCGTTCGTCTACCTGGCCGCCGATACCAGCGACGTGATGGCCGCGACCGATCCCCGCCGCGAAGAGAATTTCCGCTGGCACAACATGGGACTGACCAACTCGCCAACGAACCCGGCCGAGTATCCGGTGGAGTTCCTGTACCGCGAGGTGCTGGCGCCGGACCAGTTACTGGAAGCGCTGTCATTCTTCCTGATCCGCGTGCCGGAACGCGAGGCCGAGGACGACCGCGCGGCGTGCCCGGCGTTTACGATCTTCCCCCGCTACCACCAGAGCCGCCTGGTCCGGCGGATCGGGCAGGATATTACCGACCACTTTGCCGACACGGGCCATATCGGCAAAAAGTATCTGGCCGACCACTCGGCGGGCAGCGGCAAGACGCTTTCGATCTGCTGGCTGGCCGATTGCCTCCACAGCTTGTACAAACCGGGCACGAACGAGAAACTGGTCGACTTTGTGTTCATCTTGACCGACCGCAAATCGCTCGATACGAACGTTCGCGAGGATCTCGGGAAATTCACGCACCTGAAGGACGTAGTCGGCATCGCCCGGAAAGCCGACTACCTGCCGCGGTTCCTGAAGGAACGCAGACCGATCATCGTCACGACGCAGCAGAAGTTCGCCTGGGTGCTGAAGGAACTGCAAGCGAACCCGGAGTTGAAGGATTTGCGGGTGGCGTTCCTGATCGACGAGGCGCACCGCTCGCAGGAAGGCCAGATGGGCGCGGCGATCCGGCTGCCGTTCCGCAAGGCGGACGAGCCGGACGAAGAAGCACCTGACGAGGATCTGGAAGACCATGTCGCGCGGGTCATCCGCCAATACGACCGGAACCAGTTGTTCGTCGCGTTCACGGCGACGCCGTCGCCGGGGACGGTGTCGCTGTTCGGCCAATCGTTCGACCGGTACACCGAGGCCGAGGCCATCGCCGAGGGCTATATCGTCGATGTCGCGTCCAGCATCATCTCGTACAAGACGCTCTACCACCTGCACTGCCCCGTCGTCCCGGCGGCGGACGAGGCGGAGCGACTGTATCCCAAAGGCGTCGTGTCCAAGGCTTTGCAGAACGTCGCTTTTCAGGACGATGGCCTGATCCAGTACAAGGCCGAGGTCATGCTGCGGATCTTCGACAAGGACGTCAAGCCGTTGATCGGGGGCCGAGCCAAGGCGATGATCGTCGCCTCGTCCCGCGTGGCCGGACTGCGCTATTTCCAGATTCTCAAGGAAAAGCTGAAGGAGCGTGCCGCAGACTACAAAGTGCTGTTTGCCTTCTCGGATTTCGTCCATCCGGAGAGTAACGAAGCCATCCGCGAACACTCGCTCAACGAACTGAAGCCTGGCGAATTGATCGAGGACCGCTTCGAGGGCGACGATTACCGGATCATGGTCGTCGCGAACAAGTTCCAGACCGGTTTCGACCAACCGCTGCTGGCCGGGATGTTTCTGGACAAGCCCGTCTCGGGCCGCAACGCGGTACAGACCGTGTCCCGGCTGAACCGCTGCCACTCCGGAAAACGGGATGTGGTGGTTGTCGACTTTACGAACAACGCGCAGAAGATCTTGAAGGCGTTCGCCAAGTACCGGCAAGGCACGCCGTTCCAGCCGGAAGAGCCTGATCGGGAACTCTGCTTGAAACAGCACGCGGAGATCCTCGAGGCCGGGGTGTTCACCCAGCAGGACGCAGCCGAGTTGGTTCGGCTGCTGCGGGGCGATAATGACGCACAGCTGCAATTCCTGGTCAACGCCCTGCGGCAGCGGTTTCTGGCCAGGATCGCGGACTGGGACGAGCGGAAGACGTTTGTCTACCGGCTGGCCCTGTTCGTCAAGACGTATCATTTCCTGACCTGTTTCTTCAGCTTTCCGCTGGAGATCGCCGAGTTCGCCGCGTTTGCGGAATACGTCGGGCCGCAATTGATCAAAGCGGGAACGGTTTCGGAGTTGATGCGGCAGGTCCGGGCCACGGAAGTCACCAAAGCGGCCGTCCAGTATCAGGGGGTGATGACCAGCGGCGGGCGGGTGAAACTGCGTCCAGGGAAAGGCAAGGCGGGCACCGGACCGGTGTCGGCCAAGGTGACTGTCCAGGACATGATCGCGCAGATCCGCGCCCAGTTCGACATCAGCGACGAGCAGGCTCTGTACATCCGCCAAGTGACCGAAGAGAAGATCGCCGATCCGACGATTCGCAACACCGTCCAAGCGCACCGCCATGACCGCGTGTACCTGGAAGGCCCGTATCGCGGGCAGGTCAACGGCGAGATCCAAACGACCTACGACCAGCGTGGCCGATATGAAGAACTGGCCGACCCGAAGTACACCGACGCGGGCGGCATTTTCGATATCATGGCCGTGACGGTCATTCACACGCACCTGACCGTAGCCGCCTGATCCCATGAACAAGGCCATCCACGACATCCCGGAAGCCGATCGCCCGCGGGAGAAACTGCTCCGCAAAGGGGCCCGGGCGTTGAGCGACCAGGAGCTGCTGGCCGTCCTGCTGGGCAAGGGCACGGTGGCCGTCGACGTCATGACGCTGGCCGCCCGGCTGGCCCGGCTGATCGACCAGAAGGGGCTGGACGTGACGGCGGATGATCTGGTGCAGGTCGACGGCGTGGGCGACGCCAAGGCCACGTTGATCCTGGCGGCGATCGAATTCGCTCGACGGCGCATCAAGCCAGAGGGAGCGCGGATCGAAACGCCCGCCGACTTGCTGCCACACGTGCGCCACTATGCCGACCGCAAGCAGGAGCACTTCCTGTGCGCCACGATCAACGGCGCCAACGAGATCCTGAACATCCGGGTGGTCTCGATCGGCCTGATCGACCGCAGCCCGGTCCATCCGCGCGAAGTCTACGCCGACGCCCTCGCCGATCGCGCCTCGGCCGTCATCGTCGCCCACAACCACCCCAGCGGTACCTTGGAACCTTCACCGGCCGACATCGAGATCACGCATCAACTGAAATCCGCCGCCACCATCCTCGGCATCGACCTGCTCGACCACATTATCTTCAACCGCACCGACTATTTCAGCTTTCTGGAAAACGGAAGATTGTGAACCGCAGCCGGCCGTAATCGCAGGGTGGACAAGACAAGGGGAAAAGGTTCCAGGAACGAATGGCACTGCCGGTTGTCCCACAAGGACTTACGTCAAGACATGGGACGACGGGGGCGGAGCGTTGGCGAGCGGTTGTAGCGTGCCCGCAGGACGATTCGAATCCGGTTGCCTTTGGTCCGGCGGATCGGCGCCTACAAAGAGCGCTCATGGAGGGGCTACGTTTTGAACGCGGCCACGCATCCGTGCTGCACGTGGGCGAACAGTTGATGCCCGCACGCCCGATGGAATTGCTGTTGGACCGGGGCCTTCCTTGGGGTATCATTGCCTCCGATCCGTGAGGCCTTCCTTGGAACTCGAGTCGCGTTGAGACCAAGGAGGGCCTCATTTCATTTTACCGTCCTGACCGTTCCTTGTCACGTCGTTTTGGTTTGATTCAGGCTTCCTTCCTGCAATCCGAACGATTGCCAACGGCAGAGGTCCTCTCGGAAGACCAGATCCAACAGGCATTCGCGGACGAAGGTGTGGACTTTGCGCAGGAAGAGGACGAGATCTACACCCCGCCGCTGCGTCCAGCGATTCGACAATCTGCGATATATCCTTATCCCCCATCATATTTGCTGGTCAATTCCAGGAAATGTGCTCGAAACAGATGGCAATGCCCATCTCGTCCTCGGATGATTCTTAGCAATTTCCGTCTTCGCCAGCCTATGGTCCAGAGTCGATTCCGACGTCGACAATACGTCGCAAACGATTACTGCCTTTGCTGTTGCGGCCATGTTGCAAGCGGTTACCTTGCCCGTCGCCGATCGACGGAACGAGCTGGGTAGCGCGGTTGGTTCGGAAACTGGCACGTGTATTGCAATCCTGACGATTCAGAGTGTGGTCGTGAGATTTCGCGGCTACGAAACCAAATCAGGAATTCCAACCGGAGAATGGTTCAAGTGTCCCTTCACTTTTTTGCAGTTCGTGTCGAAGAGCACCGCTTGGTGGCGGCCGAAATCGATCCCTCGTCGGCTGCGGCCCTTCTGGATGCGGCACATCCTCTGCTGTTGGGAACCGCCGACGACTTGGCGAAAGTCGCCCAGCGTCTCGGATTCCCCCTGGTGACCATTGCGCGGGCTGGGCCCCGTCGCGTTTCTGCGACTGCGCGGACGGAGTCAGAATCGTCGACTCCGCGCCGGACCGCGGCCGTCTCGGAACCGGTTGCGGCGCTCTCGCAGGCTGCAGCCCGAGGACTTTTTGGCATCCGCTGGGACGAGAGCCATCGGCGCGCCCGGACGACGGCTCGCGTTGCGTAGCACCGAGTACGCGTCTCACCGTCGAGCCAAACTTGCATGTGCAAGACGAGTTGCGGCTTGCCCAAAAGACTGCCCAAATCAGCCGAAAGGCGCCGGCGTCCGGTTCCGCCGAGGACTCCGGCAACCGTGGGCTTTGGTACCGCCGGAGGGCTTGAAAGGAATGACTCGATGAATCGCCCGTTTTTCGTTTGCGGCCGTTGGCTGATCGCAGCCGGATTGCTGATTGCCGGCGGTTCCGGATGCTCGCCGGACACTTCGGGCGGCGGGAAGGAGATCTCCATCCTGAACGTGTCCTATGATCCGACCCGCGAACTGTACCAGGAGTTCAACCGAGCGTTTGCCGACCATTGGAGAGAGACGACGGGGCAGACGGTCAAGGTCACGCAGTCGCACGGCGGCGCGGGAAAGCAGGCACGATCCGTGATCGACGGGTTGCAGGCCGATGTCGTGACCTTGGCCTTGGCATACGACATCGACGCAATCGCGGAACGGGCCGGGTTGTTGCCGGCCGATTGGCAGCAGCGGCTGCCGCACCGGAGCTGCCCCTACACGTCGACCATCGTACTGCTGGTTCGAAAAGGCAATCCAAAAGGAATCCACGACTGGGGCGATCTGGTGAAACCCGGAATCGAAGTGATTACGCCGAACCCCAAGACCTCTGGCGGAGCCCGCTGGAACTATCTAGCCGCTTGGACGTATGCGCTCAAAACGGAGCTTGGCGACCTGGGCAAGCTAAACGACCCGGCGAAGGCGGCGGAAGTGGCCGCCGCAGAGGGCAAGGCGCGGCAGTTCGTCAGCGAAGTGTACCGGCGGTGCCCAGTTCTCGATCCGGCGGCGCGCGGCGCGACGAACACGTTCGTGCAGCGGAACCTAGGCGACGTCTTGCTGGCTTGGGAAAACGAGGCGTTCCTGGCCATCAACGAACTCGGGCCGGACAAGTTCGACATCGTCGTTCCCTCGGTCAGCGTCTTGGCCGAGCCGCCGGTGACCATCGTTGACAAGTGGGTCGAGCAACACGGTACGCGCAAGGTGGCCGAGGCGTACCTCGAGTACCTGTATTCGCCCGTCGGCCAGCGGTTGGCGGCCAAGCACTACTACCGTCCGGTTCTTCCGGAGCACGTGCCGGCCGAGGACCTGAAGCGGTTTCCCGAAGTCGAGTTGCCGACGGTCGACACGGTGTTCGGCGGCTGGCAAAAGGCTCATCAGACCCATTTCGCCGACGGCGGCGTGTTCGACCAGATCTACAGCGTGAAATAGCTTTCCATCCAGACGACAAACGCCGGTTTGTGCCGGGAGACTTGCATTGAACGTTCTTTCAGGCCTGTTGCGCAGACGCCGCAGTGTGATTCCCGGCTTTGGATTGACGCTGGGCTATACGGTGCTGTACCTGAGCTTGATCGTGCTGATCCCGCTCTCGGCCTTGTTCATCAAGACGGCCGCGGCGCCCTGGCAGCACGTTTGGGAAACCGTCTCCAGTCCGCGCGTCCTGGCTTCGTTCCGGCTGAGCCTCGGCGCCTCGCTGGTCGCGGCAGTGATCAACACGGTGTTCGGTTTTGCCGTGGCGTGGATGTTGGTGCGTTATGCGTTTCCGGGACGACGGATCGTGGACGCGATCGTCGACTTGCCGTTTGCGCTGCCCACGGCCGTGTCGGGGATCGCATTGACGACCATCTACGCTCCCAACGGCTGGATCGGGCAGTGGCTTGAGCCGTGGGGCATCAAGGCAGCCTTTTCGCCGCTGGGCGTGGCGATTGCGTTGACGTTTATCGGATTGCCCTTTGTCGTCCGCACGCTGCAGCCGGCGTTGGAGGATCTGGACCCGGAACTGGAGGAGGCGGCGGCCAGCCTGGGCGCCAGTCGCTGGCAGAGCTTCCGCCGCGTGATCCTGCCCGCCGTTTTTCCGGCGCTGTTGACCGGCTTCGCGCTGGCGTTTGCCCGGGCGTTGGGCGAGTACGGATCGGTGGTCTTCATTGCAGGAAACATGCCGATGAAGACAGAGATCGTACCGCTGCTGATCCTGGTCAAGCTGGAACAGTACGACCTTGCCGGCGCCACGGCGATCGCCGCGGTGATGTTGGTCTTGTCGTTTGTGCTGTTGTTGGCGATCAACGGCCTGCAGTGGTGGAGCGGACGTTATCAGCGGGCGGAAAGTTGACCTATGGCAGGAACCGCAACATCCCGGCTTGTTTCCCGCGGCCCGGCGAAGACGATCGCCGCGGTGGGCGACCCCGTCTGGGTCAAGTGGCTGGTGTGCGCCGCGGCCTTCGCGTTTCTCGTCCTGTTTCTGGTCGTTCCGCTGGTGGCCATGTTTGCGGAGGCGCTGCGGAAAGGCCTGGGGGCGTACCTCGCCAGCTTTCGCGAGCCGGACGCCTTGGCGGCGATCCGGTTGACTCTGCTGGTTGCGGGGATCGCCGTGCCGTTAAACGTCGTGTTCGGTCTGGCTGCGTCTTGGGCCATTGCCAAGTTCGAGTTCCGCGGCAAGAGCCTGCTGATCACGCTGATCGATTTGCCGTTTGCGGTGTCGCCCGTGATCTCGGGGCTGATCTACGTGCTGGTGTTCGGGTTGCAGGGGTGGTTGGGGCCTTGGTTGGCGGCCCATAACATCCAGATCATTTTCGCCGTGCCGGGCATCGTGCTGGCCACGATCTTTGTCACGTTTCCGTTCGTCGCCCGCGAAATGATCCCCCTGATGCAGGAGCAAGGGACCGAGGAGGAAGATGCGGCGCTGGTGCTGGGGGCCAGCGGTTGGCAGACGTTCTGGCGAGTCACCTTGCCCAACGTCAAGTGGGCTCTGCTGTACGGCGTAATCCTGTGCAACGCCCGCGCGATGGGGGAGTTCGGCGCGGTCTCGGTGGTCTCCGGCCATCTTCGCGGAAAGACGAACACCATGCCGCTGCACGTCGAGATCCTTTACAACGAATACAACTTCGTCGCCGCGTTCGCCGTCGCGTCGCTGCTGGCCTTGCTGGCCCTCGTCACGCTCGTGCTGAAAGCCTTGGTCGAGTGGCGCACGCGACGAGCAGTGCATGCGGCGGGTGCAGTCCCCGACAATCTGGAGTCTCCGGGGGACTGAACCATGCCGACGCCGTCACAAAACGTCTGCACATCTCGTTGAAGGAATGCTCGATGGGTATTGAGGTCCGCAACATCACCAAGACTTTCGGCAGCTTCGTCGCCCTGGATCAGGTTTCGCTCACCGTGCCGGACGGCGAATTAGTGGCGCTCCTGGGGCCATCCGGGTCGGGCAAGACCACGCTGTTGAGGATCATTGCCGGATTGGAGGCATTTGATCCGGAAAAAGGGGTCAGGACTCATTTGCCGGAACGGCCCGGAGGGTGCTCCGCACAAATGAGTCCTGACCCCTTTTTCCAACCCCCAAGTGCGATCCTGTTCGACGGCCAGGATGTCGCCCGCCAGGCCGTCGGGCGCCGGCAAGTGGGATTCGTTTTTCAGCACTATGCCCTTTTCCGGCACATGACGGTGTTCGACAATATCGCTTTCGGATTGAAAGTCCGTCCGAAGCACCAGCGTTTGCCGAAGGCCGAGATCCAAGACCGCGTCCGGGAGTTACTGCGTTTGATTCAGTTGGAGGCCATGGAGAACCGCTATCCCTCCCAGCTTTCCGGCGGTCAACGGCAGCGGGTGGCGCTGGCCCGAGCGTTGGCCATTCAACCCAAAGTGCTGCTGCTGGACGAGCCCTTCGGAGCGCTCGATGCCAAAGTGCGGCAAGGGCTTCGCCGCTGGCTGCGGCGGCTGCATGACGAGATTCACATCACCAGCGTCTTCGTCACGCACGATCAAGAGGAGGCGTTGGAGGTTGCGGATCGCATCGTGGTGATGAATGAAGGCAGAATCGAGCAGGTCGGCACTCCTGACGAAGTCTTCCACCAGCCGGCCAGTGCGTTTGTGATGGAATTCTTGGGCAACGTCAACCTGTTTCATGGGCGGGTCGAAGCGGGCAAGGCGGTGTTCGGTTCGCTGGTGGTCGACGCGCCTGCGGGATTGCAGATCCAGGGGGACAACGCAAGCCTGGCGGTGCGTCCGCACGACTTGGAGATTTGGCGAGCGTCCCCGGACCGGCAAAGCCTGCGGGCCCGCGTGGTCCGCGTCCAGTCGGCCGGGGCCCTGGT
>Ga0351848_1107_pt1 | contig 25908 bp, 19 predicted proteins | sample TotcelHFGM3001M6_FD_206757 | JGI IMG/M metagenome (GOLD analysis project Ga0351848, IMG submission 206757) | Enriched cells from coal bed in the Powder River Basin, Montana, United States - Total cells FGM rep1 HSBNCT.FGM.300.1.M6 ...
TGAAACCGATCGTTGTGGCGCCGCGGATCGACGTCTTCCGCCGCCGCGTGACCGGCCGCCGGATCGAAGCGGCGGATCGCATCGGCAAACGCGTCTCGCTGCGGCTCGATACCGGCGCGGCAATCGTGTTCGAGCCGCGAATGACGGGACTGGTACTGTTGGCCGAACCGCCGGATGTGGAGCATCTGCGATTCCGCTTGACGCTGTCCGGAGCCGAGGCGGAGCAGTTGTGGTTCTGGGATCGCCGCGGATTGGGCTCGGTACGGCTGGTCGCACCCGAGCAGTGGGACGACTTGTACGGCCCTGGAAAACTGGGCCCCGATGCCTTGACCATCGGTCTGCCTCAGTTGCAGGAGCGTTTGTCAACCAGTCGCCGCGCAATCAAGGTTGCGTTACTGGATCAGCGGGCCGTGGCCGGCATCGGCAATCTGTACGCTTCCGAGATCTTGAACGTGGCGCAAGTCCATCCCGCGTTGCCCTGCGGCCGTTTGACGCGGAACGCATGGCAACGGCTGCACAAAGCGATCCGCGTCGTGTTGGAGGAAGCGATCCATTGCGAGGGCTCGACGCTTTCCGACGGTACATACCGCAACGCCCTGAACGATCCGGGTGGCTACCAAAATCACCACCGCGTCTACGACCGCGCCGGCCAACCCTGCCGCTCCTGCGGCCAAGGTATCGTCCAGCGCCTGGTCCAAGCACAACGCTCCACGTTCTACTGCCGCGTCTGCCAATCGCGATGACGCCGTTCAGGCGATCGCCCAGGCACCGCGAGAGGCCGTTTCCGGTCCTGTCCGCGGGCTGCGACCAGGTGTGGCAGCGCAAGCGGCTTGTTGGCCTCGTAAGCATCGTTCGAGAAACAACGGTCCGATCTTGGGTGAGCGGCAAGTCGCTAGCCGCCGGGATTCTGGACGCTCCCCAACCGGTGGTTAGCGCCATTCCGCTCACGTATTTCTCGCAACGTGCGAAGGCCCTGGTCGAGCCAGCGGCTCAGCGTTGGATTCGAGCCGAACCGCCTTGGGCGAACGCTTGGACTTGTTCCAGCGTGGCCATCGTGGTATCGCCGGGGAAAGTGGTCAGCAGCGCGCCGTGAGCCCAGCCCAGTTTGACGGCTTCGTCCGGCGTTGCGGCGGACAGCAGGCCGTAGAACAAGCCGGCGGCAAAGCCATCGCCGCCGCCGACCCGGTCGTAGACATCCAATTCGCAAGTCGGCGCCACGTGCGTCTGGCCGTTGATCCAGGCCACGGCGCTCCAACTGTGCCGATTGGTGGAATGCACTTCGCGGAGCGTCGTGGCGACGACTTTGACATGCGGATGCTGGGCCACGACGCGATCGATCATGCCAAAGAACGTACTGGGATCAAGCTTGGATTTGGCAGCCACTTCCGGGCCGGGAACGCCCAGTCCTTTCTGCAAGTCCTCTTCGTTGCCGACCAGTACATCGACGTGCTCCATGATGCGGCCGATGGTCGCCTGGGCGGTGTCCAAACCGCCCGAGATCTTCCACAGCTTCTCGCGGAAGTTCAGGTCGAACGAAACCACCGCGCCCGCCGCTTTGGCCGCCTTCATGCCCTCGATGATCACCTCCGACGTGGTCTTGGAAAGCGCGGCGAAGATCCCGCCGCTGTGGAACCATCGCACGCCGTGAGCAAAGATCTCGTTCCAGTTGAAATCGCCCGGCCGCAGCTGCGCCGCAGCTTCGTTCGAGCGGTTGTAGAACACGACGGGAGCCCGCACGCCGAGTCCGCGGTCGCTGAGCACGCAGGCCATATTCGGCCCCGTCACGCCGTCGTGAGCAAACCGCTTGAAAAACGGACGCACGCCCATCGCGCGAACCCGCTCGGTGATCAAGTCGCCGATGGGATAATCGACCATGGCCGTCGCCACGCCCGTCCGCAGGCGGAAACAGTCGGACAGATTGGCCGCGACATTGAATTCGCCGCCGCTGACATGGATCAAACACTCCGTGGCCTTGCGAAACGGGATAATCCCCGGATCCAGGCGATGGACCAACGCGCCGAGAGAGACCAAATCCAACGCCGCGTCCTGACGGATGTTCAAACCATTACTCATTGCATATTCCCCCCTTCGAGGATGAAAGTTCCGACTGTCAACGAGCCCACAGATTACCATATCGGCCGTGGACGTGACAACAAGGCATACGAGCGTCTGGCTTCCCGCCTTGGCTCGGATTTCAGTCTCGAATGGGCAGGATCTTGCACGCGATGTCCCAAGCAAAGGGCGGAACCTCCAGCGTCAGGTTTCCCGACTCCAACGTGACCTGACGTTCGGCCCGTACCTGTCCCCGCGCCGTGTCCCACCACACGACGCGGTAGGTTCCCGGAGCCCATTGCGGCACTTCGAGCCGTGCGGACGCGAGCGTGGCGGGCGTCTGTTTCTGCACCACTTGATTCCACCACGTAGCCTGTTGGTGGAACAGCCACAGGTACGCGCCCGGCGGGCCTTGCAGTCCCACGACACGGATCTCGCCCCCGCTGGCACGAGCCGGGGTCGCTTCGAGCCCCGAATCCAGGGGCACGTCCGCCATGAATTTCGCCAGCGGATGATAGTGCGCATAAGCGTCCATCGGATCGAGCATCTCCCACCACCAGAACATGGCCGTCCCCGCGGCGCCGGACAACGAGGAGGCCCACAGGGCGTTATGGAAATGCACCAGGTTCACGTCCTGCTTCATGAACCCGCTGCGCTGCCAATTGTCTTCTGCCAATCCAAATTCGGCCAGCAAGACAGGCCGGTTCGGCGCATGCTCGCGCACTTGCGCGACGTACTTCAACACGACCGCCACTTCGTCGTGGCCCTGCTCCTTGTCGACCGGACGAATGTAATGGTGCGTTTGGGCAAGGTCCAGCCGCGAGTGCTTCCAGTCCTTGGGCGAGTGCCCCCACGTGCTGGTCGTGCGCAAATGCCGATACACGTCGATCTGCTCCAGGTACTCGCCCAGCTCGTCGTAGAACCGGTTCGTCGGCAATCCGGGATCGATCTCGTTGAAATACTCCCAAGCGGCCACGTGGGTCGAATAGCCCCAGCGAGCGACGGCATAACGCACCAGGTTCTTGGCGTCGCAGATCGCCCTGATGTACTCGCCGCTACGGTCGTCTTTCAGCGAACTCATGTACAAATCGCGGGTAATCAGGCACAACTGCAGGTAGATCCCCTCGCGCTCGGCCGCGTCGACCAGTTGGTCCAGAATAAAACAGTCGGTGGGGTTGTAGAACCCGCGAATCGGATCGCGAATCGCCGCCTCCCATAACAATTCCGGGCCACCAGCGGCTTCGCACAGCGACCAATCGTCCAGCCAGACCGTGCCGTCGCCGTCCAAACGAACTGTGATCTGGTCGATGAACCGCTGGTCGCGCCCGGTCTCGAAGAAACGCTCGAAACGACTCCAGACGTCCGGCCGTTGGCTGCGCAGCGGCTGGCCCAAATCCAGCGAACCGGCGGTCAGGCGGACCGCGGCGTCCGCGGCGTCGGTTTGCAGCTTGCCCGACAGGACGTATCGCGTACCGGGACGTACGGCCAAGGGGTTGGGAGTGGAGATGGCAACTTGAGCCGGGTGACTGCCGCCCAGTCGGACGCACAGACGGCCTGGCGAATCATCCGCTTGAGGCGCAGGAGCAAACGGCGGCTTCCAGGCCCACGATCGGCCCCAGACGCTCTTGCGGGCCTCGATCGCCATCGCCCAATCTTCGCAGCAGGTCCAGATCCGCAGGAAATTCGCGCCGTTGGCCGACAATTTGCCAAAAACCTCTTCCGCCTTGGTCAGCGTCACGGACTGGCCCGGCCCGATGAACGCCAGATTCTGGCCGATCGCCAGCAGCGGGCGGCCATCGGAGAACGTCAGGAACCGAGGATCCTTGGCACCGGCCCGCAAGAAACCAGGGTGAGCCGATTCGCGGCACTGGAACGACGCAGCTGCCGAGCGGATATCGCGGTCGGCGGTCTTCAGCCTGGCCACGACCTCGTATCGCCCAGGGGCCGCCGGAGCGAACCTCGCCCGCCAGCCTGCCGAGCCGCTCGGATAAAGCCAGTCTTTTCGGCCACCCCGCTCCAACAGCTCGCGCTGGTACGGCTGCATCCAAAACGCAGGTAGAACGAGCATTTCGCCGCTCGGGACCCGAATTTCCAGTGAAACATCCACCTCTTGGGGATCAAACGGATTCCGATACGCTCCAGGCACGGCCAAATCGAAATCGATCCGCTGGTACTTGCTGACTTCCGTCGCCGATGGCTGCAATCGCAACGTGTCGTCACCCCAACACCAGGCGACGGACGCAAACAGCAACCAGAAAGATCCCGAGAACCACACGGCACGAATGACGGACGTTTTCATCACAGAAGACTCCAAGTACAGGACGAAGGTGGGATTGTCCAGTGCGACCAGTATACCGCTATACCGCGCCACAGAATCGCGGCTTAACCTCTCAGGGGGGCGGACGAATAGATCGGCAAGTCCTCGGGGGACACATCTTGCAGTCGCGGATACAGACGGTCTTTGCCAGACAAGATCGGAACGAGCGCGGGCGGGATGGGCCAAGCGATCGCTGCGGTGGGATCGTTCCAGATAATGCCACGCTCTTCGTCCGGAGCGTAGTAATCCGAGCACTTGTAAATACACACGGCCAAGTCGCTCAGGACGTAAAAGCCGTGGGCGAACCCTTCCGGGATGAACAGGATTCGCTGATTCTCTTCGCTCAGAATCTGACCGGCCCAGCAGCCAAAGTTGGGACTGCCGCGGCGAACGTCCACCGCCACATCGAAAACGACGCCGCGTATCACCCGAATCAACTTGGCTTGCGGACGCCCCAACTGGTAGTGCAATCCCCGCAGAACGCCCTGCCGCGAACAGGATTGATTATCCTGAACAAAGCACTGGCTCACCCCCAGTCGCTCAAATTCCCGGGCACTGAACGTCTCCGAAAAGTCACCCCGCGAGTCCCGAAAGACACGCGGCTCGACAAGAAACACCTCCGGCAAGGCTGTTCCAATCCGCTGTATCACGCCGCCTCCCGCACTGCTTGAGCCCGTAATACTGAAGAGCCGCCACGTATACCCCCCACGATGAACTCGTCTCATCCGTCGCCCGTGGTATAACGGGTGCCGGGAGCAGACGTCAACATATCCTTTCGGGTGGCAATGTCCGGGCGGCAAGCCGCGGGTGACGCCTGGACACGCTCTCCCGGAAAGAACCCGCGGCTAGCGCCTTGCGGCTCATGATGCCCGCGTCGGTATTCCTCGTCAGGAGAAAACCGGCACAGCACTTTTTATGGGGTTTAGCCCCTTTGTGGTACTTCCCGGGCCGGCAGCCTGAGCCACGGTTCCGGCTCGATAAGCTCGTGAGACGTCTTGACCCTTTGTGCCTCCCCTGCTAATAATCCCACTTTCGATTTTTGGACACGAAGGCGAATAGGAGCCTCCAGCGGTGGAATACCACAGCATCGTTTGCGTCAAACAGGTCCCGGACACGGCGAACATCACGACCGAGGCCATGAAGGACGACGGAACCGTCAACCGCGCCGCGTTGCCGGCGATTTTCAACCCGGAGGATCTGAACGCGCTGGAAACGGCGCTGGAAATCCGGGACCGATTCGGCGGCACGGTCACGGTACTGACGATGGGGCCTCCCAAGGCTGCGGACGTCCTCCGCGATTGCCTGTTCCGCGGTGCGGATCGGGCGATCCTGTTGACCGACCGCCGCGCGGCGGCCAGCGACACCTTGGCGACCAGCTACATTTTGTCTCAGGCGATCAAGACCATTGGCAGCGTCTACGGCAAGGTCGACTTTGTGTTCTGCGGCCGCCAAGCCATCGACGGCGATACCGCTCAGGTCGGGCCGCAATGTGCGGAGAAGCTCGGTTTGCCGCAGATCACCTACTTGGAAGAAGTCGTCCGTTTGACTGGCGACACGGTGGTTGTCCGCCGCAACGTCGGGCACGGTTGGGAGATTGTCGAGGCGCGTCTGCCGGTGCTGATCACCGTGACGGGTACGGCCAACGAGCCGCGGCCTCCGGCGGCCAAACGCGTGATGTTGTACAAGCGGGCGCGAGTGGATGCGGAGTTGGCGGCCGAAGTCAAGCAAACGCTGCCCGAGGCTACGGATGCCGAGCGGACTGTGGAAGCTGCCCGCCGCGCGGAGGACTTGCGGAGCCGCGGCCTGTCGATGGAGCAATGGGACTTGGACCGCATTGGCGCGGAACTGGAACGTTGCGGACTGTCCGGGTCGCCGACGAAGGTCTACCGCGTCCAGTCGATCGTGCTGACCAAGTCGGGCTACAAAGAAGTTGCCCCGACCGAAGATGGTGTGCGCCAGCTGATTCAGGAATTGGTCGTGGACCGAACATTGGGCTAGTAAGCAAATAACCAGCGGCGCGACGGCGCCCGATGAGGAATGAAAGCGGAAACGATGATCAAAGTCAACCGCCAAGGCGAAGTGTGGGTGTTTGCCGAGCAGGAGGACGGGAGCCTGAACGAAGTGTCGCTGGAGTTGTGTGGCAAGGCCCGCAAGCTAGGCGACCAGTTGGGCGTGGGCGTTGCCGCCGTGCTGCCCGGTTACGACGTTCGGCCTTTGTCCCGCCGGCTGATCGCTCACGGCGTGGATCGGGTCTACTCGGTCAACGACGAGAAGCTGCGGCATTACCAGACGAATTCTTATGCCAAGGTGCTCGCCCAGTTGGCCGAGAAATACGAACCGCAGATCGTGCTGTTCGGCGCCACGCATCTGGGCCGCGACTTGGCGCCCCGCGTGGCCTCGGCCGTACGGGCCGGGATGACCGCCGACTGTACGGACCTGCAAATCAAGGACGTGACGGATGGTCGCACCAAAGAAGTCCATCCCAATCTGCTGCTCCAGATCCGGCCAGCGTTCGGCGGCAACATCGTCGCCACAATCGTCAACTATGATTGGTGGCCGCAAATGGCCACGGTCCGCGAAGGCGTGATGCCGATGCTCGAGCCGGATCCGAAACGCACCGGCGAGATTATCGACGAACAAATCAAGCTCGAAGCGGCGGACGTCCCGTTGAAATTGATCGAGCGGCACGTCGAGGAGCGGAAGATCAACCTGAAAGGGGCCCGGGTTATTGTCGCGGGCGGAGGCGGCGTGGGCAGCAAGGAGAACTTCAAGCTGATTCACGAATTGGCCGGAGCGATTGGTGGGGCCGTGGGTGCCAGCCGCGCGGCTGTCGACGGCGGTTTCGTCAGCAAGGACCACCAGGTCGGCCAGACCGGCACGACGGTGCGTCCGGCACTGTATATCGCTTGCGGTATCAGCGGCGCCGTCCAGCATCGCGCGGGGATGGAGGAGTCGGCCAAGATCATCGCCATCAATTCGGATCCCAACGCCCCGATTTTCTCCGTGGCGCATTACGGCATCGTCGGCGATTTGAATCAGATCATCCCCAAGATGATCAAAAGCCTCCGCGAGCGACCGCAAGGTGAGTAAGAGAACGTGGCGGCAGGGTAGGGTTTAGCAAGAAACGACACGCGGCGAGGCCGCATAGCGCATTTTGGGAGATTGGCTGTGGCGAACTTCTTCCTCGATAATGAAGACATTCAATTCCTGATGGATCACATCGACCTCCGGGAATTGGCCCGTATTCAGGAGGACGATTTCTTGGAGTCCGAGTCCCGCCCGGAGTATGCCGCGCAGGATGCCGACGACGCGGTCGACAACTATCGCCGCATCCTGGAAATCGTGGGCCAGGTTGCCGCCGAGACGGTGGCGCCCAACGCCGAAGACGTGGATGCGGAAGGGAACACGCTGAACGAGGACGGGACGGTAACCTATCATCCCAAAGTGGCCGAAAACCTCTGGCGGTTGGGCCAAGCGGATCTGATGGGCTTTACGTTGCCGTACAAATACGGCGGCGTAAACTGCCCCAACTTGATGTATACCGTCGCCACCGAGATCATCAGCCGGGCCGACGGCTCGCTGATGAACTTGTTCGGGCTGCAAGGGATTGCCGAGACGATCCACGCCTTTGCCAACGACGAAATCAAGGACGAGATCCTGCCGCGTTTCGCCCGCGGCGAGGTGACCGGCGCCATGGTGCTGACCGAACCCGACGCCGGCAGCGATCTGCAATCGGTGAGGCTGCGAGCCGACCTGGACGAAAACGGCGTCTGGCGGCTGAACGGCGTGAAACGCTTCATCACCAACGGCTGCGGCGAAATCCTGCTGACACTGGCCCGCAGCGAACACCACATCAGCGATGGGCGAGGTCTGAGTCTGTTCGTTTCGGAACGTACCGAACACGTCAAGGTTCGCCATCTGGAAAAGAAGCTCGGCATCCACGGCTCGCCGACCTGCGAGCTGGTCTATACCAACGCGCCGGCGCGTCTGGTTGGCGAACGGCAGCGCGGCCTGATCACCTACGTGCTGGCGCTGATGAACGGGGCCCGCGTGGGCATTGCCGCCCAGTCGCTGGGGATCGCCGAAGCGGCCTATCGACTGGCCCGGATCTACGCGCATACCCGGCACCAGTTCGGCGTTCCCATCGAGAAACTGCCGGCCGTGGCCGAACTGGTCACCGACATGAGCATCGAAATCCAGGCCGCACGGGCGCTGACCTACGAGACCAGCCGGGTTTGCGACCACGAAAACAACAACCTCCGCGTCCTGGAATTGAGCGGGCGAAAGCTCGAGGCGGACGAGGAGAAGCGGCGAAAGAAGCTGGCTCGCGAACTGAAGCGGATCAACGGCATGTTGACACCGATGGCCAAGTACTATGCCAGCGAGATGTGCGTCCGCGTGGCCAGCAATGCGATCCAAGTCCTGGGCGGCTCGGGGTACATGAGAGATTATCCCGCCGAACGGTACTTGCGCGACTCGCGAATCACAACGATCTACGAAGGCACCAGCCAATTGCAGGTCGTCGCCGCTTGCCGCGGCGTCGCCTCGGGCGTGTTCGAGAGCTACATCGCGGAGTTCGAGACCAAGGAATACAGTGATCCGGCGCTGGCTCAATTGAAGCAGAAGCTGATCGACAACAAGCAGCACCTGGCGGGAGCGATCCAGTTTGTCAAGCGGCAGTCGCCCTCGTACTTGGACGTCGCCGGCCAGCGACTGGTCGATTGCGCCATGATCGAGATCATGGGACACCTGCTGTTGGGGCAAGCGGAGAAGTCCGACCGCAAAAAGTCCGTCGCGCGGCGGTTCATCGACCGTGAAATGCCCGTGCTGCGAATGAAGTGCGAGCAGATCTGCTCCGGCGACACATCTCCCATGACCGAGTACCTGCAATTGGCCGGTCCGGTGCCGTCGACGCGGTAGGACGGCTTTCTCACGCGGTGCTCGCCGCCGTAACGCGATTCTCGTTCCCAAGCCCGACTTGGGAACGCCTTGGGGCCGAAGCTGACGCACCACATGGCCCCCGCAGATCGGTTGACCTTTCTTCACCGACTTTGACCGGTTCCCGATCGGCTACCAGCTTCCGCTGGTGGACACAGGGGCTTGACTCGCCCTCGCCGGCTTCAACCGGACCTCGCTTCGGACAGCATGCGGCCCACTCGACGCTTCGCGAGCATCGCTCGCTTGGCCATTTGTCACTTTGACAGACCGGCTCGCTGTCACTTTGACGGAGTTGGCGCCGTTCCTTTTCTTGTGCGGCCCGCCATGTCAAGCCCCCTCGCCAAAAAACGCGTCGTAAGGTATTGAGCGAAAGAGGTTTTCGCGACTTCTCTTTCATCATTGACGTGGGCATCTTTCCCGTGGCAACGTGTAAACACGATTTGGCACGCGGGTTGCTTGATAGGCATGATGGCCTGCATGAGATGTCAGCGCCGAGTAGAGCATGTGACGCCGAGCGATCGGCACAGAAACCCATAACTCGTAGCAAAGGAGGACAGAACGATGTTGAGCACACGATGGCAACCGATGGCGAATGTCCAGGCGGAAGTGAATCGGCTGCGGGACGAGATGGATCGGCTGTTCGGACCTTGGACCGGCCGGCGGTTCCCGCAAGCTCCGACGAGCTATCCGCTGATGAATGTCTGGGAAGACGACGAGAACCTGTTCGTCGAGGCGGAGCTGCCGGGCATGGAATTGAGCGACTTGGAGATCTACGTGCATGGCGACCAGTTGGCCGTCAAGGGCGAGCGGAAAGAGCCGACGTGCGACAAGAGCACCTGGCATCGCCGCGAGCGAGGTTACGGCAAGTTTGCTCGCGTGTTGGAGCTGCCGCTGTCGGTCGAAGAGGACAAGGTTCAAGCGGCGTTCAAGAGCGGCGTGTTGACCGTCACCTTGCCCAAGCGGGCGGAAGCCAAGCCGCGGCGGATCGAGGTCCGCGCGGACTAGTGCGTAGCGACCGGCGCGTGGTTCTTGTTTTGACACTCAAACGCAAAATCGAATTGCAGAAGGAGAATCGGCAATGTCTCAACTCACCAAGCACCAGCATCCTGACGGGGCTTCGTCCGTGGAGCGTACCCGCGAGACCCCGACGTACACCCCACGGTTCGACATTTGGGAGACCGACGAGGAACTGATCCTGTACGGCGATCTGCCGGGCGTCGAGCCGCAGGACTTGGACATTCGCTTCGAGAGCCGCGAACTAACAGTTCTCGGACGCGTACCGTCGCGGCACGCCGACCGGCGGCAACTGTACGGCGAGTACGGCATCGGCGATTTCTATCGCACGTTTGCGATTGGCGAGACGATCGACGGCAGCAAGATCTCCGCCGAACTGAAGAACGGCGTGCTGACCTTGCACCTGCCGAAGACCGAGGCCGTGAAACCGAAACGAATCGTCGTCAATGCCGGCTAATCGGCCGTCGGCGTGACAGGCGGTAAGAAAGCAAAACCGATTGTGGAAAGGAGGTAAAGACCATGTTCAGCCTAGGCCCGTGGAAAAAGAGACGCGATGACATCGGGAGCGTGTCAGCAGAACCGGTTGAACGTCAGCTGACGCGCCTCCGCCAGGAGTTCGACAGTCTCGTCAATCGTTTCTGGAGCGATTTGCCCAGCCTGGATCGCGATTGGTTCTCCGAACGCCGCAACGGGGGACTCGACGTTGACGAGAACGAAAACGAGTACCTCGTGCGAACCGAAGCCCCGGGATTCAATGCCGGTGACTTCGATGTCCGGGTCCGTGGCGACCAGTTGGAGATCCGGGCCGAGCGCAGGGTCGAGCAGAAGGAAGAGGCAGGTTCTGCGTACCACTACGGCACGTTCTATCGCAGCCTGCCGTTTCCGCTGGGGGTCGAGCCCGACAAGATCGACGCCCGATACCGCAACGGCATTTTGGAGCTGCATCTGCCCAAGGGCGAGAAAGGCCGCGGAAAACGCATCGCGGTCAACGCGGTCTGATGCCGCTCGGCCAAGGCTCCGACGTACAGAATTCAATTTTGCCAGGCGAGCCGTCTCTCTTAGGATGTTGTCCATGACCGGCAAAATTGAATTCTGTGCGTCGGAGCCCATCTGTAGAGAACTCGGTCATGGAAACGTCTCGCTATAAAGTCCTTGAAAAAACCGCCGGGCGTTAACGCCCAAGACACGCGTGCGGTAACCGCCTTCCTGGACCACGAGGGTGGGCAACCTGAGCGATCCGATGCGCCGTCCGTTCCACTCGAAATCCGCTCCGCCCAGCGACCACGTACCCGTCGGGTCGCCTTTGGCCGTATCCAGCCCGAGCGCCGCGATCAGGAAATCGAGAAAGCAGAACTTCAACTCCGGGTCGTGCATCAGCAAGCCGAATCCGGCGACCTTCCCCGGCTGTCGCTCGGCCACCAACAGCAGGCTGCGAAATTGCTGTTTGAACGGATTTCGAAGATGGGCCGGCAGACTAGCGATGTCTTCGGGCGGCAAGGCGGAGAAGTGGGATTTGAGAATCTCCTGCACCTGCGTGATCGCCTGCTTGTTCACGGTCAGCAAGTCATCGTTAATCTGGCGAATGCGAAACATGGCAACCACCCTACCTACAACTTCGAGGCTGCAGCCAAGCAGAGTCCTCACCGCGCGGCATCCAGAATCCTCGCCATGGCGGTTGGGTACGCGATCCCAGCCCGTTGCAGCGCCGCCGCAAATCCGGCGTCGGGCGACAGGCACGGATTGGCGTTCACTTCCAAAATCCACGGCTGGCCCTCCTCGTCGACGCGGAAGTCCACCCGGGTGTAACCCCGCACGCCAAACAAGTCCCAGCAAGCGCGAGCCAAGTCGCCCATCCGCTCCAGCAGCGGGCCGTCCTGGGGCGGAAAATCGAACGTTCGGGGCGTGTTTTGGTACTCGAACGAGTCTTCCTCCCACTTGGCGCGGTAGCCGATCAACCGCGGTTTCCCCTCGGGAAATGCGGAAAAGTCGATTTCCGCCGGAGGAAGCACTTGGCACCCGTTATCGCAGGCCAGCAGCGAAATGTTGAACTCCCGCCCAGCGATGAACTGTTCCGCGAAACCGGGACACCCCAGAGCCCGGCGGAATTCTCGCAACCGCCGCCGCACTTCGGCCTCGTCCGTCACCGCAACCAACGAGTGTTCGTCCAGCCCGGCAGAAGCATGCTCGGAAACCGCCTTGATTACAAACCGGGTACCAGGCCGAATCGGTCCGGCGCCACAAACCGCTGCCTGGTCGCTACCGACCGCCGGTGCGTCCGAGATCCAAGCCGGTGTCGGCAAGCCCGCCTGGCTCAACCGCTGCTTGGCCAGCAGCTTGTGGTTCGTCAGGAAGATGGCTTCGGTCGGCGACCCGGTGTAGGGCAGGTTCATCCTGTCCAGCAGCGCCGTCACCAGAAACATCAGCGAATCAGAACCGTCCAAGGATTCGACCAGGTTGAACGCTGCCGCGGGTTGCTGCTGCAACTGTCGCTGGAGCGACTGCAGATCCAAGTCGCAGGGCACGACGACCGTTCGGTGCCCCAATGGCTCCAGCGCAGCCGAGACCGCCGCGACCTGCACGAGCACATCGCGGTCCGCCGCGGAGGTTTCGTCAAGAACTCGATTATGGAGGATGGCAATGGTCACGATCGCAGGGGTCCCATCGTGCGTCTGCTCGTCGTATCGCACTTAGGCGGTCCGTTGGATGCGGTTGCTGGCGGAATCCACGATGCGGCCGATCAGCGATTGGTAGGGTAAGCCCATCGCCGTGGCGATCATCGGCAGATCGGAATGGAACGGATGCAGACCGGCCAGCGGGTTGCATTCGATGAAGCTGGGTTGTCCCGCAGCGTCGGAACGTAGATCCAAGCGGCCACCGTCGCGGCAACCCAAGGCTCGCCAAGCGTCCAAAGCCACCTGCTCCGCCCGCCGAACTTCCGCGTCCGACGCGGCATGGACGGGCCGGTACTCGACCAGTTCCTCGCACTTCTCCTTGTTCACGTAAGAATAGGCATCCGGTTCCGCGGCTTGCAGCAGCACAATCTCCAACGTTCCCAATACGGTCGCCTGGCGTCCTGTGCCCAAGACTCCTACCGTAAACTCACGGCCGGGAAGGAATGCCTCGACCAGAACCGGTTGACGGAATTGGTCCAACAGGTTTCGGCAGACGCTGTTCAGGGCATCACGATCGCGAATCTTGGAGGCCGGCCCCACGCCTTTGCCCGTGCCCTCCGCCACCGGTTTGGCGAACACGGGAAACGGCAGATCGACGCCAGCGATATCCTCCGGACGATCCACCAGCGCAAAATCCGGCGTCGGCACGCCCGCGTCGCGAACGACAAGCTTGGTCAGCCCTTTGTGCAGACACACGCCCATGACCAGCGGGTCCGAGAACGTGTACGGGACATCGTACACGTCCAGGATGGCCGGCACCTGGGATTCGCGGCTTGCGCCGCCGTGCAACCCCTCGGCGATGTTGAACACCAGGTCCCAGCGGTCGCCGCACGCCAACCGTTCGATCAGGCGTTTGGCGGTCCCGATGCGATCCGCTTCGTGCCCCAGGCCCTGGAGCGCGGTTTCCAGTGCGGCGATCGTGTCCGGACGATCGAACTCGGCCGTTTCCTGCTCGCTGTAGCCGGCCGCCAGATACTCGGCCCGCAAATCATAAGTCAAACCAACTCGCACAGGAAAGCTCCCAGGCTAAGCTCCCAGGCTCAGACGTACAGAATTCAATTTTTGCGGACAAGCCGCATACCTAACGGTGAGACTTCCGCCCGCAAAAATTGAATTCTGTACGTCTGAGCCCAACCCCAGTATAAAGCCGCATACCCCAACGGTGAGACTTCCGCCGGCCAGAATCGAATTCTGTCCGTCTGAGCCTGGAATCACAATCCGGCGATCGCTAGCCGACCGGGTCCGGATACCGATATGTCTGGCCTTCGTAGTTGCGGAGCAGCAAATCGTCGCCTTCCCGCCCCACGACGTAGCCTGGTTGCAGGGGGATTTTCCCGCCGCCCCCGGGAGCATCGATCACATACGACGGCACCGCGTATCCGGTCGTGTGCCCCCGCAGTCCTTCGATAATCTCCAACCCCTTGGAGACCGAAGTGCGGAAGTGGGCTGAACCGGAGATCGGATCGCACTGGTACAGATAGTACGGCCGAACGCGCATCAATAACAGCTTGTGGACCAGCTGTTTCATCGTCTCCACGTTGTCGTTAATGCCTTTCAAGAGCACGGTTTGCGAGCCCAGTGGAATCCCCGCGTCGGCCAGGCGGGTGCAAGCGGTATAGCATTCCGGCGTGCATTCGTCCGGATGGGTGAAATGCAGACTCATCCACAACGGGTGGTACTTGCGCAGCATGCGCACCAATTGCGGCGTGATTCGCTGTGGCAGCACTGCTGGCATCTTGGTTCCGATACGGACGAATTCCACGTGCGGGATCGCACGCAGGCTGCTCAGAATCCAATCCAGCCGGTCTTCGGCCAGCGCCAGCGGATCGCCGCCGGAAATCAGCACATCGCGGATTTCGGGCGTCTGCCGGATGTACTCAAACGCCATCTGCAGACGTTTCTCGTTGGGTACGATTTCACCGTGGCCGACCACCCGAGATCGCGTGCAGTAGCGACAGTAGGTCGAGCAGAAATCGTGGGCCAACAGCAGGACGCGATCCGGGTAACGATGCACCAAGCCGGGAACAGGGCTGTGCCCGTCTTCGCCCAGCGGATCGTCCGCTTCCCCCGGTGCCCGTTGGAATTCCGCCGTGGTCGGAACCACCGTTCGGCGGAGCGGTTGTTGCGAGTCGGTTCGCGAGATCAGGCTCATGTAGTAGGGCGTGATCCCGACCGGCAGCATGGCGCCGCCCTCGACCAAGGCTTGGCGCTCTTCCGGCGCCAGGACCAGCATCCGGTCCAACTGCTCCAGCGTCCGTAGTCGATGCCGCGTCTGCCACCGCCAGTCGTTCCACTCGCGGTCCGCAACCTCGGCATAGAACGCCTTGCGAAAGGCGCGGGTTGCCAGATTGGTTTGGGGACGGCGCGCGGGAACCGGTCTGCCGGGAGGATCCAGGGTGGCGATTCCGGCAGCAAGCCGGCGAGAGCCATTCGAGCGAGAAGGAGTAACGAGGAAAAGGACTTGATGACCACCGCGACGCGGTGGTGGGGGTTCTTCGTCGCCGGTGGACGAGAACGTCGCTTCGACGCATTCCGTAGTCATGTTGAATCTTCCATAAACCTTTGCCAAAAATACGAAGGGTGCAAGACGGCAATTCCCTTCGCCGGTCCAAGACAGTACGAAAAAAGAAACTGCAAATCAAGTGCCAACAGCTAACCCCGCGACGAAATCAGCGGCAAACGCTCTGAAGACGGGACATGTGCGAGCGACAGAACACCGCGGCTGCCGGATTCGCAGCTATTGAGCCATTGCATCGGCGACGGCAATGGCCAATCGTTAACCAGTTTGGACAGTTTCTTCATGCCTTGGCCAAGCAATCTTCGAGGTAGGCTCGGGCCCGATTGATCTCGTCGGTTACGGCGGTCGTGGTGTCCAGGATCGGGATGCCGCGCGGAACGGGATGCATGAAGATTTCGGTAAACCCTTGGTAGTCGATGCGTTTCAAGGCCCGCAGCAGGGGCGTGAAGTCGAGCGGCCCGCGGCCGGGCAACTGCAGCAACTCTTGCTCCTTGGGCAGCTTGGTCCTGGATCCCATCCCATGCTGCCAACCTTGAAAGAAGACCAAGTGCTTGTCCAGATCGGCGATGATCCCGGCAATCAGGTCTTCGTCCTGCGGCAGGTGATACGGGGCCAAAGCAATGCCCAGGTGGGGCGACGCCGCAAACTCGGCAAAATACCGGAGCGAATCGGGTTCGTTGATCAGCGAGTTGGCATGGTTTTCGATGCCGATCGTCACGTCCAACTCGTCGGCCACCGCCACGTGAGGCTGCAGATTGGCCACGAACGCTTTGACACGGTCCCGCAACGTCTTGCCGTCCGCGTTTCGCGCTCCGGTGACGATGACGCGGCCCCCGAACCGCTTCAACACCCGCATTTCGTCCTGCAGCCCGTAAGGCCCCAGATCGTACCGCGTGATGACACCCAGCCCCACGCCGTGCTCGCGAAGCATCTCGGCGAAGCGGTCCAACCCCAAGTCGGCGACCTGTTCCCGATGATTCGCATGCGGGCGCGGCCAGATATCAAGGTGCGTCGCGCCCGTCTTCTTCACTTCCGGCAGCACTTCCGCTAGCGGCGTCGTGCCGTACATCGGCGAACCCAGAATGTAGTTCAGCCGAAAGCCGGACGCTTGTTCGGCCAGGCCCCGTTGGTGGCCCAAGGCCCCGGCCAGGGAAACGCCAAGGGCCGTATGGAACCGGCGACGGGTGATGCGGGGCTCACGGGTGATGCGGGGATCTGTCATTGTCGAAGAAAGCCTTTCCAGCAGTTCTATGCGATAATCTCGTATCCCGAACGTTGTTCTCGCCGCAGCCACGTGTTGGCTTCGTCGTCGCCCACGAAACGTTCGGCCTGGGGGTCCCATTTCAACGGCCGCCCCAAACGCAGGGCGATGTTGCCGATGTGACAAGTCGTGACGCTCTGGTGCTGGCTGACGACATCGGAGATGGGCGTCTGCCGCGTCTGGATGCAATCGAAGAAGTTGCCCATATGGTTGACGATGGAATCCAGCTTGCCCATCCGCTCTGGACGGCTCAAATTATCGCGAGCGTACAGCTTGAACGACTCGCGTGGCAGGGGATTCTGCTCCAAGTCCTCGACGGGTTTGCCGGAAATTGTGCCGCGGTTGACAAAGATCTGTCCCTCGCTGCCAATGAACATGATCCCGTTCCGGCCGGTATCGCGGACGGTCATCACCACGCCGCTGGGATACTTGTATTCGGCCTCGAAATCCACCGCGACGTTGTAGCCATTGGGCACATCGGGATGTTTGGCTTGCCCGGACACTTCGACGGGCAATTCGCCAATGCCCCACTGGGCGATATCCAAATGATGGGCACCCCAGTCGGTCATCTGGCCGCCCGAGTATTCATACCACCAGCGGAATGTATAGTGGCAACGCTGTTCGATGTACGGGACGGCCGGCGTCGGGCCCTGCCAGCGGTCCCAGTTCAGGTGCGACGGCGGTTCGGTCACCGCAAACGGGCCGCCGGTGACGTTCTTGCCCAGCACCACCTCGACCCGTTCCAATCGGCCGATGCGGCCCTGACGGACCATCTCGACGGCCAGGCGGAAGCGGTGGTCGCTGCGCTGCCACGATCCGACCTGGACGACGCGACCGGTTTCCTGCACGACTCGCATCAGCAGCTTGCCTTCGTCCACGGTCAGCGTCAGCGGCTTTTCCACATACACGTCCTTGCCAGCTCGGCAAGCGTCGATCACCATCGCGGCATGCCAATGGTCCGGCGTGCCGATCGTGATCGCATCCAGGTCCTTGCGTTCGAGCAGCCGCCGATGGTCCTCGTACAAATCCGCCTTGCCTCCAAATTGCTCACGAGCCTTCTCGGCCATCTGACGATCCACGTCACAGATGGCGACCACATCCCCGTGGGCCTGCGCCTTGTCGGCCACCACCGAACCTTGATAGCGCATCCCGATCGCCCCGATGCGCAACCGTTCGTTGGGCGAAGGCGGGGTATCTGCGGCGGACGCCTTGGCCGTAAAGAAATAGGGCATCGCAGCTCCGCTCAGAATCGCAGCGGACGAATCGAGGAGAAAGCGGCGGCGGCTGGTCGAGAATCCAGGCATGGCAGGGGCCTTTCCATGGAGCGGCAGGGACGGAACATGAGACGGATCAGCGTTCGTATGCGTTCTATTCTGCGCAAATTACAGATCCTTGGGAACCCGTGATCGGGCACTTTGGGCCTCGATCGCCGCGTTGCGCAAAACGCTCGCGCCGCCCACCGTAGCCGGGGGCAGCGATTACTGGATTTCCGGCATTCCCACCACCTCGCCGCGACGCATTCGCTCTTGGTCCGCGGGCAAATTGACGCCGTAGAAGATGGCATTCAGATCGATCCACAGCGCCAAGCGGCGCAGATCGTCATCGCCCAACTGCACGTCCTCGTGACCCTGGCGGAGCAGCGTCATCAGCCGGCTGCCTCGGGCACCGTAAAGGCCCCCGGGCGGGGTGACTTGGATCTGGTTGCGTCCGCCGAATCGCGGCACCAGGTACTTCTGGGCATTGGCGGGATTCGTCCCGCCGCCCCAGAAGGCGTTGGCATCTTCCATCAGGGTGTGATACGAGCGGCTGAAGTGGCCCTCGGGTTCACCGGTCAGGACCAGGTCCGCTTCGGTCTTCTCGCCGCCGTGACACCGCACGCAGTGCATATCGAGCACCGGCTGGACGACCTCGACGTAGCTGAACGGCCGTCCGCCCCAGGGCCCCGGATCGAGTTCCGAGGCCGGCCGCTGCACGGCCAGCAGGTTCGCCGTCTTCCGCGGCGGCGCGGTCATCTTGGGCTCGTGACAGCCCACGCACGAGACCTGCTCGCCCGGCTGCAGGTAAGTGACCGACCGCATGGTCTGGTAAGCGTTGCCTTCGGCGTCAATCGCTTGCAGCAGAATCAGCTTGCCGGCGGGCACCAGGAACCGCGCCGAACCGTCGGCTTCGACCGGCACGGTGCCCAACACCGCGCGGCCGTTTTCCTCCCGGGCGGCACCGACCGGCGGCGAATCGGCCAAAGGAGTCGTCTTGGGAAATATCTGCACGAGGCGGAGCTGCTTGATGAAATCGGGCGCGACGCCGCCCAGGCCCTCGGTCACGTCGCTGACAACCATCTCGCCCAGCGGCGGCGCGTTGCCGGCCAGCATGCTCGGCAACACCGGCGGGCACTTCCGCGGCCGCAAGGGGCAAGGGTTGGTGCTGCCGATGTCCGGGTCCCGATAAATCAGTTCGCGGTTGTTCCAGCGGTCCAGCAGGTAAATCCCCAGCGCATCGCGGCGGTTGGCCCGCGGCTCCCACTCGAGCGCGTAGGGACTGTACGCGACCAGGTAGAAATCTTCCGACAGCGGCCACGGAGCGTCGTAATACTGGCGGATGTCGCGGGCTTCGGCCTCGGGGAACGGAATTTCGGGCGTGATCCGCTCGATCGCTTCCAGCCCCTCCGCCGCGACCGTGGGATCCAGCACCGCGATCGACCCGCCGGTGATGGAATGATGCGCCGAGGCGGTGAAGATGATCTTCTGACTGTTCGGGATCGGCTGCGCCTGGAAGGTGCAATGCGGGCTGGGGGTGGCGTTGCCCCAAACGGCGATCGGGTTGGTCCCGTCGGGCCGCGAGGCCCACAGATTCTGGTGCGTCACGGCGTCGCGGTCGATGTAATCCCAACGGGCGTACAGGAGGTGCCCCGTGTGGGAAACGGCAGGAAACCACTCGTTGGTGTCATGGTAAGACAGGGTGCGAATCGACGAGCCGTCGGACTCCATGCGGTGCAGCGTGTACACATCCCAGCGGTTGCTGAACTGGCCGCCGAAACAGCGGGCATAGCCTTGGCGCCGCGTGGACATGAAGGCGATGCCGCCGTCGGGCAGATAACACGGCATCAGATCGTCGTAGGGGCCGTCGGTCAGCTGTCGCAATCCCGAGCCGTCGACGTTGACTTCCCAGAGGTGATAGTAGTGCTGCGACGCATCCTGGTCGTTGGCGACTTCCTGTGGGCTGAGCGGCCCGCTCGGGCACTCGACGTACGAGAACACGATCCGCCGGCCATCGTACGACAACCGTGGTTCGAGCACGTTGCCGGTCTGGAGTTTTCCGCCCAGGATGTCGCGGCAACGGAGCGACCGGCCCGGCTCGTCAAGGACGAACAGCCCGCCGCCCGGCCGCGCTCGCCAGCCGTAGTACTGCATCACCAGATGGCTGTACGACGTGGGTACCCGCTTGCAGAACAGCAGCTGGTCGAAATCCAGCAGCGGGTTGGCCAGGATGATTTCGCGTTTGAGCCGCCGCAGTTGCAGATACAGGGCCGCCCGATCCGCCTGGCCGGACTCGGCCTGGGCGGCCAGCCCCTCGAGTCGCTCGGCCTGGGCGGCCAGTCGCTCCGGCCGGCCCGTGGTCTGCAGATGAGCGAGCAGAATTCGCGTCTTTTCCAGGTGCCTGGCCGTCGCCGCCGTGAATGTCTCGGGCCGCTGGGCGTCGGTGTCGTCCTGCCGCTGCCAATCTTGCTGGATCATTGCCCAGTAGTCGAGTTCGGGGATTCCCGCCTGCCGCGCGGCGGTGCGCAACGAGGCGACCGGCAGCGGGTGCCGGTCGTTGGCAACCCAACGGGCCAACGTCTGCAAGCCCACCAGCGACGTGCCGGTGTAGGGCGCCAACGCCACGCGGCCCAACCGCAACGTCTTGCCGGCCGGCAGCCCTGTGGCGTCTTCGGCGCCGGGCATGACGATCAGCCGGATCGTCAGGTTTCCGTCCGGCGTCAATTCGCCTTCCAGCCGCCACGGCAACTCGGCCTCGACAGCCAGCACGATGCCCGAGGCGTCTTGCCCGTCGGCCAGCACCGCGCAGGGCTGTGCCGAAGTGCTGTGCAGCACGACAGGCTTGCCGACGGCCAGCGGGCTTTCGCACCAGCCCCAATCGGCGTTGAACCAGGCCAGCCGTGGCATTCCGGGCGCGCCGGAGTTGTTTGCCGGCGTTTCATAAGACCAGCCGCCGGCGCCCTGCTTCTTGGCGGCAAACGCGGCGGATGCCTGGAATCTCTGGCCATCGGCATCGGTGATCACCGGGTCCCAGTAGGTCGTGTCGCAGGCGATCGAGCCGCGTTTATCGACGACAAAGCGGATCGTATCGCCACGCTTGACCGCAAGCGACAGGTTCGGATCGACCCCCACGCCGTCGTCGCCCGCCAGTTCGTGCTGCCAGGCCTGCTGTGCGTTGTGCAAGATCGCGACGCGCACGCCGTCGCCGGCGAGGTGGGCCTTGCGGACTCGGCCGGTGACGGTCAACGTTCCGTCGGCCGGCGCGAGAAAGCGTCGCACGCTGGGGCCCCCATCACCCGGGTGATGCCAATCCTTGCCCACGCGGAGCCACTGCTCGCCGCCTTGCCAGAAAGTCGACTCGTACCAGACCTCTTCGCGGTGCTGCAGTTGCGCATAGCCGGCGTCTTGTTCGCTAGCCACACGAAAGACCCACTGGGCGGCGGTCAACTCGGCGGCAAGTTTCGCCCCGTTGGTCCGTCGAGCGTGCGACTCGACGACCACCGCCGAACACGCTTCGGCTGCGGCCGGCCCGGCGGCGGCAGCTTCCGTTCTCCTTGCCGCACGTTCGATCGCAGCGCCCTCCACGGCGGGCACTTCGGACGGCTGGAGCTTGGCGGCCAGCGTCTCGGGAGGCTGACCGGCAAACAACTCGGCGGCATCGGACGCGGCGAGCGCCGGCGGATGGACACTTGCCAGCAGCGCCGCGATGGAAAGCGGACCGCACAACCAACGTGCCGTGAGGCGATCGAGGCCCAAACGCATTGGCGGATACTCCTTCGTCGGAATCAATCATTTCCGGTCGGTCGTCAGCCGGGAGGGCTGCCGGAATCCATAGCAAGATAACCGCTGGGACCGCGAAACGGCAAGCGGATTCCGTATTTCTTTCTTGATGTTTCGGTTCAGGTCCGCGAACCATGCACTCTCTCTCCCGCAGGCAACGGCAGACCGCGGGGAGTACGATCGCAACCTCGCGGCAGGCGAATGGGGCTGACCAGCATTCAGGCCGATCCGCCCACGGCGTCGCTGGTACATCATTCGGCAACCGTCCCGGGGAACAATCGCGATGGGGGCAACTCCGCACGCCTTCCCCGCCTCGATGGGACATTCAAGTTCGGCCTCGCCACGATTTTCGCCGGTCCTTACCTCCGCACCAGCACCACCACCGAGCGGCCCGGGACGCGGTACGAGCGAGAGCGGACCACCGGAGCGTGGCTTTCGTGAACGATCTCGTCGGGACTGGGCAGCGACGTGTCCACCACGCGCCGCCAGTCGCCGGGGGCGCCTTCGTGAATGCCGAATTCCAGCGGTTCCCAATAGGCGTTGATCATCGCGTAGATATCACGATCGCCCGCCGAAGCGCCGTGCAGGCAGAAGGCCAGCGTACGCGAGTCCCGCGACAGGTCCGGGTACCGGCCGACTCCGTACCAGCGGACGTCTTCACGCCAGAAGTGGGCGCGGGCCAAGGAAGGATGGGATTTGCGAAACGCGATCATCTGCTGGAAGAACCGAAACGTCTCGGCGTTTTCCTCCCAGCGGCTCCAATCGAGCCAGGATGTTTCATTGTCTTGATTGTAGGGATTGTTGTTGCCGCCTTGGGTCTGCAGGAACTCGTCGCCCATCCGAAACATGGGCACCCCTGCCGACAGCATCAGCAGCGTGAAGAAATTCCGCACCTGCCGCTGCCGCAGTCGCTGTACGGGCGCCGGCACGTCGCGAGTCCCTTCCCAGCCACAGTTCCAACTGAATTCGTCGTGCCCGTCCGTATTCTCGTGGCCGTTGGCCCAATTCTGCTTGTGGCTGTACGACACCAGATCGTACAGCGTGAATCCGTCGTGCGAGGTGATGTAGTTGATGCTCTGAAAGGGCCGCAAGGCGTGTTTGCGGTCGTCGGGAAACAAATCGCTGCTGCCGTACAGCCTGGTCATCAGATCCCACACCATGCCGGGGTCGCTCTTGACGAACCGTTGCAGCGTGTCCCGATAAGCGCCGTTCCATTGCATCCAGCGGAAACCGGGAAACAGGCGGCCCAGATGGTACGCGCCGGCCGCGTCCCACGGTTCGGCGATCAGCCGCACGTCCGCCAGATCGGGATCGGCCGCGATTTGGCCGAACAGGGCCGGATCCTCGGTATTGATCGAGCCGTCCGAGTTCCGTGTGAACACGCTGGCCAAGTCGAAGCGGAAACCGTCGACGTGCAGTTCCCGGGTCCAATACCGCAAGCTGTCCAGGATCAGCTGCCGCACGGCTCGGTTCGAGGTATGCATCGTGTTGCCGGTGCCGGAGTAATTCGCGAACGGCGAGTCCCGTTTCCCCGTCATCAAGTAGTAGGTGGTACTGTCGATGCCCTTGAAGCTGTACGTCGGCCCGCGCTCGTCGCCTTCGCAGGTGTGGTTGTAAACCACATCCAAAATGACTTCGATTCCCGCCCGATGCAGGGCTTGGACCATGCCGCAGAACTCCAGATGCTGATGGCGGCTCTCGGGATTCACGCAATAGGCGTCGTGCGGCGCGAAAAAGCTGAGCGGCATGTAGCCCCAGTAGTTGTCTTCCTGCGGATCGAATTGAAACACGGGCATCAATTCGATCGCGGTCACGCCCAATTGCTGTAAGTAGGGGATTTTGTCGATAATTCCCGCAAAGGTGCCGCGATGCTCGGGCGCCACTCCCGAGTTTTCCCGGTGGGTGAATCCCCGCACATGCATTTCGTAGATGATCAGGTCGGATTGATGCCGCACCGGCGCGTCGTCTTGCCAATCGAACGGCGATTCTCGCGAGTCCAAGACCGACAGCGGGGCGCGGCCCCAATTCGAGCCGGGACGGCGGGCTGCTTCGCGGTCGAAGCTGGGCGAAAAATGCACGTCGCGGGCATACGGGTCCAACAGCACCTTCTCCGGATCGAACGTGTGCCACTCGAAACCGGGGCCGGGCGTCGGACCGTCGATCTGATAGGCATACAGTGTCGCGCCCGCCAGCGCCGCGTCGGGAATCCGGCAGTGCCAAATGGGGCCGGTCTTGTTGCGGAGGTATTCAAATTCGTAGCGATAGACGGGCGTCACCAGATCGTCGCCAAAGAACACCAAGGCGACTTTTTCGGCGTGCTTCGAGTAGATCGCGAAATTGTAGGCGTTTTCGGACTCGATCCACGACGCACCCAGCGGGATCGGCGATCCCTCGGCAGATTCCCAGCGGCTCATGGCTCCCCGACCTCTTGTGAAAGACGCGATCCTCGACGGCAATTTCCTGTTGGAGATGCGCAAAAGAATCCCTTTGCGGCCGTTTCGCAAGTGTACCATAGGAACCCGAAGACGCACGTTTTGAAGCTGCGCATTTCCGCCACCGAAATTGCCTCGACGATACGAGAGGAAGCGGCAAAGCCGCCTATCGTAACCCGAAGCGTAAGCGAGGACGAACCGTTTCCAGCCTCAATTCCTCGCTTGCGCTTCGGGTTACAATCAGCCAGAGGATCATCCGGGCAAGGCCGTTCTTTGCGATCGCATCCCCAAATCGCGACTGCCGCTTGAGCGAGCGGGTATTTAACGATTACACTGATGAATCGTCGGCCACCACGGTAGCCACCTCTCCCAAGGGTGGCGTTTACCAAACCTTGCGTAGAATACAGAAGGAGACGGTTCATGTCCGAAAAAGCGGTGTTGACATTTGGAGAGAAGAAGATCGAATTGCCCACTCTGGTGGCGACCGATGGCGAGGTGGCGATTGACATCAGCAAGCTCCGCGATCAGCTCGGCATGATTACCTACGATCCGGGTCTGGGCAACACGGCGGCCTGCCAGAGTACAGTTACCTATATCGACGGGGACAAGGGCATCTTGCGCTATCGCGGGATCCCGATCGAACAGTTCACCGACAAACCCAACTTTGTGGAGGTGGCCTGGCTGCTGATCTTCGGCCGCTTGCCGAACCGCGAGGAATTGAAGACCTTCAGCAGTCAGCTGACCGACAACGAGTTGTTGCACGAAGGCTTGAAACACCAGTTGCAGCACATTCCCGTCGATGCCCCGCCGATGGCGATCCTGTCGGCGACGTTGAGCAATTTGGCATGTTACCACCAAGAGCTTCTGGCGCTGGAGGACGTCGAGGCGCTGACCGAGGCCGCCGCTCGGCTGATCAGCAAGGTCCGCACGATCGCGGCGTTCGCCTATCGTCGCTCGCGCGGCTGGCCGTTCATTTATCCCGATCCCAAGCTGCGGTACTGTGCCAACTTTCTGCACATGATGTTCTCCTTGCCGCACCGGCAGTACATTGTCACGCCGGAGGTCGAAGACGCGCTGAACTTGATCTTCATCCTGCACGCCGACCACGAACAGAACTGCAGCACGCAGACCGTCCGCACCGTCGGCTCGGCCCGCGCCAATTTGTTCGCGTCCTGTGCGGCGGGCGTCAGCGCGCTGTGGGGACCGTTGCACGGCGGAGCCAACGTCGAGGTGCTCCAGATGCTCGAGCGGATCCTCGCGGGCGGCATGTCGGCGGACGACTGTATCAAGGCGGCCAAGGACAAGACGAATCCCTTCCGCTTGTTCGGTTTCGGCCACCGGGTCTACAAGAACTACGACCCGCGGGCCAAGATCCTCCGCGCGTGCTGTGACCGGGTGTTCGCCAAAATGAACCTCCAAGACCCCCTGTTGGACATCGCTCGGAAACTCGAAGAGCTGGCCCTGCAAGACCCGTACTTCGTCGAGCGCAAGCTGTATCCCAACGTCGATTTCTACAGCGGTATTCTGCTCCGGGCGATCGGCATCCCCACCAACGCGTTCACGGTCTGCTTCGGGATCGGCCGGCTACCCGGCTGGATCGCGCACTGGAAAGAACAGCACGAGGATTCGACCGCGCGGATCATCCGGCCGCGGCAGGTCTATACCGGCAAC
>Ga0351848_1146_pt1 | contig 23631 bp, 16 predicted proteins | sample TotcelHFGM3001M6_FD_206757 | JGI IMG/M metagenome (GOLD analysis project Ga0351848, IMG submission 206757) | Enriched cells from coal bed in the Powder River Basin, Montana, United States - Total cells FGM rep1 HSBNCT.FGM.300.1.M6 ...
GGAAGAGGCGGGGTCTCGGATTGGGCGCACGATCGAGGAAGTGAATTTCATGAACCACCGCCATACGAGTATCGACGTCGTCCCGGCCATTCTGTCGTTGGTTCTGGTCGCCTGCCCGCTGGGCGCCGCGGAGTTCCGGCCGGTTGCCGTGTGGACGGATGCGGAGTGTTACTCGAATCCGCCCGGCAAATACGCGGCGGAGAAGATGATCGACGGCGACCTGGGCACCTACGCCTGCCTGCTGGACGACACCCGCACGGGAAAGGACCCGACAGTCTGCCCGCCCAAGGCGGCGCCGCCGGTGACCGCCACCTTTGTCCTGGATTTGGGCTCGGAGCGGACGGTTTCCGGGGTGCGTTTCGTGGCGCGTAACGCCTGGGTCTATGTGCTGGCGAAGAACGTGAGCATTCTCGCTTGTGCCGATGCCCAGGGCCGCGGGCCAAGCCGGCCGCTCGCAGAGCACCGGGAGTTGCCCGCCACCTCCAACTCGAACTCCGCGCTGGTGGAATGGCCGCCATGCACGACGCGCTACCTGAAAGTGCGCGTCAACGATTCGTACCAGCAACGTTATCCCGGGCCGTGGATGTCGGAATCGCAGCTTCCCTGGTGCCGCAAAGTGGGACTGCCGACGGCAGGCGATGGGAGGAACCTGAACACGCAGATCGCGGAAATCACCTGTTTTGACGCCCGCCCGGCCGATTTTCCCGTCAAGAACCCGCCGGACGTCGCGATGCCTCGCCAGCGCCTGGAACGAGACTGGCTTTATCAGGATGCCGGGCTGGACATTGCTCATGTTTTCACGTCGAGTCACGGCGCTGAAAAAGAACGGGCCATGGTGCATAGCGTGTTAGGCTGCGTTCCCGCTGGGGATTCCGGCGTGAGCAGCATGTCACAGCGGTTGGATCAGCTTGTCAGGGAGCAAGTTGCAGCCTGCGATCCGCGCTGGCGGTCGCTCTATTTCGAGGCCTGTGCGGCGCGGCGAAAGACCCGCCTCCAGGCCCTCCGCGAACGGGCCGCCCAATTCATTTACGTCAAGCACGGCATCTTCGGCTGCATGCAGGGGCTGGTCGGAAAATACGACCTTCCCGACGAACAGGTGCGCGACTACACCTTTGGTTTCAAGCCAGGCGGCCAGCTCTGCCTCGCAGCGGTGCTGGAGAACGGCGAGATCCAGCACGAGGTGTTGCTGGAAAAGCCCGCCGGCGCGATCTGCTATCCCACCCTGTCCTGGGACGCGAGCACGCTTGTGTTCTCCATGCGCGAGGATTTCGAAACCGACTCCTACTACCTCTACGCGATGGACATGGAGACGCGCCGGGTGAGGCAGCTCACTTTTCCCATCCTCAAGGATGGCAAGCCACTCCCGGTCGCCGACTGCGAGCCGGCGTTTCTGCCGGACGGGCGGATCGTCTTCACGTCGACGCGCGACGTTCATATCAGCGACTGCTGGCACCGCGCGGGCGGCAACATCTATTGCTGCGATGCCGACGGCGGCAACATCCGCCGTCGGACGTTCGACCAGCTCATGACGAACAACCCCCAGGTCTTGGAGGACGGCCGTGTCGTCTTTACCCGCTGGGAATACAACGACCGGAGCGCGCTGTTCACCCACCCGCTGATCGCGATGAACCCGGATGGTACGACCCAGGCGGAGTACTACGGGAACAACAGCATGTTTCCGGCGGCGCTGATCCACGCGCATGGCATCCCGGGCTCGGCGAAAGCGCTGGCGGTCATCGCCGGACACCACTCGATCTACAAGGGGAAGCTCGGCCTGATCGACCGTCGCCAAGGGACCCAAGCGGGCCGCGGGATCGAGTTTGTGAACACAAAGCTCAATGGAGCCCCGGGGCGGGAGTCTGCCGACTTCATCCGGCCCGAGCCGCCGGATCCGGCCAGGCCTTACCTCGATCTGAAGATCGACGTTTTCGGACAGTTCGGACCTCAGTACGCGCATCCGTATGCGTTCGACGAGGACAACTACCTGTGTTCCTTTTGCCCGGAAGGGTACCTTCCTCCCTTCGGTCCTTTCCATCCTCCGCTGGGCGTGTACTACATGCGTCCAGACGGCGTGCGCGAACTGCTGGCGTTCGACGACTGGCAAGGCACGGGACAGGCGATTCCCGTGATGACCCGCACACCGCCCCCCGTGCGCGCGTCGCTCGTTCACCCGCGTGACAACGACGGGGTCTACATCGTTCAGGACGTCTATCAAGGGCCGGGGCTCGCCGGCATCCCCCGGGGCACGGCAAAGAAATTGCGAGTTATCGCCCTGGAGTACCGCGTCGCCCGCATGGGCTACGGGCAGAACGGGGGCGAGTGCGAAACCGGGCTCTGCCAGACGCCGATCTCGCTGAACAGTGGCAGTTGGGACGTCAAGCATGTCCTCGGCGAGGTCGACATCGAGGCGGATGGCAGTTGCAGTTTCGCGGTGCCCGCTCGCACCCCGGTCTACTTCCAGGTGCTCGACGCCAAAGGCTACACCATCCAATCGATGCGCAGTTGGTCGACGCTCCAGAACGGCGAGCATTTCTCCTGCATCGGCTGCCACGAGAACAAGCTGGAGGCGGGACCGCGGGAGATGCCCACCGGGAATACTAAGCTGGCGCTCTCGAAACCGGTCCAGAAGCTCCAGCCTCTTGCAGGCAAGGAGCATCCGTTGATCCGCCGACTGGCGTCTCAGTCCTGGCGGGACAGTGTGGAAAACTACCTGGGAGTCAACGCCCCGCGCCCCCTCGACCCAAACGCGCCGGTGGACGGCTTCAGCTACGTGCAGGAGATCCAGCCTATCTTCGATCGGCACTGCGTGAGTTGCCACAACGAGTCACAGATCGGGAAAAGCAAAATCAGCTTGACCGGAGAGGTAGCTCGGCCGGAGAGCATCACTCTGATCGGCGCGGGCCACGTGGACCCCAAACGGGCCTACACGCAGTCCTACGTCACGATCACTACCTCGGGCGATCCCGACAAGAACCCGTGGATGACGTGGCTGAAACCCCGCAGCCGCGCCGTGATGCTTCCGCCGTATCACACGGGCGCCTGCCAGAGCAAAATCATGGATTTCTTCGAGCCCGCCCATTACGGCGTGCAGGTGAGCGAGAACGAAAAACGCGCGTTCGCCTGCTGGCTGGACCTGCTCATTCCCTTCTGCGGTTCCTACACGCAGCACAACACCTGGACCGATGCGGAAAAGGCCGAATACAGCTACTTCCAGGAAAAACGCCGGGCCTATGCCGCCGCCGAATTGGAGTCGATACGCCGATCGTCCGCAGAATCAAGACCGCCCTGATCGAAGTCCTGTTGTGTACCGCCCCCCGGCCTGGACGGCATGCCTTCGTTCTGCTAAGCCGTGCCGTGCCGCGCCGGGGCACACGCGCCAAGCGTGGCACGGCCTACTTGTTGGCCGCGGGCGGCGCGAATGTGGGACTGCTTTCGCGCGGCAGCACGCGGGAGGGCGAAACGGCCGTAGCGGCAGGTCTGCCCAGCGCGGACTTCGGTCGCACTTCAGGCACGGCTAACAAGTAAACCCTTGCCACGCCGAGCAGGGCCAATGCCCGCCATCCTGAACGCGGGCTGCTACGGCGGCGACCAGGCGATTGCCGCCCCCCGCGGGGAAGGCAAGACCTCGATCGTCCAGTGCGTGACGATCTACTGCGTGATGCACGGCATCCTCTCGTTCCCGCTGATCGCCGCCGCCACCGGCCCCAACGCCGAGCAGATCCTGGCGAATATCAAGTACCAGCTCGAACGCAACCAGGCCCTGGCCGACGACTACCCCGAAATCTGCGATCCGATCTTGGCCCTGGACGGAACCGCCCAGCGGGGAGCCACGCAGACGGCCAACGGCAAGCGGACGTTCCTCAAGTGGGCGCAGGATTACATCGTCCCGCCCACCGTCCGCGTCCCGGACCATTGGGATCCGCGCCTGCGGCCGGGCCAGCTGTCGCTGGGCAGCGGGGCCGTCATCACCACGCGCGGGCTCGACTCCGCGATCCGCGGCGTGCTGGTCGGCACCAAGCGTCCCGATTTGGTGATCATCGACGACCCGGAGACGTGCGACTCGGCCCGTAGCGGCGTCCAAACGGACCTCCGCGCCCGCGCGATCGAGGCGGACTTGGCCGGCCTCGGCGGTCCCGGCAAGCGGCTGGCCCGCGTGATGCTCACCACGACGATCGTCAGACAACATCATCGCCGACCGCGGCCTCGTCCGTGCATGACGAGTTTTCGTAACGTAAGAGCTGCGAAGTAGCTCCGATTTCTGAAGGGTCAGAAAAGATGCCGCGACCGCCCTCGAAGCGTTCCGCCGCGTCAAGATCACCGACCCCACGGATGATCTTGCCGTCGGCGAACCACGCGTCGAATTCGCTCAGGCGTGAGTTGGTGAAATGCTCCTGTTTTGTCAAGGATTGCCTTGTTTCCGTTTCTGTGTCTCGGCTTGCGTTTTCAACAGGTCGGCCTGCAGCTTCCGGGCCTCGTCTTCCAGGAACGTACGGCAGAAATCGCCCAGCCGTTTCCTCGACAGGTCCAGGATGGTGGGGCCGGGGCTGTAGTTCAGCCGGGTTTCTTTGTCCACCATCGTTCGCATGTCCGTCTCGGCCGCCTCCAGATCGCCCGTCTCCGCATAAGCGATTCCCCGGTAATAGAGCGCGTCGGCCATGACCATTTCGGTTTCCGGACAGAGCCAGCTCAGATGCAGGGCGCCCTGGCCGGGACGGTCGGCGAACCATTCGATCAATTCGCCGAACCTCCTCTGCTCGACAAGAATCGCCATCTGGCGGCGTATCGAGAAGGGCGGCAGCGGGATGCGTTTTGCCAGCTCCAAGGCGCGCTGGTAGTCTTTCCCGCCCGCGGCGCATTCTGCGGCGCGGTCCAGCACCTGGGTCCGGAGTCGCTCGCTCAGGCGGGCGTTCTCCGCCAAGTCCGCATAGGCGGCGACCGCCTTGGCTGCCTCGCCTGCGTCGCAGAACGCTTGTGCGGCGTTCATCCGCGACTGCACGCTCGCCGCCCATTCCTCGTCGTACGGCCAATCTTCCTTCCAGAAATGAAAGTCGCGGAACGCCTCCGGCTGCAAGCCGATGCCGCGCAGGACGACCTCCGGATTCGTGGCGAACAGGCCATCGAAATCCTTGTTCTGAACCTGTTGCCATCCCTGCCTAAAGCCGAGGGCTCCGGGCAGGTGCGGGTTTGCGACCAAGGAGCCGGTGTCTCCCACGTCCGCGCGATACTCTGGCAGCGTCAAATTGTTGATGACCAGCCGCTCCGTCTCCGGCCACCGCGTGTAGAAGCAGTTGTCCGCCTCGACCGTTCCCGATGCCAAGTGTACGAAGCAGATGTGTACCTTGGCGCGGGTGTTCTCGCCGAAGATGCAGCGTCTGACGGAAGCCGGTTCCGTGGCATTATTGTACACGTGGAGGTGCGTGATGAGGGGACTGATGAAGACGCTGTTCTCCACGAGCAGATCGGGGCAGTGGTGGAACATCGTGGCTTCCATGCTGTGCATGAAGACGCAGTTGCGTGCGTGGAGACCGGCACAGTCGTGCGCCACGAAACATCGGCCCCAGCCGCCGCTGAAATGGCAACGCGTGACTTGCAGGTCCGCGCAATCGCGGGCAAAGATCGCGCCGCCTTCGGCCCCGGCGACATTGTCCTCGATGCCGGCATAGCCGTTGAAATACAACGAGTCCAAGCGATAGTGATGCTTGCCGTACAGCACGAAACCGACCTTGAGCGTCTCGCCCATGCCGTCAATCGTCGCCTTTTCGCCCGGCATCGCCCGGAACGTGATCGGCCGGCCGGGCTCGCCGGTCGCGCGGAAGTAGAAGGTTCCGGGATACGTGCCTCCGGCCAGCAGGACCGTGTCGCCGGGGCGCACGCGGTCGGCGGCGGTCTGGAGCGAGTGCCAGGCCGTGGTGCGGCTCAATCCGTCCCGCGCGTCGTCCCCGTCCGGCGCAACATGGTACGTCGCCGGGTGGGCCTGCCGAGGTTCGAGGACGAATTCGACCGGCGCCGTCTCCGCCTCCGGCAGCCTGAATCGCCGTGCGGGGTCTGCGCTGGGCGAGATGCTCTTGGGAGTGACCTTGACAGAGTACTTCTTCCCCGCTTCGAGCCCGACCAGGCTGTAGCTGTAGAACGCATTCTGAGAAATCGGCGTCTTGTTGACGTACTCGGGCACGTCTCCCCAGCGCAGGTCAACCTGAACCGGCAGCGTGCTCCACCATTCGACGTCCGCACTCGTGCCGCTTCGCGAATGGACGAACGGTCCCATGAGTTTCAATTGCACCGGCTTCCACGCCCGGTAGGGACCGATGGCCGTGCTGAGCGGCCCCCGTCCGCTGAACCGGAATTCGTTCGCTACGATCGTCGCGTTGTTTGCCTTGCCGAGTTCCGGCGCCTCGACGGTGGAATGCGCGTCGTGCCGCGGGCGCAGGTCAGCCCACGAGACGACTTTCCCGCCCACCCGCCAGCACTGCGCTGCATCGGCGTAGCTGTTGTAGGAGGAATATCGCACGGATTCGAGCGAATCGGTCGTCACGGCCGGCGCCGCAGCGTACAGGTTTCCGCTCAGCGTCGCTTGCGAGCAGGCCTGCAAATCCAGGGGGACCGTGAACAGATTGTGCGTCATGCGCAGTCCTTCGAGCTGCTCGGCTCGGACGGACGGGCCGGAGAAGACACAATTGGAGAACTCGATGTCCTGGCCCTTCGTCGCGATGACCGGGCCGGAGATTTCCAGCCGCTCGAAGGACACCGCCTGGCCGTCAACGATGCGCAAGCCACCTGCGATGACGACTGGCTCGACGCCCCGTCCGCGGATGCTGACGCCGCGCGTGGCAACGGCCAAATCGCCCGCATACCGGCCGGGAGCGACGTACAGCGTATCGCCGGGTCGCAGTTGGCCGACGGCCCGCGCGGGCGTCTTCCATGCCGCGGTCATGGACAGACCGTCGAGACCGTCGTTTCCGTCCGTCTTCACGTAATAGATGTTGGGCTGGTAGGGATACGGCCCCGCGTACGTTCCGTCTTGCCGCGGTTGGGAGAACGAGGAGGCCGCTTGCAGGCGGAAGTCGAAATTCAGCGGATCGGCAAAGTGGGTGTCGAGGAATTCATGGAACTCCTGGTGCCCGTCGGGCAGCAAGATCGTGGTGGGACGTTCCCCTTCGCGGACGTTGCGGCCGCCGATGATGCCGTGCTGAAAGTTGCCGAACTGACAGTCTCGGAAGGCGATGCACCGTTCGGCAACGACTTGCTCAAAATACCCGGACAGACCGCTGCCCTTGGCCCAGAAATCGCCGCCGGGATTGCCCCAGGCAATCACCTCTTCCATCAAGCACATCGCCTCGCTCGCCCGGCCGCCGTAGAATCGCGCCCCATAGGTCTGGTTGAGGAACGACTGGCAGTTGCGAATCGTTTCGCCGTCAGGATTGTAGGCGACGATACCGTCGAGCCGGTTGGCGTAAGCTCGGCAATCCTCCACCAGATTCCTCCCCCCCTCGCCGGGCTGATTCGTATTCGAACCGACGCCGCTGTTCAGCGTGATACCGCTGGCGTTGAAGAACGCCGTACAGCGGCGGACGACGCACTGCTGCGTCTGGTGCAGCAGGAAACCGCTGGTGGGCAGCAGCAGGACCTCCTTTTCCACGGCCGTCCTGTACCCCGACGCGGCAAGTCCGTCAAGCACGACCCGCCGGCACTTGAGCAGGTGGAAGCCGTTCCCCCGGAGCACGCCGAGCGTGGAATGATGACGTTCCGGCGGCTGGAAATCGGAACTGGAAACGTACAGCTTCGCGGCCTGGGCGTCGTAGAAGAATCGGCCGGGCCCGAACTCCAACGCGACCGCGTCCGCCGCCGGCGCCAGGTTCGTCAAGGTATCGGCCTCGTGGACGGAAAGCACTTCCGTTTCGCAATCGGCGACGTAAACAAACCGCCGACCCGGGACCTGTGCAAAGTCCAGCCCCGCGTCGCGGTCCCCGCGCAGGACGACCGTACCTGGCAACTCTGCCCGGATGAGCGTTTCCTTATTGAGATCGCCAAAGTCGGAAAGCGTCACGTTCTCGAAGTACTCCCCCGGGCCGATCGTCAGCGTATCGCCGGGCTGCAATGCGTTCACGCCCGCCTGGATGGTCAGAAAGGACGTTGCGCGACTCGCGCCGTCATGGGCGTCGGTCCCTTGCTTGTTGACGAAGTACTCCGTGCCTTGGCCGGTGTCCGTTCTCCGCAACTGGCACCAATGACTCAGCGAGTTGCCGGCCACGGCGACGATGGCCCCATCGAGCACGTCGCCCCGCAGTTTCAGATCCAGCTGCAGATGGTGTTGAGGACGCCGTTGGCGACGAGTGGCGTCTCCAGTTTCGATTCGGCCGGGCATGTTTCCCGAGAAGCGTCCGTTGGATAACCTGGCGTTGGCGACCGGCACCGGCCGTTGGTCGCCGAGTCGGGCGTGGATCTCGCCCGAGTCCTGGAATGACAGGGTCAAGGAAAAATCGCCCGCATACGTTCGCACGGCTCCCTCCCAATCGCCCAGCAGTTCAGAGACGGGGGCATCATGCGACGGCTTTTCGGACGTTACCAGCGCCTCGCGGCGTTTCCTTTCGTGCTGGGCCAACTTCTCCGCGTAGCCCGGAATCAGCGCGGAGAGGATGTCTGTTTCGATCGTCCAGGGAAGCCGGCAGAACTTGTTCGCCGCCGCGGCCACGACAATCCCTTCGTCGGGCAGCATCAGAATCTTCGAGGCGGCGCCGCCCATTCCTCCGCCGTGACTAATCCGCTTGCCGAGTTCGTCGTCGTCGATCACCCAGCCGATGCCGTAGCAGGAACCGGGACACAGATTGAGATCGGCTAGGTTCACGGGGGCCATGCAGGCGGTCGCCACCCGCATGGCGGCCCGGGTCTCCTGGGACAGGATGGCCTTCTGGTCCGGGCTGCCTTGGCCCAGGTGAAACATGCCGAAGCGAACCAGGTCGTGCATGCTGGCGTAGACGGCCGAGGCGCCGGCGTGGTCCGTGGTGTAGAAGGGAATTGGCGTGTCGGAATCGTCGTACCGAACGGCCGCAAACTCGGCCAGTTCGGCAGCGATGTCCGCCGAGGTCCGGGTCATGCCCAGGGGCAGAAAGACCTCGTCCCGCAGAAACTCGGCGTACGTCATCCCGGAGGTCCGCGCGATCAGGTGGTCCAGGATGCCGTAGCCAAAGTTGCTGTACCGGTATCGCTCGCCGGGCAGCGCCACGACGTTGCCGTAACGTCGGATGGATTCCTCCATCCGCGGCTTGAAAGGGATTTCCTCGGCCGTGTAGAAATGCGCGTGGCCGGCCAGTCCGGCCGTGTGATTGGCCAGACGGCGGAGGGTGACTTCCTCCGGATCGCCGATCCAGACCTTCATCTTGGCGTCCCGCGCCAAGTATCGGTCGGCGGGCGCGTCGAGGTCCAGCTTGCCCCGTTCCACGAGCACCATCAGGCCCGTGGCGGTGATGGGCTTGGAGACCGACGCCAAGGAGTACATCGTCTGCACCGTGGCGGGGATTCGCTGTTGGAGGTCGGCCCATCCGAAGGCTTCTTCCCAGATGATTTCCCCGTTTCTGGCAACGGCAACCGCGAAAGACGGCACGCCCGACTCCGCCATCTCCTGCAGAATCTTCCGCCTGACGTCGGCGAACCACTCGTCCCCGTTACCCTCCGTCCCTGGTGCGCCCGGGGCGGGTTCCTGTGCCTTGGCGGTCAACATTGCTCCCGGGAACAAACAACAGGCTAGGCAGAGGGCCACGAGGCCCGCACGGATTGAATGCATCGGCGTACGTCCGCTCGCTGATGTTGGAAACGCGTCCATCGCAAACACCCCATCAAATTGCGAGCATGAGCAGATCAACAGGACAACGCCCAAGTATGTGCCTGGCAAGACGCGATTGTCAACCGCTGGCGTCTGCCGGCCGGCAGCGCTTTGGCAGCACAGAACGATTCAATTCTTCGTTGCTCTTTGTGGCCTCTGTCACAAATATCAGCCTCGCAGGCGATATCCACTGGCCGCGAGCAGCTCACGAACACGAGCCAGGTGATCGCCCTGAATTTCCAGCGTGTCATCCTTCAGCGTACCCCCGGCACCGCAGGCGGTCTTGAGCCGGCCCAGCAACGCGGGCAGGTCATTTTCCTCCACCGCCAGGCCACGAACGACGGTCACAACTTTGCCCTTCTTGCGTTTTTCGACGGTCATCTAGGCCATTTCTTTCGGCCGCCAAAGCTGAACCAATCGCCCGCCGGGCGGAACCGCCAGGTCCTGCCAGCGGTCGATGTCCAAAGCCACTTGGGCCAGCGCGGCGGTGGGCATGGCTTCCTGCTGTCCCGTCAGGTGCCACACCAGTCCTTCCAGTCCCGGATTGTGGGCCACCACCAGGACGGTCGCGCACCGATCCTCGACCTCGCGAAGGACCTCGATGAATTGACTGGGGTAGGCCTCATAAAAGCGACTGGTCGTCTGAACCTCTTCGACAGCGCCACACGCCTTGGCGACCTTCGAGGCGGTCTTGCGAGCACGTTTGGCGGTCGAGCTGACGATCAGGTCGGGTACCAGCTTATGTTCCAGCAGCAGCAATCCGATCCGGTCTGCATCCCGCTTGCCGCGTTCGGTCAACGGGCGATCGTGATCCGGCAAGTTCGGTTCGTCCCAGCTGGATTTGGCGTGGCGGAGAATGAGCAGAGTCTTCATGGGGCTTGCGGGATATTCGCGTCGCGGAGTGCCACATCTAGGTGGAGGAATTCGCCTCTTGCCGTTCGGTCTTACGCTTCTTGAGCCGATCTTCGGCCCAGGCGGCGGCCCCCATCACGGAAGCGTCGTCGCCCAGCTTGGCCACAACCACCTTGAACATATTGGCCAGCGGAGGCATGCAGGTATTGCGGGCCACGGTGGTCACCGGTTCGAGGAACAGCTCGGGCAGCGCCTCGACCAATCCGCCGCCGAGCACGATGATGTCGGGGCACATGATGGTTACCAGGTTGCCCACCGCCATCCCGATTTTCTCGGCGGCGCGGCGGATGATCTGCTCGACCACCGTGTCCCCCTGCTTGATCGCTTGGGCCAGCACGGCGCTGCGGATTTCGTTCAGATCCGAGCCGATGGCCTGCCGCACGTGGGGAGCCTCGCCGCGATAGGCCGCTTTGGCGACTTCGGCGGCGATCGCCAAGCGGCTGGCCTCGGTCTCCAGGCAGCCGTACCGCCCGCATCCGCACAGCTTACCGTGCGAATTGACCTGAATGTGCCCGATCTCCATCACCGAGCAATACTTGCCTCGCAGGATCTTGCCCTTGTAAACGCAACCGCCGCCGATGCCGGTCCCCGGAAAAACGCCCACGGCGCAGCGCGCCGACTTGGCCGCTCCAAAGCGATATTCGCCGTACACGCCGACGTCAACATCGTTGGCGATGAAAGCCGGACAGCCGAATTCCTTCTCCAGGGTCTCGCGAAGCGGCATGTCCTCCCATCCCAGATTGACGGCTTCCAATAGTTTGCCGCTTTCCATGTCCACCGGGCCGGGAAAACCGACGCCGATCCCCCCCAACTGCTTGCGGTCGATGCCGGCGTTTTCCACCGCTTTACGAATCGTTTTGACGATTCTCTCCTGCCCGGCCTCCGTCCCACCATGTTCTTTGGTTCGCTTCCGTTCCTGTCCCAGTTCACGAAAGCTTGCATCGTAGACTTTGGCCAGCATCTTCGTGCCGCCGAGGTCGAATCCGATCCAGTACGGCGGTTGATTTGCATCGCTCATGGGTCACGGGTTCCTGAAGGCGATATTTCGAGGGCGGTTGAAATGGCGCACCAGGAGCGCCGCTTGTAAAAAGTCGCCAGGCATCCTCCTGCTCAGAGCGGCAGAGATCTCCTCGCCGCTCTAGGATAACAAACTTCGTCGTCAATGCGACCGGTACGAATCGTTCTGGAGAAAAAACCTGGGCGCTTGCAGGGCAAGGGCCTTTGCGATAAACTCCCATCTCCATTTGTGTACTCTACCCTGAATGGTTCCAGATTCTACCTGCCTCCAAGCGTGCTTGGTGAACACATAAACGAACTCGGATTTTAGCTTTTGTTGGTCAAACACGAGGTTACAGGACAATGTTGCGACAAAGTTTTCTTTTCCGCTGGAGCCGTATCATCGGATTGGCTGCGGTTCTGTTGCTGGTCGGATTGTGTGGGGGTGCCCAGGCTCAGGAGGGCGTCGCGGAGTCGACGGCCGCCGCAGCCGCCGCGGACAACGAGATGATCGTTGTGCTGATTTGGTCGATTGCGTTTCTCGCCTCGATCGTCGCTCTGGTTCAGGCGTATTTCTTTTTCAAGGCAATGATGTCCGCTGATGAGGGCACCGAGCGGATGAAGGAGATCGCTGGCTATGTGCGCGAGGGCGCGAACGCCTACCTGTGGCAACAATACAAGGTGGTCGCCGTCTTTTTTGCGGTGATTTTTGTGTTGTTGGCCTACGCGGCGTTCGGCTTGAAAGTGCAGAGCGGGTGGGTGCCATTCGCCTTTTTGACGGGCGGCTTCTTCTCCGGTTTTGCGGGGTGGTGCGGGATGAAGACGGCGACTTATGCCAGCAACCGGACCGCTGCCGGTGCCCAGCAGTCGTTGAACGCTGGCCTGCAGGTCGCTTTCCGCTCGGGAGCGGTGATGGGACTCACCGTGGTCGGCCTGGGGTTGTTGGATATTACATTGTGGTTCGCCGTCCTGTACTGGCTGGTGCCCGCGATCACGCCATACAGCCTGACGCTGGTACAAATCACCGTCACCATGCTGTGCTTTGGCATGGGAGCCAGCAGCCAAGCATTGTTTGCCCGCGTGGGCGGTGGCATTTTCACCAAAGCCGCCGATGTGGGGGCAGATTTGGTCGGAAAAGTCGAGCAGGGCATCCCGGAAGACGATCCCCGCAACCCGGCGACCATCGCCGACAATGTGGGTGACAACGTGGGCGATGTGGCTGGCATGGGAGCTGACCTGTACGAATCCTATTGCGGTGCGATTCTCGCTACCGCCGCGTTGGGCGTTGCCGCCTATTCGACGAACCATTTGGTTCCCGACGAAATGAAGAGCAACGTGGCGGCCCAACTCCAGGCGATGCTGCTGCCGATGGCCATTGCCGGCGTTGGTATCTTCCTGTCAATCCTGGGCATTTACACGGTGCGGACCAAGGAGGAAGCCACGCAGAAGAACCTGCTGGCGGCTTTGGGACGAGGCATCAATGTCTCGACGCTGCTGGTGGCGGTCTCGGCGATTGGTCTGGCCTACTTCCTGATGCCGCGAACGGCAGGGACCTTGCTGTACGGCATTCCCGGCGTGGCCTTTAGCGTGATCGTCGGTCTGCTGTCCGGTTGGTTGATCGGAAAATGGACCGAGTGGTCGACCAGTGACGAGTACGCGCCCACCCAGAGGTTGGCGGACCAAGCGCTGACCGGTCCGGCGACGGTGATCATCGGCGGGATCGCGGACGGCATGATGAGTGTCTGGTTTCCCGTGTTGGTGGTGTGCGGAGGCATGGTTTCGGCCTTCGGGTTTGCTGCGGGCTGGAACTTTGCGGATATCAACTACTTTGCCCTCGGGCTTTACGGTGTGGGCATCGCGGCCGTCGGGATGCTCAGCACGCTGGGGATCACGCTGGCCACCGACGCGTATGGTCCGATCGCGGACAACGCGGGCGGCAATGCGGAAATGTCGCATCTGGAGCCCTACGTACGGGAACGCACCGATGCCCTGGACAGTTTGGGCAACACGACCGCCGCGACGGGCAAGGGCTTTGCCATCGGCTCGGCGGCCCTGACCGCGTTGGCACTGCTGGCGGCCTATGTGGAAGAAGTCCGCATCGGTTTCGAGCATTGGGGAGAATCGCTGGTTGCCAACGAGTTGGCTGGTGAATCCACCGGCTTTTTCAAGGCTTCCGAAGGCTTTGTGGTCCAGAAAAAGGCCGACGGCCATTCGCGGACCTATTTGGCGATGCCGATCGACCTGCGTCACCCGAAACTCGAGCAAAGCTGGAAAGCGTTGACATTCACCTCGGCTCAACCCGCGGTGATCCCGGCCGGCATGATCGAATACAATCCCGCCGATAACACTGCGGTGTTCACGGCCACCAACACGCCGTTGGTTCCGGTACACGAGGCGACGCTGCCCGCGTTTGCCCAGTTCTACGACAGCTCGGTGATGAATCCCAAGGTGTTGGTCGGTGTGTTCTTCGGTGCCATGTCCGTCTTTGTGTTCTGCGCGATGACGATGAAGGCCGTCGGGCGAGCCGCCAAGGGGATGGTCGAAGAGGTGCGCCGACAGTTCCGGGAAAGGCCGGGAATCATGCTGGGAACCGAACGTCCGGACTATGCCAGCCCCGTGGCCATCAGCACCCGAGCGGCCCAGCGGGAGATGATCCTGCCGTCGATTCTGGGCTTGAGCCTGCCGGTCGTTACAGGGTTGGTGCTGGGAGTTGCCGGCGTCTTGGGCCTGCTGGTCGGCACGTTGACCTGCGGGTTCTGCGTAGCGATTTTCATGGCGAATTCCGGTGGTGCCTGGGATAACGCCAAGAAACGCATCGAACGCGGCACGCACGGCGGCAAAGGCACCGATGCCCACAAAGCAGCGGTGGTCGGCGATACCGTCGGCGATCCGTTCAAGGATACCAGTGGTCCAAGCTTGAACATTCTCATCAAGCTGATGATGATGGTGAGCGTTGTGGCGGCTGGCTTGGTCGTCCGCTACAGCCTGGTTGCGATCGGCGTTTTCTAAGCCCGCGACGCTGGCCCGAACAGTTGTACGACAAGAACGCGGAGTGCTTTGGCACTCCGCGTTTTTTCTTTGCTCGGTGGTTCAAGAAATGAATAACTGGCTGCGCTGTTTTGCTACAAATGCCTCGGTTTGATACATCAAGAAACGAACAAGGCGAGTCTGCGAAACCGGATGATCCGGAGTTCGCCAACTCGCCCTGAACGCTCTGCGGACACATGTCAGTGGGTGTAAGAAGTGGCCTTCGTTCCTGTTTCACGCCACCTCGCTAGCCTAGTCTTCAGCTGTAAATCTCTGCCGTCGTTCAGTTTAGGAACCAAAAAGATCCATCCACCGAACGTCAAGCTTGGCATTTGCCTCTTTCTCTATGCCAGCCCCTGATGTATACAGTGCCATGTTCTGAACATGTGACCTCGACGGACGAATTAGCAAACTGCGTGCCGATTTTTCTGGTGATGCGGATTGTTGCGTGTGCGAGCCCGAGGGCTCGGCAAAAACTGGAAATATTTGCCCGTGAACGGCTCTGTTAGGTATACTTGGTTGCTGGGTTCTCGCAATTTTTTCGAGTTGCATGTTTTTTGCCGCGTGCGGCAGGTTTTCCGATTCGTGACATGAGGGATGCTCCTTGCCATGTTTCGTCAACGAATTCTTTCCTGGGTCGCTCTCGTGCTCGCGCTCGTCGTCACGGAGCCACGTACCGCCCGATCACAGACTGTTCGGAAGTTGGCGCCGGGCATTTTGACGGTCATTTCGCCGGAACCGCACGAGGAAGAGACGTTTCATGGCCCGATAACCTTGTCGGTCTCGCAGCTCGATTGGACCCCAAACTTCACCCCCAAGACGGAAACTTTGCGAGAGAAGACCGCCAACGTCACGATACGCCATAACGTTTGGAACTTGGAATTCGCGTTCAAGCCGATGCGCATGGTGTATGTCGATATTCCTCAGCCAACGGGGAAAATGCAGCGAAAGCTGATCTGGTATATGGTTTACCGCGTGCGTAATCTCGGCGGTCATCTGAATCCCGTGTCTGCCGAGGACAAGACGTACAAGCCGGAAATAGTCGACGAAGTCTTGAACGTCGGGGCGACGGAGCCGAGCAATACCGTTCGCTTTTTCCCGCATTTTGTTTTGGAGAGTTCCGAAGTCGGCAAGGCATATTTGGATCGTATTATCCCGTCCGCGGTACCCGTAATTCAGTTCCGCGAGATGCGTGGCGCGAAACTCCATAATTCCGTGGAGATCAGCCAGGTTTCGATCCCGGTTGTTCCCCGCGATGGTGGTCCTGGCGCCTGGGGTGTGGTGACATGGGAGGATGTGGACCCGCGGATCGATTTTTATTCCGTGTACATCCAGGGCCTGTCGAACGCCTTTCAATTGGGAGCATCGCCGACCGGAAGCGTTGTCCAGCGTCTGAAAACGCTGCAATTGAACTTCTGGCGTCCCGGGGACGCGGAATACGAGCACGAGGGCGAGATTCGCTATGGAGTTCCTGCGGTGACCGACCCGAACGAGCAGGCGACGATCAATGCTCATTACAACCTCGAGCGACGGGTTGATTATCTCTGGGTTTTTCGCTAAAACTAGCGGTTTCCGAAAACAACCCCAGTCAATGGTTCTAGCGAGATAGGTGTGCAATGGCTCACAAGAAAGGTCAAGGTTCAACCCGGAACGGCCGTGATTCCAACGCCCAGCGGCGTGGAGTCAAGCGATTTGGCGGTCAAGCGGTGAGGTCCGGCAATATCCTGGTCCGTCAGGTAGGGACGCGATTTCGTCCGGGACGGGGTGTAGGCATGGGCACCGATTATACGTTGTTCGCCTTGGTGGACGGCGTGGTGCAGTTCGATTGTGGCGGGCGTCGCGTGAACGTCGTGGTACCAAATAACTGACACGGCCCGGGTTGCAGCGAGCGTATATCAAAGGACGCCTGTACGGGCGTCCTTTTTTCATGGATCGAGTTCGGCATGTTTGTCGATCGCGTCGAAATCGAAGTTCACGCCGGTGACGGCGGTTCCGGCTGCATGAGTTTCCGGCGAGAGAAGCACGTCCCGCACGGTGGGCCGGACGGCGGCGACGGCGGCAACGGCGGCAGCGTGGTGGTCATCGCGCGCGAAGGCGTGGACAGCCTTTCGGCGTTGGCCCACCGCAAGTTTTGGCGTGCCGACAAGGGGAATCGCGGCGAGGGCGCGAACCGCCACGGCCGCAACGGGCATGACTTGACGATCCTGGTGCCGCCAGGAACCGTCGTGATCGACGCCGAGAATCTGTTCGTCCTCAAGGATCTGACTCGGCCGGAGGAACAGTTCATCGCCGCCCGCGGCGGAAAGGGCGGTTGGGGCAACACGCATTTCAAATCCTCGACGCATCAAGCCCCGCGGGAATTCACCGAGGGCGAAAAAGGCGAACGCCGCCAGCTGATTTTCGAACTCAAGGCCATCGCCGACGTGGGCCTGATTGGCAAACCCAATGCCGGCAAGAGCACCCTGCTCAGCCGCCTGTCGAAAGCCCGGCCCGCGATCGCCGCTTATCCGTTCACGACCAAGCAGCCGAATTTGGGACGCGTACAGATCGACGCGGACCGCTCGTTCGTCATGGCCGACATCCCGGGATTGATCGAAGGCGCCCACGCCGGCGTGGGGCTGGGCTTGGAGTTCCTGCGGCACGTGGAACGAGCCGGGATCCTGATCCACCTGCTCGAACCCTCGCCGCTGGACGGGACCGAACCCCTGGAAAACTACCGGGCCATTCGCAATGAACTGCGGCAGTACAACGAACAGCTGTGCCAGCGGCCTGAAATCGTCGTGGTGACCAAGTGCGAGTTGCCCGACGCCGCCGATATCCGTCAGCAGTTGACCGAACATTTGCAACGCGACGTGCTGCTGATCTCGGCCGTCACCGGTCAAGGGCTGAACCATCTGACCCGCGCCATCGCTCGCGAAATGACCGGCGGCGAAGAATGACGATCCTGCGCACGGTGCAGCGTGGCTCGTAAGAGTGAGCGTGGCCCGTCAGCGCGAGGCCGCAGTTACGAGTTCGCCTCGATCAACTGCAAGCAGATCTCGCGGACGCTGGCGGGATTGACGTTGGGGTTGTGGCGCTTGGCTTGACCGATCAGGGCGCCAAGTGCCTTTTGCTTACCGGCTTTGACCTCGGCCACGGCCTGCGGATTGTCGGCGACCAGGCGTTGACAGAGGGCGAGGATTTCGTCGCGATCCACGCTGGCGATGCCCAGACTCTGCATGGCGGCGGCGGTGGATTGGCCGGAAGACAGCATCTGTTGGAACACGTCGCGAGCCCGGGAATTGTCCAGCTCGCCGCGTTGTACAAGCTGCAGCAGTTCCGCCAGTGCGGCGGCCGAAACGGGAAAAACGTCGATGCCGATCCCGCGCTCGTTCAGCGTGCGGAGCACGTCTTGCTGGACCCAGTTGCTGGCTCGTTTTCCGTCGCCGCAGGCTTCCGCCAAGGCGATGAAATAGTCGACCAGCCCGCGGCCCTGGTTCACGATCACCTGGGCATCGTAAGCCTCGATGCCGTAGGCGTCCTGCAACCGGCCGCGAATCGCGGCCGGCAATTCGCCCAAACTCGCCCGCACCCGTGCGACGTCCTCGGGCGTGACAAGGACGGGAACCAGGTCGGGATCGGGGAAATAGCGGTAGTCGCTGGATTCTTCCTTCTGCCGCTGCGGCCGCGTGACTTGGGCCTGGTCGTCCCAGCCGCGGGTCGTTTTATGGCCGCCGGGCTCGCCCAGCTTGCGGCCGGTCTCGAGCCACACATCGTATTGCCGCGCCGCTTCGTAGGCCAAAGCCCGGTCGACCGCGCGGAAGCTGTTCATGTTCTTGACTTCTACAATCGGCGTGGCGATCCTGCCGGCCGGCGTGGGGACGTGCAAGTTGATGTTGGCGTCGACCCGCAGACTGCCTTCCTGCATATTGCAGTCGGAAACGTTCAGGTACGTCAGCAGCAGCTTCAGTTCGTCCAGGTAGGCCCGGGCCTCTAGCGGCGAACGCAGGTCCGGGTGACTGACAATCTCCAGCAGCGGGGTGCCGGCGCGGTTCAGGTCGATGCGGCTGTCCGCTTTGCCCGCCACTTCGTCATGCATGCTCTTGCCGGCGTCTTCTTCCAAATGAGCGCGGATGATCCCCACGCGTTTCGGCGCAAAGGCCCCTTTTGCGTCGCAGATCTCCAGCCAGCCCTCGCGGGACAGCGGCAAGTCAAATTGACTGATCTGGTAAGCCTTGGGCAGGTCCGGATAGTAGTACTGCTTGCGGTCCCACTTGGTGAATTGCGGAATCTCGCAGTTCAAGGCCACGGCCGTCTTCAGGGACAGTTGAAATGCCTCGCGATTCATCACGGGCAGCGTGCCCGGCATCCCGGTACAGACGGGACAGGTTTGGGTGTTCGGCGGAGCGCCGAAGCGGGTGCTGCAGCGGCAGAACAGCTTCGACTGGGTGAACAGTTGAACGTGGACTTCCAGGCCGATGACGATATCGTAGGGGAGAGTGCTCATGGGCTCGTGCTCAGCTGCGGACACCTGCGGGTGTGCCAGTCCGTTGCCTGTTGGAACATGTTCGCGGCCCGCAGCAGCCGCTCCTCTTGCATCGGCGGGCCCTGCAACTGCAGGCCGATGGGCAGGCCGGCGGCGGTAAAACCGCAGGGGATGGAGATGGCGGCCAGTCCGGCCAGGTTGGCGCTGACCGTGTACAAGTCGCCCAGGTACATGGCCAGAGGATCGTCGATCTTGTCGCCCAAGGGATACGCGGCAGTCGGGGCGACGGGGCCGGCGATGACATCCACCTGGCGAAACGCCGCGTCGAAATCGTCGCGGATCAGCCGCCGCACGCGGAGTGCTTTCAGGTAATAGGCGTCGTAATAGCCGGCACTCAACGCATAGGTGCCCAGCATGATGCGGCGTTTGACCTCCGCACCGAACCCTTCGGCGCGGCTCCGGCGATACAAGCGGACCAGCGGCGAGTCCAGGTTGCCGAGGGCCTGTTCGTCGCCTCGTGCCGCCAGCTCGCGACGCTCCGCATTCCATTCCGCCAGCATCGACGCCTCGTCCGTGCGGTAGCCATAATGGACGCCGTCGTAGCGGGCGAGATTGCTGGAGGCTTCGCTGGGCGCGATGATATAGTAGGTGGCAATCGCGTACTTGCTGTGCGGCAGCGAGATTTCGCGGACCTTGGCGCCTCGGGATTGGTACACCCGCACCGCTTCGCGCACCGCCGCCTCGACCTGGACATCCAGTCCCTCGCCAAAATGCTCGCGGACGATCCCCACCGTCAAACCGTCCAGCGGCTGCCGGACGCTCTGCACGTAATCGGGAACCGGGATGTTGGCCGACGTCGAGTCCAGCGGATCGTAGGCGGCCAGGACGTTCAGCAACAGCGCGACATCGGCCACGGTGCGTCCCAGCGGTCCGATCTGGTCCAGGCTGCTGGCAAAGGCTACCAGGCCGTAGCGGCTGACGCGGCCGTAGGTCGGCTTCAAGCCCGTCACGCCGCAAAACGAAGCCGGCTGACGGATGGAACCGCCCGTATCGCTGCCCACGGACAACGGCGTCATGCCGGCTGCCAAGCCGGCTGCCGCACCGCCGCTGGAACCGCCTGGCACGCAGCGAAAATCCCACGGGTTGAGCGTGGGGCCAAAACAGGAACTCTCCGTCGTCCCCCCCATTGCGAACTCGTCCATGTTCGTCTTGCCGATCAGGACCGCATCCGCCTGTTTCAGCCGCGCGACAACGGTGGCATCATACGGGGGCGAGAAATGCTCCAACATCCGCGAACCGCACGTTGTCGGCTCGCCGCGCGTGCAAAGGTTGTCCTTGATCGCAACGGGCAGTCCGGCCAACGGTCCCAACGGACCGCCGGCACGGCGGCGCTGGTCGATCTCGGCAGCGCGGGCCAGTGCGGCCTCGACATTCACACGCACAAAGGCGTGAATGGTCGCGTCATGCGCAGCGATCTGCTGCAGGAACTCGCTCGTCAACGCCTCGGACGAAATCTCGCCCGCTTCCAGTTTTCCCAACAACTCGATGGCGGAACAAGAGCATAGTGACATAGGCGAGATCGCTCGTTCGCGGTGCTATTCCCCCAAGACGGCCGGCACCCGATAGCATTCGTCATCGCGTTTGGGAGCGTTGGCCAGGATGGCTTGGCGTTCGCAGCTTGGCCGGACAAAATCGTCCGCGAACACGTTTGCCATTTCAACAGCGTGCGCCATGGGCAGGACGTCGGACGTGTCCAACTCGGACAACTGATCGACGTAACCCACAATCTGCGCAAGTTGCGCCGTCATCTGGTCGAGTTCATCCGCGCCCAGCCGCAGGCGGCCCAGCAGCGAGACCTTCTCGACCTCTTGACGCGAAAGACTCACGGGAATGCTCCGGCCAGGCTATTTCGTCGGCAGCTTGAAAGGCTTCTGGCGAACGACTTTGCGCACTGCCCCGTTCCGCAAACAGCGGGTACAAATACGAGTCGTCTTGTGCGTGCCGTTGGCCGTCGAGACCTTGACCCGCTGAAGATTCGGCACGAACTTACGCTTCGTGATACCGGTCTTCTTGGTGCCGACGCCCCCCAAATACTTGGCTTTACCGCGGGTTTCCACCGAATTTCCTGTCTGTGTGCCCTTGCCACACACTTCGCAAACGCGCGCCATCGAAAACTTCCTTCCTGCGACTGCTGTCTGACCTAACTTCACCAGTTTGTCCGAGCCATGTGCATCAGAACTTCGTAGTATACAGGGAGTTCGGCGGTCTGCAACCGAGGATCGAGCGGTCCGCGGCCGAAAGATGGCTTCGGCCATTCATCACCGCGGCGCAGAATGCCAGCGGGCAGATTACGAATGGCGTAATAATGGGGGATTCGAAGAACGACGAAGAAAGCCGTTTTCCTGCCCCATTTTCCCCAGCATTTCGCGACGTTGCTATCACGGCCAGAAAATGGCATGGGATGCCGACCGGTCACAGGCCGGCAGCCTGTGGAACGTCGCCGTGGTGCGGCGCATTCGGCAACCGCTCCACGGGTTCTGCTGGCGGCAGGCTTTCTCAGCGACCGGCTCGCTGGAGTTCCTGGTCGGCTTTGTAGGCTTTCATGGCAGCCGCCTCGCGGGACAACTTGAATTCCGTTGCCGGGGCGTAGTACTGGACATCATCCGTCAAATAGTACGCGCTGGGCAGCGTTTGTCCGCCGACACTGACTTGACAGCCCGTCGAGCTGACGGAGGCCAGCAGTCCGAATCCGCAAAGAATCCCTGCGAGCCAACGCTTCGTCATTTCTGGCTTCATATCCCGTAAACTCCCTGCTGACGGCACAACTGGCGGAATTGTCACACTCTGTATCGACTGTCCCGACCGTCATCTTTGACAAAACCCGCAAAATCGTTCCCGATTTGACATCCTCCCATAACGATCCGCTATGATTTAGAAAAAGGGGTGTGCCAAGTGCCTGTCCTCGTTGTTCTTCGTGCTCGTGCTCGTGCTCGTGCTCGTGCTCGTAATCGTAATCGTAATCGTAATCGTGCTCGTAATCGTAATCGTAATCGGAACTAAGCCTGATGACCGTGCAAACTTTCGACCACGAACGACTTGACGTTTACCGTCTCTCCATCGATTATGTTGCTCGCTCCTTCGAAGCGTCACAATCCCTTGAGGGGCTACATCGTCACGCGCGCGATCAATGGCTTCGTGCTGCACAATCGATCCCATTGAACATCGCCGAGGGCAACGGAACACGCAGCCTCAAAGATCGTGCTCGATTTCTCGACATCGCACGCGGTTCTGCCCTGGAGTGTGCCGCGATCCAGGACGTATTGGTGACGACAAAAGGCATTAAGGTCCAGGATGATGCTGCGATGAAAGCGATGTTGCATCGGATCGTCGCAATGCTGACTCGGATGGCGATGAAATTCGATGGCGTCGCTGAGTCCAGCGCAGCGTATGATGCTGTCATCGATTACGATTACGAGCACCGCTTCGCTGAGCACGAGCACGATACCCAGGACACGCCAACGATTGCAACCGAGCGGCGGATCGGGTCGGTCCTGATGGCAAGCCGTTTGGCCGCCGCCGGTTGAATCGTGTTCGTTCTGGCGCTAAACCGCGGCGATCCCGGCGCTAAGGGGTTTCCATGACTGCCTCGCCCAGTCCTGACGAGCTACGCAAGTGCCATGCATACTGGCGGCGCGTGTACGATCGGCTTTGGCTCGGTGTCATTGCTGCGCTGGCAATCGGCGGCACGATCGTTTGGGCGTTTACGCGAAATATCGAACACTTCCATTCGGGTCTGTTCCTTGCAATCTTTCCATTCGTGGGTCTGCTCAACAATCACTTCTTCTTGTACAATCCACGACGCGACCCGCTCAAGACGCAACAACGATTGGTGGATCTCGCTGAAAAACAACAGCGGAATGTCCGGACTGTCTCCCTGGTGAATGGAACGATTCTGTTGATTGCCTCGCCGCTCGGCATCGTCATTGGTGTCGCGGCCGGCTCGGAATACGGGATGGCCGGCGCCGTAGTTGGCGGTATCATTGGCTCGGTGTGGCTGACTGCAGGATTACTCCTCATCGCATATTGGCGGCGTTTACGGCGCAGGGAACGTGGCCACCCATGACAGTACGCGACAAAAAAACGATTGGAACCGAGCGGCGGATCGCGTCGGTCCTGAAGTCAAGCCTTCTTGGCCGCCGCCGGTTGAATCGTCCCGTGTCGGCTATGGCCTTTCCTGCAGCTGCTCGATCAGCCACACCACGGCGTCGTTTCGGTTGAGAACCTTGCGCCCGTTGCCGAGCTTCGCCCCCGTTTCTTTCAGGCCCCACCAGAGGCGGTGTAGCAGGTAGCGGCCGGTGGGGTTGTGGCTTTTGATGAGTTGCAGGTTGACGTGGGCTTTGCAGAACGACGGCGT
>Ga0351848_1008_pt2 | contig 21840 bp, 4 predicted proteins | sample TotcelHFGM3001M6_FD_206757 | JGI IMG/M metagenome (GOLD analysis project Ga0351848, IMG submission 206757) | Enriched cells from coal bed in the Powder River Basin, Montana, United States - Total cells FGM rep1 HSBNCT.FGM.300.1.M6 ...
CTGGCCGACCAGCCATCCCAGCCGCCCTCGAACCCCTGCGGCCAAGTCACGTCGGGAACCCCTTGCCACAAATCCACCTCGTCGACGTACCAACCTGAGCTTTGCCCGGCGAAATCCGCCTGATGCGTAAAGCCAATCCGCACCCGCTGGCCCGCCTCCGCCGTCAAGTCCACCGCCGCCAGCGACCACCCCGGGGACGAACCGGTTGCGGCCGGAAGCGACAATGTCTGCCACGCGCTCCACTGGTCCTCTGCCCAAACGGAGATCTGGACCTCGCCGTAATCGCCGGAAGCGTAGGCGTACCACTGCTGGAATCGCAGCTCCAAACGCTGCCCATCCGTGACCGCGGGCAGGTCGAACACCGGGCTGACCAATCGGCTGGTTGTGCTTGCCGGGTAGTTCCCGCTCAGCACCGTGCCGGCCACCGAGCTGCCTGCATAGGCACTGCCCGGTCCCGACGCCGGAGCGCCGACCTGCCACACGCCCGCACTGGCCGACCAGCCATCCCAGCCGCCCTCGAACCCCTGCGGCCAAGTCACGTCGGGAACCCCTTGCCACAAATCCACCTCGTCGACGTACCAACCCGAACTCTCCGTGGCAAAATTCGCCTGATGCATAAAACCGATTCGCACTCGCTGGCCTGCCTGCGCCGTCAGGTCCACCGCCGCCAGCGACCACCCCGCTGACGAACCGGTCGGCGCCGGACGCGCCAACGTCTCCCACTCGCTCCACTGGTCCTCTGCCCCAACGGAAATCTGGACCTCGCCGTAATCGCCGGAAGCATAGGCATACCACTGCTGAAACCGCAGCTCCAAACGCTGCCCATCCGTGACCGCGGGCAAATCGATCACCGGGCTGACCAGCCGACTGGCCGTATTTGCCGGGTAGATCCCGCTCAGCACCGTGCCCGCCACCGAGTTTCCCGTATGGGCACTGCCCGGCCCCGACGCCGGAACGCCGACCTGCCACACGCCAGCGCTGGCCGACCAACCGCCCCAACCGTCCTCAAACCCCTGCGGCCAAGTCACGTCGGGAACCCCTTGCCACAAATCCACCTCGTCGACGTACCAACCCGAACTCTCCGTGGCAAAATTCGCCTGATGCATAAAACCGATTCGCACCCGCTGGCCCGCCTGCGACGTCAGGTCCACTGCCGCCAGCGACCACCCCGCTGACGAACCGGTCGGGGCCGGACGCGCCAACGTCTCCCACTCGCTCCACTGGCTCTCCGACCCAACGGAGATCTGGACCTCGCCGTAATCACCGGAAGCGTAGGCATACCACTGCTGGAATCGCAGTTCCAGCCGCTCCCCATCGCCCACCATCGGCAGATCGAGCGCAGGACTGATCAAGCGGCTCGACGTGTTCGCGGCGTAGCTGCCGCTCAATACCGTGCCCGCCACGGAACTGCCGCCGTACGCACTGCTGGGGCCGGAAGTCGGCGTACCGACTTGCCACACATCGGCACTGGCCGTCCAGTCGCCCCAGCCTGCTTCAAAACCCTCCGAGAAAACCACCGACAGCACCCGGCGGTCTTCGAGCAGTTCGATGCCCAACGATCTGCGGCGCAGCAGGTGGCGCTGGTCGCGGGACTTGGCGGAACGTGTGCGGTTCCGCGGCGATTCGAGCAGAGAGACGCGGTTCATGACTTGCCTCCTCGATTGGGGAGAACGTCGTCAAGCGACACGGGCGTTGCTCGGCGCTCTCCTCCCTGCCAATGAATTGGATCGTCTCGTGCGGATGGGGGTACACCTCCCCGCAATCTCATCCCAACCTTCTGTTCGACGGTTCATCCGGCTATCCAATCACAGCGAAAAAGTCGTCCACGTGGGAGTCGACAAAGGGCTCGTGCAGCAATTGGTCCAGGAGTTCGTCGTCATCCCAAGGGGACTGCACACCCGGCAAGAACGACTTGCGCATCGGCCCCGTGTCGGGAGATGCGAAAAACGGAGTGTCGCCCGCGCGCGTTGGCGCGACAAACCATTCGAAGTCGGCGGCGTCTGCCGAATGACTGCCCCCCTCGCCCTCGCCCGAGCCGGCCGGCGGTGCTTGCAGGCTGCCGCTGAGCCGGGAATTGATGTAATTGATCACCAGCAGCACATCGAGGGCGTCCAAGCGGCCGTCCCCGCTGACATCCCAAAAGGGCAAGTCGATATCTTCGGCGGTTCGCGGCGGCAGATCCCGAGTCCCGCCGCTGTTGATCTCGTTGATCAGCAACAGCACGTCCAGCGGCTCGATCGTGCCGTCTCCGTCGACATCGTGGGGACTGGCGGGGTTTTGCCAGGAAGCGACGGTCACGACCACGCCAACCACTTCGCTCCACGCCCCGTCGTTGTCTTGCGCGCGGGCAAAACAGGCCACCTCGCCCACCGGCCAACCATCCGTGCTGCCGCTCCAAGTCCACCCATCGCTGCCGTCTTCGTCCGCCCCTAATCGCACGTCCCCCTCGAACCGATCAGGAGGAATCGCTGCGGCAGCGGAGAGCGTCAAATCGTAGTGGTCGAATTGGGGGCCCTGCGAGTTGATCGCCAAGAAGTACACGCCGGCGTCGAGTCCCTGCAGCCCCACCCACGCGCTGCCCGTTTCCCAACTCCAAGCGCCGCGAATCCAGTTCTGGTCGGCGTCGTAAACGCTCACGTCGAAATTCGCCGCTTCGTAGCCAAAGTCGACTTGGAACCGATAGGCGTCGCCGCCGGGCAGCATCTCGAAGCGGTACACGTCCCAGTCGTCCGGATGGTGTATCGTCAGATCAAGCCATTGTTGCGGCCCGGTGATCGCTCCTAAGTCGAAAGCCACTTCGAAATCGTCGTTGGGCTCGAAGCGGTCCGCCAAGACGGGCTCGGCCGGCACGACGGCCAGATCGTAGGCTCCCACGTCGCCGCCATGCACGATCAGATAATAAAGGCCCGGCTCCAAGCCCTGCAGATCGATCCGCAACTGGTTCGTCTGCCAGGTCCATGCCAGACGCGTCACCCCCGAGGTTTCGCTCAACACCAGCCCCGACAGATCGACCACCACACCGCTGAAGACGATCTCCAATCGGTAGGCATCCCCCCCGGGAGCAATCTCAAACCGGAAGAAGTCCACGTCGTAAGGGTGGTGCAGCGATAAACCAGACTCCCGCAACGGCCCGGAAAGTACCCCCAGGTCGGCAGCCGTGTCGATGTCTTCGTTGGGCTCGAAGCGGTCTGGAGGGATGGGGTCCGCCGCCAGCAGAACCAAGTCGTACGAGGCGATCCGATGCCCTTCCCAACTACCCACGCGCAGGTAGTAATCCCCGGGGTCCAGCCCTTGCAAGGCGACGTTTCTGATCCCGGGCTCCCCCGTCCAGACCTGGCGGAGCCAGTCCATCTCGGCATCGTACAGAGTCACTTCCCACACCGCCATTTCGTCGTCGGTGCGCGCTTCGATCCGCCACGTGTCATTGCCGGGCAGGATCTCGAAGCGGAAGAAATCCTGATCCTCGCGATGGTCCAGTGACAAATTGCTCCACTGGTTGGGCGCGGCAAGCGGGCCCAAGTCGTAGGCCGTCTCGAAGTCGTCGTTGGGCTCCAACGGGTCCGGAGCGGCCGGCGCCGCGACAACCGCCAGATCATACTGGTTGATTGCACCATCGTAACCAGAGATCACCAGGTAATACGTGCCGGGCTCCAAGTCGGCCAATTCGACTCGCTCGTGATCCGTGCCGCTGAAAAAGTCCCTCAGATACTGTTGGTCGGCGTCGTACAGCTCTGCATCGAGATCCCCCTGCCGATGAACGAAGCGGACCTCGAATCGGTAAGCTTCGTCGCCGGGCAAGATCTCGAAGCGGTAGCAGTCCCGATCATCCGCCGCGTGGATCGACAGCCCGCTCCACAGCGCCGGACCGGTGATCGCCCCCAAATCGGTTGCCGTTTCGAAGTCGTCGTTGGGCCCGTCCAACACGCCGTTGCCGTTCGCATCGCGGTAGAACTCGACCTGAACTACCGCGCCGTCCTGGTCGTCGGCCTGGACGGCGAACGTCAGGTTACCGCCATAAGTCACCGTAGCGGGCTCGACCCGGAAAGACACGATCTCGGGCGAGGCATTGGTGACCGTCACCGTCGCCGCTACGGCGTGACTCCACATCCCCACCTCATCCTGGGCGCGAGCAAAGAGCGTCTGCGGCCCGGCCGGCCAGCCCAGCGTACCGCCCGTCCAACTCCAGCCGTCCGCGCCATGCGCATCGGCGCCCAGAAACGCGTCGGCACCCGCGTCCCACGCGCCGTCGCCGTTGGCGTCGCGGTAGAACTCGACCCGTACCACCGTACCCTCGGGATGACTCACGCCCTCGGCCGTCAGGGTCAAGGCATGGGGACGCGTCACCGGATCAAGATCGGCTGTCAAACGTTCAATGACGGCAGCCGCTACGATGTTTAGCGGCGGCGGATCAAGAAACGCGATGTTCGCCGGATTGACTTCCGTACCGCCACCCGCCAGATAGAACACGAGCGTCTTGTTCTCCTCGGCGGCATTTCCCGAAAACTGCACAATTCCACTCTGGGCAGCCACCAACTCAAGCGTGAAGAAATGGTATTCCAGGCCGCCGTCAAGTCCCAAGCTGAACTGGCTGAGAAAAGTCCCGACTTCGCCAAACTGACGGCTGCCGGCCGGCCCGCCCGCTTCCGACGGTTCGTCCAACGCATGGGGGCCATTTCCATAAGGGGCGACGAAGACAAACGAACTGCGGAACAGCTCGGCCTGCTGTTCGGGCGTCGTCGGATTGACCGGGATGTAGTCGTCGACCACCTGCGGCAGCGGCGTGAAGTCCTGGCCTGACAACCCCATACCGTGGACCGTCATCGGCGGAACGTCCTGCTCGCCCCAAGCCCGCACGAAGCGGATGAAGAACCGTCCCCAGAAATCGGCTCCCTCCCGCGCCGTTACCTGAACATTGCCGGCGCCCACGGCAGGCAATGCCGCCAAAGCGGCCTGGATCGCCGCGGCATCCACGTTCCGATCTGCCTCATAGGGAATCGGGGCGGTTTGCTGTCCCGCAAACGTCAACTGGAAGCTGCCTCCTGCTGCGACGTCGCCGGGACGCGTGGCATCCATGCGCAGCTCTTGCGTTTCGCCGTAACGCATCGTTGCCAGATGGGCATTGGTCATCAAGGCGTCCAGGTATGCGGCGTAAACGCCGGTCACCTCATTCGCGGGTCGCACGTCCTGAACATAGCCTCGCAGCTGAAACGTCTGCCCGATGTGGACCGTATCGTCGGGCAACGCATTGCCCTGCATGTCCGTCAGATCCAAGCGGTAGCGCACCACGATCACCGGCTCTTCCACGGCTACGGTCGTCTCGACCAGTTCGCTCCACGCCCCGTCGTTGTCCCGGGCGCGGGCGAACAACGCGTGTTGGCCCACGTCCCAGTCCGCCGTGCTGTCCGTCCAACTCCAGCCGTCCCCTCCGTTCACGTCGGCCCCCAGAAAATCGTCGACGCCCTCATCCCAAATGCCGTTGCCGTTGGCGTCACGATAGAACTCGACTCGCTCCACCGCGCCGTCCGAGTCGTCGACGCCCAAGGCGTCGAGCGTTAGTGCAGACGGCTTGATGATCGGATCAGGAATCGCGGCCATGCCGGTTATCCACGGAGTTGCGTTTTGTACTCGAATCGCAGCGCTGACATCCAGGCTCCAAGCCCCATCGTTGTCTTGCGCTCGAACAAACAACGTCTGCTCTGGCAGAATCCAACCCGCGGTATCAACCGTCAAGTTCCAGCCGTCGCTGCCGTCTTCGTCGGTTCCCAGCAACACGTCACCTTCTGCGTCCCAGACTCCGTCACCATTGGCATCCCGATAGAATGCGACCCGGACGATCAAACCGTCCGCGTCGTAAGCACCGGTGCCGGCTAAGGTGACCTGGGCAGGCCGTACCACAAATTCGGGGCTGATCGACAGTGAGGAAACCTGCGGCCGGGCGTTGGGAAGCGCATTGTCCACGGTGAACGTGCGAACGTAATCCGCTCCAGCAGCTCCATCAAGATCACCGTCCAGGCGGTTGCCGGCAAGGTCGCGAAGGCTGCTTTCGCTGCCCCCACGCACCGCAAGCCGATAGGTATCATTGGGTAACATGCTGCCGCCAAGCGTTAGGTCCAAGACCGTGAGACTGCGGCCCGTCGCCGGGTCGAATGAATAATGGGGAACGACCGTGTACACGATATCGTCGCCGTTGTCAAATAGCCCGTCGACCGCCGCCCGCAATTCGTAATTGCCTGCAGCGTCCCCATCGAAGATATTGATTTCCTCACTGAAAAGAACCTCGATCCAGCCGATGTTCCCGCGAATCGCACCTTGGGCATGAATCGCTGCAGGTTGCGTTGCTGACACATGAGGCGGTGTTGCATCGGCACTGTCGCCGCGAAACTCGAATGCCCCTAGATCCACAAACGTGGGTTCGGAAAGCGTGAAGCGAACGGAGTTGGCGTCGCTCAACATCGCCTGCCCATCGTGCGGCGCAAGGACATGAAAGACCCCGTCGCCTCGCGAGATCCCCACGGTGGGAGACAGGTTCGTGTTACCAGGACCGTAGTCAAAGCGAATGGCACCGTCGCCGAACAGGGTCACGGCAAAGTTGACTTCGCTCCCGGCGGCGACAGCCGTGGCCTTCCAACGGATGGTCACCTGGCCGCTGGTCTGTGTGTCGACAAAGATGTCATTTCCCGCTTGGTCGGTGCGCAAGTTGGTCCACAGCGGGGCAATGATCCGATTGGCCCGCAGTTTCTCGGTCGAGTTTGCTCCGTCGGTCATGGACATGGGCCCCTGGAAGTACAAGAAGCCCTCCGTCGACACACGGACGCTCGTATATTGCTGGCCGTAAAACGGAAAGGAGAAACCGGCGGGAAAGCCGAGCACCCACGCGTTGCTGCCGGAACGCCAGTTTTGCGGAGTGCCAACCGCGGCGAACGGGCTGGGCCCGAGGTCTGCCGCAGCATAATCGAGCGAGCCCAGATTGGGAGTGCCTGGGTCATCGCGTCGTGGCCGCCCGAACAGGTCGGTCGGTGGTGCGTCCCAAGCACTGCCGCGATCGATGGCCGGCGAACCCGCCGACAGCAGAAAGTTGTCGTCGCGGCCCCCTTCGTAGCCGCCGCCCAGCGTCGAATAGCCCAGGATGTTGTCCGCTCCGTTGCGGTCCACAAACAGCGGGTCGGCGCTGACGGAATGCTGGTCGCTCCCCGTTGCCGCCTGCCACGACGCCAGGGCGGAATGTGCGACGCCCCAGAAACCGATGTGAGCGTTAGGCTCGGTTGATCGGTGGAGCAGATTGTAGTCGCTGTCGAATCCGGTCTGGCTGTCGGCGGCCACGTAGATGTCATGGCCTGCGTCGACCCAAAGAACATTGTTCCGCAGACGAACGTTCTGGGATCCCTGTTCAATTCGCACCGCGTCTCCGACGGACTGATAGACCGTGTTGTTGACGATCCCGGCTCCTTGCCGACCCTTCTGTACGAGGACGCCCAGATTGGTATTATCGTAGACAAGGTTGTTGATGATCGTTCCTTGAAAGGCGGCACTCCACCAGTGGGGCTTGCCAACAATTCCCACCGAGTTCGAGTAGACATGGTTTCCCCAAGCCGTGCTGGCGTCGGTCAGGATAATGCCGTTCTCTGTGTTGTGGTACACGCGATTGCCAGACACAACACCGCCGAAGTGCGGCATTTTCTGACTGTGATAATACATGCACTCAATCCCGTTGCGATTATCGTAGACGACATTATCACGAGCCTCCGCGTACCAATACAATGAGATCCCCGTGTCTTGTCCGTACACCCGGTTTCCCTTCACCAGGACTTGACGACCAGCCACAATGCCAATCGACGTATTATCGTGGACCACGTTGTTGCGGATCTCAATCCGCGTCGGCGGATTCTCGGTCGAGTTGCTGTAGACGGCATGAAGCCCTTGCGAATTGCCATGAACTTCATTGTTTGCGACCAACGCCCGGCCTCCCGTAACCCTGATTCCGGCTCCTGCTGTGGGGGCATTGTCTCGCACGACGTTGCCGAGGATCTTCGCCGCTGAACCGCTGACGTTGATTCCGTCGTTCAGATTGCCATATACCACGCACGAGGAAATTGTGGTCTCGCCCGCAGCTTGTTGCACTACCAGACCGTGTTGTCCGCCGGTCGCATGGAGGTGATCTAGCGTAACCCCATCGGCGTCAACCACCTGCACAACGAAGGCTCCTGCGGAAGTATTGCCCCGATCCAACACGGCCGCTGCGCCATCGCCCACCGGACCCTGAACCGTCACCCCGGAATCCTCGCGGAAGATCTGAAGATTCCTCGCAATCCGGTAAGTCCCCGTGTCCACGTAAACCACGTCTCCAGAGTCGAGATCGTAGGCAGCCAACAGAGCAGCCAGATCGGCCATCGGTGTCCCTGGGGTCTTGCCGTCGTTGGCGTTGTTGCCGGGCGCTGTCGTGTATTGGTCACCGGCCGTCGAAACGTCATTCACATAGAAGTCCGGCGTGTCCCGGACAATGAAGAACGAACGGTCGGACAGGTCATGCACCGTTTCCGGCGAGTTGGTTTCCTTGGGGCGTACCCGCACGAGCAAGTCGTCGCCGAAATGCGCGGGTACCGTCCAGTCGAACCTGCCGGTATTCGCTGCGTCTTTGGCAATCGTCTGCACTGGCGTAAGATTGCCTGCCCGCATCAGATCAATGTCCACCGTGCCGTATAGACGCCTCTCGAAGTGCTCGAGAATCTGTTCCGGCGACAGGGCCGCGGCATAGATCGCCAATTCGTCACACGCGACGCTCCCAGGATTCCAACCGAAAACGTGTCGAAAGGCCAGAGGGTATTGAGAGTATTTGATCGAACCGGTATACGCGCGCGAGCCGACGAGCGTTCCATTTCGATACAACCGGACAGTCGTCTGGTCATACGTGCCCACCAGGTGCGACCATTCACCTGCAGGAAAGGTGCTATATGGGATCACAACGCTATTGACGTAGAAGCCGTTGGAATTGAAACCGAAGCCATCATAGCCCGTGCTATTCGACGGCGAGTTGTCGAATCTCCATTGCGTTCCGGCATCCGGCTTGATCCAAACTTCCAGCGAAACCTGCGCTGGTTCGAGCGTCTCGTGATAGGGAATGGACAGTCGAGCGTTCGCTTTGGCGAATTGCACGGCCGTGTCGTTCTCGCTCTTCAGGGCGCCCACTACGCCCAACGTGACATCGCCCTCGTACGTGCCGTGACGCCCATTGCCGGACAAATCGTCGGCCACCGAGGCTCCTTGAACTTCGCCCAGACGCCAATAGCCGATCGGGGAATCCGCCAAGACAGCATCGCGATAGTGGCCGGCAGAAACGATGCCGCTGGTGTGCCAGCTGATGCGAACCTGCTGCCCCTCCTGAAATCTCTCTCGCCCGTTCGGCGACAGCACCTGCACCAACTGCTCCGCGGGACTCACGGTTGCCCGGGACGTATTGCCCGTGTGCCCGAGATTGATTCGGCCCCCGTTCGGATACGGTTCGAGCGTATACTCGTCGCGAGGATCGCCTGCATCGATACCCGGCGAAGTGGCCGCGATGCCAAAGTCGTCGTCCAGCCCGCGGTCGCCGCTCACACGGACCAGGCGAACAGCATCCGCCCGTACGGGCAGATTTAAATACGTCTTGGCGCCGAGCGTGACGCTCAATGTGTCGCTGGTAATCTGAAAGGTCCCCAGGTCTTTCCACATGCTTCCGGAACTCGCAAAATCATCCGGTGCCAATCGCTGATTGACTGACCAGGAAGCCAGCAAACGCGGGCCGTCATACACGTGATAAGGCACGGTCGCGACTGCTGAATCGGCAGGCCAGGTCACAGCCACGTGATAGAATTCGCCGGGCGTCAATCCGGCAAATGTCCATACGGCCTCGGCACCACTGGCATTGCTGGTCCAACAGTCGTCGCCGTAGCCTCCGTCCGTGGTCACGATCCAGTCGCCGGACCACGCGAAGCCCGGATCCCCATCGTCGATCAGGACGGCCGGCGCCAATCCCTCGTGACTAAAGCCCAGAACGTTGTCCGCCCCGTCAGGGTCCACGAACCGTGGATCGCCGGTAATGCTGTGTCCATCCAAGCCAAGCTCATAGTACCAGTCGTCCAGGGAACCATACGAACGGCCTTGCCAGAAACCATAGGCACCGTTGGGCGTAACATGAAAAAGGTTATAGTCGCTTTGAAACTCGTGCTGGCTGTCATCGGAAACAGCAAACGCAGCACCCGTTCCGACCCAGAAGATGTTGTTGCGCACACCGACGTACTGAGATTTTGCCTCGACTCGCAGGGCGTCGCCCAGTGGCTGATAGACGGTGTTGTTGACAACCATATCTCCGTCCAGAGGCTTTGCGGTGCCTTGCAGCACAATGCCATAATTCGTATTGCCGTAAACCAGGTTATGGCTGATTTGCCCGCGAAAACCATCTCGTGCCAGGATTCCGATCGAATTCGAGTAGATCTGGTTTTCCCGAACCGACAGATGCTCGACGCTTACATAATTGTCATCTCTGCTCAGGACGATGCCGGCGTTCGCGTTGTTGAAAACACGGTTTTCGGTAACAATCCCACCCACTGCGAAGATGCCGTTGTAATTACTGTAGACGACGTTCCCCTCGGCGCGGGTATCGTTCGGATCGGGCAGGTGGATACCTGCTTGACCGTTTCCGACGTGCCCGAATACGGTGTTCTCCTTAACGACGGTCTGACCGCGGGCCAGAATTCCCGTTTCCCGGTTCCCATGAACCGTGTTGTTCTGAATCAGACCGCTGTAAGCCACAATCCCGGTTCTGCACCCGTAGACCGTGTTCCCGGTGACTTCCGAATCGGTCCCCTCGATGCGAATACCGATCCCCGATTCATACGTGAAATAATTCGATTCGTAGACGACATCGTGGACCACGTTTCCCGTCACCCGAGCTCCGTCGGAATTCAGGTCGACGGCTCGATAGCCATGGCCAAAGATCTCGTTGTCCGCCACGACCAGCCCGTGGCTTCCAGCGTCGTGCGCACTAAAAATTCCCGTATATGCGCCTGTGATCTGCAGGTTCGCGAGTACCACGTCGTCGGCACCGGCAAACTCAAAAACATAGCTGCCGACCGATGTATTGCCACGGTCCAATCGCGCGAAGTGTCCCGGGCCCGTGGGCCCTTGGATGGTTACACCGCTGTCATCTTCTGCGATCACGATATTTCGCAGGACGGGGTAGACACCCGTGTCGATATACACGACATCGCCGGGTTCCAGGTCGTACGTGGCCAACAGCGCAGCAAGGCTGGCCATCGGCGCGCTCGGGCTCTTACCGCTATTGGCGTCGTCTCCCACGGCCACGGTGTACTCGTCGCCGATCGTCGAGTTGTCGTTTACATAGTAAGCGGTGCCAGCGGGCAGGAGTCGAAACGGCTCGGATACCCCCGCTGCAGACAGGGTCTCATTTCCAGTAACCCGGATGGCCAAATTGTCCCCGAAGACCGCTGGTACGTTCCAGGGAAATTCCCCATCGTTGGGCTCGCCAGCCGCGACGGTTGCGAGCAACACATGCCCGTCGGGATGAAGTTCGACCAAATCAATATCTACCGTGCCAGGGATTCGCTGGTTGTAGTGGCTTTGGATCTCGACTGAGGAGAGGGCGCGACCATAGACGGCGACTTCGTCAAGCGAACCGTTCCAAACCGACCCACCAAAGCCTGCACCAATGGTGAGAGGCGCAGGCGAGTCAAGGGGCGTGGCCCGGGAGATGGTCACGGCCTCGACGAGTTCTCCGTTGATGTAAATCCTGGCCTCGTTGCCGTCATAGACCCCGACGACATACGACCACTCGCCCTGCGTCACCTCGCCAGCCGCCGAAGTCTCCTGCCATCCCGTGGCGGTCACGAAATGCATCTTTCCATCATGCGTTTGATAGAGAGCATAGCCGTTCTTCAGGAAGGAAAGATTATCGTAATCGCTTTCACCTTTGAGTAACACGGGCCCACCGCTCCGGGCCGGCAGGATCCAGGCTTCGACGGTAAGTTGCTGGCAAGAGAACAATGGGTCATCCGGAACCATGACATAATCGTACTTGCCATCGAACATGACGGCCGAAGTCGCGGTCCCCGGCAAGGCTCCCGGCGCGCCCAAGCCGGGTTGCCCGGAGTAGGTTCCATGCAGAGCATTGCCCGAACTGTCTACGGCGGTTGTCGTGCCGAATCCCGTTTCTTCCAAACGCCAATACCCGACGGGACCATCCGCCAGAACCGCATCCCGATACAGATCGGATGGGGCTACATTCCAGCTTTGCCAACGAATCGTCGTTCTCTGCCCCGCTTCGAAACGGTCATGATGGTCCGGTGCCAACACCTGTACGACACGGTCGGGACCGCGAGCAACGGCCTGCGACGTGTTGCCGGTGTGTCCCTGATTGACGCGGCCCGCGTTGGGCGCCGGTTCGGCCGCAAAGGGCTCGAGCGGGTCGCCCGCGTCGATCGTGGGAGACAACGGTGCGACACCAAAGTTGTCATCGCCACCGCAGTCGCCGACGATCCGCACCAGGTGAACGGCGTCGGCGCGTTCCGACGAGCCATACAGCAGTTTCACGTCCAGGATCTCGGAGGTTGCGCGAACGATTCCCAAGACCTCCCAATCGCTGTCCGCCTCGCTAAAGTCATTCGGCGCGGAACGTTGGGATACGAGAAACACCTGGAGCAACCGGTCGCCATCCCAAACCGTGTACGGCGCATTCGTGTTCAGCCAGTTGTACGCCGGCCAGGTCGCTGACAGCTGATAATAGGCGCCGGTCACGAGTCCCGCAAATGTCCAGACAGCCTCGCTGGTTTCCCCGGACGAGTAACTGCTCTGATGATAGCTTCCATTCCGCCCGCCATCGGTCTTTTCAGACCAGTTCCCTACGAAAGAGAACGCCAAATCACTATTGTCGATGATCCGCGCCGGTTCCACTCGCTCGCGGCTGAATCCGGAAATACCGTCGTCTCCATCAGGATCCAGGAACAGCGGGTCACCTTCTTGGCTGTGGCGGTCCTGCCGCAACGGGCCAAACCAGTCCGCGAGCGTCAACAGTTCGTGGTCTGCCCAGCAGCCCAACCTGCCTTCTCCCGTGATATGAAAGTGGTTGTAATCGCTGTCGAACCCGACCTGGCTGTCGGCACCGATGGAGATTGCGCAGCCGGAATCCACGTGGATGATATTGTTGCGCAGTTGCACGTGCTCTGATGCGTCGATACGCAAAGCGTTGCCAAGCGGTTGAACGATCGTGTTGTTGACGACACGCGTTCCGTTTACAGCGTCTTGCAGGCGAATACCACCTTCGGCATTCGCATAAATCAGGTTATTGATGATCTCGCCGCCAAAAGGCTTGGGATAATAACCACCGGTCGCTTGCGTCAGGATGCCCACGGTGTTCGAGTAAATACGGTTCTCGCTGACGACAGCATCACGATACAGCATTATTCCGGCAACACGGTTGTCGAACAGCCGATTCCTGGCGACACGGGCCTCTCCCGAGTCGGATGAAATGCCGGTTGCATTGCCGTAAACCACGTTGTCGAAGACTTGCGCATTTCCGCTGACCGTGATGCCCACTGCAGCGTACCCAAGATGGCTAAACACCGTGTTGTCGTTGATCAAGGCACCCCTGCCCGCTGTGATTCCTCGCTGATTGGCATACACGGTGTTCCCTGTCACAACGACCTTGCCGTCAAGCGAGTTTACGGAAACTCCCGTCTCGCAGTCATAAACATCGTTGCCCGTGAGCAGTCCCGTTGCGCCCGACACAAAGATTCCGTAATCTTCGCCGTAGTACCGCCCGTTAATGCCGTGAACCAGGTTATTGATTAACTGGAAATCGTCATTCGAACTGGCCAGAGAAACACCGGCCTGCACAAATTCATAGATCCTGCTATTCGAAACAACAAGCCGATCGCTGTCCACGTCCGTGCCAGCGACGATCCCCTGATAGCCGCCCGTCATGTGGAGATGATCCAGGCTCACGTCATCGGCACCGCGGAACTCGAAGACGTAGCTCCCCGTCGAGGTATTGCCGCGATTCAACACCGCCGCATGGCCCGCCAACACGGGGCCTTGAATCGTCACCCCAGAGTCCTCCGCCTCCAAGACGATGTTGACCGTCAGATTATAGACACCCGTATCCACGTACAACACATCGCCGAGTTCGAAGTCATAGGCATCCAGGACAGCCTGAATGGACGCTTTGGGTGTCGCGGGGGACAACCCGTCATGGGCATCATTTCCTGCCGCAGTGGTATACTCGTTGTCGGAGAAATCGGTATCGCCGACGATGTTTACGTAGTATCGCGAGATGGGGGCTGTGATCTCAAAGCTGGCGTTGCTCGTATCGGCTCCCGAACCGTCTTGCCGTGTCACACGAATGCGGTAATGGGTTTCCGGAGGAGTCGCCTCAGGAATACTCCACAGGAATCCGCCGTCGTCGGGAGTGTCTTCCGAGATCAGCTGATCGAGGACAAAATCGCCGTTGCCGTCTTGATGGCCCAACTCGATGCGCACGTACTCGACCGGACGCAGTGCCAGCGCATCGAATCCGCCGTTGTTGTAGGTGCCGGAATTGAGTGTCGCGATCAGGCGGACACGAATCGAGCGCGTTCCCACCGGCGCCGTTCGCCGGTCCCAGACATGCTGCCATTGGGTCACGCTGCCAATCTCCCCGGTATCGAAGGCATCCAGTACGACGGAGCCCGATTCGTCGAGGTACTCCACGACCATCCTCGATGTGTCCAGGGGGGCCAGATCGAACGTGCGGACATACCCCTCGAACTCAAAAAGCTGGACGCCGGCATCGATCGCGGCCAGGTAGGCAGCGACATCGACATCTTGACGCAGTTCGGCCAGTGGTGACGTGCCCGCGGAGAAATATGCCGGCCCGCGAAAGGGCTCGGGATTCGAGGCTCGCTGAGTCCAGTCCGTACCGGCCACTTCCGTCCATCCCGAAATCTCGCCACCAACCAACGGCAGATCATTGCCCGGGTTTTCCAGGAGGTTGACTGTGGCATGATGGCTGCGCCAGCGAATCCAGCGGGTTTGGCCGGCCGGCCAGACTTCGCCCCCGTCGGGCCGGCTGACGAATACATACTGGAGGGCGCTCTTCGAAGCCTGGGCGGTATTTCCGTAAGCTCCCAGATTGACAAACCCGCCATTGGGCATCGGCTCCCAGTAGAAGTCGTCGGTCGAGTCGCCCCGATCGATCGCCGGCGAATGAACGGGATCGATCATCTCGGTCGCAGCCCGAGCCACGGGCAGCCGGGTCGCCGAATCGAGTACCGGGGCCAAGGAGCCACCGTGGTAGCTGCCGTACAAGCTTTGCAGATGGAAATCATCGTCACTGCCGTCGCTGTTTCCCTGGTAGCCGAGAATGTCGTCGGCCCCATCAGCGTCCACGAACAGCGGATCGGCCGAGAAACTCTCGGCATCGAGCAACGTGGACATCTGCCAGTCGTGCAGAGTGGGCAGGGCGATGCCTTGCCAGGACCCAACCTGGCCGAAACCGGTGCAATACAGATCGTTGTAGTTGCTCGCAAAGCCTCGCTGGCTGTCGGCTGCAACGGAAATCGCCGCTCCCGCCTCGACCCAGAGAATATTGTTGCGGAGGACAACGTCGCGCGAGCTGCCCCGGATTCGCACGGCCTCTCCAGTGGGCTGGTAAACCGTGTTGTTGACGATCGCAGCAGTTTCGCTGCCGGCGAGGTCCAGCCCTACGTGCTGGTTGCCATAAACCACGTTTTGGATGATCTTCCCCGTGAATGGGTAGCGAGGATAGGACGACATCTGGCCCCGGATGCCCGTCGCGTTCGAGTAGACCACGTTGCGTTGGGCCACGCTGTCCCCTTGAAGCACGATGCCGGCATCGGTATTACCGTAAACGCGGTTCTCCGAGACCACGCCGCCGCTTCCGCTGGTGATCCCCGTGGCATTGTCGTATACCACATTCTGGACGATCTGGGTTCCTGCAATCCCCACGCCCTCCGAGCCGCTTTGGCCGAACACCGTGTTCCCGAAAACCAGTACGTTTCCCAAGGCCTCGATGCCCCGCCTGACATTGTTGTACACCCTGTTTCCAAGCCCCAGACTCAGGTCCGGATTGCCGGCGGTATCCGCGCTGCCGACAACAACAGGTTTTCCCGTTCCCGCCCCAGAGACGTAAATCCCGGACCCGTTATTGAATACCTCACTTGAACTCAGCCTCGTGATGCCGGAACGGATGTTGATGCCATAGCCGCCGTTGTGGAAACTGGTGAGGCGGTCGACGACCGTGTTTTCCGAGTCAGACTCGATGGTAATGCCGTCCGCAGCATTGTCCGCTACGACCAGATCGGTGGCCGTCAGGTGCGTGCTCGCGTTGTGAACCCAGAGCCCCTTCTCCGCGCCTGTCAGGGTCAAATGCCGAAGCGTTACGTGGTCCGCGTCGCTCAGTTCCACGTTGGTAGACCCTGGATAGCGATTGCCGCGGTCCAAACGAGCAACGCGACTCGGGTCCGTCGGTCCGGTGATCACCATGCCCTCGTCATCGCCCTGCACCAAGTCGTTGCTGATGACAACGTTGCGAACCTGATGGTAGACGCCCGTGTCGATACGTACGCTGTTGCCCGCCCCCAGGGAATACGCCTGGAGGACGGATAGCAGACTGGCCTTGGGATCGCCCATCGTCGTCCCGGTGTTCCGGCTGTCGCCCAGCGCCGTTGTGTACTCGTCGCCCGCCAAGTCGCCATCGTTGACGTAGTAGATTCCCAACGTCTGATCCGGCACGGAAAACGGCTCGCGCGACGTCGCCTCGAGATCATCACTGGGATTGCCAGAGTTGAACGTGAGCTTGACGAAGTACCGAGCGTTTGGACTGGCGGCCAGTCCGCTGTGCTGCGGAGCCCAAAGAAAGGAACCGACGGTCGGATCGATCGAGCCGGACGAAGCAGACACGATGCCTATGTGCTGCACAAAACCAATCCCCTCCTGGTACAGGTCAAGAACAACGCTGCCGCTGAGTGCTTTGCTCTCGGTGGATGCGTCATAACTGTGCCAGAGGATCGGTCGGGCTTCGTCCACCGGCCAATCGGTGTAGTAGTCCGGATAGTCGACGCGGAGGTAGCGGGCCGGCGAAGCGGCGGCGAGCGTCGTATTTCCGTAGGCGCCCAGATTGGCCCGCAATCCGTTGGTGCTCGGCTCGTGATGAAACAGGCTGCGTGGATCGCCCGCATCGATACTCGTCGATATCTCAGCAACGAGGCGATAGTCGCCGCCCGCCTGGTCCACGAACCGTGGATCGTCCCGCGTGGGATGCAGCGATGTATAGCCGATCGAGTGTTTGTCGTAGCCTGCCTCGATCTGCCAGTCAAACAAGTCCTGAAAGTTCCTCTGGAACCAAACCAGCGTTGCGGTGCCCGGAGAAGCCGTGAACAGATTGTTGTAGTCGCTCGCGAAGCCTCGCTGGCTGTCGGTCGCGATATACAGATTGTACCCGTTGTCGGTCCAAAGGATGTTGTTCCGCAGACTCACCGCCACGGATCCGTCGCGAACGCGGACCGCGTCGCCGCTGGCGGTGTAGACGGTGTTGTGTTCGATGGAAACATGATCCCCGTGACCTACGAGAATGCCCTGCCCTGTGTTTCCATCGACCACGTTGTGGTGAATGTGGATTGGCTGGCGATTGTGGATGGCCGGATCCCCTGCCTCGATTCCCACGACGTTGTCATGTACGCGGTTGAATTGAACCACTCCCCCATCGTAAACACGGATGCCCGTTTGATTTTCAAAAACATCATTCGGCTGCCCCGCCAACCAATCCACGCCGCCAAAAACAACGTTTCCCTCCATTCCCAAAGTATTGCGACGAACGATGTTTCCCGAGATTGAACTTCCATCGCGCGCATAGATGCCTGTTTCGTTCTCGTAGATCTCATTGCCTCGGACGGTCAGTTCGCTGGACCGGGAGTAAACCCCGTAGGTCGCCTGGGTTATTCGATTGTCTTCCACCACGGCTGCGGAATGATTGTCTGCTCGAATTCCATAAGACCGACTGGAAATGGTGTTGTTTCGGATGCTAAGGCCAGCCGCGGCGGCGACATACACACCTGTGGAGTTCTCACCCGTGACGACGTTGTCAGCGATGACGTTGTGAGTACCGCCATCGACGCGAATGGCCGTATTGGTTCCGGCAAACAGATTGGACTGAACGAGGTTATGCGTCGAGGAATCGGCGGCACCGGGGCGGATGAAAACACCGAGCCCTCCGGCGCCGCTGAACGTGAGGCCATAGAGGGTATTATAGTCGGCATCGACGAGCTCGAAACGCGTGCCGGTGTGACGAAAATCACTTCCTGCAGGTGTGCCGACGTAGGCCGCACCCTCGTCAGCGGCCGTAACCGTCACCGTGCCGCTTCCATACACTCCTGTGTCGATCAGCACAAGGTCGCCAGTTCCCAGGTCGTACTGTGCCAGGACGTTCTGCACAGTGGCCTTGGGCGTGCTGGGCGTCAGGCCGTCGTGAGCGTCGTCGCCTGGCGCCAGTGTGTAGTAGTCGTCTTCCGTGCTGGCGTCGTTGACGTAGAACACGCGGGTTCCACTGGCCGCGCCCGGCACGATCGATAGATCGTAGGCCGCCGTGGATGCGCCATCGCCCGCCACGCGCACAAAATACTGCCCGGGTGACAGTGCGGCCAGCGCAGCGACAAGGCCCTCGGCCGACGCCGTACCGTGGGCAAGAATCGTCCCCTGGGCGTTGTGGACCTGCAAAGTCAGGCCTGCGTCCGCAGTGTCGAAGGCGACCGTGACGTCGACGGCGTCGGACCGCAGGACGCGGAACGAGTACCAATCCACATCCGCCTGCTGGTGAATGCTGAGCTGAGCCAAATGCACCCCGGGCGCCACGCCGACCGGAGCGGCATCCACGAGCGTCTCGTTGGGCTCGAAGCGATCGGGCAACAAATCCTCCAGCAACACTCCGGCATCGAGCACCCGGCGGTCCTCAAGCGGCTCGAAACGCAGTGAGCGAGGGCGGATCTTGGTCCGCCGATGCAGACCCTGGCGATCGCTGGCGGAGGAAGACAAGCGGCGTGAGCGACGCTGACTGGCCATGACATGACTCCCTTTTGCTGATCGTGAAACTTGGGAGAGCAAGCGTCGGAGCCTGATCCAACAGCCCCACGAAGTGCGGACGTGCCGAAGTAACCGCTTGCTGCCTCATCCCCGTGTCGGCGGGAATCAGCCCAAACCGGTGGCGATTGACAGCCGCCATAACCTCGCGCGCCGGCGAGCGATTGTCAACCAGATATTCTGGGGTACAGGTCGGGTTTTTTTAAGAATTTCGACTTGCCGCCTGTAGATTTCAACGTAGCGACAGGCAGCTTGCCGTATCCACTCAAACGCTAGCGGCTTGTACAGTAAACGCTGCCAATGACCGGCACCGGAGGGTCGTGGGAACGCTTGGAACGGCAAGAAGCAAATGGCCTACGTGGGTGCCGTATACACGATCGACCGCCTTCGGCGCACGACCGACGAGGTCTTGGATGAAATGGCTCGCCGCGCGCGGACCAAGGAACGCCCGCGCCCTCAGCACAAGCGGGTCTGGGCCGAGATGACGCAGATCTTGGAAGGTGAACCAGTCAGTGGATGTGAATGGCTCTTCTGCGACGGTGGTTGCACCCGCGCAGCCACGGCTCTTCGGAAAGCGAATGCCGGGACGGCGTGGCTGCGGTAAGCAGGAGGAAATCTGTTCGCCGGACTTGGCGCCGCAAAAAAACGGATCCCCTGCTTGCCGAATCGGGTGGAAAACCGTAGACATAGCTCGTGTCCCATCACGAGTACGTGGTTTTTCTATCCACCCACGGAGACTTGATCATGGCAAAGAAGATGAAGGGGTTCTTGAAGTTCACGCTAAAGGGCAATGAGGAGGCGAACTTCGAGGTCCACGGCGATGGGCTCGAGGATTCTGACGATGTCACGGTAATCAGCCGCCTGCGGGACGAAAATGGCTCGCCTACAGGGAAATCCGTTGTGTGGGAAAGCCCAACGGCGAGAAAGTTGGCCAACGGCAAGAGACTGAAGATCTCGTCAAAGAAACTCGTTACGGACCCATCCCTCAGGGACGACAAGAGCGGCGACCTGATCGGCGACCTGATCGGCGACTTGACGGTCACAGTGCAGTACCCCAATTCCGACCCCTTGTCATTGAGCATGTCCAGTGTTGTGTATGAACCGTAGGTTGTCGGAACGTGGTGCGTGGACGATTCCGCTGGAATGAGCAAGCGTTCGGCTCAGACCACCAAGTCAAAACGTCGTTTTTGTGGTACGAACCTGCTCCAGCAACGACTCGACTTCTGCTGCTTTCTCGATCAGCCGCGGGCCATCTGGGTTCACCTTGCGTGCCATCGCGATCCGCGTCTGAGCTGTGACCAGGGAGGCCCGGGCCGCGAGGGAGTTTCCCTGCATCAGTTCGGCTTTGCCAACCAGGGTGTAAGCGAACGCCACCAGCCAATGATAGCCCGCGGCGCCGCCGGCCTGCTGCTCGAGCCGTTCAGCGATTTCTACGGCCCGGGCGGCGTCCGCCCCGGCCGCCGGCAATCGCCCGATCTCAAGGTACAGTTCCCCTCGGACCGTCAAGGCATCCGCCAAGCGCCGACCGAAGCTGGCGGCGGAGGGGAATTCTGCGGTCAGCGTTTCCAGTATCCCGCAGGCTTCGTTCAACGAATCGAGTGCCTGGTCCCCGCGGTCGCCTTGTGCGCGGTACAGGCGGCCCTGTTCGACCAGGGCCGCCGCGAGGGTGAACCGCAGGTTCGGTTCCGCCGGCGTGGATCGCACATTGGCCCGGCCGCGCTCGACGGCCTCTTTCTGGGCGGCGGCCGCCAATTCCAGTTGCCCGGCGTCCCGCGTCATGTTGGCCAGGTTGTTCCACGCGATCACCGTGCTTGCGCGGACCGCGAGATTGTCCGGCTCGCCGTCGGAGACCTCGCTGCATATTGCCGCCGCCGCTTGAGCCGCTGGAATGGCCTCCGCATATCGGCCCATTTGCTGCAGGGTTTCCGCAAAGCTCAACTGGGCGCGAGCCTCGCCCAGGCGGGCCGCCACAGAATCGGGAAAGTCCTTCCGGGTTTGACTCGCCACTTCGTACGCTTCGCGGCATTTGGCTTCCGCCGCCGCAGGACCTTCGGCTCGCAGCGTCGCGTCCGCTTCGTCGCCCAGCAACTCGACCCATTTAGTCGCCATCGCCTGATCCCCCGGGCGCTCGCGGCGGACGTCTTCCAGCAGCGATGCCGACTCGCGGTACAACGGCTGTGCCCGGTCGAAACGATTGACCATGCGATACAGGTTGGCGGACCGCCGCAACGATGAAGCCGCGTCGAATCGCAAGGAAACGTCGTGGGGCGATTGTTCGAGCAGCTGCCGGTACAGAGCCACCGCCTGGTCGATCATCTCGACCCGCACCGGCTCGAACTGCGGAACCTGCGACCAGCGATCATCCCCGATGCGGATCAAAAAGTGCTCGATCACCTGCCGCGTCATGGCCGCGTTCTGCTGGGCCAGATCGCGCTGCTTGCGAACCAGGACGTAGCCCACCGCCAGCGCCACAAACGACGTCGTCAGCAGCGCGGTGACCGTGGCCACCGCCAGCCGGTGGCGGCGCATCCAGCGGCGAGCGCGGTTCAGCCACGGCTCGCGGAACGCGCGCACCGGTTCGTCGGCCAGCCAGCGTTCGACCTCGACCGCCAGCTCCAATGCCGACGCGTACCGGCGGCCGGGCTCCAACGCCATGGCTTTCAGACAAATCGCCTCGAGGGCCCGCGGAACCGGCGGACGGACGCGGCGCGGGGGCGGAAA